>QDKV01005081.1_pt1 | contig 25437 bp, 26 predicted proteins | sample 1861101 | NCBI WGS metagenome assembly QDKV01 (sample SAMN04275158, study PRJNA302643) | Fungus metagenome, whole genome shotgun sequencing project. | isolation source: fruitbody | host: Mallocybe terrigena | place: Sweden | collected 2013 | reverse complement strand
CTGGCTGTTGTCTGAATACATTCTTTTGTCAGTCAGGGGTGTGAAACGAGAGGAAATGGGTCGCTTGGGGGAAATGGTGGATGGCATTGGCCTGATTGCTCAAGGGATCAGCCTGATTGCTAAAGGGAATGGGATCATATGCTGTGGTAATGGTGGAGGGGATAAGGTCTGTCCTCCTCCGTATCAAGTAAGTTGCCCATATCTTCTGAGTACTTTTCTGACACATTTTCTCCCCCAGTTTTCTCCTAGGACCATGGGCTTTGGTGATGGTGGAGGGGATCCTGGGGATGTAGGGGCTCAGGTACATCCTCCGTATCAGGTAACTTGTTGCCCATATTTTTTGAGTACTTTCTGACACTTTTTCTCCCCCCAGTTTTCTGATGACTTGCTGAAGCCAAATTTGGTTTAGGACTTTTTCATGTATTTGCTGCAGACATTATTATGGACATGTACTATTATACTTCATGAAAAAGATTTTGTACTTTGCTTTCTCATACAATCAACAAGAAATTAAACCACTCCCAATATTTTGTTCTCTTCTGACAGAATTTCATTGATGAAAATGAAGCGCATCCTTCGAGCGGAGGACAATGAGAATAATGATGGGCCACCAAGGGGTATGGCTTAAGCGAAGTTCAACGACATCAGGAGCTTGAAGGACGCCATCCTGATGCAATGTGAGATACGCAGTTTGGCCGGGTGATACCCGGAGCTTCTCATCCCCGATTGGAAGGGGATTTACCAAATCCGTACTCCCAGCAATATCCCTTTTTCACGGTAATTGTGAAAAAGATGCTGTGGAAAGCACTCGTATTATTCCGAACTGTTCCACATGTCTTGGAAATATTTATTCAATGTTAAGATTCATTAAATACATATAACTATTACGCTGCAGCCTGCAATCGTTATTAATAAACGTTCAAATAGATGACGCTCCACTGATTATATTGCGACCTGTGGTCGTCAGCCTGAACTTGCGTGGTCTAATAAAAATCTGCAGCTCAAGCGGCTCGCTTGGACCACTCCTTTCTTGTTCACATCGTCTGACAAAGTTCATCTACTATTACTGCAGGTGCTACATTTTTGTTTGTATACCCACCTACCTGTCTTTCTGTGATACTCGTTGTTGCGCTTGTCAATTTTCTTATGGATCGGACTTCATGTATGTGCCAATTACAATAGAAAAAAGGTAGATGTGAATTTGTTTTGTATAAGTACACCAATACTACATGAATGTCCGACAAATACAAGTACAAAGGCTTAAGGTGCGGCTTTCATTACAAATTGTGAAGACTCGGACCCGTATTTAGTCGAGGTCATCCAGCCTAAAATCAGTTTCAGCAACTGTTGAAAACATGATAACAAATTAGAAAATTCAACTGACGTGTTTTCAGGCTCGCGAGCTTCAAGCTCATCTTCAAATTCCCGAGCATCAAGTTCGTCGTCGAATTCCCGAGCATCGAGTTCGTCGTCAAAGTCCCGAGCATAGAGTTCATCATCATCAAAATCCCGAGCATAGAGTCCATCATCATCAGATTCACGGGCATAGAGTTCGTCGTCGTCGTATTCTCGGCCAAATACTCTTGCGGCGGCGTTCACAAGAGGTCTAACCCGTCGGTATGTACGCCTGGCCCAACGCGCGGTCCGGCGAAGGCTGAAGGGATCACGAGCCTCGAGCTCTACGAAATCCCTTGGGTAGTTTTCATCTTCAAATTCGAAGGGGACGGCCACAACGGGTGCGATGACAGCGGCGGCGACGATGAGAATGTGGGTGATTTTAACCATTATGATGTTCTAACGTTGATATGAGGTGTTAAAAGATGAAGCTTCGCGTGCAACACGGAAGAGTTGTTTTCAGTGAGTTTGTTTGGGTCGAGTGTGAGGCCAGCTGAGGAAACAGTTCCGTTCCATACTGTTTTTTATATGTAGCTGGAGTCGTACAAAATAGGTATGGTTTACCGCTGACGACCAGAAATACATACTTAATCCATGAAACACAATTCACTCCTGAATCCAGTGCTTTACGAGTGGGATCCGTGTGATACCCCATTTGGGAATATGGATGCATCATGAGGCCGTTCCTTTCCTTTTATGTACAATCTTACGATGATTTTCCTCATTCATTCCGTAACTGGCTAGATTCTTATCCCATGCGGCAACTGTATGGGTTCAGCTGACCTTCAACGGTGTGTGCGGCGATAGACAATTGGTTTCAATTTACACGATGCAGTGTTGTGCATTTTTGAGGACAGTATCTGGTTATCTGCGCAAACACTTGGCTTGTGCAGAATTTAAAAGCGAAGAGTCAGAAAATATCAAAATCGAGGAGATCAAAGTCGATAATCCACAGAGAAATGTCGGTGTCTCGGTTCTTACTTTCTTGCGGTTTCTGGTCTCACTAAAATTTCTCTAGCACTATAGCATGTGGATTGACATTACTTGAAGGAAGCAACCGATGTCATAATGCTATGTATGTTGGGTTACTCTGTTTCTCGATAAAGGAAGTGATAAAGTTCAAGGTTACATTGTGAACAGCCTCCAATTCTCTTTATAGTTCTGCTCGAGGGAGTCCTGACGTACCATATTCATGAAACAAATTACAGGGTGGTGTAGCATTAATCGCCAGGAACAGAAAGCAGAGGGTAAACAAATTCAATGTGAAGGTGCAAGATAAGGACAACACAATGACGACCAGTCAAAGCAGGGCCAACCAGTTGTAGAAACAAGACAACCGTGTCTCCAGACGAATGGACGGGTCGAAACAGAAAGACAATCTAAACTTCCAACAACCTCTCCGCATACAGCTTCCATACCATCCCTCCAACTTCACCAATCTCGATAACATTCGTCCCGGAAACGAGATACACGCTCCATTCACCAGGTTTCTCCGGTTGCTCGTTCACCACAAAATTGTTCAGTTTCAACTGAACTTCCCCAACTTTTCGAGGGGCTTTCTTTTTGGCTGCTTTGGCCGCTTTACTTGCCGCGGCCGCTTGAGCCGCCTTCGCTGCCAATGTAGTTGCTTTGGGAGGCCGTCCACGACCCCTGGCTTTACCTTTCTTCTTGGAGGGTGAAGTTTCATAATCTACATCCATATTGTCACCTTCCTCTTCTTTTTCCACATCACCATGGTCATCGTCACTGGCGTCTTCTTCCTCTTCTCCCATATAGGTAACCTCGTTCACCACAAGACTCGTCTCCCCAACTCCTAATCTCACAGACCAGCTCTTAACCCCATCCCGAAAATCTAGTGCTAAGCTTCTATTATTAGGTAGGATCTGAACGCTGACAGACTTCAACTGTCGGCTCAGGGGGTAGACGACTTGAGGGGCAGGTGACTGTGATTGTGTTTGCGCAGTGTTCACAACCGAACTGGCACGCAAGACAGATGGGGCGGGGGCAACCAGCGGAGCAATTGCTGTGAGTATTGGAGCTGGGGCCGGTGGTGGTACGGAAGGTGTTTGTAACCGAGGGTAGTGAGACGGAGTAGCATTAATGAATGAGACGGATTGCCCAGCAACGGTTGGCTGAGGGGTCGATGATTCTGTGGCTGGAGGAGGCTGAGGTGTAGGCGCTTTTGGCACGGGGTGACGTGAAGCGGTTACTGGGGCAACAGGGAGAACAGACGTATTCATTGTTGACGCCGTTGCAGGTACTTGTACCTGCGATGCGGGGGCCTGGGATGTAGACGCTTGCGTGGGAGGAACTTTGAGTGTCAAAGGTGTCGAGGATGGTTGTTCTTGCTTTGCAACCGGTCTGGATGAGCTGGCCGTTGCTACAGAATTTGTTGCTTGCACAGGGCGAATCCTGATCTTGTTTGCAGGCTTTGTATATTCAGGAAGAGAATGGGGCGGTGGCAAGTCCGACATTAGTTGACGGAAATAGTCCTGCAGAAAACTTCAGCTAGGGCCACCTACCTCGGCTTGCTTATACGTACCCGTAGTGTCGTCGCATCAATGAATATTTGTGTCCCATCTAGATTAAAAGTCATTGCATTGGAAAAGATGAGTTCGACATCTGCAGCAAAGTCCGCAGCCGAGTGGTACTCTTTGCGCTTTAACCGTTTCTGAGAGGGACCCGTAGAGTGAGGAATGGTGAAAGGCGAGAGAGATAAGGCTCACATAGATATTGTCGAAGCATTCCGGTTTCTTGATTTCGACATAGTAGATAGGCCATAGCTTTTTCGATGGGAGTTGCATGAATTCAGTTGACAACAGCCGGCCGTCACTTTGCCAGACATTCGAAGTCAGAGAGGGAGAACAGCCAATGAAAGATAAAGAGACATACGCTGGATCTTTCTTCGACACCAATTTATCCAACCTCGTCTTTAACGACCGATGGTGACTCGGAGTTTTCGACTTCTCATCGTCATCTTCGCCAGGAACTAATTTGCTACATGTCTTGTGTACCAATTTCTGGTGTATAAACGGTCAGTTAAGCAATCACAAGGCCGAAGAGCGGAAGGGATAAAAAGGAGTAACTCACCAGCAAGTCCTTCGCATCCTGATAGATATCGCTCTCCGTCAGGTTGTACTGCTTGGCGTTCCCAAAAAGCAATTCAAAATCAGCCTTGACGTCTCCCAGTGAAGCATAGCCGCCCTCGTCTAACCGTTTCTTGATATCTTCGAGTGCAATTGGATTTTTTATGATAAAATAGTAATCAGGATACAATCGTTTGGGAGGCTTGCGAAGAAAGGGGACTGCGAGAGACCTTCCACTGTTTTGGGAGAGAATTAGTGAAGAGAATAAAAGATGAAGCAAGGGGTAACATAAGGCTTAGAAGCCTGTGAGACAATTTGCCTGAAAACGCGCGACTTACTCTTTTACCGCATCTTTCACAACCTGCAATATTATCAAACCCATCTCTTTCACCTCAGCCTTGCTCAACTCTCCATACTTTCCTTGCACATCCAGCCCCGTGATGTCTACGTCGGACAATGAGCCACCAGGGTCTCGGTGTCGCTTATGCCTTGATGATTCTTCCATATCAACATCTTCCCCACCGTTCAATTTTGAAACCACTATTTTGGTCATTCCTTTCGGGTTGGACGTGTATTGTTCTCAGAGTGGGATTTGAGGCTGCAAAGGTGACAATACGAATATCCGCATCAGTCACGTGTTTGGGAAATTTATTTACTATTGTTTTGGATTTGTACTACTGCCGTTTGCATAATTTTGTGAACAAGTAATTCAATTTTATTCGTGCTAATTCTCATAATTAAGATGTGTTAAATTTGGATAAAATGTGAAGTAATCTGTACTAGTTCTATAGGATTAGTGAATTTTATATAATTGAAGCTTATTTGGTAATATCTACAAAATTACCATTTCCTGGCATCACGATTTGCATTGTAAGTAATTTGTCACTGGGTGAGAGAGGATACAACGAAACAAGACTGGAACAGAAAGTTCTATCTGTTTACTGATTGCATTATCATATGAGCACCATTAGAAGCTCTCCGACACTACCTCACTGGGGCGTCGTAATCAGCCTGATTTGCCGTTTGATTACCCTAGTTTATGGGATTCGCAGCAGAATCGCGGGAAGGGCACTGCCAAAACAGCGATGCCAGATTCGGTGATAAGATAGCAAGAAAGTCGCAGAAAGTATCTGCAATCAACACCACAATATTTTTGATATATTGTCCTAAGATGCCTGAGGAGGCCTAGATTAGGGATAAAGGGTAAATAATAACGGGAATAGGGTGTATACTGAATATAGCATCATTCGAATGCATTACCGTCTAAGACCAGGGTTTTCTTCGAGAAAGTCTCTCCAAACAACATCAGCAATCTCTCGGACAAGCCGCACCTCTTGTTCCTCCGTGCGCCAGATCGACCACTCTTTTTCCTTATCTCCCACACCCAGGTTCATATCATTCCGTTTGAACAGCATTTCACTTGGCAGCCATCTTCCGCCGCTGAGATGAATTTCTCGCAAGCCAAGAGGTAATAAAACTCGGAGTAGTTTCGGGAGAGTAGCCCCATTGACACCCGAGCCCGGCATGATTGCCAACCCCCAAGCATCGTCCTCGATAATGGACTGTCTTGTTATGAAAAGGGATTCAAGGGTTGATAGTCCATCGAGAACTTTATTTTGTTGGCCGCTTTAGAGTAAAATTATTATGATGCATCTTAAAGAAAGGTAGCATGCTTATCTTACCTTGTCAGAATTCGGGAAATTCCTCCAATGTCGTCGATGTCATGTAAAGCTGTGATTCATCATAAGCACAAAAATACTTGTAAAGCAATGCCATTACCTTCGACTGGATCTCTGGTTGCATCAAATGCCCTGTGGAAACAGACTAGAACTCATGAGCGCAGATAAAGGGGAACCGAACTAATAATGTACTTTCTAAAGGTAAAATCTCGTCGACGAGACTAGAAACATATGAATATCTCCGCAGTGAATGACGAGTGATTATGACTTGCATTTTCATACATTCCACGTCAACCTTTCCTTCTCTGTTCAGCACGCCGAGCACATAACCTCGAATGTTTCCAAGCTCCTTGATAATCCGGATATCTTCTAACATGATTGCGAGCTCTGACCTTGTGTAAAGAAAATCGCCAACTCGCGGCCGAATCATAATCTAAAAACAATTAACACAGGGCAGTCACAAAGAAGGGAGCTTGCCGACCATGAGTGGCAAATCAACAACATGCTGAATGGCTTTTATTAGGCCAAGGGTAGGTGTAGTCCCTCCTCCATTGGCTATGTTGGCACAAACCTCGAGCCTATCTGCCCCTCCTTTGACTGCTCTGTAACAAGACCACGTGGTGGTCAGAAATTAACCGAAATTCAAAAAAAGGTACATACGCGATGGCAGATTCAATCGAATCGACGCAGACTTCGATGAGGAGTGATTCAGGAACTGCAAAATGCATTAAGTAGGGACTGTCGTGTACAATGGTCAAACAGTTGCTGTTGTTGCTGGCACTAGCCTGAGTTTTGTCATAATCCACCGCGAGTCGACTTCGACTTCTTTGTGATCGAAGAAAACATGGCAAAGGCGGCGATCATGTGATCCGGTTATCCAATATCTCCCGACAGTGGCGACAGCAACATGTCCGCCTTATAGCAATTTCTTATCTTTACTTCCATTCACTTTTGTATGCTTGTTTTTTACTATGCCAGATGCACGATGTCGGGTAAGTCTTTCTATTTTTTCTTCGCGTTGGAATCCTAGTTGACCTTCCATCAGTTTGGCGGCGATTGCAGGAACGTCAAAAGAAACGCCTGCAGATTTGTGCACCCAGATGATCCGTTGTGGGACAAGCTCGTATGTTGTGTCGCTTATTTGTTCCGTGCATACAGGAGCTAAGGCAGAGGCGTACATTTTCAGTCTTCAAATGAACGTCGAGACGGTCCTCCTAGATCCGCGGGTTCTTCTTCAGACTGGAACGCCCATTCACCTGAGGTGACAGCTTCTAATAATACTCCCGTTGCAGAGGGCAAGAATAGGTGGAACTTTCCTGACGCGTCAAAGAGTGGGAATAACGACAACACTGGTACATCACCAACGAAAGAAAGAAACCCAGCTTCGGCTTGGAATTTCACCTCGAAAGCCAAAGCGACCAACACTAGTACAAACGCTGAATCGTCTTCTAACTCTTGGAATTGGCCTTCGAGCAAGGGTCAAAATTCGATCCCCAGAAGTTCCGGAGATGGTTGGGGGGACTGGGGTTTGGGAGATAAAGCAACTTCGACCTCCAGTGGTGCAGGCTGGGCTACTGGGGAGGGAGGCTGGGGAAAGTCTAATGCCGAAGGTCCCACGACTAATATCACCAGTAGTGGTAGTGAATGGGGCAGTGGAGGGGGTTGGGGTGGCGGCGGTGGCGGTGGCGGAAGTGGTGGGTGGGGCATCGATGCTACTGCTAACGCCCCGGAAAATGGTAAATCCAGCCGGGGAACTGGAGACTGGGGCAGCGGTTCGTCCGTAGAAAAAAGTTGGGGAACAAGCGATGATCGTATTTCAGAGAAAAAAGCGAGTGGTGCGGGATGGGGCAGCATTGGAAGTGGGCAAAGTTCGAATTGGAATGCTGATAGTCCTACCCAATCCAAGAACAAGGACAAGGGCAAAGCAGCAGATGTTCAGATGCATGACCCATCACCGCAGAAAATGCCTCTGCCAGTTCCCACCTCGTCAAAACCTTGGGCCTCTTCGGGTGCACAGAAATCAGCTCAAACGTCCGACCTTCCTCGCTTGCAGCCAGCTGCCTCTTGCCACCCGTCCATACCTGGGTCTACTTCTGCTCCGCTGTCAGCAGTAATCCAAAAATCATTCGAACCACCCACACCAGTAGACTTCAAAAAGGCTGCTTTAGAAGCATCAAAAGAGTTATCGCAGTCTAGTCCTGTCAGTGCCAAGTCACTCAAATTCCGAGGACAAAAGGGCCGGAGAGCTTTGTATGCGAGTAGCATCAAGTCAGTCGATTTTGTTGACCCATCTACCTCACAGACTAGACTATAAGCTTTAATACAGGCACATGCATAACGCCGTACTTTTCCACCTGGAAGTACATAAAGTCCAGGATGATCTCGAAAGATGGAGACGCACTCAAAACTCTTCCATTTATGGTCATTCAGGCCAAAAGACGCGGAAAATCCTTGATACCGAGAGATCTGGTTATAATCAACAGTTGCAGGAAGCCAAGATAAAATTTCATCATGAGATTAATCTTCTTATCGACCTTCCAGATTTTTCTGACCAGCAAAAAGCGCCGCAAAAAAGTGCTTTGACGAAGGAGGTGGTTGCTGCATACACACAAGAATTGCAAGATTGGTTCAAGGATTTGGAACTGCATAAGCGGCTTTTGGTGGAGAAGACTGAGGAGGAGAACGAAGGAGAAGTGCATGACGCCTCTCCAGCAGAAATTGAAGAAGGCGAAGTGATGGAGGAAGAGGAGGAAGAGGAAGTCCCAAAACAGCCCTCAGACCTTCGTGCGCAAGGGAAATGGACTTGGAAGGAACTCAAAGAAGCCACGGAAGCTCTCGAGGGTCGTGTGGCAGCCGCCCAAGAGAATTATTACTTTGATGTCTTCACGAGCATCCAAGATGACAGAGATGACGAGTTGAATCGCGTGAAGACGCGTCTGAAGTCCTTGGATCGTAAGGAGTCGGCTCAGAGCGTGGATTTGTCGTCGTCTTGGAATGTTTTGGGTGAAGTTGGGAGCAAGATTGAGACACAATCGCAGGATCTTTCTCAGCTTCTGCAAAAGGTGGATAAACTTGAGAAGGAATTGGGTCTTTTACTCCAGGAAAAGGCGCGTATGGATCCGATAATAGAGCTGGTAAGTCCTCCGTCTGTGACATCCACTAATGCAATAACTGGCAATCGCTCTTTTCCTCCGTTGAAATCCACAGGCAAATCGACAGTTCGAAGAATTTGAGTCATGGAAAGAAACCGATGCGTCGCAAATTTCTGAAATGACAGAACAAATTAAGTCTCTTCATCTATACAAACCCAAACCCACCTCGACCTCTTCCACATGTGGCAGCACGACCATCACTCTCACGACCAACCCCGTCTCCCCAAATTCTATGTCTCGTCTGCAGCCCAGCCTCCAGAACCACAGCCAGTCACCACCTCTAGTCTCCTCGAATACGTTCGGCCACTTATAGTTAACATCCTGCAATCTGACCTCACGCCCGTCTTCGAGACCCTGCGCCAACGTTGTGCGGAGAATCAGCATCTTCTGCAGGCTGAACTGGAGGAGGAAGCTCAGAAGATTTTGGCCTTGTCGCAGGCTGTCAAGGCCAAGATAGATACGAAGGGGGACGTGTCTGTTCCTTCGACAGTGCCACCAATAACCAACGTCGTTGATGTTGCGCAACTTTGATCCAAAGCCACTGTCAATTGCCAGTATGCCAATGCGTTCTCTCATTCCTTCCTTGTTAACTCCTGCTCTCGTTTCGCACGAACCTTTCCTTCTTTCTTCTTTTGCAGTAACATAATTTGCAAGGATTTCGCAACATGCGAATATTCCCTCCCCTTCTTTGATTCCCTGTACGGTTTATGTAACATATACATATTAGTCTGTCGACATGTCGCGTACAATTTCTTGACAGTGTAACACTATACATGGTGTTGCTGGTCCTGCCGCGATGAATTTTTATTTAATTTACACAACAGTTACTTATTTAATTACAGAAATATCAGGTATGTCTATCCCACCGTTCACTGTCATTAAGTATGTATGATCTATATAGCATCAGAGGTCGGCTAGTGAACTTGTTTGACCGCCTACGACGCTTGCGTTCGCATCATCAGCAAAAGAACGAGTAGTGGCGGCCATGTATGATAGAGGTAGGTCGTCCTCTGTGTCCTCTTCGCCATTATCGTCAGGCTGGGGAATGTACCGCGTATATCTTCCTGGCTTCTCACCCAATTCCTCCAAATACCTTCTTAACATCTCTTCCCTGTCTTGAGAGCGAACTTCGTACCCCTCTGAGCCTTGTCTGACGTGGACTTTACTATTAGCCACCGCCTCGCCATCTGAACTATCCGTTTCCTCATCGTAGTGCGGCTTATTGACATCCCCGTAGTCAGGATGGTAGGGCGGTACAGGAGAAATACTCGAATCGGTATGGGCGACGTCCCGTTGGCGATGTCTCGCGGAAGCTGTTGACTGGCGAATGGCGGTGTTAGAGGGAACGAGCGAAGGGTTCAAACCCTCGCTTTTGTACACCCAGGGCGAAGCGGAGGTCGTACGGTAATCGACACTATTTGCGGAGGATGACGAGGGAGATTGTGGTGGCCATACTTCACCCACTAAGAATAAAGAGAATTAATGGAACTAAGTATTGCATAAGGGCTTGAATATTTTTCATATACTAGGAACTTACCGCATGCAAGGAAAGATTGACAATCAGTGGAGGCTGTCTCCACTTTCAGACGGCATTGGGATTGTACCACTCACCATCTTGTTTGGAAAGTTCGTACCTCAGGCCGTTGCCTAGAGGGGGTCGGGGCCAACACCAGAATAGGGGATTGGGGCCAAGAGCAGTCTCGATATTCCTTCTCATTCCCAAGTCCTGCGCTCAACTGTCATATGATGAAGGTGAACCAGATTTGCTGATGGGCTCACATAAGGGAACTTCACCTGACGAAAAGAAGTAAGCGATCGAATGAACGAAGAAAAGGTTGTATACACACTGTATGTAATTTTCCTTTCTTGACCATGAGGGCAGCTTTATCCTTTTCCCAACCTTCGATCGTTGTCGAATTTCTCAGTAAACAATAGATATGATAAAGACTAATACGACCATTAGCATGTTTGGTGCAATGAAACGTATAGGTACAACCTAAAGCATCCAACTGCAAGTAAGACGGGAATGCACGCGACATAATTCAGAATAATCATAACAAGTTCTGTGCTGCTTGGATCATCCTTGAAGAAAATGAGTCAGAAGACTATCAAATAAATCTCACTTGCATGAAGCGTACCCAGTATTGTGCTGCCATGACACACAATACCCTCTTTGAAACCATTGCGATGTGATACGAACAAGCTACATCAACGTAGAACAGAAACCGAATGAAGTACGCATAATTGAAATGCCCGACACAATTGTTGATCCAAGGACAATGGTGATCTATGACAAAGTTCGTCGGAAAGGGAACGTGGATATAGCATACAACGTGCCCATTCTCAAAACACATCTAAAGTCGGCGGTTGAAGAGTAATATAACAGACGAACACTTCGACAACATACCTGTTGCATTGTCTACAATGGTGAGCCCTCGGAGGCTTGTAATTCTCACACATCCGACAGTGGCGAGGCTTTCCGGTGAGTCTCTTTACTTCCAGACCATCTTCATGGGTATCAGGTTTCTAGGGACATATTTAATAACCAGGTCAGCGGAACTGACGACGCGTCAACCCACCCATCCTACAGGTACCCGCCCAGGATCCGTGTAAACACTGAGGAAGTAGTTCCATAGCAATAACCCAACAAGGATGCTGGCACGAAATCAGCAATGCTATGACGTGAACGCAACACACATACTCACTTAAAAGGTACAAGGAGATATAAGAGTTCAACAGACAGGACATTTCCATACCATGGCCAGATAATGAATATCTGCGAAGAGTAGGCAATGAAACAGATAAGACAAAGGACGAAATTCACGAAAAGACGTCCGATGAATGGATGCATGAGAGTGTACTTATAAAAAGTCAAAACGCTGAGTTAGTTATGTAATGATTTATCGCGCGTGACATACACATTGATAAAATTATAAAATTCATATATTTGTGTAGAGGAAATATATGCAGTATTCAGGCCATATAATTTATATAAGGATTGCTTGAGATCCTGGAGAGATATGTGTTGAAGTCTTTAACTTGATCATGAACAAACAAACAGATTTCAAGGCGAGGCCTCGGATAATCCAGAGGTACCTGCAAAGATTTCCTACAGTTTAAGAACGTCGTTCGGAATATAACCATGATAAGGCTCTGAAAAACTTTTAAATTGACAGTCCAAGTCATCAACGCCATGACAGTCCAAGTTGTCAACACCATTGAACGGGAAATAAAGGGAGTTCACAGTCTTGGTCTTGAGGTGTGACTGAACCATGTGCTTGACTTCGGACTTGGATCCAGGCAGGTGGTCAAAGCGTAGCAAGCTTGTCGGGCCCTTGTTTTGCATGTAGGCTTTGAGATAAGAATTAGGAAGGAGGCGGCGGTCATCTGGGCCGCAAACGAGATACGCTGTGTATAGGGTGAAATCATGATCGTGTATATATGGCAAAATCGACTCACCCCTTTTAAAATCTTTACTGTACTGCATTATACCCCCACGGGTCGAAACCTCAACGAAATATCCTGCTTCCCCATAATTCGAGTCGGCCGTGGACCATGGCGCATTCAGAGTTTTGTTCACTTTTTCAATGGGCTGACTGGCTACGACGGCAGAGGATGAGGTCAAGAACGAGTCGTCAAAGGATATCGATGAGTCGTCGGAGGAGTCATCGTCGGAAGATGTGTTGGAGGGAGGCACATAATTAAAGCCATACTATAATCGGAAGTTAAAATGTAATATTATTAAAAAAGTTGCTTACTATTGTTTGGATCCAATGACCCATTCCGTGATGTATTGATGTCAACAATATAGCAGTCAGACTTAGCCTTTCGGCCGAGCTCTCATCCGCATCATTCCACATCTTCACGAAGTTCTTCGATATGCAAATAAAGTTCCAAAGTGACGGGCATCTCACATGGCATCCATAAAGCATGAACTCATTTACGACGATGAGGTTGGGAGGTGTCTGAGAAATGAGGAATCGCATTCTAGATTGTGTCTGAGATATCCCAGATTCGTTGCTCATCAGCTTCCAGGATGGGTTGCCAAGCACAATCGCTATGAATGAGTCGATAACGGCGTCGTAGAGCCCGCCGGGGTGTGTGAGATCTGAAAGGTGCTTTCGCCAGAGTTTGTGGAATGGGTGCGCGTGGGAAAGATGTATTGATGGGACCAGACGTTGATGATAAACAGCATTATATGTGGACACGAAGACTGCTCCATTGAACTGAGAGGGTGGTAATACGAAATTGGGCATTTGTGTAGAAAGCAAGTTGAAGACTGAGACTAGTCTAAACTTGATTTAATGTGTGACGTTTGGAAAAACCCTCGTAGGAGACGAGGAAAAAACACTTAAATCTGCTTACTCACTGTATACAACGGGCTGGACCAGATGATGTATTAAAAGTGTAGAATATGAATACAAAAAGAGAGATGAAAAACATTTCTATCTACTCAATTACCATATATACATCGCGTACGTGATCACGTGGATCACGTGTAAGAGCCATCTTACAACGCCGCATTCCTGTGACTCAAAAAAGGCGTCAGATTGGTATATACCTCTTAGTAATTTATTCATAGCTATGGCCTGCTCATAACATATAATATAAACTATATATAAGAAAACCAATCTCATTCCAACGGGCCAAGTTTCATTACTTAGATCAAAAAAGGGCCCGACGACCCGTGCCAAGTACTGCCTTTTCTCTGTATTCATCATGAAGCGTATTGGGCGTGGCCATGGTTTGCTTTCATCTATTCCTTCTGGTATCAGGTATAACTCAACAGAACAAACTGCAACCATTAAACGGACTGTACGACTACCTGTTGCTCGTCTTGGAGATGTTCTCATTCGTGCGTGATTAAAGTTATTCACTTGTAAAGAAGTATCGTTATCCTGACTCGCTAGTCTAGCCAGCGCTGAAGAAATTCGAGCAAAAAATGCAGCTGCTAAACCTTCGTATACAGCCGACATAAGCTATCTCCAAAACGCGTCGGACAACTTTCTTTCTGTCAAACTTGCGCGGTTGGGGCTTCAAGAAACTGCTCAACAAGAACCTCCTCAACAAGGGCCTTCTGTGAAGGAGCCTCGGGTTCCTCTAACACCCGAAGAAGTCGCTGCCATAACCGCAAAGAGGCGTGAAGAGCGTCAAGCTCGCAACATCGAGAAAATGCAGATGCGCAGCTATGTTCCTGTTCCCGAGAAGGCCCAAGAAGTCGCTGCCATAACCGCAAAGAGACGTGAAGAGCGTCAAGCCCGCAGCATCGAGAAATTGCAGATGCGCAGCTATAATCCTGTTCCCGAGAAGGCCCAAGTTCTTCGTGCGGAGGTCGAGAAGGCTGCTGCCTTTGTGTCACCAGGGCGAACAACCGAAAACCTTGCTGCTGCTGCTGCTGCAAAGCGGAGGGCGGAACGATTGGATCGCCAGTCACAGTCGGGTGTTGGGGTAGAGGGGCAGGAATCAAAACAAAGATCTAGACCCAGCAGACCACCTAATAGGCAGAAGGAGAGGACTGTGACTCCTAAAAACAGGATTAGAAAGCCGCAGACTTCCCTTCAGACGGTGCAAGAGCAGTCTCATTTTGTCTTCGATATCGATGAAGCTGCGTTCCAGCCAGGGGGTCACGAACCGGAATACGAAGGCCCAGAACAACTTTCGTCAAACCTTCTCGACCACTTCGGGTCTTCTTTTGGTGTCGGGGACGTCACTGTGATTGCAGAATCAGGAAAGAGTGTCAAAGTTCCTATTTCCAAAGTCGACTCCTTCGTTAACGGAGACTACACACCTTACGTCAATGTATCTGCAGAAGATTTCGTTACCTCTCCGGATGTGCTTGGGGCCGTCAAGGTTGCCCAACGGACCTTGTCCCATCAACGTCATTACTCTCTTCCCGCACGAGATGGGATCATCAAAGTCATTTCTCAGTTTGCTCAACCTTCGTCAAACACAGCTGCGGAAGCTCGATAGGCCTTGGTAGTTCTGAATTCCACCTCGACTCTTTGTTACATAAAGAGGTAGTATCATTAATGACGAGTTGGGTAGGTATGCTAAATAATTTATACAACAACCGAGTAAAACGGAAGGCAAAGGAGTGATAAACGATTACGAATAAAAGAACAGTTGTGACCTGATCACCATATACCGTTGCCGAGAAGGACGTGGTCAACCTTCGCCCACAAGGGTTCCAGGACCCCAAGACTAGTTGGATGGCAGATCTATATCCAAATGTTGACCTCGGCAACGGTACCATAGGAATTCCTCATCTCCATCAACGTGAACTGACGGTTCCCGTGGCTGCACTGACATCCCTTCTGGAACAAGGTCGGTCGATGGCTCCGGATCTGGAGAAGCAACGATTGGTGGCTCGTCTTCGAATAATTGGCCGAGGCGTAGCAGTCTTGCACGGTTCATTAATTTTGGTTTTTCCTGCTGAGTGCCGAGTCCCTCGTTCCTGGGCGGGTCTGATAATTGTGGAGGCCCTTCGTCTGTAGGATCGTTGCGTTCGTCGGTATTCATCGCTTGCCCCACATCTGTTGTATGCCTCTCACCAGCATTTCCGTCGTTGTCCTGTCGATCCGTTCCTTTCTCAACCCTTTCCCCTTGCTCAAGCTGATCCTCCTCAACCCCTAATGGCTCTACCCCGCTTTCAAAAGCACTCGGAGTCTTATCCTTAAAATTTCTATACAAAATGTCCTCTTGCAATTCGTAATCCACAGGCGTCATTTTTCCAAACTCGGGTGTCTGGACACCAAACGAACATGTGTCTCGCGCCTTTCTGACGTTGGTCTTTTCCACCGCTCTCACACTTGCGATCATCAAGAGGCTTGCCGAGCGCACTGTTTCGCCTGTTCTACTATCGGTATAGGAAACGTATGTTTTACCACGAACAGAGGTAACAGCGGCTGATATGGAGGTGCCTTTCTCGGCACGCCGTGCAGACAAATTTGTAGGAGCAGAAATGGGTCCGTCCATCCCTTCTTTCCGCACACGAGGGCGTTTCTTGGGTCGGGTTGAGATAGATATCAGCTCGAGTTGGATTGGTGCTCCTTCACGGCCAGATACAGATCCATGCTGTTCTCCTTGGACATCTACTGCGCTCGAAGGTCCTGCGAAGCTTGCCTGATGAAATTTGAACTGCAATTCTCTTGGCACTGGCGACACCTCTGTTCCTGCGGCGGTAGCAGCAGCAGCCTCCTGCTCCTGGAGGATCAGCCACCTCGGTTTCCGTCCCCTTCTCTTCTTTTGAGGTTGTTCGGGTGTGACAGCTGCAGCAGGTTCCATTTCAGCTTGGAGTACTGTTGAGACAGCTCCCGCTGGAATAACAATTTTCGGTTTCCGCCCTCTTTTCTTTTGGGGAGTCTCCAGCAAACGGGGTTCTCTCTCCTGTTCGACGACTCCTGCTTCCACTGGAACAGCAACCGTTTTTGGTTTCCGCCCTTTTTTCTTGGGGGGAGGCTGCAACAAATGGGGTCCTTCCTCTTGCTCGACATCTCCTGCTTCCGATAAAGCAACCTCCGACTCGCCGTCGTCTACGATATGCTTGTTAACACTGTTGAACGGCGATGGCTGCTGTTGTGGCGGATCTCCGTCGGCAATCGCGTTTGCTGGTTGTGTCTTATCCAAGACATTTTCCATCGACGCGTCGCCGTTGACACAGCACACGTCTGCTTGATGCATTCCGTCGTCTCGGGTCGGGGGTGGATGAGGCTCTTGATTAGGAGAGAGAATGTCGTCCACGGTCGATGGCGGAGGTGTAAAAAGACTCTCTTCATATTCGGGAGCCGGGGGGGGAGGCATCGTGCCCTGCAATTCAGGAATTTCAGAATCGTTGTCATTGATGAAATGTTGGGTCGGTGATTGATTCGGCACAGGTTGTGTCGGTGCTGTATACGTTAACGAGGAGCTTCGAAGACTCCGAGTGGATGGATGTTGGTGCTGGTATGGAACGGTCGCATATGGCCGAGATTTTCTCGATGTTACAGTTCTCGGAGATGGCACAAGAGTACTCGAATCACTGGACCTTACACTGTGAATGCGTTGTCTGGCTGCGTTGTCTTTCTTTGAAGGGCTTGTACCAGAATCCTGTTCGCCTTCAGAGTCATCGTCATTCTTTGTAGGCAAAGCTGAGGTAGATCCCTCTTGGGCCTTGCGAAGTCGTTCCGAGGGAAGAAGGTATGCGTAGCGTCGTTCAAGTTTAACAGCGATTCCCAACATTTCCCTCCTTCTCCGTTCACCTTCTGCATGATGTATGCCGCCATGTATTGTAGAATAAGGACTAGAAAGCTCTTCTGCATCATCTTGTCGAGGAGCAGGAGAGAACACCGACGCGGGAAGGGTCATGAAAGCAGATCCGTCCATACCTTTGAGTTGTTCTATCCGTTCCTTGAGCTTATAATGCTCATGTTTGAGTTTCTCTTTTTCGCGAAGACGTTGTCGCTTCTCGAAGTTTTCGAATTTCCTATGCCGTTTCTCATAGGCCGCATCCGACGTCCCTGCTAATGCCTATTGAATTTGACCAAAAAGACAATGTGAAATAAGAAGGGCGTTGAGTTAATGAGCGCACCTCTTCCATGTTTCTAGGTCTGAAGCGACCACCGACACCAGATACAGAGTCTGAAATGGCTTCATACTCAGGAGTTTGAATGACTGTCTGCTCCCGGAAAGCCTTGAGGACATCTGGACGATCGAAATAACGCTCATTCGCAACAATGTTAATTGTGATTCCCAGGTCTGAACCGTTCGCTGTTTCTACGGCGTATTTCGGATCCGTAGTAAGAAGAAGGGGCGTATCTGCAGGAATGAGAGGTTCATTCTCCACTTTGAAAATTGAAAGAAAAAAGATAAGCAAGTGCGTGCGAGGAGAAAACTCTGACGAACATTTCCGCCTTTTCGTCTCTAGAATCAGATTATCCACCTCACAATTTCCCAACACAGGTCCCCCTCTTCGCGATCGCGAAGGTACGGTACGTTTTTGGCGGTTTATAATGTCTGCAGTCGACGAGGAAGGACCGTCCATAGAAGTCGTGCGCACTGATAAATTCGCATTGGTACTGTCGATAGGCATGAAACAGCAGAAACTACAACGGATAAGAATACTGCTCGAAGGATAACGCGTCGATGTAATAGCAAGACGCGATGTGAAGAGGGAATGTCTGTGATCCGCACAATTTTTTCCCCCTTCTATTCACGAGTAGTTCATATACCTGAGAGTCCGAAGGATGTGCCTGATGCCGTGTGAGAGTAATTTTGGGACGAACTGTCACCATCATCATATTGTAGACATAACATGCCGACTCACAGCTCATGGTCCTCAAAATTTTAGAAGCTCTTTTCAATTCCTACTTTCCGACACAGTATGCAATACATATATTTATTGGTTTTCTCACCATCTACGTTGTCCGGACCTTTTCCCAAGGCAGGAGGACGAACAGAGAGAGGGACCTCCATGCTCGTGTTGTGCTGGTGACGGTGAGTTCTGTGTTCATAACCTCCAAAGGTTCCCTACTGATTTAATGTTCTAGGGTGGATTTACGCCTTTTGGAGTTACTGTCCTTCACTCTCTTGCACAGAGAGGAGCCCACATAATCGCACTGACACCAGAACCAGTTGAATCGCCCAAGGTCTCCATTCTCGTAGACCTACTGCGCTCGACAACTTCAAACGAACAAATATACGCTGAAGAGTGCGACCTTTCATCTCCAGCCTCGGTGCGCTACTTTTGCACCAAGTTTTTAACGGGAAAAGAACATAGACTCGACGCCATCATCTTTGCCCATGAGCACAAGAGCATTGGATCTCCCGCTCGCCTCTCGACAACCTCTGTTTCTCAAGACCAGAAAGAAAGAGATTCGACCTCACTAGCCACCTTCCTCATCACCACTCTTCTTCTTCCTGCACTCCTTGTCGCTCCAGCGGAACGCGACATAAGAATCATCAATGTCGTGAATCCATTTTACGCTGCTGCTGTTGGTCTCCTCTTCTCTCCATCCTTCTCTTTCGGGTCGAGTTCTTCAAGCAATTCTCTATTTCTTCGAGAAGGTCACCGCTCTCTGAGATCAACCATCCTCACTAGACATCTTCAACGTGTACTTGACGCATTACCCCATGCATCGCAAGTGCCAAAAACAGAAGACAGATCGAGCACCGTGCCCGTCGTCAGTTCAAAGTTCCAGAAGTCAAATATCATTGCCGTCAGTGTTTCTCCTGGCATAGGCAGAGTCGACACAGTATCATCTCTGCTGAATGCCGATTGGAATTCTTCTTCAGGCTCATCCTATCTCGGAATTGTCTTGTACTTAACTTTGTTTTCCACGTTCGTCCTACTTATTTACTCATCTCTTTTGTGCAGATACATTGTTCTTCAACCCCTCCTGCGAATTTTTACAAAATCCCCAGTGGCAGCAATACAAACAGTTCTACACGTCCTATATTTACCTACCCCATTCAAAATCTTTGCGCACACGAAAAGTCCCAAAACTCCTCAAGGTCCATTTGACGCTACAAAGCTAGAGCTACCAGAAGAAGTCCTTCGACCAGGAGCCCTCTATGCCGAATGTGCAACAGTCAAACTGAAAGTCAACGTTCCAGAGGAACTGATTGAGGAAGACAAAAAATTGCGGGAGAGCAAAACGTCCTCAGAGGATAAGCACAAGAACAAAGGGAAAGGAAAGGAGAAGGTTTCGCTACAGGAGGAGGTGTTGGATATTGAGGATGACGGCGAGTATGGCGGCGAGTTGGCCGGCAGATTGGTATGGGAGTCGTATGAGCGCGCTTTGAGAGATTGGGAGAAGGAAACTCCTCCCACTGAACGCGATAGGGAAAGGGAGAGGGGAGACAAAGAGGAGAAAGCCAAGGCTCCAGAAGCCGCATCATCATCCAAGGATGAGAAAGTTTTCTATTGATATTCAACCTTAGGCTCTCGAATCAGAGAAAATATAGCCTTTGTTGTTCTCGAGGATCAACTCATCGTTAATGTCGTGTTGGCCATGCTGTAAGTAGTATCGCGATTTGGAGAAAGACTCAGAATTATGAGAGAAGGACAGCACACTCTGATTCTATCTCTGTTGTGTCGCGTAAGTACTCGTTGCAAGATCGTTGCATTTGTTCTGCTTAGATTATATATTGGCTGTGCTCAGCGCCACATCTCCGTGACCACCGAACCATAACATGCCTCGCTACTTTTTAACATCGTCTTCACCGAATTGGCATCGCCTCAGTTTGCGTCTGTATTAATAATGACTGAATCTACTCTCGAAGACGTTGTCGATAAATATGAGCGGTGAGTATATTCCCGTCTATATTCCATCCATTTCGACTCAACTGTGTAACGCACTCTTAGGTTCCGAGTCCTTTGTGTTGGTCGGGTGAGTCACTTGGCTCATCGTCGATCGCCCATCTGATCCATCATGATGTACAGTCGGGCGTCGGGAAGTCTTCCTTGATCAATAAAGTATTCGGGATCAAAGAAGCAGTAAGCAAAATTGGGTTGATGATATTCAAAGTCTCTTTTTTTTCATGCTGGCATAATAGCATGTGTCGTCTTTTGAGCCGGGAACAGCAGACATTGAAAAGACATATCATTCCCCTGAGAATAGGTTTTTCGTCTTGCATGATTCAGTAGGGTTTGAACCCGGGAACAATGTAACTTTCGACACCGTGAAAGACTTCATTTCAAACAGATCAAAGCCTGAGGTTAAGGTGAAAGACCGCATTCACGCAATCTGGTGAGTGCGTTTCCTATCACGGCGCTCTTTCCTCTAAGCTTGTCAAATGCTAGGCTTTGTACACAGACGCCAACAGCAGGTGCTCGGGTATTTGAAGAAGGGGACAAGAAACTGCTCAAACTCGTGCATGCAGCAAAGAGTAAGTATGTCGATATTGTTGCTCGTGCCCATTGCCATTAATTCGGGACTATAGTCCCTATCGTCATTGTTTTTACTCAATACGACAAGTTGGTGAGGATGAAGGTGAGGGCACGGGAAAAGAACCCAATTACGAGGACTATGGCCGAAAGACGGGGTGAGGAAGAGGCAGACAAAGAGTTTCAGAAGTATGTGGGGATTCTCAAAGACGACATTGGGAAAATCGGTATCCCTGTACCGATTTTCGTCAGGGCCTCGGGTGCGCACTCCCCCTCCATCATAGATGATTGAAAAGTATTGACATTTTTTCTAGCACCTCCTTCTACATCCACGTCTAGGCAGAAAGGGGATGTATTGGAGCTCGTTAATACTACTTGTGATCTTCTTCGACCCGTTAGAAATCAACCCGACGGTGATGCATGGTTGATTTGGGCAATCGCCCAACGAGTGAGCTTGCCGCTCAAGATTGAGGCATGTGTGGAGTAAGGCACCATAATTCTCCAGTTATTCGATGAACTCATATATTTTTCAGCAAAGGCATAAGCTGTATGGGTGCCTCATCGCTTGTCGCATCAACCTGCTAACTCTACCCCTCAGATTATCGTCAAGCTCTGTCCGGGGCCGTACCTTTAGTAGGGGGAAACCTTCTACGTGCTTGCCTAGCCAAAGTACACCTGGACATCGTTACCTGTTGGAACTTTAAAGATGAGAATCAAGTATGCAGCTTCTCGTGTGATCGAAATTACGTTCAGTTTTGTATCGACATCTTTAGATCCTGCATGGCGACGAATTCAAGCAGCTTATGTTATATATCGTCCAAGACGTGTACGGGAATTCCGAAACGACAACGTGCGTTGCCATCTTCATAGAAACCGTGACAACTCTAATTCTAATTTTTTTTTAAGGCACTTCTCTAGGCCTCCTGATATTACCAAGATTTCTCAGTTTGCAACGTTGGTCTCTGCTGCATCTGCGAATGCCCCTGCATCTGCTCTGATGTTACATGCCGTTGCACCTACTCCGATTGCGCCCGCAGCCGCCATCCTTGGCTTGTCTTTCTTCTTCGTAAAGTGGCTTTTTGATGCCGTTTTGGAAAATAGGTGAGTTTACTAATACTATTCATATTCCATCTGCATTTTTCAAAAACGTCTTAAAAAAAACCCCTCCGCTTTAAAGAGCCGAGGTTGATTCTGTAATGATGGCATACATCGTCGACCTCATTTGTGTTTTAAAAGAATTTTTCGACTTTACTTTGACGGCTTCTCTGGTCGGGGAAACGAGCTGGAAGGTGTTGCGAGGTGCATTCGAGGCTTATTATCTGAACGACCTTTTCAAGCGGAACCACCATTCTTGTCGGTCAGCTTCCCATAGAAACCTGGACCAGAAAGGTTTCCGTGACGAAATCGAAGAGCTAGTCCGCGATGTTAAGAAGTAGATATCCGTGCGCCTACCCCGAGCTCCAATTAATGACTAAAAACCTTTGCTTAATTCTAAAATAATTTCTTTCGTTGTAGGATGTATACATCATGTAGACCGCCATCGTTTCAGGAACATGTATATATTATACCTTCAAGTCACTTGCATTTCTGTGTCTGACTGAAGGAATGATGTCTTTACTCAACATTTAATCTTGCAAACTATGCTGGGTCAATCCCCATTTCAGATCGACGCAAAGATTGCTCTCGGGTTCAAAGATCCTTGCCGAGGATCTTGTAAAAATGGAGGGTGGAATTTGGGAAGAAACGCTGCATTGATTTTTCGTTGGGTTGATTCAACTAGATTGAGTGGCCTGTGTTGACAATATCATTTTATTGTTTCGCTTCCGAATCATACAGCCATTCAACTGCGCCACGCCGCAGTACAGACCAAAGGTGGTTGCCTAGATAAAAGCACAAGATGAAGCTCGGGACCACCAATCCAGAATGCACATTCATCACAAATTCTCGGAGAGTCGGCCAGTGATGACCGCTCGAAGCACTCGCTTTTTTTTGAAGCCACACAAAAAATTTTCACAACAAATTCATTTCCCGGTACTGCTCCAGCTACTTAAACTTTGATTTGACTTACAACAGCTTCTCTGGCCAAAAATAAAAACAGTAGAACAATGAAAAAAAAAAAGTCATCCCACCGGGAAGTGATCCGCTAGCAAAGAAAAAAAAACCTTCTACTTTGGAGGGTAACGAATGCCACGGGAAGGACAAGAACCATCTTTCGGAGCGTCTACAAAAAGAAAGAAAGATGTAATTTTGATGGAGCAATGAAAAAAAAAAAAGTTGTCATCTAGACCTACCTATCGGCAGGAATTTACCGTTGATGATAGACCCCTTCAAGTTAAAATACCAGCTGACACCGTTCAAAACCTTCTTTTTGCAATCAAGGGCAGGTGTTACACCCTAAAATAAATTAAAAAAAGGAAGCATATAAGAACCGGAGGAAAAGAGTAAAAAAAAGTCGTAAACTTACAGCAGCTGATTGCAGGGCCGAGGTCAATTCAGAAAGAGTGTAGGTCTCTGAAGTCGATGGTGTAATACCGGCATCGGCGAGCCAATCGTATGTCGGCAAGGACTGTCGATTTTCGAGTTAATAACAATAATGGCATCAGGAGGAGAAATTTTTTCTACCTCGAAGAGTTTTACAGCGGTTTGAAAGTACGCGACAACCTGTTTGGATATGCATTACTTATTTCTCTCAATGGAGAACAGATGGGTCTTTTACATCAGGTCCTATTGGGCCTCCAGACGGAAAGCAGTCTGGTTGAAGGGTACTATCTCCAAGAGTCAGTCATTGAACGCCAATTTGGTATACACACATATAATAGGACAAACCTCAGGCAAGTACCATGTTTTGCCCATTCATGCTGCAAGCAAGGAGGTTAAATCCAAAATAAATCCACCTGTTGCAGCCAAAAAAAAAAAAAAAGGAACCAACCGCCCAGAATTGATCGTTATCGCCGTTGATATCGACCCAGTACTGACAAAGTGGCTTTGTCAGGGAGAAATTCAACAGCAAGTAAGGTTCTCACTTTATCCATCGACTCCACCGTGTCGCTTGCTCCATTGTCCGTCAAGATCTAACAAAAAATAAATTATTCGTGAAAAAAAACACTCCAAAAGCTTGTTGTTTTAGAAAGCCCTTACTGAGCGGATATCAGTATAAGCGCGAGACGGATCGCAATTCGATTCATAAGTCGAATCGCAACTGGATCCAAAAAAAAAAAAAGAGAAAGAGAGGGGTTTAAAGTGAGTGTGAATTATGAAAGAAGATTTTTTTCCTTCGTACTTGTCAGGCCAGAGACCTAGAAATATATGAAATTAGACAGATCGTTCATCTTGTAATTTGCGAACACTTGCCGTGAATTGTCCAGCTATCACTAGGGCCCGTAGACGGCGTTGTATCCCAGAACTAAATCCCAAAAAAAAGAAGAATCATTCTAGAATAAAAGGCCAGTGTTTAAAAAAAAGGTACCTGAGGTTGAACCAACAAACCCTAAAGAACAAACTCTAAACGTCAGTAAACGTTGTAGTTACAAGACTTCATAATGTGCAAAGCGGGGAGTTAACGAACGTACCCCCGGAGCTTCAAAGCAGCACAAATCCGTGACCACTGTCGTGTTCTGGCACGAAGCTTCGCCCGTCACGGGGCATCCCGAGTCGAAGATACCCAGAGTCGGCTGAGCCTGGTGGAAAGGCGGTGACGCGGCGACGACGACGACGACCGCAAGGGATAAGATGATGAGGGAGTTGAAGTCGAAAGCGTGCATTTAGGGCAGGACAGAGCAGAGGGAAACAGCCAAGGAAGAGACCAGTTTCCCCCTTTGCTTTTATGTGAGAAGCGGCGCAAAAGGTGGGGACCCAAATGGGATGATGCAAGTCCATTCGTCCATTCGTCGCATATGGATAAACATCACAATGATGCCACAAAGTTAACGCTTCACATGGACGTCAACCATAGATAAAAAAAATATTCCTGTTCAGAGATACGGCTCGACCATGCATAGGTGATAAATGTTGTTCAGGTTCACGCAATACATTGATAGAAGCCGAAAACAAGAAGCCACTAGGGAAAAAAAAACAGATTTGTCGAGCATATGTAAGATAGGGCTCGTGCACGTTCGACAAGCCTTCACGTGACTTTGCGTTACAAAGGTGACAAAATTAAAACTTTGAATGTTAGGCATCTGTACACAAGTAAATGAAAATATGGCTCCCAAGAACTGTAGAAAAATACAATCTGAACAATTCATGGGAGCTATTTTTTTGAA
>QDKV01005082.1_pt1 | contig 25864 bp, 28 predicted proteins | sample 1861101 | NCBI WGS metagenome assembly QDKV01 (sample SAMN04275158, study PRJNA302643) | Fungus metagenome, whole genome shotgun sequencing project. | isolation source: fruitbody | host: Mallocybe terrigena | place: Sweden | collected 2013 | reverse complement strand
TTTCAGGAGTTTTAAGTCTGTTTAAGTCTATTTAAGTCAATTAAGTCAAATAAGGAATATGCAGCTTTCCTGATGATTTCTGACCTTAGTTGTTGTAGTCTACTTTTCCTGACTTTTTTGATAGTAAAGTGTAGATAGATCTCACCAGGATTTCTTTGTATATATAATCTATTTGCTTTGTTATAATACAAATTTGTTTGCTACTCGATGATTCGGACAAACAAAATTATTGTTGTCCTCGTCTTCTAGTCTTTACCCCCACGCAGACAATTAGAAGGTGTCTTCGACTTTTGATTCCAACCCTTGTACCTACAACTTTTTTTGGCGGAAGCGCAACTAATTTCAATGCCTGATATTTTATGCTGCTACAACTTCGAAATTTCAAGGAATGGAATGACCAGTCTCGAGGATGATCTATTCCCCGGAGATTTCTTGGCACATGCCGACTGCAGAGTTTAACTAGGCACCGCAATCTTCGCACCTTTGGCCTTATAATGTCTCTACCATTATCTCTTTAGACTCTTCACTCTCTGCCCTTATTAATCTTGTTGACCACAGCACACCCGATGTGGGAGCTGTGCGTAGTGGGGTTAGGTGGAAAGCCGAAAACTTGTTGCCCACGTAGGGTCAAGAGAGAAATTTGGTTGGACTTGGTGTGATATTTCTTTTCTTGTTCTAGTTTTCGAGTTTTGTGAGGCAACTTAACATGTATGGCTTTTATAGAAGCAACCGGGTGCGTTACTCCACTGTCTGCGCGTTTTACTATTAATTTTACTTTTGTATGTTTGTTCGTCTCATAGATCCCTCGTGCGCAAAGGACGCCAACAGACGCGCATACAGGGGAGTTCTCGCATAACAAATTCCTCCGTGGTCGGCCTGATTTGTTGGATGAAATCAACACCCATGTCGATCAAATAGCCGCCATAAGCCGTCGTCACACTGGTCTCAGGCGTGATATCCAGATCCTCCTCAGGAACGCCGACAAATTCGGCACAGAACGACTTGTGGTTTTCTACCTCCTGAAGAATGCCGAGGACGGTTTGCGTTGAAGTGGCAATGACCGGAAAAGACGTTAATTTTGCCGCTAATAAGCTGAAAAGGATTTGAAAAAGAACGAAATACGAAAAAAAGAAAAGAAACGACGCACCTGTATGCGTGTATAGTATCGTATCACGTCGCAAAAAAGAGACTTTCTTGTGGGAAACTCACCTGGCAAAATGCACAAACCGAGTTTTTTGTCAAGAATGCCTTTCCCGAGCTGGACAACGAATCCATGTTCGACGTATTCTTTCCAACGTTTTGCCGTGCTCTCAATCAGAAGAGGCAAGGGTTCGTTGGACTTGGGATCAGTCTTGCTATCAAGTTCTGGAAGAAGACAAATGCAGGGGTAGATACATACTGTAGAACTAGCTTAGAGGAAATATTATCCAAGTGGTTAAGCGGCGCATGACCACGGCCTACGTGACCCGCGGCTTTTCCACTGAAAAGACAACCGGGGTCACAAAATGACGGACAGAAGAGAGGTATACGCACAAGTCAACCCTCTTGCAAGCTCTGAAGCGATCGCCGAGCTCAACGTACATCCCTTACCATAAGTACTCTTCGATTCGATTCGTGGCCGGACAATCTTTCTGCCCTCTTTTTGGAATAACACATCAACAACAAGTTGTGACATATCATAGTGTGGCGACTCTAGAAGAATCTCCATATTATCCTCGAGGAGGAGTTGTTTAACCTGGATGATCGGTCTGAGCCCTTTGGACATCAGCTAGTAACACAATGAGATGCCCTCCTTTGAGCAACACAGCTGCACAGTCAGCCTGGTTATCATTGGCATCACTGTTACCATTACGAAGGTCGAGGAGATCTTCAGCGGCTCGCAGCATATCTATCTTGGAGTGTGCAGTTCGTCTAGAAAGCAATAATTCAGCCTCCGACTTATTGGGCGTAACATCAGAAACCAAGGCATCCAAAGCATCTTCTTGAAGAAGCAGATGACCAGAGGTCGAAATACAGACTGGGTCACAGATGATGGGAGGCATCCTTTTTTCTAGTGACTAAGATGCATAGAACGACTTGAGTGTTCAGACAACTACTCCGACCGTCGTAGAACATGCCCGTTTTGATAGCGCCGGATGTTGAGGTCATCTAATACAGACGACATCTGAATGAACGAGATGTCAACGGAGGCCAGTACGAGTCCAATAAATAAATAATGCACTTGCTGCCCAACAAACTCTGGTGGTACAGGATGTACACTCTGCACACCTTTGGTGTTCTGTGCTGTAAGCGCTGTGAGGACGCTCGCGCTATGGCAGCCATGCGCAGCGAAGGTTTTAAGATCGGCCTATTTGCAACATGTTAGTATAATTCTGCTTCGGAAAAGTAGTGCAAATGGACCTATATACCAGCACCCCCGCTAGAATCAGAACCCGATATCGTCAAGGTTACAACTTTGTGGACATCGTCAACATTATCAGCGAGCGTCATCGGGTAAACCAGGATGGAATAACTTCTCTCCCAACGACGTAATTATACTTTCTTGCGATATTGATCACACGGTGATAACCTCAGTTCCATTCGGTGTTGAACCTCAGGTTTTCTGAACGTAATCCCAAACCAGTCGAAAACCCCATTTTGGTTCAAAGGAACAAACAAGTGATAAAAAGATGAAACATAGAAAAGACAAGCAGTTTGCAGGAAGAGAAAACCCCGATTTTTGTACGCACTATATCTTATCCCTTTCGCCTCAATCGAAGACCCAGGATTAAAAAACAAAAACAAAAACTTAAGATTGTAGTCTTGGAAACCAAGGATGAAATAAAGGATCCCATTTTAACCTATTCTTCGGGTCAAACACATCCAGCTCTTCCCACGTTTTTGGGAGTGCACACAGGTTGTTGCATATGGATAGAAGATGCTGTATTAGCTAGGAGTAAGGGTAAATAAGGTGAGAAAAGGGGCGCCATTCTGATGGTTAATTCACCTTGACACGATTATTAGCCCAAGCTCCTGCCCAAGCGCCAGTCTCATTCCGTTCCACCATTCCTTCTGCGATCGATCTTGCCAATCCAGCACAGTCAGCTGGCGAAGTGAATGGCCCAAAAGAGGACGTTAAAGCATTCGGACCTCCTTCGATCGTACTGTTAGTACCAATCTCACTTCTGATATTACTCTGACTGCTTCTCAACAGTTCCCCACATGCTCTGATAAATAGGTGCAGCTCCGGTTGAGCCACAACGGGCGTCCTAGATGGTTGATCGTATTCTGCTTTAAAAGCCCATTTATACCGCCGAAAGAATTTTGGTCTCGTGAGATCCCAATCAAAGGAAACAAGGGAAATGGTGACCTACAAAATGACTCAATTACCGTAAGACAAGAGACAATTATAAATACGGACCATGAACAAGGAGGTGCATATTGACTGCAAAATAGTGAGGAAGTTTATCTGGAAACGCAACTCCTCTTGTATCTCAGAACCTGCGAAAAGCGTTATTTAAGTGTGAGACAGACCACATGGAGCGACAACGATGCAGACCATCGGCCACACTAGACATCATATTGTCCAAGCATTTTAAGTGTTCGTCGATAATTTGCACTGCATACCAGTACGCGAACGTTTTTTCTTCTCCTGAATACAATTCGAGTTGAAAACCTGATAAAACAACTTCGCGAACTATAGAAAGACGCCAAAGGAGTGCTACATCCGGTATGCGCCTAAGAATATCATTCTGGGGTAGGCCCTGGGTGATATTCATTAGTAACTGTCGCTTGTAACGACCCTGCATAACTGACCTGCGGCTTGATATTCTCTGTGATATTTGTGAGGATTTCATAGAGCTGATGCCACTCTGCCAAGCTTTTCATGAAGGACCGCCTTTTCCTTGGAGGATTATTGAACAGTGTTCTGATGTGAGTTGTCACCAACTAAGGAGCACAAGTTGGTGAGCAATTATTTCCACATGCGAGAAAGTTAAAAGGACCTTGTAGACTATCCTTTCCAATGTCATAAAGATAGTAGGATTATCGGTCCCCTTCCATCTTTCAAGAGCGGCTGTTCGAATCAGATTGTATTCTTTGCCGCAGCCTTCTACGAAGAACTGGTTGACAACCCATTTGATCGGATGCTGTTTACAGACAAACAATCTGTTTGGAAAGGTCGACTGAAAGTTAACTGAAATCAGTGGAAAAGGTTTGAATCACAAAAGATTTCTTTTACTTGACTCAGAGATCGTACATAGGGCATGCACATAGGCAAATCCGACAACCAGAGGCGCAAATCAGCCATTGTCTATGTGGATGAACAGCTAAATTAGTTTATGAATTGCTGAAAAATATATAGAAACGAAGGGCAATATAAAATACGACATACCACCCAAGTTGTTAGATACTCAGCAGTGGAAAGTAGGCTAACCTCCTGCAGCCCGTCCAAAAGGCTTTCAACGGATGCACAAGTATCTTCAAACGAACAGGGCGTAATCACGCGTATAGGGGTGACCATTTGGAGTTGACGTCCGACATATGGATCGAATGCGAGGGCCGCAGGGGACGAAGGCAATGGGTTAAGGGGTGACACTGCTTTTTTTACTTTCTGGAGGTGGCTGCGAGCGAGAAAAATATATTGGACGAACTCTCTCCGGTGTTTGTGCACATCAATACTCAGCAGTTGAAGTAAACTCTGCACTGAAAGTGAGGCACGGCGCATTAAGACAACAAAGGAAAATATACTTGGCGCAGGAGAAGGCGGGCATTCAACGCAAACTTCCAAGGTTCGGGCACTTTGATAATTTAAATTGGGTAATGATTTACAGCACCGAGGCAACAACGTACCGTGCGGGGATTCCGAAACGAATCGCAAGGCTGAATCGAGCCTTTGCGAAATGTAACCGGGAGAAATGCTTTCAAGAAGGTTAACTTCGCATTTGTCGCTTTGCCAATCTTCTGCCTAATAGATAATAAGTTGATTTCAGCTGGCAGTTTCCAGGATTTCCGAAGACAAACGAACATCATACATGCCACTCCCCGCTAGCTCTCTCCATGACAATTCGACGCATTTGAGTAAAGCTTGCACCGCGGACCGAAGTACGATGGTGACGAGCGGAAGGGGTCTAAGACGGTCGGATTTGAACACAGAAAGCCACTTCAAAACACATTCTGGGTCGACCTCGTCAAGGTGGTGAATGTAAAGCAAAGTATGAACGGTATGTGGGAGGAAGTTTCCAGAGTGGAATCCTATCTGTGTGTATTGTATAAAAATCAGGATTGCTGCTCCTCATAATCGAGATATAAGAATTCACCTCAAAAGCCATCGCTCGGTCAAGGATCCAACAGACTTCTTCCGGGAGAAGAGGTGTGATTGGATCGAAAGGAGGACGAAGATATTCTTGGGGAACGAGGCCTGTGTCCAACCGCGGTTCACCAATCTGGAGAGACAGCGAGCGTTCAACCATGAACTTTGGTTATGTGGATTCTGTGTACCTGAAGAGCGGTCATGGCTTCCTGCAGATTAAATTCATCCATAAAGATTAAATCATTAGGCTCCAGCTCTTTGAAGGGGTTTATATAAAAACAAACGACAGATGATCAGCACCACCATCGCGTATAGATGAAAACGACTATACCAGCAGCCGCCTGTTCGAACAGGTTCGTTACGTCTTCAAAGTCAATTGCCTGGTCAGGCAGATCCAACTCATGCTGTGAACCATTTTCCATCGTACAAATAATACCGTATAACAGTCAGACAAGGTGCAGTAGTTTGTCAAGGGGCCAACATGTTCACGGTGTTGACCAAGCCGAGTTCAAGGCATCCATGACTGGAAAAGGCAAAGAGTGGCTGTGTAAATAAAATGATCTCGTCTTGGCTTTCTGCGTCCAACTGCCTACGAACGTGCTGCAGGCGATATTCTACTCGAACTGGACGCGTTATTTTTTCAGGAATACAACCAACAGGGATTGTACATGTGAGTTGACGCGTCACTTGGAATTGCGCAGTGCGCGCTTATTATCACCCCAGCTAGGAAATTACCTGGGCGCTATTTCAAACTGGGTCAAGTTGCAGAATGAGTCTCCTCCTGAAGACGACATCTTGATTTCAATTGTCGGCTGGCATGCATTAACGCTGCCTCAAAATGCAAAAGAGCTTTCTACTTCACGGACGGATATGCTTGCTACTTTGCTTGCTTTTGGCATAAATCCTAAGCAGACCACTCTTTTCTATCAAGAAGACGTGGGTCTCAACTCATTTATGCATTTGATTTGGAGCTCATCGCACCTTTAAAGAATCAATGCCACACCGAACTTGCCTGGATCCTCAGCTGCATCACGCCTATGGGCCAACTACGGCGTATGACCACTTGGAAATCCCGTCTGGCAGACTCAAGGAATGCGAACGACGAATCGGAGGTGAACGAGTCCATGCTCAATGCAGGGTTATTTACGTACCCTATCCTCCAAGCAGCTGACATTCTGGCATATAAAGCAACCCATGTTCCCGTTGGCGAAGACCAGACCCAGCACCTCCAGCTGAGTCGGGACCTGGCCGAAACGTTCAACAAAACGTTTGATGCAGGGAAATTTTTTTTCCCTTTGCCTTCACAAATGATCAGTATGTAACGACCAAGCTGTCCACAGGGCGTATTTCCTGACGTTTCTTTCTCTCCCTCTTTTATTTTTATTTTTTCTTCTTACTAGCGCCCTGCAAGCGTGTTCTTTCCCTCAAAGATCCTACCTCGAAGATGTCAAAATCGTCACCCGACTCCTCAACACGTATTCAGCTAACCGACACGTCTCTTGATATTTCACGCAAAATTCGTGGAGCAGTCACCGATTCCATTCGGGGTATCACATACGATCCCGTGAACCGCCCAGGAACCTCTAACCTCTTGACGATATTTTCAGAATGCACAGGCGAACCTGTAGAGACTATTGCTGAAAGGTATGAGGGGAAAGGTCATGGAGAGCTGAAAAAAGACGCTGCGGATGCCCTTGAAGAACTTATGAAAGGCCCAAGGACAGAGTTTGAGAGGCTAAGAAAGGCAACCGACTACCTTTCCACTGTTGCGAACGAAGGTGTTGGAAAGGCAAAGGAAAGGTCAAGTAAAACATTGCGAGAGGTTCGAACCTTGGTTGGATTGTGTTGAGAACATTCGGTTCGGCCCGGTGCCTATACGACCTAACGTGACAGCTGTACTTTTTCTTCACTGCACTCAAGTCAAATTGCAATCCAACAAATTCGTTGGTTTGTGCCATAGTAGTGCTGAAAACGACAAGAGAATATCTCAGCGCTCGACAGAAGTCGCGTCCTCTTCCTGTATTGTACTATAGGGATGGAGGCAGAGCCGGTGATTCGTATAACTTTTTCTCATTTTTGTGCTTTCTCTTCGAAAATGAAATTTGAATGTGAATGATTGTGAACGCACTACTTTTGTTGTTTTAGATTTGAGATTGCGTTTCCCGGATTATCTCAGGCGAGAATGGTAACGTTATGTACCTCGTGGCCAAGTGCTTGACAGATTAAATGTTCAATCGATTCTCTCTTTTCTGCTTTCTAATTCCTCATGCGATACGAAAACATCAAAGAAGTACAACAAAAGCTTCAGCACAACTGTTCCCAGAGTTGTCTAATTCTCCATGCGCCCCTTTTCTAGCGAAACTAGTTCTGTTCTGACAATCTTCAGAATGATGCTGGAATGGAAAAGAGACTGTCTGCCTACTAGGTGTTAACTGCGAAACAAAGCTTTTTTTACTACAAGTCTCCACCAGCCCTCCGAATTCTCTGTCGCGCCACCTGCACCTCCACACGAAGCACACCATCTGATCCTCGAAGATCCTGCATGACCAAACTCTCAACATCTCCAATGCTTACACCGCGTTTCAGCAGTTCTGATTTCTGAATACTGTAAAGGTGCACGTCTGATAGTCCTCCGGCTTGGCCGACATAGTTGAGTGCTAACCATGAGTGTCTCGCGGCGAGGGCTGGCGGCGATATGAAGTAAGGCGATGAAGCCGACAGAGTAACAGCGACGTAGGTTTGTGATTCGTAGTCCAACTGGTGGGGCATTTGGTGGCGGAAAAAAAATTGAGAACGAAGATGCTGGCTCTGTTGGGACTGATGATCCTCGGTTAGCAGCGAATATTGCCTCCTTCTAAGACCAGCTAAGACCACGGCCGGAGGAAAATGTCAATGCATTTATGTAAATCTGAAACTTCATTTTTTTCGTGAGTTCAAGAACACCCCTGATCAATCATCCCTTCTGCTTAAGAAATCAATTTTTTAGCGAAGTCAAAGAAATTCTGAAGTGGGTAAAGGGACTTGAGACTTACTTAGTACAGCCATGTCCCTCTGGGTTTTCAATGACAAATCGGACCAGGTGTTCACCGTCAAGATTCCGAACACTGACAATGTTAGCCTGCTCAAAGACCTTATCGTCCAGTCCTGTTCGCTAATGTCGATGCCGTCGAGGTGTCTGGAAGGTCCCCTTTCCCATCGATGATCCGACTTCGGTCGCCCCAAGCATCTCCGCAGTTGGTGTCAGACGTTTTCCTTGAACACCCGCGTATGGATCATATTCATGTAATTGTGGTGGGCCGGTGGCCCCTACCCAGTGAGTACAAGCTCCTTAAGCTCAGTACTGCTGATGAATTTCTTCCTTTGCACTCCTTTCACAAGTGTTCGTGTTTGAATATAACTCCTTGGTATTTCCACTGGCCTTTTCCTTCTTGTCCGCCCCAATATTTCATCGTGCATGCTACTTAACATCTGACTTTTTGTCCGTGGGTTTAGTCGTGCTGAAAATCGACACATGCGTTTCCCTGCGTATTATTCGGACGTATGGTTCTTGGACGAACCCAAGGCTTGCTTTTTTGCGTTACGTATTTCCCTTCTAACCCCGTTTAATCCACCGTTCGAAGTAAATACTACTTTGTATGTATTCCTTGCGATGCTTCGTGAAACATTGTCCGATAGAATCGCACTTCCATTTCAGGGCGTAAAAGAAGTAGAATTTGATTAGATCATGCGGGTAATTCGGAGTTTCTTGCTCTGTCCTGGAGAAATGTACCTGTTACGTCTGAAGTTGAAGTTGAAAATAATAAATTTCTGGGGTATCTACAGACTGCATGTGTAAAAAGATTTGATGTAACGACGACGTAATGAGGACTAGGCATGATGCTTTCTAACCTGTTTTTCGATCACGACGACCTGTTCCACTATAGACTGCAACTCTTTGATCATCATGGGGCATAATTCGTGGCAGTTGTAAAACTCCAGAGTTCGGATAGGAGCAACATGGTCCCTGCGAGCTCTCATCGTCTGTAGAATAGAATCCATCCACGTATCGCCGAAATACCACCACACGTCAGAGCGCTTGCTGAACGACAACTTGGCTAGCTGTGGAACGTAGGGTAGCTTTGTAGTTTCGTCAAAGGACTGGAGAATGTAACATAGATGTGATATATCATTAAAAGCCGTGCAAAGCGATCGAAGGTGCTGCAGGTCCCTGAATAAACGTCCAAGTGACTCCGGGGGGATGTCCTCTAGAACGCCGATATTGAGTTCAAGACGTGTGATCGAGTTTACGTCGAAAACGTGGTGGAGAGAATCGCAAACGGGAACGCTTGTAAACGAGGCAGAGCTGACTGATAGAATAAACTCTAAAGGATCGTCGCACCAAGGTAAGGAGTCGTTTTTAATGAAGTAAACGCCGTGTCTAGAGAGCCGAACGGTGTTTATGTTCGACGGCCATGCCGAGAGCGTGTGTGTATCTTCAGCCTTTGATCTTGGATGGTAAGGAAGACTATAGGGAAAGAGGGATCGAAGATCTTGGAAGGCGGAGATATACAGCTGGAGTCGTGCATCTGGACCAGGGCGTATCATGGATAAGACAGACCGTATGGTTGATGGTCGAGAGGAGATGATGAAGTCCCTGAGAAGGGGTAAAGAAATAGGTGGAAGTTGGACGTTTTCTCCAGGTGGCGTGTAACATTCGAGTCGGATATACTCAATTTTTGGGGAGGAACCAAGTATTCCATGCAGTTCGAATAAGGAGGGGCAGTTCGCTTCGTGATTACCTCTAAGAAAGAGGTGTGTCAGGTTTTTACATTCTTCCCAATCTATTGCCACGCTTTCAAGCGAGAGTTGTCGAATTGATGGAAGGTTGAGCACCAGGGAAAGGGTGCTTGTCATCGGAATTACTCTCAGCGAGAGATTCGACATTATTGGCAGATACCGACCTATGTAAGCAAAGAATTGGATCGTATCACCCACGGAAAAGGCAACGTTCAGGGATTGCAGACGGTGCGCGTAAGTGCTGAAGTTGGGTACCAATGCGAGTGGCGAGGTGGCTGTTATATGAAGTGGTGCTTGTTTCGACCTGGCCAGAAATTCGTTTGCGAAGCGGGCGTCGCAAAAGTCGATATACTGCCAAAATCTACCCGAGCTGAGAGCAATGTGTCGCCACGCTCTGCAAACTTGGCTCCATGCAAGGCAATTTTTGGGTTTCTGGTAGCCGTAGAGCCACGAGGTGCAGAGAGTGAAAATCTTTTCGAGTATTTCAGACGGGAGGAGAGAAATGGGTCCTATGTCATTCGCAACTGGCCTTTTCATCATCACGCGTGACTTGGGTGCGATAACCCGAGTACCGTCGACGTTGGCAGAACGTTGGTAAAGCGCAATAGTTGTCAGGATGTCAGGCATCCTTCATAGAGTGGTAGATGAAAAAACTCGTATACCAGAATAAAGTGGGTGACATACCTGTTCTCGTCATATGGCGGGGAAATATGTATCGATCGCGTACAACTAATGGGTCTGGGTGTATATATACCAGGCCCACATCATGGCTGACAACATTGAGGGTTCGGCCAGACCTCCAAATGTGAATTCGGTTTCTAAAGGAGAAAGCTTCGCAATCATTTTGAGGCGAATTACCATTCACAGCAACTTCACTGTGAGATCCTTCGACACTGTCCTAAATAAGACCGGCTATTGTGTAAGACTGGTTCCTGAGCCTCCCTTCTGAAATTGGAGAATCTTAATAAGTCGCTGAGTGGTAAGTTGAGCCATATATTGTTATAATTTGAGATAATGAATGGCCAGAAATTCGCTAGAACTTTCAACAAGCCCAGTCGGGGTTTGAAAATGGCTCTGCAATTATCCGGGTGCCAGTTTGAAGTTGTGCTTGGTCGGGAGAGCATTCATCAATCGTAAACCTCCTGCCACAACCCCTCCATGGCATTCGGCTCTCGTCTTTCGTTTTCCTACACATGCGCGTTCTAAGAAATCACCTAGCGTGCGGCAGGTTTGTTGTCGCATTATATGAGGAAGTTGCCTACGGATTGCACATTGACTCATGTAGCCCTATTATTGTACCAAAAATTTGGGGGTTGATTGGAACCCGGGAGGTTTTGCAAAAAAAGTTTGCAATACTTGGTTCTTCCATGCTCGTCGATTCGTATCCTTTGCAATTCATACGGGGCTGCTTTGGCTCCCTTGCGCACCTTGATTTTGGTATCTTCAGCGAGATGTTCTTTTCTCGATGAAGCATTTTGGTGATGAGTCGTTTGATTCGGAGTTGTCCTTTAATTTTCGAGACTGAAGAAGTGTGAAAGATTGGAGGTAGGAAACTGGCGACAGGGACAAGGCATTGGCGGAATTGGGAAAGAGTTTGCTCCCTGGCAGAAGTGTGTCCGCTCGAAATCAATATCAAGGTAGAAATACAGAAATGGATCTCCCCTCTGACCATTCCGTCAAATTTTATGGGTTAAATTGGGCTCCGTGAATCTGACGTAATAAGTAAATTTGGGCGGCGACCAGAACCCACAATCATAGACGCATCTCTGACACGAACCACCATGTCGCAATGGAGCCAGGGCCAACCAGGTTTCCAATACCCTGTGCAGACTGGTTTTCCAGGTGGCAATCCTCAGTTTCAACAAAATTCCCAGTTTCAGCCCCAAAATCCTCAGTTTCAGCCGTTGCAATCTCCAGGAGGGTTAGGCATTCCTAATATCAATGGTTTAATTACGCAACAAACGGGTTTCCCAATGCAACGTCCTCAGGGTGTGCTACAGGCCCAGCAAACCGGTTTTCCTGGTGGATCTGGTTTTATTCAACCCCAGGCAACCGGATTCCTAGGGGGCAACTTCCAGCAGCAGGGTCGACAACCACCACCTCCCGTTCCACCGTTACCTGCTCAGTTCCAACAGAATCGACCGAGTTTCCTTAATGCACCTCCCCCCCAACCCAACAGGCTATTAAGTGCTTCGCCAGGATTTGGAGGTGGTCTGCATGCACAGCAAACAGGTTTTTCAGGTCAATCCGCAGGCGGAGGCATGCTTGTGCCTCAGATGACAGGATATGTTGATCCTAGATTGCAGATGATGACGCAAACGTTCATGCCCATGAACATCTCATCACCGTACAATACTGCGGGAATTCCGCAGCTCCAACCGCAACCTAACAATTTAGTACAATCATTTCAGCAACACAATCAGGCTCAGCAAGGATCAGTGAGTCAGCAGGTGTCATGGTCTTTGACCAAGGCAGAAAGGAAGGAATACGACAAAATTTTTCGTCAATGGGTCCAAGGTGCACCTTTCATGAGTGGCGCCACGGCCATTGAAGTTTTTGGTGCTAGTGATCTGGCCAAAGACGATCTAGCTCGCATCTGGTCCGTCTATGATTATAGCTTCACGACTCAAATCTTATTCTTCATTCAGGACACTAGCTGATATCGAAGATCGTGGAAAACTTAATTTGGCCGAATTTCATGTAGCGATGGCGTTAATTTATCGCAGTCAGTGAATTTGCATGACTTTCTTACATCAGAACCAATCAATCACCAGGGTTGAATGGCATGCAATTGCCAGAAAAGCTTCCACCAGAACTGGTGCCTCCTTCACGTCGAGACCTCGACGACTCTGTAGATCGCGTTAAACACCTTTTACAGCAGGAAAGTCGGACTCAAAGCCCCGGTAGCATTGACTCTCCCATATCTTATATGAAGAATAGGTCGTTCAATGCCCCTTCCCCGTCGTTTGACAGCAATCGCGACGCCACTATTTACAAGTATACCGATCTGGAGCCTACCGGTGTCTACAAGCCCCGCTCGAGACACGTTGACCGCGATGCTATTCGTTCTCGCAATGACGAAGACAGTCCATCAGCCGATTTGCAAGATATGAAGCGCCGATTAGCTAACACTGCACAAATGCTGGATCGTGCTGCAGAGGCTGGTGCACAAAGAACTAGGGAAGATGAAGAGCTTACTCGTGAGATGGAAGATCTGAAGTATCGAGTGAAGAGAGTTCAAGAGGACCTTGATTACAATTCTCGTGGAGCTCCGTCTGCCTCTAGAGAAAACGAGCGTAGACGTCTGGAACGAGAGTTACTTTCACTTATGCATGAACGGATTCCTGAGGTGGAGAGGAAAATCAGAGATCGCGACGAAAGAAAGGAGAGAGAGAGACGACAATGGGCACGTGACCGGGACAGGGCTAATGAGAAGTTCGGACGATACGATAGCAGAGATGATTATTCACATCGGGACGACCGTGACAGACCTTATTCAAGAGGAGAGGATCGTGATAGACTCTATGCAGACCGTGACAGACCCCGCTCGAGAGGAGACAGCAGACCTTACTCCCGACAAAGCGACCACGATAGACCTTACTCTCGGGATTCTTATGACCATAACGACAGAGATCGTTCTGACCGAGAATATGACCGCCCCCGTAGCCCGCCTTTAACCCGCGCTGCACCCTCTCCGCCTCCTGTATCCGTTATTGCAAAGAGAGGCACACCGCCCGCTCCTCAAGTTTCACCCTCAACCTCGCAATCTAGTATGACACCCGAGAAGCGCAAGGCCTACCTTCAAGAGCAAGCTAAACTGCGCGTTCAGCAGCGTATGGTTGCGCTTGGCGTTGTCACGCCGTCGACCCAGTCGCCGACCTTGGACACTAGTGTTGAGGACAGGCTTCAGCAAGATAAGAAAGAAGCAGAGGAAAAGACGAAGGCGGCCGAGAAACAGGCCGAAGGGAGAGAAAGAGCAAGGCGTGAGCGGTTGGAACAGGAGAAAGCGTTGAAAGAAGGCAAGAGCACCCCAGCTGCACCTGCGGCGCCGACGCCGACAACAGCTACCTCTCCGGCTGCTCCTGCATCGAAGCCAATTGCTCCGACTAAGACTGCACCTCCGCCTCCCAAACCTCGTGCACGTGCACCCCCGCCTCCTCGTAAGGCAACTGCCCCGGCTCCGGCTCCAACACCCGTCCCTATTCTTGCACCCCCCACACCACGAGCACGAGCACCACGAGCACCGGCCCCGGAACCCTTAGTTGACCCAGAAGAAGAGAGGCTGCGAGCTCGTGAAGAGGCTCTACGTAAATCACGGGAAGAGCGAGAGACAGCTCGTCAGGAGCGGGAAAGGAAGCTCAAAGAATTGGAAGAACAAGAAGCTGCTACTGCTCGCTCGGAGGAAGAACAGTATCAGCGACAGCTTGAGGCGATGAAAGTCAGGCAGACTAAATCATCTAGTCCACCTGTACCGACGGTACAATCTACTCCACCTCCACCTGCTGCACCACCAGCTCCTTCGGCCAAGGATTATGGTCCAACTAGCGCACCCGCCTTGTCTTCATCTGAGAAGTCCACTAATCCTTTCAGTCGACTGCTCAAGGAAAGTGGTGCTTCCGCACCAACATCTCCTTCCACAAAAAACGGACCTAGTACTAACCCCTGGGCAAGGCCACAAGCTGTACCTCCCGCACCTTCACCTTCTCGAAGTCCTGCCCCAAGTTCTGCGAAAACGTCTTATCAGACCGCACCATCATCAGCAATTGACGACGATTGGGATGATATCAAGGAGAACGAGGGTGACGAGGATAGTAGTGACGATGAAATTGCTGTATCAAGGACTGCTCGTGCCAACATAGCCCAGGCATTATTTGGGAACATGGTCCCTCGACCTCCTTCTGCACCTTCCGTTGCTTCTCCTACCGTATCTAGCAATGACGCCCCACCTCCACCGCCTGCTCCTTCCGCACCCATTGTCACCTCAGGAGCACCGAATGACCGTGGTTCGTTGTTAAGCGCAATTCAAGGGGGAAAAGCTTTGCGATCAACGAAGACTGTGGATAAGAGTGGACCACCTGTATCTGGTAGAGTATTGGGTGATGCCGCACCTCCCACCCACATCAATACCGTCACTCGTGCCTCATCCCCTCCTGCATCGTCTATTGCATCGTCGTATCCTGCGGCTCATAACAATATACCTGAAACCCCTCTAATGGTTAATGCAAATGCTTCAAAGTCAGATAACCGCCAGTCTGTTGGATGGTTCGCTGATCGCGCAGCTGATCTTGGTGGCTCCCCTGTCATAGTTGATAAATTACCATCGACACTCGAAGTTGATGAAGAGGAGTTCAAACCCACACCCATTCCAGAAATTTTAGTTGACGAACCAGCCGAACCCACATCGGATTTAATGGCCGACATCAATAAATCTGTTGGTATGTATGCCTTTTGGATTTAATCAGATCTTTCTTGAATAATTTTTAAAAAAATTAGAACATCGTGTTCGATCTCTGTATGCATTCGAAGGTGACGGTCCCGAGGATCTTAGTAAGCAAACTTGTGGATCAAGTTTCATTCACTTCTGACTAGTGGGTCAGGCTTCGCCGAAAACCTCATGATCATCGCTAACCCCTCCAAGAGCGGAGGAGATTGGTGGTATGGTAAGGTAGTAGCAACCGGAAAATCTGGACTCTTCCCAAAAACTTACGTTGATGTTGTTCAGTCAAGTAAGATTGTCACATTTTTATCTTTGTTGACAAGGTTTTAAGTATTTCAACAGGGAAGGCCAAGGCAATATACTCTTACACTGGCAACAACCCTGATGAATTGACCTTCAACGAGGGCGATACTGTTGAAATCGTGGACTCTTCTGATGAAGAGTGGTGGAAAGCAGAGAAGGGAGGCACGGTCTATGTGGCACCAGCCGCTTATTTGGAACTTGCTGAGGGTTAGTGTCGCTTCACTTCCCTTAAGTCCTCCGTTTACATTTGGTGATGTTTAGACTAAATCTGTCTTTTTCTGCTTTATTTTTGCCTGTATAACCTCGTGAACTACATCCATCTAAATTGGAACAATGCAACAATGTTTGACTTTTTTTGGGCAATTTCGAACTTTCACATTGATTACGTCGCAAATGTTATTGTCCCTCCGATTTACACTTCACACAGCCCCCGTGGAAATACGAAACAAAGATCTTCCTGTTACAAATTCGAGTTCTGCACTGGAACACACAACACCGAGCGATAGGAGTGCCAGCAGCGGTGCAACTCAGGTGGCAGAAAACCAGGAAGAACGCAGTAGCGACGATTCAGATTCATCTTCTCAGTACCTCTCTTTTGATGAAAGTGATGAAGGTGATGTCCACGATAGAGCAGCTCGCGAAAGAGAACGTCGGCTCGTCCTGGAAGCTGCTGGCCTCATTGTGCACAAGGATGTTGGTTCTCCTATTCGTCCAAGGGTCAAAAGTATCAAACGTCGGCCGGCCCCCACTGCTCCAGATGCAACTCGACCGCGTACTCGACGACTGGTATCTAAGGACAAGGACCTGCCTCCAGTTCCTGCAATAGCCGACATGGAAACTGAGGCTGAAGGTAATCAGATGCCCGAACCGGAATTAACGCACGAGGCTCGTTTGGACGATGCATTTGCCCGCTACGAGGCTTTCAAAAATAAACAAGTGGACATGAATCGGTTGTCAGTGGTGTCCACCGAATCTAGCATAGGTGGGGCTCCGTCGCCCACTCCTTCTGCTGTGTCTATTCCTGTGTTTTTATCTACTCAGAGCCAGAATCAGAGTGGTCGAGTGGAGGCGGAAGGCGGAAAGTACTCCAATTTCCTACACTTCTTGTCACGGAGCAAAACTCCTGATACTGAGCATCGGGATGCAAGAAGAAAGAGCGCAGCTGGTTTGGTCATCTCCAGTCCGATTGTGATACCCTCAAGTAGTAATCAACAGCAACAAGGTACGAAGACAGGAAAGGATGGGATCACAAAACCGGATAGCCCGTCATTTGGCATGTCTTGGGCCAGCCTGGTGGATAAAACAGCGCTGGATGGCATACCTCCTGGAGAGCGCAAAAGACAAGAGGCAATATTCGAACTTATCAATACGGAAGTTGCATACGTCCGAGACCTGCAGCTCATCGTTGAAGTATGAACCTCATCTTTGCCATTCTCATATTAACCTGACCAGAATGACTTGCTCGGTACAGGTCTTTTATTCTAGTATGTTACCTCTTCTGTCGACAAAGGAAATTACAGTCGTGTTTGCAAATGTTGAAGACGTCTTGTTGACAAACACTGTATGTCGTTCTTTCGCTGAGTTCCCCGCTATCTGAACTCTTCCTCACAGGGATTTGTAAGTTCTCTTGAGGAACGCCAAAAAGACTGTCGGTTATACATCCATGAAATCGGCGATATATTGCTGACTCATATTCCCAATATGGGGGTGTATATGGTTCGTCTGCATTGAGATGATTCTCTGTGCTATAATGAGTATATTTTCCTCTTTTTAGGAATACTGTGTCAATCATTCTACGGCCATCAAAGTGCTTCAATCCTTGAGAGAATCAAACCCTGAGCTGGCCTTCCACCTTCAAGTGAGTCCTGGAGTTCTACTTTTTGTATTGGGCTTAGTTTCTTCATAGCGCCTTCGTGACGAGAATCCTTCTCTTAGAAGTTTGGATTTGGCGAGTTATTTACTAGCGCCCAGTAAGGAGATATGTCTCGTAGACTTCAACTTGCTCAATCTTTCACAGTGCAACGCATAACTAGGTATCCTTTACTTATCAAGCAGATCCTGCAATACACAGATCTTGGGGAGGAACACGATGCCATTTCCTCGGCACGCGATGTGGCGGAGAGGCTCCTTGATCATATTAACGAAACAATTCGCGAGCAAGAAAATCAAGACACATTGGGGCGGATTTCGCAGAATTTGTGGATTGGCCAAGGGTGCGTGTTTTCTTCCTGCAAATATGTCATACACTGAGACGACAACTTTGCAGACGATTAGATCTGACCGCCCCAACAAGAAATATGGGAACACGCCGACTGCTCAAACAGGGTCTTTTGACGAAAGCAAAGAGTGGCAGAAAGCTGAATGCCTTTTTGTGCAGCGACATTCTTGTCCTGACAGATGAAGGAGTGCAGACACTGTATCGCATGGTATTATTCGTAACCTTCTCCTAGTATCCTTGACACTTCTGATATTCTCGAAGCCCATTGCTCTAGCATATACTCAAGTCAAAAGTTCTTCAGGTATGTGGCATAAGTTCTCAGGTGACAAACAATACGACATTGTATTTTCAGCCGAGACTGGATTTCAAGTATCTCAAGATGACAACAAATCATTATCTCTGCGTGCATCTACTGCGCGAGATTGCCAACGTCTGTCTTTAATTCTTCCAGAGTTGACTTTTACATTTATTTATTCAATGGTTTTCGATAGAATGGATTCAGGAAATCAATCAGGCTTGCAAGAAAGCTCGATATGCAGAAGAAAGGGCTGCGCGGAAGGCGCGTAGCTCTAAAAGCGGTGCCAGATGAGCTATATACTTGCGGATGAGCAGATGATATATCTGGAATCTGACTTTTATTCATTAATTTATGTAAATAAATGGGACACTTTTTCAATGGAATACTCAACAGTCCTTCATTTCTTTCTATCTGAATTGGGCCATTGGCAAAAAGAAAACTTGTCTGGACACTGTAGCAATCATGGGAACAAACCGGCATTCAACTTACCGGAGGTACTAGCAGAACGTCTAGTCTCAAGGCTACAACCTTCACTTTACAGACCCATTGGAGTCCATTTCTTGTCACTGTATTGTTATAATTTGATCAAAATGTCCAATGGTGAGAGCGTTTGTTAATCTGTCGATATAATTTCACTCATGATCGACTTGAGATCTCCGTCTCAATTCCCTGTTCAGTGTTACTGGCAAGATTGGTGCGCAAGTTCTCATGAGAATTAACTTCTCTGGCGAAGTTAATGAATTATACACTAAAGTTCTCGTCACGGGTGGAGGATCGGGTATAGGGAAGGTGATGGCAACGGGATTCGCTCAGAACGGCGCCAAGGTGTATATAGCTGCGCGGAAAGAGGATCAACTTAAAGAGGTGCGTTTCACTTCATATAACATAAAAGCAAAGTTATAAACTTGTCCTCCTGTTCCTTTTTTCTGTAACAGGCTGTTGCTGATATCAACAAAATTGCGACGGGTCCAAAAGCAGAATATATTGTGGGCAATGTGGGCGTGAGTGTCTTCTTGTCTTCGCCTATCATATTTCTTAACCATTTATATGAAAGTCAAAAACGGGCTGTGATGCTATTATCGCAGAATTCCGCAAACGTGAAGAAAAACTCCATGTATTGGTCAATAACTCCGGTATCGTCTGGGGTGGTCCATTTGACAATTTTCCCGAGGAAAAGGGTTGGGATAACGTATTTGCCGTGAACGTGAAAAGCATCTTCTATTGTACGAAATTTATTGCCTTGAATTCCAGATGTTTAATCATGTGTGGTTCAGTGACTGCAGGGTAAAGTTCACTCAATCCAGCCATCTCATAACTGAACCTTCTCATCAAAAAAGTTTCACCGATCTCCTGAAAAAGGGCGCAACCAACCGTGATCCAGGATGTGTCATTAACATATCCTCAGTTAGCTCGGTTGAAGCAATTAGCGAAGGGCCACTAAGTTCAGAAGGACAAGGCACGTGGAGTTGTGCGTCTCGAACCTTCTTTTTACTTTGACGGAATGAACTGATAATTTTCGTAAGACCAGCCTAGCAAAGCCGCCGGTAAGTTATCTCTCGCATTCGTCTAATTTTCATTCAACATCTGTCTTTGTGCTTAGTAAACCACCTCACATCTGTGCTGGCCGCAAAGCTCGGGCCTCAACAAGTAACGTATGTCTCTCTTGTCTTGTACACAACTAGACTTTATCCTATTACGCAGTGTAAATGCAATCTGTCCAGGGTAATCACCTTTCGCTCTTGGGTCTCGATCACTCCCTTTACTTTTCAACAGTCTTTTCCCGAGCAAAATGACCGCTTTTGGTCTAAAGCATGCGGGCGAGGAGGTTTTCACTGCAGCACAACCTTCCGGACGATACGGTCACCCTTCTGACATTGCAGGTCTCGCGATTTTCCTTGCCTCGCCTGCAGGATCACACGTCACTGGCACTCACATTCTATTGGACGGTGGTGCAAGATTTTTTATGCATAGTGCTATTCCTGCAACGAAACTGTGAAGTTCATATGGTGGGTAACTTATTTCTGCAATCACAAGAAGTCCTCCGGAAAATAATGTTATGGATTACCTTTGGGAAGGGGTGTAGTATTCTCCGATATTGACGTCGAAGTTCGAACCCAGGGAAATGTGCTGCTGTATTTCCGCCAGCTTGTGGAGAACATCAAACACATACTTTTCCAATAAACTACAACCCAACTACTCCATTATGACTATTTATAAATTGGCCGCTTGTTGCTCGTGTTCGGTCGAAGGGGGAAGCTGCGTTGGAATGGGTAACGGCAACGTTGAACTAACACCCCCTTTGTTGTTTGCACTCATACCCCATGACAACGATCCGAGCCCTAGTCCCAATGCTGGGGACGTGTTAACATGGGTGTGTTTGTAGAGATGGATCCCACGAGCTGGTGGACTGCCATTGGTCAAACTTGTACTTGAAGAAATAAGTCCAGGTGTTCTTGGCAGATGTTTCGACACGACGGGCGTCCTAGTACCGAGTTCGGGTGTCATCGTGACCAATGGGATATTGCTGTTGATATTTGAAGGTGAACCCATCGCCAGTGATTTCCATCTACTCTCGCCGAATTTCACAAAGTGCTCCTGAACAGACTTGTACACTTCCTGATTGAAGCCCACGCATCGGAGCCCAACGCACATCACCTTGAGAGCACCAGCGGCGTAGAGCTGTGTTGTCTCGAAGGTATTTTGAGGCGAAATGTTCTTCCGACCAGCAAGTGTTTCTTTGACGATAGCGCTGGTGGTCTATATATACATCAGCCGTTGCGCGGAGCAGTAAATTTCCTACGAATAAAAACGAACTTCTTGGGGCAGCTGAGCCCACTCGGATGCTAACAACTCGTCCATCCGGAATGCTGTATAGGACCCAGCATAGTACCAGACACCTTCCTTATTGTAGAAACATTCTAGAAGAACATTTCCTTATTGCTTGTATGGTATATCGCGTGGGCCGAACATACCTGTAGGCATGTTCATCTTACCAATGACGTCAGTAGCAGACCAACAGTGGGCAGTTGCGATCCGTGGATTTGTATTGCATTTAAAAACAGGGGTATAAATGTACCCATGTTCCTCGCGTTCAGGGCACCACTTTGTTGTAGCGTTATGGAGAATTTTATAGTTGGCGAGGCTGCTTGCAGTTTGGTGACTATACGCATGGTTCGATCACAAGTGTACTCACGCCGTTTTGAGATTCTAAAAGGACGGTAGCCAAATTTTTAGCAGCAACTTGTGTAAAAGCTAAAGGAAAATGCTCACTACTGATGCCCCACTAAGGAATTCATGGATAGTGAAAGGAGGAGGAATGACGATGGCATTCAAAGTCGCATCCGGGGAATTATGAGGTAGGGGCATAGAAGCTAATATTGCATATCTGGCGTTTACTAATTCTTGTGGATCGTCCGTGTCCGGGTGCACATACTACAGATATCGAAGAATTCAATAATATAGTAGTATGAATGAGAATACCTTCGTTTCATCGTCATCTTCCAAGTTGCCATCCTCTTGGTTCATCCTTGTGAAATGGTCGGAATCTGTTTGCACTTCAGCGTCGACAGTGACCTATTGAACAAAAATACCCGGAGTCAACGCCAGAGACAGGTTGTCCGCCATGTCATTTACCTTTCGTACATCCGCTTCATAAAGCGGCGGTAAGTCCAAGGTCGCCGATGCTTGCAGCTGTGCAACCAATTGACGCAACTCTTTATTACTGGCTTCAAGCATAGTTATATGCGCTTTCATTTGCTCTGTGACAGCCGACTCCAAGTGACCGCTAAACTGCAACGGAAAATTTACATCGCCTTTATCTTCTTGTCCAGGCTCAGGTCGCATTCGTTCGATGAGTTCATTCTTCCGACGAATGGATACGTAGCACTCTGCTAGACGTTGAAGGGCAATATCACGCGCTTTGGTGATCTCGGCAACGCGGAGTCGCTCAATTTGGAGTTCAATAGCAATCTCTGCCATGCGAAACGGGTTCTGTCAGTCCATGTCAGTTGGCGGTTATATCTACAAGGATTGGAACGCATGCCAAGACGTACCGCGCTTTTAACTAGTTCCAGTTCTGTTTTTAACTGGGCGATTTCTGCTACAGATTCAGTTTCAAATCCTGGCATAATGCCGTTCCCCTTTGGACTCGGCAACGGACAAGTGGGCGGGGTTTCGGTCATGGAGGCCAATAACAGCAATGGTCAGATTTGGAAATTCATCAAGCGCTCGTTGATGTGATCGAAAGGCATTTATTACATAATTATGATAAATATATCTGGATCTGGAAAATTTGTTTGAATTTTGTGCTTCTGGATCTTCTCACAGATTAAAAGAATACCGCTTCTTGTGACATGAGACGTTGTTTGCAGTTGCGTCGGACTAACCGCATAGTTCATAAGCGCCGAGAAAGAACAAATTATATGCTGGAGTAGTATGCGTCGATAACGAAAGGATCTCGATCTATTTGGTCGAATCCTGGTGCAAGTTCCAAATCTTCGGGCCAAAACGATTCGTCCTGGAACCAACCTTCGTCGACAACCTCATCCAATATGCACATCTTCTTCAGCTCGGGGAGTGTTTCTGGTGCCTCGTTCTCCCAGTATTCCACCAGCTCGTGATGAAGTATAAAGGTGAACGATTTTTCGGGCCGACTCTTCGCAAACGTCAAGTAAGGGTCGATGACAGTGTATCCCTCGATTTCGCACTTCAGCGTCTTGAGGCGTGGCCAGATTTCTTGTGTCGCTGGTAGCTCGTAAATGAGGTTATTGAAGAAACCTTCATCCAAATTTTCTTGCGAAATGAAGACGTCAGTTGCTTGACTAGTCAATTTCACAAAGTGGGCCGCCACAGTGGTCTCCATCAATGATTCGATGACCCACAAGTTTCGGAGTGCTGGATAAGCGTACGGCTCGTGCTGCAAAGTCAAGCCTATCAGGCTAGCACATGTGTGAATGATGAAAGTCTCTAGCCTAGGCGCGCGAATGCTTGCTAAGATGCCCGAGAACGCAACAGCATCAAGGTTGGCGACGCGCAACCGTTTCAAGTTGGGCATGTAGATGAGCTGAACCATGTCTTCGGGCATGGAGAAGACGTCCCCAACCAACGACAAATGCTCTAATGAGGGTAGAGATAGGAGAACCACGAAAATCGATGTGGAGACGCAATGCCCCATCTGATCACCTTTCTCAAGACGAAGTGTTGTAACATTGGATAATGGAGGAACGCAAAACATCGAAGTACCGTCCAGCATAAGAAATGTCAATTTCGGTGTGCCATTCATCATGATGGTGGAATCGAGACTCATACACTCTTCTGGCTCTAATTCTTCAATTTCGTCATCGTAATCCTCCGCATTACAGCGTAAAACAAGATACTCGAGGAAGGGAGCTGAAACATGTGAAAGTCGGGGAACGTGGTTTGAAAAGAAGGACATCTGGGCGGAGAATAAGACGAAGTATTTCCACCGTCGGACATGGTCAATGGCTTTGTTTACAAGTGCATGGTCTAGTTTTTCGTTGGATGAATCTTGTCCGAAGTCAAACCATAAGCGCAGAGGTTGCGTCGCCGATCTCACCATGTATGCTTCAAAGCGATCTAGAGGGACAGAAGGGGGACCACGGTGGTCTTCGTCGGCTTCATAGTAAAATCTTGTCCACAGCTTGGGATATCCGAGCGCGATTTTCCGCCATCGTCTGCAAACATGGGACACGACAACCTCCATCAAGTATTGGGGCTCCTCCTCCTCCTCCTCGTCTACGACAGTAGGCAACTGTGAATGCTCGAAGATAAGGCAGGTCACTTCGACAGGGAGTTGCAAAACCGGGCAACGTCTGTTGTAGATCGCACCGTACTCCGACTGCACTTCGACGATCTTCATATTGATGTCGTTGAGTTGTTCGTTAAGAATGCGACGTTTTCCTTCGTATTCGGCTTTAGTGCACAATAGATGGTACATTCTCATCTCTTCTTCTCCGGTAAACTCTTGAAATGACCGTCTGGATTTTGCTTGGGATATCGTTTGGACACTCATTGGCTTCAGGTAGTTGCGAATATAATATAGTGCGAGTTCCTGTGGCTGGCCACTAGCCAACATTTTTTCTCCAAGGAACACACACGTGATCTTGGTCCGATTCGTATTTGTAATACTACAAATTGTACTAGGCTCGTGACCAGCCTGAATAAGAAGGCGTGACCTTTGGTACGGATTCCTTCGTTATACAGTGACATCTACCTTAGCTTTCACTTCAACTCTTGCAAAGGAATCTATTTTAGGATTTAAATAAGACTTCGGATTCTGTACCGTGACCATCGACACTTCAAAAACACACTCCACTCATCATAACCGGTGTTTGACTTCCGCTGTAAGGCGAGTTCATGCTTCCTAACCCAGAATGAACATTCGGGTTCACATCAAATCAGAAGATTGACGCGGAACACCAGTGTACGCCGCGTTGGGATCGTAATCGAAGACAATCCATAAGGCGCACAAGGGGAGCGGGTCGGCAGCGTTCGGGGAGTCCCAAGCCTCGTTGTATCCTTCCCAAAAAACACCTCTTTTCGTCAAAGGCGCGAAAGGGTCGAGTCCGTAGCATTGTCACATACTTGTCGAGCCAAGGCCAGTGGATTTGAAACCACCTGTCGCATACGACGACTCTTCAGAGAGGGCCGCCGCGCCGTTCCTCCAAGTGAAGCAGACTATTACAATACCGTCGAGGTGAACACTAGCGGGAGCTGACTGCAGATAACGTTGACTGAGCTCCAATATTTCCGTTGCCAATGATAACAAGCTTACCCGTGCTTGAAATACCGTTATATCGACAAAGAATAATGCAGATCCAAGCTGGAAGAGATTGGGATTTGGCGGAAGCTGAGAAAGATAGAGCGTGAATGACCCGTCTTTTTTTACAGTGCATTAGCGAGCTCGTAGGGATGTTATTGTCAAAACAAGATCCTCCATAAAGCAATGTCTTGGGAACATTCTAGGGACTTGGTCGCACGCTAGTGGAGTAGACAGTTGTGATTCTGAAATTGACATTTACATCGGTCTACGAATTGGAAGAAACGAGTGGTTGGGATTCGGGCCCGCGACAATAACGGCGGAAGCATGGCCGAGGAGTGATAAAGGCGAGCAATCTTAGATTGTGAGAGTCCATGATTCAACCAACGAGAGTTTTTTGGGGCACTTGGATCGAAAATTATACTGGATCCGTCGCAAGAGACCGACCGTAAGGCATATTCAGGTCGGGTGTATTCTTCGTCGACAGGGAGTAAGCAACCGTGCCACCGTTTGACAACAAAATTTCACCGGTCGGGAGGATGACGAATTAGCCTATCGTCCGCTGTTCGAGCATGTCATTGAGGTTGAGAGCCATCGGAGGGTTCAGGAGTTAGCCTCTGGCAGTCTTTAGCAGTTTAAGTGTCACAGGACCTCCATAGTCGTCCCAGTCTGCATCGGGGATTAAGGAGCCCCATCAAAATAAGATGGTGGGCATGGGTTGTTGGCAGGTGTTAGAGAAAGTATGGCAGTTGCGCCAGAAGCTA
>QDKV01005083.1_pt1 | contig 25957 bp, 31 predicted proteins | sample 1861101 | NCBI WGS metagenome assembly QDKV01 (sample SAMN04275158, study PRJNA302643) | Fungus metagenome, whole genome shotgun sequencing project. | isolation source: fruitbody | host: Mallocybe terrigena | place: Sweden | collected 2013 | reverse complement strand
CTCACAATTTTGCCCCCGATAATGCTGTAGTCGACTCCTTTTTTTGGGACAACCAAGCCAATTACGACGTCCCCTCTTCTCATACTCTGACACTCATAATCTTTGGATGAGCAATGTCAGATTTCGGAGATCATATCGTAGTAAGGTATTCATCAGATATGGAAATAACGGATTTTGTATTCACCCAGACGTCCTGAACGACCAAGTTTCCCATGAGGCAAAGCCCGCCTTCCTCCTTCAACCGGAATATACAATGTTGGATGCCATTTTACGAAGCAGATTAATTCAAGTCACTGGACCACATTGACACCCAAATCATCGGGATCGACCAATTGGTGCACCTTTCTCTCCAATAATCCAACCTCTTCCTGTACACGAAATAATTGATAGCTCTCGTGCTGAATGTAGCAACCATGTGATGCCCGGTACACCATTCCAATACGAACACAAATTTCGTTATCACCCAAACGCTGAGTCACTCCTGAAAGGGGTGTCAAATTCATGCAAAATATCTGGCCAGACACGAGCTCAGGTGGTGAAAGATCAGAGGTAAGCACAAATCATCACCCTTTCATGACAATAAAGCAGTGGCACCAGCGACTCTGGTGTTTCATCAAGACCTACCTCGAAAATTACGGTAGGTCAGTTCCCTTCTTGCACTAGTACATCTGCACTGACTTGTCAAAGTCCCCGAGAGTCCAATGACTGAAGGGTCCTTATTGTTCGTATGGGAGAATACCCATACAATGCAACGTACGGCACTCATAATCTAACATTGTCTGCCGATCTGAGATCATTTGCACAAGAAGGAACTAGCCGGCACCCATTAGCAAGATGAAGCGAGACACTAAACTGTGTAACAGGTCCTAAACGCTGTATCATTACTTTACAGTAGATAATATTAAAAAAAGACTTTACATTTGTTAGCTTTGCATCAGTTGGAAAATGGGGGGTTTTACTCCAGCATTCTGTGGAATGTGTAAAGCGGACAGTTGAGACAAGGAAATTCCACCGACCCTAAGCACAGAGTTATGGGCGCCTTAGACTCCAACTAAGCCGAAGATGGAGACAGATTGCAAGAGACACTAAACTTTTATAGAAAGACGATAATCATCAATGATTGTGATTTTCCTGATATAGATGTCTGTCGAAAGGGTCCGCCCAGTTCGGAGGGTATATTCTTAATTTCAGAATTTAATGGATTAAAGCTGGTGTGATCCATGCCTGAGACGATTATAGTAAATAGCATCTGAATCTTGGGTGGAAAATGGATGATATTGATAACGAGAAGAGCACCGTTTTAAAACTGTGGGCTTGATATGTGCCCGACAAACTCGAAAATTATTCAAAAAATAAAGAACGGAGATGCGAAGACGGTGAATAAGCAGGTTGAGCGTCAACCTTTATCCCTTTACTATTTCGAAAAGGCCTTGCTCTGGTACACGTCGCCGAGTCATACAGATAATATTGTAACCTTCTCATTCTGTTCATTTGCTAGTTGACCAGGGAACGACGGGAAAACAGAGAGAAAATACAAAACCAATCAAAGCGTTGAAAAGTCGCACTAATATTTTATTTGGTCTTGTTGTTGAATTTAGACAGTAAGGCTCCTCCCTAAAAGCAAGGCCATTGTAACATCCATTTTGAAATTGTTCAACTAGTTCAACCACAGATTCGCGTCCTGAAATGCCAGCACACAGATCTATAAAATTTTTTGATAGTCATAGTAACAGAGAAAGGTCTCCTTCCCTCCGTTCGCAATACTTCCACCCAACCGAGTCAGCTGGGCAAGTCATCTTGAACAGCTATCTACACACTCGGTTGACTGTCAACAGTGGTTATACGAATTTCTCAAGTTACCCAGTGACGCCTGAGCAGCGTGCTGCATATAGGACAGTGTTGGGCAAGGTCAGGCTGATACCATAAATTATCTAAAGTCCTTGCAGACCTATTTCGATAGCGATTGACGCCATACCAATGGGCGGTATACAATTTTGTTCTAACCATTCCAAAAGGCAAAGTTACAACATATAAAGACCTTGCTCTAGCCATTGGTGGTTCCCCCAGATCAGGTGTGGTTTTTTATTAACAGATCACATCTTACCCGAGTTTCTATTGATAATTGGACATGTAGTTGGCAATGCATTGCGACTTAACCCCTTCAGCCCACATATTCCTTGTCATCGTGTCATCGCCTCCAATCTCTTTCTTGGTGGCTTCTTTGGCGAATGGGGTAAAAAGGACAAAACCGGCCAGCGGTATGACGAGAAAATTCTCTTACTATCCCAAGAGGGTGTCCATTTCTCAAGCAGTGGCATCCTTTTGAAACCAGAGGATACACTTTGGAAACCAACATTAACCTGACCTGGTTCCTCAAGCTTGTATTAGCTTCCATGTTATTTTCATCATGTTCCTGTAACTTTCTGCAAAAGTTCTTATGCTTCTGTGTTCTTTCTCTTAATGTTTTTTCATATGGATAAATCCGAAGAGTTCAAAAATTTGGAGTTCATACACACACAATGTGGTGGTCTACACCAAACCTTTTTTTATTGAGTTCAGATTGTTAAAATTATAAACAATGTTCACAGGAATGGGTCTCAAGATTTATAAAAGATCTCGCGACGACTACACTGGCAAACACAATTTCGGGGACAGTTTTTGGTAAATTCCATTGAGGATGCGATCTAGTAGAAAATGCGTTGTAATATGTTTTCAAAAAGAGGACAACAAATCAGAGGAAAGCGGAATGTGCAAGTCACTCAATCCTGCCTCTTAACCAACTCAACAATCCTTTCGTTCCCTCCCTCTCCCATACGCGCCTTTGTGGCGCACGGAACCTGTAGCAAAAAAGGATGAGCATCAATGCAGAGTTCACTAATTGTCCAACTCACGTATTTCCGTCTACCAAGAAGATATCCAGTGGCAAAAGCCCAAGTTCCGGCGGCAACTTGCCAATTTCATTATCCCTCAAATCCAGTTCTTCCATTTTCCAAGAAGGCACATCTCTATTCCTCTTGAAGGCTTCTGCAAGCTTCAGAAAGCCTTCAAGGTCAGAGATTTTATTTCCACGAAGTCGAAGGTGACGCAGCCCGTTGCGACACGGAGACGCAAGTATGAGACTAGATAGAGCGTCTGGAGTGAGAGACGTGTTGGTGATGGCATTATAGGAGAGGTTGAGAGTCTTGAGGTTAGGGAAGAGTTTGGCGATAGTTGGGATCAGATATTCATTGGAGCGTTGCGGTGAGTTTGCACCCGACGTCAACTTAGACGACAGGACGGTGGTCGGTACCAAATCACTCAAGTTACAACCTTCGATCTGCAACTCTTCCAAGCGGGGTAAGAACCCACCGCAGGAGTCCAGAGGACTCGGCAGAGCAAACGACTTGTCCATACGCCTATTGGAGAGAATGAGTACCTTGAGATTGTCTGCGAATGGTTGAGCGGCGATCGAAGACAATGGTAGTGTGGGTGTTGGTATAGCAAGATCTTCGGTACGAGACGTAGCATTGGATGAAGGGGAGGTGGCCGCTACAGAAAAGGCACGAGTATGCCCCACCTTTTGAAGTGGAACTGACGCGGGCAGCCGAAGCGTTTGCGTTGCTGCTGAGTAGTACTGAGGGTTAATCAGACCAAGACAAGGCGAAGAAGTCACCGAGGGAGGAGTGACGCCGGTGTCCTGCGAAGGTTGACCTTCCGATGCAGCGGCAGCCCGTGCACGCCGCCTGCCGCCCTCTGTCGCAAGACCTTGTTCTGCTTCGATCTCCCAAAGTTCCTTCTGCACATCTTTAGGTTTGACTATACTCTTCGCCACCTGTGTTTTTGTTGTCGAAGAAGGGGTTGGTGAGACGGTCTCCGCTCGACTATTCGAACGTTTCTGGGGTTGATGTTCGGACCAATCGTCTGTGAACTCGACGGTTATGGCCACTCTCGTCTTAGACCGCCGTTCCAACTCGACTTCCCAAGCCTCCTTGAGAATCCGTTTGCCAACAAGCACCCGAGTTACACCTTCAGGTGGGTCATCGTTAACGAAATCAAAATCGAGTTCCTGGTGCATTGGTTTCAGCGCCTCTTTTACTACGTCCAGATGAACTTGGGTTTCTTCCATGTCCAACAGCCGAAGGCAAGGGAATGGACGGGAACGGAAAAGGGACGAAGGGAAGGAATCGGCACCCACTTCAGCATGAGCGAGTCTAAGCTCCTTAAGCCAATTCAACGAGGCCAGGTTCTGAAGAAGTCGCTGGGACTGGCCTAAAGGATTACTCGACAAGTCAACTTTCACTAGCGACACAGGTATATTATCGTGAATTGCTTGCGCTGCAATGGTGTTATGAGATGCGTCCAGATGGACGAGACGGGGTAGAGGAGTGGCTGAGCGAGTGACGACGGGCGCGAAGAAGCTTCCACCAGATAACTGGTTCACCCTTGAACGGCCAGCGTCCTTGAAAGGTCCATTGAAAGGCAGAGAAGAGAGGTGGTTATGTGACAAATTGAGGGTGATCAACTCAGGAAGGGCAAAAAGATTGTCAGGAACTGTATTCAGCGCGTTGTGAGATAAATCCAAGACGGTCAAGGCAGTTAAATCCGCAAATGAGTTGGGAAGGTAGGTTAATTTGTTTTTGTGCAACTGGAAAAGTGTAAGCATACAAAAGCAAAAAAGTGATGAACGAGATGCACATCAACTGTCTTCAATGAACCAAAGAGAGAAATTTCGTGCTGGATCTCTTGGATTTCGTTGTTCCACGCTTTCAATACCGTGAGGTCCTGCGCCTCGAACCATGTCGTCTTTTCCTGGTTTCTTCCTTTTCGACCAACACTTTCAGAAGGGGGCAGGGCCGGTTCATTTGGAACCGACTTCAATGGCCCCGGAGTGACATTAAGATGAATTTCAAACAGTGCAGAAGGAAGACAAAGGAGGGCACGTGTTGCAAGATTGAGTGAACCTTTTATGCATCAGCCTTTCCTTTGAGTTCAGCACGACACGCAGACATTGCTTTGACTCATACCTGTACTCCTCGCTCGCTCAATAGTATCGCGTATTGATAACCGTCCAAGCAAATCTTCTTCCTCTGGTTTGAGGGCGTCGGGAATAACTTCCTCAAGACCATCCCATTGGTCCACAGTTTCTCCACCTGAAAGGCCTTTTGACTGCACCTTCTTTGCTTCCGCCCTCTTCAATGCAATAGCCTCCCGGATGTTTATGGCGGGAACCGGTGGTGGTGGTTCTACTACCATTGGCTTGGATGGAGTTGCGGACCGAGAAGTGGACGACTGTGTCCGAAGACGCGGAGTAGTAGGAGTTCCAGGTGCTCGTGTCGTTGATCGAGTTTGACCACGCTGCCCAGACTTCGTAGGTGTCACTGGTGTTTTGGCCGTAGGTGTTGGTTTGGAATTAGTTCGGGGTTGCGGAATTCTGGACATTGTAAAATTGGGAAAATATATTCAGGTTTCCTACCACCTAAAGAAAAGAGGGAAAAAAGCAGTTTCCAAGTTGTTGAAATTGCACCTTTCGAACTCCGAATCCTTTTCAAGACCATTTATTACAACACGATAAGCATGCCAATTTGTGGTAAAACGGAACCCCCTCCAAGCAGTCAGTTGTACTTCAAGTCTTTGAAGGACTTCGATGCCTGGTCTCCTGGAAACCCTGATAACTACGATGGCACCAAATTCAAATCAAGAAAACTAGATGCAAAATCGGTCGGTAAAGGCAAACTTTTGGTATGGAAGATAACATCTATTCCATTACAATAGATCTGAAACTTTTATCATAGGTCTGTCATGATTACAAGGTGACTAAAAGAAGGGTTGTATATCAGCTCATTTATCGACTTTGGGCTTCAGGGAGGTTATGTCGAAAACTCCTTCGCTCGATCCTACACCTTCAATTTTTGGTCATCAAGCGATATTTTTGTTTAGTGTGTCTTTCGTACGCGAAGAAACCGGTTTCATTTGGATGCTCATGAATTCAGTTTTTCCCATCATCGTGTCACTATCCCCCCTCCAGGATGGATCTCTGCAGCTCATAGACAAGGTGTAAAGATTCTTGGGACATTGTGCGTCTTTATCCACCGCGATTAAAAGCACCATTTTATTTGTTTATTATAGGATATTTGAAGAAGGTGGAGAAGAAGACTCCTTGCGCCTCATAGTCGGGAAGATACCCTCATCTAAAACTGGCCAAGTGGGTCAGGCTGCTTTCACTCTTCCGCTATCGCCCTACTACGCGAAGTTGCTCGCTGAGCTTGCCCGTGAGAGGGGCTTTGATGGTTACTTGCTCAACTTTGAATGCCGTCTTGGTGGATCACTCGAACAGACGAGAGCTCTTTCAGCTTGGATTACGCTCCTGCAGTCTGAAATCTTAGACAAGGTGGGCCCTCATGGCGAGACTATATGGTACGAGACGAAAACGATATGTCGCTGAATATCTCACATACATTACATTACAGGTATGATAGTATCATTATCAATGGGGAACTTGCATGGCAAGACCGCCTTGACAGTTACAACCTGCCTTTCTTCTTATCTTCAACAGGATTCTTCTCGAACTACACTGTGCGTTTTTCCTTTACCGTTCTAGAAACACGACTTATGCAGGTTATATCTAGTGGAGAAATAATTATCCATCTCTTTCAGCGCAGTACTTTATGTCCCTCGATTCCAAACTCATTGGCAACACAATTGAAATCGGTTTACCAAAGACCCTCCAGCAAACGTATATGGGTATCGACGTGTGGGGTCGCGGTTCTCACGGCGGAGGCGGTTTTGGTGTTTTTAGAGCCCTCGAGCACATATCTCCCGACTCACTTGGTTTAAGCGTCGCGTTATTCGGTCAAGCCTGGACGTGGGAGAGTGAACAAGACAAGGACGGATGGAGTTGGGATAAATGGTGGGAATACGACAGCAAATTATGGGTCGGTTCTTCGTCGGGCACTCTCGGAGTCCAACTTCCAGTGCTGAAGATGAAGAGAGACGAACCACCGTGTACGCATGGGGATTTTGTCCCCATAAAATCGTTCTTTTCATGTCATGCACCTCCCGATCCGGCCGATCTCCGATTCCATACTACCTTTTGTCCGGGAACAGGCTTGAATTGGTTCGTCGAAGGCAACAAAGTGTACGACAGTGTGGACGGATGGATGGATATAGATAAACAGACTAGCGTTGGCGATATGCTCTGGCCGCGTCCGGAATTGTTCTGGGAAGATGAGCGAGTGGATCGCATACCAACCGCACTGACAACGTTCTGCATGGATGATGCGTGGAATGGTGGCAACTCTTTGCGTATTTCCATATCTTCCCCAGGATCAGAAGAAGAGACGGCTGCTTATCGCTCCTTATGGTTTCCCGTTCAGTCCGTCAGCATTACTCCCGGGAAACTGTACCAAGCCTCCGTCATTTACAAGCTTGATCCACTGGCTGATGGATTGGATATCGAAGTCGCACTTTCTCCTCACGCCGCACCTGGAGCTGAAGAAGACTTGATTATCAATACCATTTCAAGCACCACTCAAGACCTTGCACATGGATGGACTACCTTAGCCATTCAATTCAGCATTTCAGCAAATGGCAATAACGACGGCAGTCCTCTCAGCACCGCATGTATAGGAATAGCAATTGCCATTTTAACGGAAACCCCCATTGTGCCTCTCCAGCTATCATTTCTTCTTGGACAACTGAATGTCTCTGCATTTGTTCCCCCCTCATTCAAAGAGGACAAAGCACTTATTCTTTGGGCTGACTATAAACCATCATCAAACCCCTCTAGCGAGACTCTCTCTGGCACGCTCTCTTGGGAAGTGGCGAGTACCTTCCCTCTCACGACGTCCATAAAGATTCCTTCCCTTGAGGATCCGATATCAGTTTGGAACCCACAGCCGATTGGCTGGTTCCCATCTTTCCTTTACTTCAATATCTATGCACAACCATTTGTTGATCCGTATAATGCCGGTAAAGTTGACGACGCAGTTTGGATTGGAACTTCGGGAGCAGGATGGGATGGAAGAAAGAAGGCGTTCACAGTTTTGCAAGTGAACTTACCTTTCAAAATATCGGGGAAGACTAGGTTCTATGTGCAGGGAGTTACAGATTATGGCGAGGTGATGACGTGGGAGAGATGCGCATTTGTTGACGTCTCGCTTTGAAATCCTGATTCTTTTCTGTAAAACCAAATATAGCATATGATATTGCTGAGAAGGGTGTGTGCATCTGCACTCTGAAGTTTTCAACCAAATGTATTAATTTCTAAGGCTTGTCTCTTATGCCTAACAAGTACTGCATAGTCTGGAAGGCAGTCTGGAAGGGACAATTATTCGACAGTCAAAACAGACGCCAAATTTAGAACTCTTACCACAGGCGAGAATTCCGGGACCATATGACCACTCAACACAATTTCGACGTAGGCTAATTTGCGTTCCAGCTGGGAGGTACCCATAGCTCCGATTCCATCAACCAAAAAGCTGTCATCGACGATGGGTTTCTGAAAACCTTGCTTACCACCCCATGTCATGCTGTAATTTAAATGATATGAAGAAACTGATACATGATAAATGGCCTTTCCAACTTACTTTTGGATGACAATCCTCGTGCTATTTCGGGTGGTGACGAATGTCATTCGTTGGTTCACGTCTCAAAATAAAACAGATGGCTTACCCTTCAGCTATTAAGATGAAATCCGCTAATCCATGTACAATAACCGTCCTATTGTTCTTCTCTATAACACTGGGCAAGACGGTGAAAGCAGGGGGTAAGCTCTGATCTCCATTAGGAAAAACCTCGATATTTGAGCATTCAACCCATGATACGTCTGTGGGCGCATGAATCGCTTTTTTTACGTCTGGTCTATCGAAGTAAAGAATCGTTTGGTTTTGTTGGAAAGAGCCCCTGTTTTCCACAAAAAAATCAGCAACCGCGGATGTGTAATGTGTTCCCAAGAGACTTACGGGAAACCGAGAACGTCCCACAAAACAGGGTAGGTATCAAAGATACGGTACATATTGAATGCAGGGTTTATACGGAGAGCAGCTTCGAAAATTAGTTCCCAAACATCACAGGAAGGATCATAGTCAGGCGTGTTTCCAGGCAATGGGAGTCGTCCTTGTGGGGGATAAGTGACGTACTTCTGCATGTAATCAGAGTAGCCGCATCTCTTTGCGGTGTCGTCGAGTTGAGCCATGAAGGTTTTGCTTTATGGATAAATTGCATAACGTGTAAGTGTGTATGACAAAAACAAAAATCAGTGGGACCTACTTGAACGCGAAGACGTTTTCGTATTTGTGCACAAAAGAAACGGCCGGAATATCTCCTTGTACGAGGAAGGAGGACAATAAAGCTGATTCAACAGTGAGCATATGAAGTTGCTGTAAGTAATTATCCTTACGATCGGCAATCCACATTCCTTGCAAATCAAGGCTCAACAAATTCTTGTGGTTGTAGATGTAGTCTGCAATATCTAGAAGGATATGAGTGGAGCAGCTAAGGAAGAGAGATAGGGACTGACAGGGAAGGTAGGTACCCGCGTACTGCCACATCCAAATGAGAAGTTACTCGAAAGCTTTGGTGGGGGACATACACTTTCACCAGTAAGATAAAGCTTCATTTCTTTCAACTCTTTGAAGACTTCTAAGAACTGTTGCATAAATCCAACTAATTGAGCAGCAAGCTCATCTTCGTTCTGCGACAATGGTCACTGGGTTAGACAACGAAGGCGATCGATGTTAAAGGAACGTTACATTGATGTTTGGGGTTCCTTGCGAGAAACCTGTACCGACAGGCTGTTCAACAAAAAGAAGGTTTGCCAACTTGGTCCAACTGTGATTATTGGGCGTGGGTCCAGCTTGACCTTTAGACCATGAAAAAGGCTGAGAAAAAATCAAATCTATACGTGTTTTTAAAAAACGCAGAAGTTCGAAAAATCACCCCATTTTCTTGCAACAAGCCTTCCATTGAGGAGCATCCCGGACCTCCGTTCGTCCTTAAATTTACGCGGGTCAGACTATCGTTGAAGCGCAACTTTAATGTCTTTCAAGTTCTCACCAAAAAATCAGATCGTTGACATTCCCACCGTGGGCAGCTGGAAAAAACCAGAAAAAGAGCTGACCAAGGTTATCAGTTTGGTAAGCAAAGGAATAAATGCCAGAAGCAAACCTTGCGCGTCTCGTTCGCTTTCGAACTTATGGGCAGGAGTCCGGCCCAGCTGGGACCGACATCGAAGTTGACTTCGGGAATGTTTGTACCGTCAACATAAAACTCTGTATTTGTTTTCAAGAGTGAATTACTGCTAGAATGGCCACTAGCACAAGGTAGACGTACGAGCAGCTTTTGGGTTGGAAAAGGTGATATTATGCACTGCGGGTGCTGCAGCTCTTATCGTACGAGATTGCCAGAGTTTCGCTGCTTCTATTTGACGTGCATGTAGTTCCTCTTTCCCGAGCATGCGTGCATATGAGAACCACGGAAAGAAAGCAACTATCGCAGAAAAGACAGAAATAATTCTTCGAGATAAAAACATTCTTCAAGACTCGACTGCAGTGCACTCAAGATTCAAGAAGGGGGGGTAGCTTTCGAAAGATCCTAGCTAGCAGCGTGAGCCCCATATATCTCTTGGGCACTTAATTTCCTGGTAATTATGGTTAGAATGGGTTCGAGCATCATGGCGTTTACGAAGTAAATCCGAATGAACATGCCACAGCCCCATTAGTAGCAGAAATCTCTTCAGGTTTCATTTCTTCAAGTTTGAAGTTCAAGTTTGAGGACCCTTCCTAAGGTAGTCTGTAGAAGACATGCCAAAAAAAAATAAGCTAAGTACGCCCTTTTGGACATAGGATGCCACCTCTCAGCATTTCATGGAGAGTAATGCATTTTTTGACATGGAAAGTCAGCATGCGGTAGATGCCGTAGCGATGCCTTCTCTGATATTAGTAATATTTCCTACCGTTTTTCTCCGTTGGTGTTGCTCAACTTTCTTTGCCCCCATGTCATCCTATAGCCGGAATCCCAACGGACACAACCAGTATGCTGTTGACTTGGTTAGCCGGTACTGATGACCCTGCAGCATTGCCGCAAAAGTATCATGAGGGAAAGAAGTGCATCGACATAAGGTTATTTCATCTGTCCGAGCTTGTAGTAGTGCCTCAACTACTATTATTTGTAAACGTCGGCGTAACCAACCTGAGTTATTTGGTGCACGTTGAAACTCTTGAACATGAAAAGGAACAGGTCGTCGGTCGCAAACCCGTACATCCTCTTGGGATTCACAATATTAGAGGTGACTGAACTGAAGACTGGGCATGGATTCCTGTCGTGGAATTTTGATGAAGACACCATGTTGCCCAGCGACTTGACTCAAAAAGGTTCCATGCAATTGGCAAGATGCTCCAGCTGGTCACTCCCATAGCCCTTTCTGTCCACATAGAAATTAAAGCATAATCCGACTCAATACAACATGTCTAGGTCTATGTTCAAAATCCGAACTCAAAACCTGACCATCTGAATCCAAAATCACCATCTCAAAGCAGGGTTTGTAACCTTTATTCTGCTACCACAATTTTCACACCTGTTTATTGCGAGGATGATATCGAGGACTGACGGTTGACCTTTGTAGATGAGCGACCTTGAAAGTTTCAAATGCTGGCGTTATCGTGCAGCATCACTGACTCAAAAGCACAAAATGACGTATGAAGTAATCGTGAAAGCGGTTATCGTTCGTCAACTCCGGGTGGAAGGTGGTCATGAAGTGTAACCCTTGCCGAAGTGCGACATAATTTTTTGGTTCTTCGGAATAGTCTGGAGAGGAAAGAGATTGTGGCAAATACTCGCGTGGCAGTTTCGCCACCACGTTGATTGGAGGTCCTTCGGATTGATGCAATCTCAGCACAACCTAGAGAAGTAGACATTCAATCCCACGAAATGCGATACGCGATGGACTGAAAACACACTGGTGAGCGGATAAATATGCCATTGAAGGGGCGTTCAGGACTTGCAAGACCATCAGACTCTAACGGGGCTTCGAATGACTCTAACTGCGATGTTTGTTAAATAACAATCCCGCAGGCTATATTCCAAAATTACCTGCGAGCCCCATCCATTACGGGCGATGGTGATGGACATACCACCAAGCAACTCCTGTCCTCCTGTCTTTGCATTCTCGACTGCTCGAGAAAGTAGAATTGCACCAGCACAAGTTCCCCATACAGGTTTTGTTTTTATAAATTTTTTAAGAAGATCAAGAAGGCCAGAAGCTCGTGCCAATAAGGCTATCGATGTACTTTCTATTTGTTTCTTGAATTAGGAAAGGCGGTAGCAGTTTTGTGCTACCCACCGCCACCAGGTATAATCAAAGCGTTGCAACGGTTGAGATCGTCCACGGTCTTCACCAGTATGATTTCTAGATTGCTTTGATAAGGTAACCTTTCTAAAGCCATCTTATGTTCTATAAATGCGCCTTGCAGGGCTAGATGTATGTCAATATTTGAGTAGTACCAGCTGACTGATTAATAGTCACCAAGAATACCAACCACACATCGTCTGTCCTGGCTATTCGCCATTAACGAGGAGGAAAAGCGGAAGTCTTCGCTATCTCAGGCTTCCCGGCGATCGCGCGAAATTTTTTCCTCGCTTGGCCCAAGCGTCGCCGTGACAAGGTGTCACGGTCCCAGCATTTCTTTCTCCCAACCACGACCACAGTGCTTAAAACAATGTCTGACCTTGATGCTGACCTCTACGGCGGTAGGACATTCTCGTCACTTTCACAATTGAAAACGACTTATGGTTCCTTTTCTTCAGACCTTTACGGAAATGATGAACTGGAAACCGAGCAACCGGTAGAGGATGTAAGCGCGCAAGTAGAAGAAGTTAATTCAACGGTGGAGACTGCTTCGTTCCTCCCGACCTCAGAATCTTCCTCGAAACCTCCATCAATGGTTCAAGAAGTGCCTGGTGTCGCTGCCACTCACACTAATGGCTCGGCAGTAAGTTCTGTGCCTTCCTACTCACAACAGCCTCCCCCACCCCAAAAAATCCCAACATACGAACAACCTCAAAGTAATGAATATCGTGAAATTGTGGCTCCCAGGCAGGAAGCCATCTACCAAGGCATTCAAGTGAACGAACGATCAATCCGACCATCTGAAATGAAAGACGAAGGGTGAGAATTCCTTCCACATTGATGACTAAACATCCAATTCGCAAGGATCTACTGCGGGCCTTGTAATCGTCTGTGTATACTGTTAACATGGCTTGGTAGAACGCTCTTCGCGTAGTCAGTCGCTCATCTAAGCTAGCACTAGCGTATATGCTGCCCTAGGCTTAGCTACCATCAAGTCGATATGAGGTCCACAGTCGAGTCCTTCATTCTTTTCTTCTGTGTTAACAATTTGTCTAGCCTATCGATGCTAATAGCATTTTTTTTATTTCCATATCTTGCACATCCTAATACCTATCCTGGAACTCATCTCTACATTTGTGGCCATTTCCTATAGAAAAATGTTTATTGGGGGTCTAAATTGGGATACGACCGATGGTATATACCTTACTATTGATTCTACATTTGTAACTGAAGCATGTTATATAGAGGGCTTGCGAGACTATTTTTCACAGTTTGGTAAAGTCGATGCATGTACCATCATGCGCGATGCGGCTGGTCGTTCACGTTGCTTTGCTTTCTTAACGTTCGAGGAGCCTGCTAGTGTAAACGCTGTCATGGTTCGTGAACACGTTCTGGACGGCAAAATTGTGAGTTAAGGTGCATAAAGTGATACCCGACTTTACCGACGATTCTCGTATTTGCAGATTGATCCAAAGCGGGCTATCCCCCGACAAGAACATCAGCGAGCTACAAAGTTATTTATAGGAGGTCTTGCAGGAAGCGTAACCTCCGAGTCGATGAGAGAATTCTTCTCACAATTTGGCAAAGTTGTTGACTCAACAGTCATGCTTGACCGTGAAACTGGCAGAAGTAAAGGTTTCGGATTTGTTTCTCTTGAAGACGTGAACGTTCAACCACTGCTTGGTTTTGGAAACCTTGAAATTGATGGTAAACTAGTAAGTCTCGGCAAAGTGTTCTTGTGCGGTATGAATTTGAGACAATATATGTTCGTGTAGATTGACGTGAAGTTGGCACAACCAAGGTATCAGCGCGACAACTATCAAAACGAAGATGGTAGTAATGCCGGAGGTGGAAATGATTTTCAAGCAAGCAGTAGCGGTGGCGGTGGCGTTGGCGTTGGTGGGCGCTTCAACAATCAGCAAAGCAATTTTAGTAGCACGCCAGCTGTAGGACTTAGTGCTGGCAATACCCCCTTTGATCCTCAGGCGCTCGCGGCACTCTACACTCGTATGTTCCAGATGTCTAATGCGGGTATGAATCCAGCTATGATGGGTGCGATGGGTGGTATGAACCCTCTGATGGCCGCGGGCATGGGCAACGCTGGGTTTCCTGGTGGTATGCGTCCTGGTATGGGCATGGGCATGGGCATGGGGGGCATGGGTGGTGGACCTGGGATGCCTGGTATGGGCCGTGGTGGTGGACAAGGAATGATGGCTGGTGCCGGTGGGATAAATCCTAATATTCCTCGAGGGCCACGTGGTGGTGGACCCCCTGGCGGGATGGGGACTTCTGCTGGCGTAGGCCCTCAAAGGACTGGCCAGCGTGGGCAGCATAACTTCCATCCATATGCCCGGTGACCGACCTATTTCATTTAGTTTTCCTTCTCACCAACCCCCAAAAACTTTTAATAGCGATCGTTTTATTACAGCTACTTATTCACTAAACTTCACACTTCGATATGATGCTGTTGCTTCCAGTATTTTGTTGTAGTCATGGCATGTACATAAGATAAGACATGAGAATTGAAAGGGAAGATTGGTGCAAGGTAATGTGGAATAACAAAGTTTACCAAAAGTGCAATACTATCACACATCAGGAGTTTGAAACGTCACAGGAGTTTGAAAATGTGAATTTCCCTTCTCGTTTCTTGAGTACTGTTTATGAGATTTCTTTTGAAGGTGTATGACTACTATTAGAATAAGTCTACCAAGTTTAAAGTAGAATAAAAGCAGTGTTGTAGGTCCTGGATTTAAAAAGGTTGTTTTCAGTACTCAAATCTCATTACTATAAATACACATCAACCCAGATCTAGCCAGATCCTGTGGACCGGTTTTTTAAAAATTTGGCAGGGCAAAAGGAATGGACCTAACCATTGTAAATTCCAAAAAAAAATTAACAAAAGTGCAGTTGTGCCCATAAAACTCGTCGGACAATAGTGCCAGGCACTCAGTGAGTGACGAATTGTGATCAATCTGCTGCACTGCCTTGCAAAACGGAACGTGCCGTGGCGCGGAAAGAATGTGACTTGTTGTGACATACTTTTCAAACTCCCAAAATTTTGGACTCTCAGTGACCGGAAGTGCTCCGTACTTGTTTCCGCAAGGTGTATAAAAAAATAAAAAATACTAGGCTCTAGCCAAGTCAGTTCCAGATTGCTCTACAAAATTTAAAGAGCCAAAGTCTACTGGTTGTGGTGTGAGTTGTTCACCATTGAAAAAGTTTCAAACTCCTGATGTGTGATAGTAAAACCGGATCGCTAAATGGTTGTGATGATATCAAACTTAAAGTACAAATAAACAAATGTTGGGATCATTTTTTTTATTTGTACATTGATTCCATCACATCAGCCAAAATTGTTCTAGCGCTAAAACATAAGCTGTTTCTGTACACTGTTTATGTCCAAATAAGACTAACCAAATTTGGTTCCTTGACAATTCTATCGGCAACTCTGATTCAACCGTCACGCGATTCGCCGTATGGTTGTCACGTTGACTGTCCACATTTGAGCTGTAAGCGCTTCCGCCTAGAGCTTGCTAAGGGCAACAACCCAACGAAATGAGTCGAGATCGAATTACCAGTTTAGATGGATCTGATAATAGGTTGGTCTTTCTGCGTTGTATCGCCCAAAGAATTGGTTTCTCAACTTGTTGTATTTCCCTATTGTCTTGGTAGAGCTTACTCTGGACAGAACGAGAGCACAGGACTTCCATATCTAGCTTTACAGGTGCCCGTAGAACGTGATAGTCTCCTAGGGTCACCAAACTCTACTTATGGGACGGTCAATAATTCAGGTCAAAAAAGCAATGCTATGATCCGCATATTGGGCTTGATTTACCAAAACATCTTCATGTTCATGATATGTTACTCGATTGTCTTCCTTTGGGCTGGATACGGTTTTAGTGACTTTATAAACTCAGGACCTCGACAAATGTGGGACAAGGAGGAGAATTCCCGCGCGATTGCGAGGGAATCATGGACAGTGGAGGTGCAAAAACATGAGGACCTGCGAATCAAGATGGATGAGATACGTCGAAGTTGGGCAGAAGAGCGGAAGGAGAGAGAGCAAAAGGAGAAGCGAGAACGAGAAGAGGAGACCAGGAAGCGATCAAACTTGTTGTGGACGGAATTGACGACTAGAGGTTGCGTGCGGTACGGAGTGAGAAGGTACACAGCGGCTCTTTCTCGTGTGCCGCTTGGCCTGGATAGCGTCGAAGAATGTTGGAACAAGACGATCAATATTCATGGACGTGAATGGATTCCTGCCCATTGCGAAGATCCGGTGCGTAAAAAAATATCAAAAATCAGAAGTCGATGTTGACCACTTCGCTTTGAAGGGCACTTGTGGACGTGTAACTGGACATTGGGATGTTAATATTAATGAACCGGGTTGTACCCCTTGGTGGGTGAACTTCAGGAACCAGGCAGGTTGCGTTCTTTTGGTATCTGCTGTGTAAAATTGATGATTTTTTTTGGCCTCTAAGGGATGTGTACAAAGTGGGATTCGAGTGGGTCTATTCGTCTCAGTTAATCTTTTTTCCTTTTCACCTCATCTTTGCTGGTATCCAGCGTTATGAAGCGTCATTGGAGAACCTTCAAGATACTACCTCTTGGCAAAGTGTATGTATGACAACCCCAATCAATATCAGAGGAAGGCATTATGATTCTCCGACCTCCTGCGCGAATTGGGTGAGTTTCTCCTCTAGGTTGAAAGGTTAAAATCGGAATCCGCTTATTGATGTGTATATTCTCAATTGTTAGGCGAGAAATGGTCCTGGTGATGTATGGCCATGGGGGATATGGGAGGTCGATGACTACTCCTGCAGATACCGAACTCGGTTCAAGACACTCCCACCAAAGCTAGCATGAATATTGTCAGTTGCAACGCGAAAAATCGCTCAGGTCTAGTGACTATTTGTACAATATATATTTCGAGTTGTTGGTCGTATCGACGTTTGGTAACTACATCTTCATCTTCGTCTATGACAGTTCTCAATGCACCAAGAATAGAGCTGAGGCCCTCAGCTCTATTCTTGGTATTTGTGAGGACGAGAATATACGAGTTAACAATTAATTAATTAATATTAAGTTTCTCATGGCGCAATGAACATGTTTTAAATCACCCCAGAACGGGGACTTTGACCAGACTGGGCAACGAGACACACGTAAGTTCTAAATGTTCCTACTGGGTGTGTCCAAAACCTAGATAAATGACGGAAATCTAGACCCAGCGAATTATCCTACCACTAGATCCCTAGCGTCTGGCACGTTCTGGTTCTCTCTCCTGTCGCAATCTTCTTCAATAAATGGATCTGTCTGACATAGCTTCTGAGTCTCTACAAGCTGTCAAGAGCCTCAGGTCCAAGTTTGAAAGGTTAGCGTCGGAGACGTCGACTCATGTTGGGCATTCGTCTCGGTCCAGCATTGGGAACGGACAGCCCCCTAGACTCGCGGGTGATTCCCCGAGTCCCAGACGAACCTCATCTAATTCTCAATTGAACAGTTCAGTACTGGATGCTGGTACTGATACTGGTCACCTTCGGACGTCTTCCTCCTCATCGGACTTGAAAGTTCTGGTGAAACGAGCTCCCCCTCCCCCTCCACCGTTGCGCAGCGCGAAAGCAGGTGTTCCAGTTCCAGTTCCATCTCCATCGTCATCTCCAGCGCCATCCATATCGCTTCCTCCGGCGCTTCGTCCCATTCCCATCCCACCGTTGAAATCAGAATTGAAGGATCTGGATGTACCACCTAGTGTGTCTACCTTGCGCAGCAAATTGTAAGTTCTTAGTCCAGCTTTTAGACAGCTGAAGAACGAAATCCATTTTATTAGTGCCACACCTCCGGTTTCAAGTCAAAGTCAACGACTACGTCCTCCTGAACCCCGTTCCATTGGTTCATCACCCATCATACCTCGACGTCCCTCTTCTACCCTTGTCATTTCTCTTTCAGGGAGCCCTGAAGATTCGTCTGGCATTGTCGATGATGAAAGCAGGACAAGAGTTTCGTCGCCAAAGCAATCTCCTTCCCCGTCTCTGCCTTTAAGAAGTGTCGCTCAGAAAGTTACTGAGGACGCAGCTTCCAGTTCTCAGTCAAGCGTGCATAGTTCGCGTAGTTCTCTGTCAGAGGAAGCAGAAGAAGGGCCGTCCCTTGTATCTTCCTTGTGCCTGTCCCACCTCCCGTACCTGCAAGACGGGCCAAAGTACTTAATTCTCATAGAAGTTCGCCTCAAAACTCTTATAATGGTAACGCCAATCCATCTCTACCGCGACCTACAACATTTGTGGGCGATAGCCCTCCCCCCCCTCCCCCTCGATACGGACTTTCTGTTTCTCCTAACGATTCAGAGAGGTCTGTGCTGTCTTCCACGAAACCTACTTCACCACCACCTCTTCCCGCTCGACCATTCCCGACTCAAGAACCCGCTTCTGCGCTTCCTATACCAAACCGGACTGACGGTGGTTACGGGTCTTCTCCCGTGATACAAGAACGGAAACCTCTTGGTGCAGGAAAACTCCCTCCGCCTCCAACACGGGCGATTGGTCTCGGAGACAAGCTTCCACCTCCACGACGACCTTCGGCCTCATCTGATGATTCTGGCGAGGAAGACGAACCACCCAGGGAACCGACTACAATTGATATGCTACCCGACAGCAGCACTTCCTCTCGCCGTGCGCCTACCTTACGTTTCCGCGATGTAATCTCTGAACCAAATATCCACATCCACCCCCATAGCGGCTGCATTGCCGTCTCTGGTTCATACGTTATAGTTGGACATGGTCATCACATCAAGGTGTACGATCTGGTTAAGTCCGATGTACCTATTTTGAATTTGGACACGAGGGATATGGGCTTGAAAGAGGCAAAAGTGACTTGTATGGAATTCCGGCCTACCATGAGCAAAGCGGATAGAGGATTTCTGCTCTGGATTGGGACCAAGGATGGGCATCTGTTTGAAGTCGACGTTCGCACGGGCATCGTCAGGGGAACAAAGTATGTCGCTCATTTGCATCCAGTCACGTACATATTCCGCCATGGCCGTTCCATGGTTACGCTTGACGAATCAGGAAAGGCTCTGATATTTTCGCCCGACATTGATAACGAAGAGGACATCTCTCTACAAACCTCTCCACCTCGCATTATCCGAACGACGGAAAAGCAAGGTTTTGCAAAGATGATCGGCGGGAAGCTCTGGACGGCAGCGAGGATGGAACATCACGGGAGTTCGCCGACGCAGCGGCTGCCGACGATTCGTGTATATGATATTTTCAATGCGGCTTGTGCGGGAAGGTCTATACTCCCAACTGAGCATGTTGGCCCTGTCACTTCAGCAACCATCTTATCTTCTCAGCCTGAGATGGTCTACGTCGGTCACGAAGAAGGGTATATCTCACTGTGGGACCTCGACACTGACGACGGATATCCACAATGCATAGAGGTGGTGAAGGTGTCCATGTCGGATATCTTGTGCCTGGAGGGTGTCAACGAACGGTTATGGGTAGGAGGCAGGAACGGGATGATTTCCGTTTACGACATCTCCCAGCGGCCTTGGTTCATGACGAATTGCTGGAGTGCGCATCCTGGTTTGCCGGTATTGAAATTGATCATGAATCATTACGCTATCGAGAAAACGGGACAGTTGTGCGTGGCGAGTGTAGGTAGGGATGAACGCGTCAGGCTTTGGGATGGTTTATTGGGTTTTGATTGGATTGGTTCGTGTTTCTTTTTGGTCATTTTGTTTTGAAGGCAAACGAACTTTTTCTTTTTATCTGGGATCTTAGACAAAGAGTTAGTCAAGACGGAGGTGTCTTTCAGTTCGTTCCGTGATCTTAGTGTCCTCGTTGTGTCGTGGAACTGTGACTCTGCCCGACCTGACTCGTTATCTGGAGAGCCTCGAAACTCCAAATTTCTGCATGATATTCTTCAGAGAGTCGATGAGCCGCCTGACATAATTTCATTTGGATTCCAAGAAGTCATCGACCTAGAAAGCCGCAAGATGGCCGCGAAAAATGTCCTCCTTGGCGGGAAGAAAAAGCAAGATGATGCGCTTTCAGACAAGGTCACGGGCGCGTATAAGCGGTGGTACAATTATTTGACACTCGCTCTGAAATCAGCCATGCCGAATGAGGTGGGGTATACGGTCATCCACACGGAAAATTTGGTTGGGTTATTTAGCTGCATTTTCGTGAAGACGAAGGCGAGGGCCCAGTTTGATGATATTTCGATCACTACGATCAAAAGAGGGATGGGTGGGCGATATGGGAACAAGGTTGCTTTACTTTTTATTTTTACTTTTTGTTTTAATGATTAATTGTAGGGTGCCATCGTTGCACGATTCGTTGTGGGCAACTCGTCTTTCTGTTTTGTCAATTGCCATCTTGCGGCTGGCCAAAACGCCGTTCGAAGGCGAAATGCCGACATTGCTGGGATATTGGAGGAGAGGGCTGTTTTTTCGCCTGCGGAACAACCACTCGCGTATGTGGGAGGGGGTGACGGATCTATGGTTCTCGATCATGAGTTTGTCATCGTGAGTTGTCTTTCTCCCTTGTGCGGCTAGGTTTCCGTTGAGAACAAACAAAAACTAGTTGAATGGGGACTTGAACTACCGGATTGACCATCGGCGAGAAGCGATCATAGCCTCCATCCGAGCGGGCGACATCGCTCATCTCTTGATGCACGACCAGCTCATTCGGGAAATGAAAACCAACCGAGGCTGTCGTCTACGCACCTTCTCTGAAGGCACACTCACCTTTTCGCCGACCTACAAATACGACCGCCATTCTGACGAGTACGACACATCCGAAAAGCGACGGCCACCTGCGTGGTGCGATCGGATCCTATGGCGCGCTCGGGAGCCGTCTCGGGTTCAGCAGGTGCATTATGGACGGCAAGAGGTGAATCTATCTGATCATCGACCGATCTGGGCTGCGTTCAAGGTCACGGTGAAAGAGTTTGATGGTGAGGGGAGGAAGAAGGCGAAAGCGGCGTTACTGGATAGATGGGTGGATGAGCAAGAGAGGTTGTTGGTTGCTGCTTTGAGGTTTTATCTCGGCCAGGAGGTATTATGAATTTAAAATGGCGTTTATCTTCCCCCTTCGGAGGAACACTAAATTTTAAAAAAAAAACTTTATTCATCTCATCTGGATCTAACACATTGGGGACATTTTTTTTAACCTAGCAATTTAGTATAGTATGCCCTTTTTGGATATTATTTTTTCGCTTGGATCTTCCGACGTTTCCAAGGTGCAATCAGGTGGAGAGGTCACACACACAGCGGTTTAGTAAAATGGTACAAGTTACTTAATGCATGGGGTATTGAAAGATGGTCTCCGGCTCCGACGTGAAAAGCAGTCTTGGACGGAGTAAATGGAGTGTAATCAAAAACAGTGTATTCGGGCTAGAAAAATCAAGAATAATACTATCAAGTCGTCAAATATGAAATCCGCCAAAAAAAAAGAATTGCAAAACGACCTGCGTGAAAAGTTGAAACAACGAAAGATAAAAGGCGTGCGCCATTGCTCTGGCTCGTATGGAGAGATCGAGATATCTTTTTCTCTCTCGTCATGAAAGAGGAAAACATATGAATGAGATGACGTTTTAAACTTGGAGGAACTCCACTGCTGGTGGTAGTAATACTTGGAGGAAAATCATGAGGCTAGTTAGGTAAACATTTTTAACAGTCTTGTATGATCGACTGGAAAGCTGAGTCTGTATTATTCGGTTTATGCGTCGTCACTGGCATAAAAGCCCCAAAAGCCCCAAAAACTAGGCTTTTAGAGGCTTTGTTTAAACCGCTGTTGTCGGAAATCGACTGGGGTGGCGTATCTAATCTCAAAATCTTTTTGGGGCTGAAAAACAATTTTTGTTGACAATAGTACAGAACATTGGAGTAAAGTATTAACAGATACGATTTCGGGAGGAGGAAAGGGAGAAGAAAAAAAAGATGGTCATCGTAGTAAAATGCCGGTTTCCTAAAGTGTCGACTTCTTCGGGCTGATGCAGTTGTGTTCTGCGTCGTGCCTCGCGGGTGGTGGACCTGTGGCAGTATAATCGGCCTCGCAGACGTGCTCGAACCAGACGCGTTTGTGTCCGTTCATGTGTCTTTTGGAGCAGGCGACCAAGAGGAGGAGGAGGAAGACGAGGACTGGTTAAGAGTGGTCTGATGAGTAGGAGTGAGAGGAGGAGATGGGAGTACGTACGGAGAATGCCTTCGATGAAAGAGAATGCGGATACGACTTGTGTTTCGGTACAGGCTTGACGGATGTTCTTAGAGTCTATGGAAAGGGTTGTTAAAAGGTCGTTGATTAAGAGAAGAAAAGAACTCACTTGCTCTGGCAGAGGAAGAACAGTTGTCGTTGTAGTAAGCGACAGAAAAACCGGCTGCGACGAACCAGACTACCAAGAGGCAAACTTTGGGGAGAGGAATTTAAGCCTTTTTCTTGGGGGAGAAGAGAGGAACGTACACGACCGGATGAGTTGGGTGAGAATCCTAGTTTCAGAACAATGCATGTGCTTGATGGTCGTAAAAAGCCTTCATTCAAGTCGTTAGCATTGCAAGGGCGTATTAGCAACAAAATACACACATTATAGGCAGAGAAACGACGGCGTTTGCGCCAATGGAGAGGGCGATGATAGCATAGGTAGGGTTTGGAAGGTTGTTGCGGCGCCAATGTGCGGTGAGGATGGAACCGATGACGAGTGGGATGATGGCGAGGATGGAGGTGACGAAGAGGAGGGTGTTGTGGAAACGCATGAAGGTATTGTTGGGGGACATTGTAGAAGGGTAGGGAATGAATAAACGTGGGGTGGACATATATACGATTTCATAAATGCTGTGGGCGTGTATGGAGCTAATCCTAATACATCCTTGGATGCACGTGACCATACAGACATTTAATGTCAAAAAAAAGGAAATGGGTGAATATGGAATTCGCTGATGACATCCACAGCTACCCACCTGCAGACCTCCTCAAACTCCTCGCTCACATCCTCACCCACATCGCATCGACCAACGACCATCTCCCTTCCAATCATGACATCCCACACCCTCATCATCCTCCCATCTGGCACTCGCTCACCGTTGCTGCCCGCAGCGCACTCACCACCCCCTCCGCTACTCTCACCTTCCACGCACGCAACATCCCCACCATCTCTCTCGAAGCTTATCTCCTCCGCATCCTCAAATACTGCCCCACTTCAAACCACGTCTTTCTCTCCCTGCTCGTCTACTTTGATCGCATGTCCAAGCTCTCTTTCCAGTCCGTCGGACGCCCGTTTGTCATTGACTCGTATAATATACACAGGCTCGTCATTGCTGGTGTGACCGTGGCGAGCAAGTTTTTTAGTGATGTGTTTTATACGAATTCCAGATATGCCAAGGTGATTTTCTTGCTACTTTTTTTGTTTTACGAAAGTTTCTAATCGGAAAAAAGGTCGGCGGTCTACCCCTTCCTGAACTCAACCAACTCGAGCTCCAGTTCCTCCTCTTGAACGATTTCAAACTCTTCATATCAAGTGCCGACATGCAAAACTACGCAGAACAGCTCATCCTTTTCTCCGAAGCCTCTCCTCCACCTAACGCCCCCGACCTGATGTTGCCCGAGATTGCAAGGAGAAGACGACCTCCACAACAGATCATCCGGTCGATGCATAATGGTCATGTCTCCCACTCCACCACCAATCATAACCATAGCCATCGTAACTCCACTGGACTGCCTTCAGGGTCGCCGACGACTACTTCACCCAACGGCTCCACCACCGATACTGACAAGGAAGCTGAAGCGGACCAAGATCAAGATGACGAGGCAGAGACAGAGACAGAGACAGAGACAGAGACCACGACGAGTACGAGTACCGATGATGATTCTGAGCCGACGATTCGTGGGCCTAGGACCGTTGTTGGGTGGAGTGATGATGCGGAGGGAAGAGAAGGAGATAGAAGCCCTTGACCCCAGCGTCAGACTCAAAAGTGGGATGGAGTCGTTGTCATGTTTTCGATGCGCGTATGGTTGACGGCGCTCGTCATGATCCCCGATCGCTTACCTCGTATTCTTTTTTTTCGGGCATGCACACAACCTAGGATCTTACCAGGCTAGGGGACTTTTTTTTTTGAAGGATGCAATAGGTGCATTGGGACCCCTTTTTATCCTCGGTTGAGATTGATCCGTCCACGCATCTCGATCAAGAATAAAGACTCGAGAGACGAGAGACGAGAGACGAGGGTTGACGTCAGGGAACCCGAGGCTCTGAGTCGATATCATTGCCATTTCTTTTCGATGGAATCTGGTCGAGGAGAGCTACGCTGCATTGTTTTCAACTCCATTTTCGTGCACTCCCTCGCCCTTACGCCTTACGCGCCATGTCAGCTCCTCTCCCCAAGATGTGCCTCCACGACCATAATCCCCCTTTGTTTTTCAGCCCCACATCCATATCTATATCCACATCTACGGGGAATCCCGCGTTAGATAGACGATAAGTTTGGGATGGAATTTCAGGGCTCAAGACGGATTCTGGATCCAACTGGGTGAAATTTTGGGTATCGTGTTAGCCCTTGGGTCGACGAGATGTTTTTTTTTAAGGACCCCGGTTGTGGTTTGATGACGACTACGGGGGGAATTACGTCTGGGGAGATTGGACGTTGAAACGCTGAGAACTCGGGGACTTGACCTGATGATTTCTAGATTTTTTTTCTTAGAAAAAAGTGTTGTCGTTCCTCAAAGTGAAGGTGTCCCCGCGTGCATGGGGTTTGTGGTGTGAAAGTCGTTGGAGGATGATTAGAATTTGGAAAAGAGCTCACAGCTAATCGTTGTTACTTCACTCTTCTTTTTTTTTTTTTCATGTATGTAGAACCCAATATCCCCATCTCTCTTTCTCTTTCTCTTACTGCATGTGACTCTGGCCAGTATGCAACACCCTTCTCTTATGTACCCTTTTCAAGCTTTCCATCACCATTTCCAACTTGTACTTGTACTCCTCTTTCATCAATCAATAATTTATTCCAGTGTTGAGCTCGACCCGGGTCAGACCCCAGTGCAGGTCAAAAGGTCAATGGACTGACGGACCCGTCAGTAGAGCGTGTGAAACAGGTGCCAGTATTGATCTGGGCATAATTTTGTAAAGGCATAATGTACACGAGAGGTCAAGGCTGTATATATTTGTAATAAAATATAGTGCAAGAACAGGAAATGGTGTCTAGATGTCCGAAATATTGTGTAATTATACTAGAGATGAGGAGTTCCAAGTCGCCATCTGTACATAACTTCATGCACCCAATGCAAAATGCATTCAGATGTGATTTATTTGTAGTGTTCATTATTGGTGTGAACAGTTTCCATAGTCCAGTGAATGAAGAGAGGGGGAAATATTATAGTAGTTTTAGCACAACAATGACTTTATTCTGTTATTAGTATGGAGTAAATAAATTGGTAAACCGAAATATAGTATTTAATGTGGAGCGGCACATGTCACTGACGTTCACTGACCCGCGAGTCTGACCCGTCAGTTCGGGTAAGTCGGCCACTGACGGGTCAACCATTGACGTTTCTGACGGGTCAGGCCAACACTGGTAAACCAGATTCCTCCATTCATCTAATAGTAACAAACCTAAACATGCTATCGCACAGCGCAAACGCGCCAATTCCT
>QDKV01005084.1_pt1 | contig 26083 bp, 24 predicted proteins | sample 1861101 | NCBI WGS metagenome assembly QDKV01 (sample SAMN04275158, study PRJNA302643) | Fungus metagenome, whole genome shotgun sequencing project. | isolation source: fruitbody | host: Mallocybe terrigena | place: Sweden | collected 2013 | reverse complement strand
CGGGTACGGTTTTCACACGGGTGTGGGTGTGGGTGGACCCAAATTTACCCATGGGCTACCCGTGACGAGCACTAATCCTGACCAGTCTCCTGCCTCTCACCCTCCCTCTGTCTCTTCAAACTCTTCTCAAGCTCATCATCTTCCAGCTCTGACAGGTCATCATCAGTATGATACCCCTCTTCATCCTCTAGAGACTCAAGGCTTGGCTCCCCATGAACATCTGGTACTATGGTCACTGGGTCTACAATCTCAAATGTCTCCTGTTCATCATCACTTTCTTCACCTAAAAGGCCATTTGGTGTGTCTGGAGGAGCAGGAGATACTGCAGGAGTTGACAATGGAGAGGAGATTGAGACTGCTGAGGGCTGAGTGATGTTCTGCAGGGTGGAGTTCCTTGAACTCCGGGCAAGAGCTGCCTGAGCACGCAAATTCTGCTTAGCTTTGGTAATACGGGGCATACTGATGTTACTAGTAGATAGAATTGATAATTTCCTATCCAAAAGTACAGTGAGAACTCCGAAAAAACCCAACTTTTGGCTGCCCCAAAATTTTGAAAATCGGCCAAACCGATTTTGCCGCTGTGGCTGTGCTGCACAGCCACTATACAAAAGTAGCGGTGTCTAAGTGAATTGCACCATAATAGGTTTTGAAAGGTTTGAGAACCCTCACAGTGGGCTCCAAAATGATGTATTGCAAGATGGGGAATATGCAAGACTGCACAACAAACTCACCTGGACCTCCCAGCAATGAGGGGCTCTGAGGGTGCAGGTTCAGGTTCTACCTACTTTCAGACAGCCTAAGACCTTTTACGAGGAGTAAAACAGCTAAATTTTGAGACCAGTAAGAACCTTTCACAAGGGTTATGCACAGCCACGTCCAAATAAAGAAAAAAGTTCGTTATAGTGGGTAAAAGAGACCCCTAAGGGGGACTCGTAGTTCCCAATTCCCACATTCTTTGCAACCCCCAGATGCCCTCTGCCACTTCGAACCTTCTGGATACCCACATTGCAACCGTTTTTAAAACAAAATCAAGGTAGGATTATGATATGGAGATTGCAAAGATTGTTTTAAGGGCTAAACCGGACGTTACTTGCACGCTGAGGATTTCTTGGTTTTGCCCGGTGGAAAGATTTAAGTTGGATTCAAGACAAAAAACTTTTCTGAGACGAAGGTCAAAGTTCATTTAATTTACACCCTCCTCCGCCTGGTCGATTGGTGCTAATGCGATCGAAAGTGAATCTACAGAACAGTTTCTTGGATCCCACATTAATACTATAAATTCTAAGATGTGTCACACACACTCGTTGTCATGATGGTCATCACTCAGGCTAGACTTGTCAGGCATATAACCACATTATTCGGATGTTTTGCACACAAATGGCCCACCAGATTATCGATGACTCGGATCCAGCCGTCCTTTACTCCACAGGACAGTGGTCGGCTGGAGGCGTATCTGGCGAATTTTATTCGACAACCACTTTTACGCAAATTGTAGGAGCAAACGCGACGCTCATTTTTCAAGGTGCACCCACAGTTTGTGACAGATTCTAATACGATATTCTTTCTTTGCAAGGTGTCGGTGTGACCGTCATGGGTACTACTGGGTCTAGTAATTTCAACGGACGACCCCCTCTGTCGTCCTACACAATCGACGGAAACTACCTTTTAAACTACGAACCGGAGTCGCAGCCAAGCCCTCACTGGGAGTACCGCCAGCAGTTCTATAAATCACCTCTACTCTCTAATGACAGACATACACTGGTTGTCACAAACCTGCGTGATAATTGTGATCTTTTCCTTCTCGACTACTTCGTCGTGGAGTCGAGCACGTCTTTAAGTCCAACACCAACGCCAACGCCAACATCACTTGGAAAGTTGGTGCCGATCCATCGTATCCCGACTGCCACCCTTACTGGAATCATTACAGCCGCAGTTATCGGCATTATTTTGGTCATTACCATCATTTACTTCTTATGCCGTCGAAGGAGACCGAAATCAAATGCGAATATGATTTCTATCTGTTTGTATTTCTCGATATTTTTTGGTTACGTCTAATCGGCCATCTGCAGTTGGGCGTAATACACCAAAGTTTTCTGGATCGCCCATGAATCAGATACCTTCCAGCAACAACTCTGAGACCCTAAACCCTGCACATTCAACTCGTGAAGATCCTCCCCAATATGATATTTCCTCGCAGCGCTTCAGGTGAGACAAGCATGCATTATCACCCCCGCAAAACATTGAACCGTCGTCTCGGACACAATCAGATCGGAGCGATGAGGGTTCTACGTAGTCAGCTTCATCCTTGCGCTCCAGATCCTCTCAGGCTTTTTCATAGCAAAAGTATCACATCGCCCGCCTACCATATTGCTCTCTTGCAGTCATTATTCCAGAAACTTTTGTCATAGGCAATGACTCAGAACAACCTCTAGAGAATTGCGTACGTAAAGCTTTCTCAGTCTTAGTTTCGCTGTCCGAGAGGATTAGCTTTTGTGAGGATGGAGGACATTGGTCCGAAAACCGTTTGTAACACCCAAATGAGGTTAAGTGTATGAAATGGAAGCTGAAAGCCCAGGGTATTGTGGACAATGACGTCCTCGTCACATTTGAATCTAATGCGTGTACGTGCTTCCAATAGTCTCACTTCCAACTCGTGCTCTGTGGCCTCGTTGTGAATATGGAAGCAGGAAGTTTACTGAGCAAGATACGTCAGATATCGACGATTGGAGGGGTTTATGTCCCGGACTCCCATGCTGAACGGAGGAATCAGCTTCAAAGTCAACAGCGTCTCGACCTTTTCCCGCATGCAGAAGCCTGACTCGGAGGTCCCTCGTTAATAGGGCATTTTTGACCTGCGCCCAAGGCCATATTAGCCATCGATTGTAAAGAACATTGTGAATCAACCCCACATCCAAATGTGGACTGTGAAAGATAGTACAGTAGCTTTGATGGCTGATGAAATCCTTGCGGCGACTCGCAACATGCCAAATGGAGGGCATGAGCACTTGATAAGGAAAAAACATTCGGAAATGAATTTCCTCTCTTGGCGAAGATAAGTAGAGTTATTCGACGTAATTTACCGTCAATTTACAGTCACGTCACATACCTCAGTCGGCTGCCGAACTCAGTTTTCCGGCCATCAATTTCCAAAGCGTCCTCTGTCCCCGAATGCAAGTTGCATGCACAACAGACTGCTTTTGCTCTACGCAACATCGCAGCTGTCAACTTTATGGTTTTTGTTTCAAAGGTGAAAGACTCATTTTTATAGTGTAAAACCATTGTGTACTAGTGTGAGAGCAGATGAAAGCAGGCTGCAGTGGTGACCACTGCCATGTATTGAGCATAGAATCTTCATGATAGTACACCTGTAATACACCTTTATATTTTTTCAGGTTTGAGATTGGTGTGGATAAGCCTCAACTCATGTAGGACTAGAAATGTCATATAAATCGATATCCGTTCGTTGATGCAATAATCAGCTGCGCAAATTTTTGGATGTGATGACAGGGGAAACCCAGGAAAGGCACGAAGTTGTTCTCCTTGAGAAAGTCGTATACACACATGCCCAATAGAAGTTCAGAGACTAGACATATGTGGTTTCTATGATCGAACCATCTCAGGAGATGGAATATCAATTTATCATGGATACAATTGCTAAAAACCAAGCATTTCTTAACATTTCAATCTGATACACCACCTTCAAGTTTGATTTCAATCCGAGTCCCTTTGACAAATAGTTCTTGAATAAATAAATAATTATTTGTTAGAGGTGTACTAAGGTAGAGGACATCCATGTCCAGCCTACATCACATGACCTTCCAAAAGGGACTTGGGCTTCAGATTTCACACTGATTGAACATTTTAAATACAACCACAACATTTATTTAGAATCGGCTTCCTGATGAATGTTAGAAATGTTGTAATACACCTCTCAATAAATGTTTTAAGGAAAGGAATATGGTTTGGCTGAGCTTTTAGACAAACATCGAAAATTTAGCCTATTTTGGCTATTAACTCATAAAGACCTTATCCCTTTGCTTATAAAATTTATTGAGAGGTGTATTACAACATTTCTGACATTCCTCAGGAAGCCGATTCTAAATAAATGTCGTGGTTGTATTTAAAATATTCAATCAGTGCGAAATCTGAAGCCCAAGTCCCTTTTGGGAAGGTCATGTGATGTAGGCGATGTCCTCTGCAGCGCGTCGTGTCAACAAAGCGCGTCTACCTTACTTTCATGATGTGCACGAGCAATCAAACTGGTTCACCCTGTAAATTGAACGTAAATTGAGCCAATTTACGGTAAATTAGGCGGCACTAACTTGTTAGTCACCAAAATTACAAGTTAGTGATTAATTAGTACTCAGATTACACACATCCTCAGTCATCAGGCAATGAACCAGTAACAGTTTTTATGGATATTGAGCATATACATCTACAATGCATCTGCAATATAATTTTGGGCTGCTTAAGGCTCAAAATAATGACAGAAAAGATTGTGCTACTGCTACCTGGGAGACGCGACTTCGGACGTGTTTGTTGATGCTAGTCATGTGATGATATCTTTGTCACTCAATCGACTTCGACTTCCCGCTGCATACGAGGCAATACACACTGGTCAGCGAGCCCTCATCTGATGTACTCTGTGAATATGGTGCAAATTCACCCCTCCTTTTTGCCATTGGGCCTCCGCTGGCACAGCTCATGGAACATGATCGAGGAATCCACCAGATCACACAATTAAATAGCGGACATCTGAAACATAGCATTCTGTCTATTTGCTACCACGACAATGGGCATCCACAAGTTGTGGCAGGTGAGCTAATGTTCTAATTTGTGATATTCTCACTGAACTTTAAGCAGGTTGTCAAACCGGTTGCAACGGAGCAATCCTTAGCCGAGTTTTGCCTTGAGGGTGCTTATGAGAATGAGATGTTTCTTAAGCCTTTGGTAATTGGATTTGATAGCAGGTCTGTTCCTTTCGACAATCTCATTAGTCCATCTAACTTATCTATTACGGCAGTATCTGGCTCAATGAATGTCAAGCTCAGTTTTGTCATCGTCACCATGCGCAGATGGGTGAAAACCCAGAGCTAAGAACGCTATTCCATCGACTTGCTAGACTGCTACAGATGTGCATTATCCCCGTCTTTGTGTTTGATGGCCCAGACCGACCACACCGGAAGCGGGAGAAGAAGGTGTCGACGAAGCCGCACTGGCTTACTTCCCGCTTTAAGGAATTTATTGAGGCATTTGGCTTCTATAGCCATATGGTTAAGTTTCTTTCGAACTACCTGATGCTATGCTAAACAGATACTGCAGGCTCCGGGTGAAGCTGAAGCCGAGTTGGCATATCTCAATCGACATGGGTTTATTGATGCCGTTGTCACCGATGATAGCGACGCCTTTGTTTTCGGTGCCAAGTGCGTTCTTAAAAGGTGCGCTCGCCGTGATCTGCTGTGCCGCTCTTCAATATTCATTATATTTTCTTAGTATTAAGCATTCCGACAGCAAAGCCGGCCAGCGTATCGACACGTTTGAGGTTTACAAACTTGAGGACATATCAAGTTCATCACAACCCGTAGGATTGAATGATGGTGGCTTACTTTTGTATGCCCTACTCAGCGGAGGCGATTACAGCGTGAGTGACAACATTTCTTATGCTTTGTTTATGGTGCTTATAATTTTCAGTCTGGACTTCTCGGCTGTGGTGCAGAGATTGCACATGGCCTTGCACGGACAACATTGGGAGCTGATCTCCTAAGTGTTGTGTCCACCATGGAGTCCACACACGAGCTACGAGAATACCTCCCGGTCTGGTGTGATGAACTTAAAATCGAACTGCAGGACAACACGCAGGGAAAACTTCGACGTCGCCAGCCCGCGATTGCCAGCCGTTTATCCTCCCACTTTCCTGATATTGAGACAGTCCTTCAGTATGCAAAACCGTATTCATCAGCCTCGACTTCATCTTCGATTCATGCTTCGCGCTGGGCTTTACGGAATATTAATACTTCAAAACTCGTAAAGCTTTGTGAGAATGCTTTTTCGTGGGGCACAGCTACTGGAATTGCAAAAAAATTTATCCGTGTCATTTGGTCTGGTATGCTTTTCCGAACACTCTTGCAAGTAAGATCTTATTGCTCACTTCGAAGTCAGTTACTCATTTATATACTAGTGGACAGTTCAGGAGATATATGAAGATGATTACATTTTTCCAACAATGTTTCGGAGTGCTCGTCGCCTTCCGAAAACTTATCTCAGTGTGGATCTCCAACATTTCAGCATTAAGGTTTATGTTCAGCATCTGACGCAGACATTGCCGCACTACATGGTTGGTAACCGAAGTGATGATGTTCCGGTGTCTTCACTCGAACCATTTGTTCAGGTGAAGGTGCCATCTATTCTTGTTAAACCCCATCTTCCTCATTTGTTTGCGGAGAAACCTCTGAAAAGAAGGCACCGGTCTCAGGGAAGGAGCTCAGTGGATAGTCTACTGCCATATCAAAATTCTGGGATGGCTGGTGTCCGAGACAATGCCATTATTGATCTAACTGGTGATGCGGAAATTGGTAATTTTGTTCTCTCAAATGATAATGAAATCTAAGTTTCAAACCATGTATATTAGCATTTGCCTATTTGTATCATAAGATTGTTACGGTAAAATTCTGTAATATAAAATGAGATGAAAATTTGTAGTCTATGCCTTTTAAGGTAAATAGCCATACTGCCCATTCGTTCGAAACACAACAACCAAGTTTGGCTTAGACTCAGGGCACTGTCGGGTGTCTACTTGCCAGCAGTCAATCAGCCTTCAGTCTTATTCATGCCAAAGGCAAAACCAGACTCCTCTAATTCTAAGAAGCGGACCCCATATCAGAGGAAGAAGAAAAACCAGAATGTGGATGTAGAACCCACTGCTGAGCAACCAGGTTTTCGAATCCTGCTGCAAATCAAGGCCACAAATGAGAGAGAGTATGGCCAACCAGAGAAAACACGAAAAGCTTACGAGCGCTACATCAAGAGCGGCAAGGCATTTCTCGCTGAACTTGTTACAAGCCGCCGTCAAGACGACAAGACAAGGGAGGACCACCAGGAAATTGATGGCCTTGAAAAAGCCTTCAATTCAGACAAACCAAACCAGTATTCTTCTATGGCTTTGGAGCTGTTCTTGACCCAGAAATGTTTACATGAAGGATTAGGTGCTAGCACAGCTGCTGGAATCCATGCCGCATGGACTGCCTATTGGGATAATATGTGAGTACTGAGTCAACCCACTTCTGAAATGTATAGCTCACAATTTTAAACCAGGTCAGGGACAAAGTATGCAGGAGAATATCACTATGATGATGAACGAGATGTGATTACCGGGTGTCCAGCACGGGCACCGTCAATCCGAGCATTAGTCAAAATGGTCCGAACTCGGGCAAACAAGAAAGGTGCGGCCGCTACACGACACCATGCAGAGGCAATGACAAGAGAGGACTTACACCAATGATGGAATGGTCTGCATTCCAATTTCCAATTGAATCAGTTGAGTGGGCCCGCGCACCAAAAGTTGACAGTGTACCAGTAGATCTTGCAACTGCGCTCAAGCACGTTATGATGCGGGCATTCCTCAGTTCAGGTTTCACCCTCTGGACAAGGTGAACACCGGTTTCTTATCCTGAAAAATGTAAGCATGCTAACAGTGGTTTACTGGCAGAAATTTCGAACTCTGTGGCTTACAGCAAATGGGTGTCACCTATAACTGTAAAGGACCTGCTCCATTTTACCTACCATGCATCAAGGTCCATCTCGAGAACCGGAAGGGCTGGCAGAAGAAACAAGGCTGGGATGGCGACCTTAAAAGTAAGTCAATCACGATGCGGTAATTGACATAATTAATTTTTGCATGAAGGTAATACTTACAATATCTATAAGCAAGATGTTTGGGCGATGGACATGTACATGCACCTATGGATATGGACTTATACGCTCGAAGGGGAGCTTGGTCGTCCACTTAAGAGCGATGACTACATCTTCCCATCTATATCCCACAATGCGACGATTGACCCGAGGCAGCCAATGTCGCATGATACTGTTATGAAGCTGCTGGGTGAATTTACATCAGGTGCTGGGATCAAAAAACACTATACTACTCACAGTCCACGTCGTGGAGGCGCTCAGGACCGGTTCATGTATGCCCCGCTCGGCCAGCGTTGGTCACTGTCAAGGATAAGGTGGTGGGGTGGCTGGGCTGAGGGAGAAAGTGTAAGTTTATTGTTAATCCCGTACTGCTCTTGTACCTTACCTTGAAACAGGTTGATACGCTCATCAAATACCTCGTCGACTCACTTCAGAGTCTTGAATCAGACCATACTGACGCTCTCAACCCAATGGCCATTGATAATTCTCAGACCTTCCTCGGAGAAGGTGAAATGCTGAAGCCGGCAACACGCGCAGATATTCACTATATGATGGAGTCAATGGCGAATACGAAACAAGGGGTGCATCATGACTGCAGGAGAGAATTCCCAACAGTTCAAGACGGAAAGCCTCATCCGATGCCAAGAGACACTCTCAGCACCAACACAGGTGTTGCACGGGTATCAGCGGTGCAGAGAGATCAAGGTAGGGATGAGCATCCAACCACTTTGGTACCAGCACCACGGAAATCCAAAGCACCCAAACGATCACCTATTCCAGGCGTAATCATTCCGAATCTCAGCCGTCGCCCAGGTAAAAGCGTGTGGCGTGACGCCATACAGCAATGGGAACAGGGTGATCCTGAGAATGGAGTGCTTGCGCTGAAAGATTGGCCAGAGGAATGGTATACTGGTGAAAGACGGCTAGTGTATGGATCGAAACGACGCACACGGCAAGTTATTGCGGACGAGTACAAACGGTCAGTACAATCCTGCTAATGAAGTGACATAGACTTACCGTTCACTTGGGACTTTACAGTCTGGAATGCGACAACGCAAAATTCGAGGCATTGTATGCAGGCCATGAAACATTGACCTCCTTGGTCAACGCCATCCGTCGGAATGACGAAAACCAAGGCAGATTCAACCTGCGAAAATCGGGATCACCAAGCGAGTGATAAAACATTCCCTTTGGTGAAAAAGAAAGTGTTCGTTAGTATTTTATCTGTCCTCTATAGTTTCTTACTTTGGTATCATCAATTTCGAAAGCAAACGGCCATCCATGGTCAATGATCAACCAATGTAGTAGTTCCGTTGCTATGTGATGATTATTTTCGACTGTATTCTTTTGAGGGGAACCTGTGGAACTCACCTGAGCAGTATCCGCCCATGAAACGGACACAAAAGTTGGGGGGAAGGAGTCAATGCATCGTTTTGACTCGGTTGCCGTTCAAGTAGTCAGCAGTATCCATCTTGAATGACATATCTTTTCTCACCTGTGTCCAAGCTCAGACTCGGAAAGCAAAAAACAAAAGGAATGCCTCCTGTTGGGACAACGGGCTGCCCCAACGCGATCGAAACGCCCCCCGTTATCGCATCGTGGCCAACGTGCGTGATGATGCCAAGCGCCCATTGCGGAATGGGCGCCGTTTGCCCCGGTTGCCTTTCTTTTCCGTGCGCGGCAAGACCCGACGTCACCTGTCACAGAGCCGAGGTTAATGCCGAATGATGGTATCACATCGTGTAAATTGATCGGACGGCATTGAGTCAGGCGTAAATTATAAGGACTAAGTACAGTTCTTTATCAAAAGAACAATGTTCTCGTACAGGGACAACATGACAGAAAACATACATCCGTCTTCGAAGAGCATCAAAAATCTCCAAACAAAAACCTCCAAGAAATTAACATTCACATCAAGATTACCCTCAATCAGCACCAAACTCTCTATAAGCCTCGCAAAAGCCAAATCCGTTGTTGGGTCACATTCAGCAATCCAGAGCAGCCTTGGCTGTAAGTAGTCACTTGGACATTAATCCCGTAAACCGAATTATAATACATGGAAAAGACACTCTGCAGGTCAAGACATACACATATCTTTATTACAGAGTGTCAAGCAATTTCGGATTGGCGTTACCTACAACGATTTGATCAGTTTCTTGGCTTCAAAATAAATAAAGGTGTTTTTCAAACCAGATTTTTTCAAGAGATTTCGCATCCACTTCTTCATATTCCAAACGTTGCCATCAAGTCTTACAACCGCCGCCCACTCTTCATCTGAATCATCCTCTCTCATGATAGATCCCCCGAAATCGATTATCATCCCTTTTCCATGGGAAAACAAAATATTGCCGGGATTGTAGTCTCGATGACTAACCCCAAGGGCATCAATCTTTTGAGCAGCATCGATGAGAGACTGAGCAGTAGAGAGGGTGACGGAGTTTGGGTCGACGGCATCCAGACGGCGTGCATCAGGAATGTACTCCAGCATGATGACATGAGGCAAAATCGCGCGTTCTTTTAGTCGAAGCTCTCCGCCCCAAAGTACCTAGGAATGACTGTACCCTGCAACGAGGCAAGCCGTACGTATGCGGAACTTTCGTAATAAAATTGTTCCTCCAAAAGTTGATAAAAAAAACTCTTCCCAACTTACAGCATCACCTCTCTTGGGAGTGTTGCACTTGTCGAATTTGGGATTGCGCCTGGCGGGGCGCTTCGCTGCGGCTTCAATTTCCGCGGCGTACGACCATGGTTTGTCTGCCCTTCTGAGACGATAAGGATAAAATCGAGGGTCGTACACTTTGAGAATGAATTTAGGCGGTAGTTTGAGTGCATTCGAGTCACCGATTGGTTTGACAAGGAGGACTTGACTCATGCAGAAGGGTGTGAAAGGGAGGATCACCTGGACTGTAAGAGGTAAGTCGTCACAACCATCGAGTCGAATTCCACAGAGCGCATTGGGTTGATAGTAACTGGGAATATCCTTGGTCGTACCGTCGTGGTCAAGTGAAGACATTGCGAGCAATCGTCCGGACAAACAAACCAGATCAGTTTCTAGCTCATCGCAAACATGGTGTCGATAAAATACTGGAAGTTGCGACTTAACATAGATAAATAGAAAGACAGTAACGACATCGAACAAAAGGAACAAGACTACTATGATAAGGAGCCTAGAAAACAAAGTTCAACGCCTAAGCATTCTCTTGACCGGCCGTTCATGCTACACGATGCGAGTGCTCAACAGGACAGCGTTTAAGAACGTTCGCCACGCAGACGCCTGGCAAGAGCGAGGTCCTTGGGTTGGCTGTAACAAAGTCAAAGTCAGTCAATGCTTGAAGGGGCACAGTTTCAAGTCAGATCATACATGGTGACACCTGGAAATGAATCAACATCAACACATATTCATGAAACAACAAGATTATACGTACGCTTAGCATGGATGGCAGCCAAATTAGTATCTTCGAAGAGTGACACGAGGTAGGCCTCAGCAGCCTCTTGAAGTGCCATGACGGCGGAGGACTGGAAGCGTAGATCGGTCTATTGCATTCATTGCGTCAGCCAGAACAGATATCGATAGATAATTAGTCATCACCTTAAAGTCTTGAGCAATTTCACGGACGAGACGTTGGAAAGGGAGCTTGCGGATAAGTAGCTCGGTCGACTTCTGATAACGCCTGATTTCACGAAGAGCGACGGTACCGGGACGGAACCTGTGAGGCTTCTTGACACCACCAGTAGTGGTCTGATAAAAAGAGAATGAGTCATATGTCATTTAATGTTGTCATGGGCGTCGGCAGCGGCAACGACCAGCTTACCTGAGCAGTCTTCCTAGCGGCCTTTGTAGCGAGTGTCTTACGAGGAGCTTTGCCTAAGAAATAGGAGACGGATATGGTAAGCAGTGTGAAGTAGTCAGCAGGTCAAAATTATTATCCTCACCTCCGGTCGATTTGCGGGCAGTTTGCTGTGGAAACAAGGTCAACGGTGAGCGGCGGACAAAGAGAAATGTAAAGTGAGTTGAAAGTATGGAATATATGTTGAGAATATTAGACTAACCTTAGTACGAGCCATTTGTGTTCGAGTTGTGTTGGTAAATTTGTTGTTCTTGCAGTGGATGGTGGTGGTGAAGTGTTGAGGAGGGCGGGGGAGGGGAAGAAAGGAAAAGATCCAACTCCCTTGACAAACGATTCAAGTTCTCACGCTTGCACAAGGTGCACGAGCCATCGCATTCTGAGCGATTTAAGACTCGGAAGATTGCTCAAATATTCGTTATTTTTCTATCTCCTCTTCCTCTGCTCCGTTTCTCCTTATTTTTTGGAACTACCCCTTACTGTCCGTGCAGATGTGTATAACTTTTTCTGAAGAGTTTTGAAAGTGTAGAAGATGATGAATTTTCCAATGGTTTGAGTTGGAAGATACATGGATCCACCTTCGGAATATGCCGCACACTGCACAGCTTTAGCACTGCTGGGCTCTTCAAGATATTTTCCAGGTACACATAAGTTTTTTGGTTGATATGCTTTTGTTAATTGGCCTGGTTGGGATGTAGTTGTATCGCTTTTCATTAGGTTTGACAAACCACATATGCTTTCGGCGAACAGACCATAGTAGAATTATATTTTTACACATCTACGATTATTTCCACAGATGCAATTGTAGTTTCGGTACGTGTCATCTTCCTTTTCAAGTCTGCAAAGATGAACATTCTCCACACAACTTTATTTCTGCGTAGCTTATCGAATAGATTTTTTTTTGTGGTTACTGCTCTCTGAGGCTGTTGGAGCATTTCTATCACGTGACTAAACGTCAGAGGCGATTTAATGTATAAAGGCTTCGTTTACGATTGCTCCAATCTCCCTGCATCGTCTTTGTTAGAAGGTTAATATAACCTTGTAGAGGTGAGCTGGAAGGTGTTATTGTTCCCCCTTGACAAATTTGAATTCATGTTTAACAGACATCTTTGTCCGATCACTCGTAGAATCTTCAACTTAAAAAGAATGGGTTATCTATCCAAGCAGTCCCTCGATAACTTATCAAATTACTCGTATAAAGGAGTTGATAAGTACGTGGTATGACCTTTTGAGCGAAGCATTTGTTATCTCATTGCCCAGGTCCATCATTTCGCGCTACCTGTTGAACCCTTTTTGGAATTGGTTCGTTACATTATGGCCACTATCGATTGCTCCCAATACAGTTAGCCATTTTTCGTCTTTGGAAATTCGACGTCTCACATGATGCCCTATGTAGATTACGCTCACTGGTCTCGCTATTGTGATCTTCAACTTCGGCACACTGTTGTACTACGACCCTCTGTACTTGACGGAGAAAGACGGTTTTAGCGATCCTCCAAAATGGATTTACTTCACGTTAGTATTTGCTGTTAGCTTCTTTTGTAAATTGTTCATAGAGATCAACAGATGGGCTGTCGGACTATTTCTATATCAGACATTAGACGCTATCGATGGGTAGGTTCTTCTCTGAACCGTTGTTATGACAAACTAACGAAGTCTGGAAGTAAACAAGCCAGGAGAACGGGTATGGCAGGACCATTGGGAGAAATGTTTGATCACGGTAACAAGGCATCTTTCTTTCCTTTTAACCATGACTGATTACTTGCAGGATGCGATGCCCTTAATACGACAGTATGGTCTTCTCCAACAAAAAATAGCCGTACCTCACCAATAACTCATCCCAGCTCGAAGTTATCCTTGCGGCCCGTGCGCTTGGCCTAGGACGGTCATGGTGGACTGTTGCTTCGCAAATAGCCACGTTAGCAAACTTTTACCTCACCACTTGGGAAGAATATTATACTGGTTCGTTTACTCAAAGCCCTAAAGCCCATGATGAGATGCTTAGACAGGCAATATCTTCCAGGCCAACTTTACCTTAGTCATTTCTCTGGTCCGGTTGAGGGCATTCTCATGATAGTCGCCATTTTTGTTATCACTGGTTGCTTTGGTATGCGGTTTACCCCTGATAGCTTGCAGACCCGATTTCAATAACCGAATTTAGGTCCTCTATTCTGGGAAAAACGCCTCTGGACATTTCTGCGACTCGATAACCTTCCTATCATCTCCAAGCTTCCTGATTTCTCTCTCAATGAGTCCTTCATGGTATTCGGTGGATTTTGCCTAGCGATGAATGTCTGGAACAGCTACTACAACGTTCGAGTTGCAATGCGTAAACAGAATAAAAACCACCTCCGTCCACTGTTCTACCTCCTGCCTTTCGTTTTGACTGTCATCCTTCAAGTCGCGTGGCTTTCCCACCCAAAGTACAACAATTCAAGGATCATTGGTTCAGCTGCTTTCGTGCCGTTTTTATGTGCTTGGGGCCTGCAGTTTGCCCACCAAGTGGGCAGGATGATTTTGGCTCACGTCACGAAGGGAGACCTTCCCATGTGGGACTGGGTGTGGGTTTGGAGTGTGCTAGGCGCATTAGATGCAAATTTGCCACTCTTCGGCATGTAGGCTCATTCATCTTCTCTGCTCGTAAATATTTTTGAAAGTTGCCCTACAGAGCGCCGATCATCCAGAGTTCAAATCGACGAACGACCATATTCGTTTGGATCACCTTTGCCATATCTTTCGTTTTCTATGCTCGCTTCGTTACCCTTGTCATTCGCGATATCACGAATTATATGGGTATCGCATGTTTTACGGTGAGAAAGAAGGACGAGAAAGGTGTATGGTTTGATGCAAGGCCGAATGGGAAAAGGAGATCATGATCTAGCAATTATTCACTGATTATAATGATGCTAACGAGCTTCCAAGACACCTCGCTATGCTTTTTATCTAGAGAATTTTCCAATCGTGATGTGGTTTCGAGCCTCTATATGTCAAGTTAGACGAGCACCTGTGTGCTAGTTGTACGCACCACGAGGCACGCATCCCAGGTTTTATAATTCATTACGCCCTATTACACCATTCCATTCAATACCCAAAGGCAGTTTCCTGCGGTACAAATTTGATTCTTTGACCACAGTTCAAAATGTGTTCGAAGAGATATAAAAATAAAAATGGCCTAGTGAAAGAAAAACATGCTAATAAAACCGTTATCCATTGGGGTCCACATTGATAACGTTGCATGTCTTGAGCATTAAGTACACAGTGGGCCGTGCATCCAGAAAGCTCTAGTTCGTGAACGGACACAAAATGGGTTTAAATTTCTGCACAGTCACCATTCCAGTTATATAATTTATTTTTAGAACGAGCAAAAATAACAAGATTATATTTAGAACGACCCTTATGAGCAACCATTCAAAACTCGCATGCAGCCGTGCATGTCATTTACTCCTCAACACCCATCACCAATCGCAGGCGTAGAACGGCGTGACTCAAAAGTTGATTTCACCTAGGTGCGACTAGTGGATCAGAAGGAGGCTAGGTTCTCAAGCTTCTATACCATCTTTTGAATAGTAAAGCTGACTTTCTTTTTTAAGCTGTGCAATTTTCTTGATTCAATTACAAGCCGCAAATTTTTGTGTATGCACCTGCAGCCTTTAATTTCTGAATCTTCTTCAGTGGTTTGAAAGGTGCCATCCTGTCCGGAGGAATATTGGTCGCGTGCTTTGCATTTATCATCGAGATATGCGCGGACAACACGCGTTTGCAATCCTGGGTATCATCTTCTCTTGCACTATACCTCAACAATAGCTCATTTATATCCACATCCTCACTCCCATCTCAATATAGATCCGATTCTACTCCACTCTTCGTCCCTTCAACCCTCATAACATCTGTCGATGACGACTCAACGAAGCCCCACATATCAGTGCTCGTGTCCGTAGTGGCCTCTGTAATGTGCATTCTCGTTGTGATGGTCACGGGCGCTTTTGCATTCTTTGTCGCACGTCGGAGGCAAAAGCGCTTGCGAGAGGCAATGCTATATCCAACTCCACCTTCCGGGAACGGGAGACGAGGGTGTCAAATTGCCGATCTTGGTATGTATCCTGGTCTTATTGATATTTTTGGGACCAAAATTTCTATATTGATTGGGAGGCGTTATTTAAATTACTGAAATTGTCGAGGTGGCACCTACTCACCAACCTTTCTTTAAACAGCGAATCAGCGACATCCATCATTTCTATCGCCAGTGGCGGTATCTAAGGGCTCTAAATCCATCTTCTCGATTCCTGTTGAGGTACAGGACAACAGAGGGTTCACCAAAGACGATGGTTCCACGGTACAAAGTGATCTACCTCCTGCCTATGAAGATGCAAGGAATTGATTTGTACAAAACCCCCGACGCAACGTCGACCGGCTTCACATATCATATACGTATACATAAATCATGTCTCGAACTAAAACTCTACATGTATTTCCATCTCGGGATTCCCTTGGAATAATAGCTATAATTTGTTCAAACATTTTGTAAAAGGTTGAATCGACCAATCATCCTTGTGCCAGATGATGGGATTGACAGAATTCTGATAAATTTTTATGGTGGCAAGCATTAAATTGAAGGTGGAAACCTGCGGGACAGGCCGCGCCAATTTCTCGTGTGGATTATTTCCTTATGTAAAAAGATCGAAAGACATTTCATTATTGAACTAGAGTGACAAATGATTCATTGTGCAGCCCATGTTTTGCGATATTCCGCAAAGATCAAATAAGTATAACATTCTTAGAAAATACAAACATAGTTAACTACACTGGAAGAACGAAAATGAATAAAAAAAGATTTGTAAAAAATTAATCGTCGTTAATGATGAAACAACATAGTCATAAAATGGCGTGACAGAAAGAATGGGGAAAAAAAGAGAGCAAAGAGCTGCCAAACTAAACCACCAACTGAGAGTTAAGCCCGTCTCCGTTCTTTGATGATTTAATGCCCCGAATGAGAACAACAATTAATGCCAAGGTTATCAAGATCCTGAATTCACGACGTAAGCTCAAGTCATGAACGAAACGAGGAAATAAGGCACGTACCACATAAGCCATGCAAAGGCTTCAATAGCATTTAGTTGTCCACAATAAAGGAAATAAGTTTCACTGCTGCAGTCCAGTGAGCCGCCAAGAGCAGTTGTCATCGAAGCAGCCGCAGCGAGCCAGAGAACCCATGTGATAAAGAGGCTATCGGGATGTGTGAGTTTAGAATAAAGCATATTGAAAGGGAGGGAAGACGAGGGCGGAATAGGCAGAGGATAAACATTGCAGACACAAAACAAAGAAATACGTACAACCCGAAATGTGATGCCACGCTCACAAGTACATTTTCCACTCGGTACAGAAACAAGACCATGTAAACCACGGAAAAGACAACGGTCCAAATTGATGTGAACAAAGTGAAGCGCACGCGATCCTGCGCAGCGGAGTTGGGATAGTTTCGTCGCGCATTATATCTTGATGTTACCCATGCCGAAACGCACATCTGATAGTGAAGAAGAAAGAAGTTCGTGCGAGCATATTCATGGGCATAATATGATTACCTCGATGATGGAGAAAAGAATTATCAAGCCGAAAAGAACTTCAAAAAGTGCATCAGAATTGAAACAAAGGCGCATAGTATAGAGACCCACTAGGATAGCCCCTGCGAATGATTGTATCCCACATTTTACTTTCTACTTTGAATTTCAAGGTAATGGCGGCCTCAAGGTTCGTTAATGTTCGGTTGTTGCGTCAACTGAGTCCGTAATGTGTTCGTTCTTCCAGAATGAAATATTGTCAGTCCATGATCACAAGTGATATACAAAAGAACTACGAATTCGAAAAATTTAACACACCTCTTCTTCAGAGAATAGTTTTGTATACCCAGAAACTGAAAACGTCAGAGTTCGTGAAAAAGTTGAGATAGTTTTCCGAACGACAGATGGTTCGATTTCAACAAATCAACATGACGTCATAGATTCATAGCAGATTATCTATACAAAATTTTTGTCCAAAATCCGTCCGGATCCGTATATGTATGGATGGGAGCCCATATACGGAATTTTTGCTTTTTTGTATATAAGGGCTCGGTGCAAAGTTGCGTATCTGCTCCCTATCTAATGTTAAATAATGCCCATTGGAGAACACTGAATTTTATTCGGAGGAAGTAATTGCAAAGTACCTCCTCACTGCTCTACATTCTGAGAATCTGCTACAAGCATCGTGCAACGGAGTTCATATAGAGTCTGCTGAGGCAATCCTTTGAGCTCATGACCAACGCCTGGACTGTATGAACTAAATCATATGAACCCATCTCCTGTGCAGTCTGTGATAATATTTAGCGCACGTACTTCGGTGCAGGACCAATGCAGGATCGTCGTTTGGCCAAGCGATGGGATACTTGACCGTGACGCAGTGTCGCGGTTACAACAAGGGGATACCTCCGGGATGCCTACAGTGGTGTGGATCATCTAATGCTTATATAGAGGTCATCCACCTCGACCTTCGAGTAATTAAGCTCGCAAAATAAATTCGTGACTCTAACACTACATATGACCGCGTATTTAGTTATCCAAAAAAAAAGATTACAAAGTTCAATTGTCTCTAGTCGACTCGTGTTGTTCGCCTTCCTCCAAGTACTGATCTAACAAGTCCAATGATGCACCGGTTAACGAAAAGGGAACCTTGATATCAAACCCATCCTCCCTCAAGGCTTGCAGCCTGTGGGCCAGATCTGGATTCATTGAACTTCTAAATTGGGCCTGACCATCTCGAGCGCAAGAAAGATCAACGATTAATGCTTTGACTCTACGATCTTGATCTTCCGACTGATCTTCCGACTGGGGACGGAACAAGTCAGGTATAAACGACCAAGGTAATTGGGCATCGAAAATATGGAGAGCCAATCGGCGGAGGTTAGGGAGGAGTTTGTCGGCATCTGACACTGTGACTGGACGTAACGTCAGAGCTTTTACGAAGTTTATGTCCAGATGGAGGGCGAATATCGTCAAGTCAGTCACTGTGGGTACAGAAGTGAGCTGTGAAAGCGTCTCCAATCCACCACTGCTGCCAGTGATGGTCAGCTTTGTGAGGGGACATAAAGAACGCTTGACGAAAGCGGGAAGGTTTTCGGGATCTAAAATAGAGAAAGTGTCAACTTTGAGCACCTCCAAGCCAGGCAGTGTCAGGCGGTGTAGTGCTTGCAGCATATGGTCGTCGTTCCCTAGGATCAATGTCTTGAGAGAACGGTGGATGATGTGCTCGGAAGGCGAAGGAACATCGGTGTTAAGTGGATTGAAGCCGCTTATGGAAAACATATGACAGTACGTCATGTCTGGTGCAAGTTGAAATAATGACAGGCATTCGTTCAATCCGATTCGCCGTATTGTCACATGTTTAAGATGGGACCAAGATATACCAATTAAGGACAAGGGTAAGGCGTCAATGTTGACCTTTTCCGGACATGGTATCGCATTGCGTAGGAAGAATCCGTAACGTCTTTCACCGTAATGTTTGTCATAGAACCCAAGTTCCTTGAGCATGGCTGGGGCTTGACCATCGCCTTGAAGGAAAGGCAATAGAATATCTGGGATATTCAGACTCAAACACTTCCAACGGGTCGAGCAATGGTTGATAGCGTCGAAGAAAGGGATCCAAGAATCAATTGATTGCGGCGCGGGATACGTCTGTCGACACTCGATCCGAATTGTTACTGGCAAAGAACAAGAGCGGTCAACCCACTCCTGCGTGAACCTTGCCAAAACGCCAAGAGAGTCAACATCAGGAAGTTTGAGAGTGATAGTCGACCAGAGCTGAGGAGTAGAAGAGAAGATATCATGCCATCCACGGCAAACGGATCGCAACAGCCATGGCATTCTTGTATCGCGATGCGTTTCTTCGAGAACATCGCCTCTCTTGTCTCTGCTGGGTAAACAACATTCAAAAATGTAACTCGCAATTTCAGGGGGGAATCGTAGGATGGGGTCAAGGCGATGGTTGCGGTCAGAAAAGAGGTTGCGGCGTTTGTCCAACAAAAGGCGGAGAGTTTCCTCTGCATCGCGAATTTCCTGATCTACCTCTGCCATAAGCGGGCGGATGTCAATGGGATTGGCAAGTGTAGCTGGTTCGGTGTCGTTGAGGTTACAGTGCCAGCAAGATGATTCCATCGTCTGTGAAAAGAGAGATTAATTGTCCCATTCCCAGAATTTAAGAGGGCCTACATCGTTGTAATATGTATGAGAGCAAGTCTCAGGCGTCTCAACCCGATGAGTGGTATTCTATGTGCCAAAGCCCATCTGCATTGCTATGAAGGTTGGGCTCGTGATCACCCGAAAGATGAGTACCCCAGATTCTCCGAAGCATATCTGATGCAAAGACTCTGGGAAACCAAGGAAAGTTCACGGAATGACCATATATAGTATTATACCTAAAATGCGACTCACAGTTTGTCAAGTTTTCATCATCCAGTTAACTTTACGAAAGTCACTCCATTTGCCGATTATTTCCATGCAGAGATGTTGAATTTGGTTTGCGTTATGAGAGGGCTACTTCGAAATATAAATGAATCACCGCTGACGAAATTGTGATGACTCAATGAAATTGTTTCGTTCTGGCTTCGACCTAATATGTTTTTTTCTCCCACAGTGACTGTGGGAGAAAAAAAATATGCGCCACAATCATGGCATGCAGGGCCAGCCAGCAAGAGGCCATATGTGGTGAAGTACAACTGGGTGAGTCCTCAATTGAATCTCAGTTGAGGAAGTGAAGTGTCGACTCTCGAATCACATCAAAATGGAACTGTAAACCTCCGTCTTTAATTGCCATTACTGTGTATACGAACTTTGAAAAAGAACTTCAAAGATTAAACATAAATAGAAAACGCTGTTGGGAATCTGGGGAATCTCGTAAAGGCCGCCCAAATGATGTTAGACCAACATCCCTACTCTAAAGACGAAGTGCTCTAGAATTCTATTAAAAACTTATCTAAAATTCAATAGATTATTGAACGAAGCGGAACGCTTCTTCCTTCAAAAACTCCCATGGGTCTCCAGCAAATGAGAAGAGAAATCTGATATCGAACCCATCTCTCAACGCTTGCAGCTCGCGGGCTATATCTGGATTCATAGAACTTTTGAACCGGTCCTGGCCATTTGAGGCTCGAAAGATCAACCAGTAACACTTTAAGTATATGTCCTTGATCTTCTGACAGATTTTCCGATTTGGGACGGAACAAGTCGGGGATGAAGGACCACGGCAGATGGATATCGAGAATGTGGACAGTCAAACGGTGGAGGTCAGGGAAGAAGTTGTCAGGACTCGAGTCGCGTCAAGCTAGAGCTTTTAGGAAGGATTCTTCCAGCCGGCAAGCGGTTATGGTCAAGTCGGTCAATGTTGTTATAGAAGCGAGATGCAAAAGCATGTCCGTTTCATTATCGCAATCATTGATGGAAAGCTTCTCGAGGGGACACGAAGAACGCTTGCAAAAGGCGGAAAGATGTTCGGGGGCTAATACGGAGAGCGTGTCCACTTCGAGGTCCTCCAAACTTGGTAGGTCAAACAGTCTATGACTCCGAACATATCTTGATAATTCCCCAATATTAATATTTTGAGGGAATGGTGGACGAACGCAAAGGAAAATCAGCATTCGGTAGATTGAAGACGTTCGAAGCCTTGATATGACAGTAAGTCATACTCAGTGCTAGCTTGAATAGTGCCAGGCATTCGTCTAACCCATAGCATCTCATGGTCGGTCACGGTTGAGATGGCTCCAAAACACGCTCATCAAGGACAAAGGTGGACCTTCGATATCGACCTTCTCCGGGTGTGGTATCGCATTCCGTAAAAGGAATCCGTGATGCCTTTCACCATAATAGTTAATATGGAAATAAAGCCCCTTGAGCATGGATGGGGTTTGACCGTCACCTTGAATACAAGGCAATACGATGTCAGGGACATTCAAGGTTGAATATTTCCACCGATTGGAGCACTGGTTTATGTCATTAAAGAACTGGGCCCAGGAATTGATCAGCTGCTGTGCGGATAGTACTTATGAGGATATTTGATCGGCAACGAACAAGAGCGGTTAATTCACTCCTGCGTGAATTCCTTCGAGAAACCTTGGGCATGGTCGGAATCGGGAATTTCGAGGACAACCGTTGACCAGAGCTGAGGAGAAGAACAGACGGTGTCACGCCATCTACGGCAGACGGTTCGCAACAACCATGGCATTCTCCCAATTGCGACCTGCTTGCGGCGGTCAAGAGGTCACGGCGTCTATTGAACAACTGGCGGAGGGCTGTCTGCGTCGCGAATTTCCTTATCCACGTCCGCAATGAGCGGGCACACGACACAGGAACTCTCGAAATGGGAGTGCAGCTCGTTGGGCGTCACCACAAGCCCAGCACAATGGTTCCTTTCCGTCTACGGTTGAAGGAAGACTTCATTAAGCGCCCTAATACTCATAAAAAAATTTGACAACGTCAATGAGAATAAGTTCATCGTGTGACGACCATTGAATGTATGTGACTTCAGGACGCGCAGGTTTGGTCGCCGAAAGACAAGAACTCCACGGAATAGTCATGAAACTGTTTAAATCGTCGTCGCTTTGCGACAATGATGCGAACGTTTCATGATACCCGGGCCGGTGTTGTCCGGGCACTAGCGATCTCTGTTGCAATATTACTCTACTGCACAGTCTGCACTGCCCATCTGTCGAGAGGTTACTCCTCCAGTAAGTAAATGACGTTATATAAGTAACTGTCCAGCCATCCGTCACTCTCTTCCTCTAGGACAGAATGGGACGCCGCGGTAGCGGCCTTGGCACCAGCATTCAGAATCAATTCCAGAATCCGATGACCGTTCTGGCAATCATTTTTACAGTTTTCTATGGGGTCTTGTTGTTGAACTATATCCTAAAGGCCATTCAGAACCCGACACAGGTGTTCATCGTTCTCTCATTATTCTGTGCAAGTGAGTTGGTGAATCCCCTCTTCGTTGACGACGGCAGACTGACCAGTTGCCTCTAGTTCGAGTGACTGCGTTCGTGATATACGCCGCGATTTCCGAAGACAGAAGGTTTGAACAGAACCCTGAATCGGTCACGTTGAGCGTCTTTCTCAGCATTGGATTCTTTGCTTTATTGTACTCTGCGTACGCCCTCGTTCTTGACCGGTGAGGCTCATTCCTCAAGCGTCATCTTCGTGAAGGAGCTCAATATGTGGATTTTGTCATACAGTGAAATTGCTAGTGGGATTGTTGTTAAAAATCCAATTACCCGAGTCACCTCAAACAGATACCTCATCTGCTATGCTCTTGCTGTCGCTGTCGCCATCGGGATCACCGCGTTTGTGTGTGGCTCTCAAAGGAACACTTTCGCGCTTCACGAGACCTACGTGATCATCTTCCTTGCAGTCACCATTCTAATGGTCATGCAGGTGGTGTTCCAGGTAATGGCGGAACGCACCGCGCTCAGTAAGCCACTTCTCTTTTCCTCTCGAGATTGTAGATCGAGGCGACTTAACACTTCATCGATCATCTTCCACACAGAACAGGGCATGCCGCCAGCGACACCCTTCAGAAAGACGTACAAAACCTACATCCCATGCCTGATCCTCATTCTACTGCTCATCCACGAGATCTACTCTATCGTCTCGATCAACCTCCACATATATAACAAAGCGTTGTGGTGGTCACTCTGGGCTCTACCAGAACTCCTCGCCGTTTTCCTCTTTACGGTTCCTGACCTTGTTCCCAAGAGAAAAATTTTAACCCCTCGTGCTCATGGGTTCTTAGGTTGAGGATAAGTCTGAGAGTCTGGGATATTTGGATAAGTCATTTCTGGTTAGATCACCATCGGTAAGAAGAATTATTCCACACCACCGCCGACCACCTGCTTTCCCAAGGACTATACCTTGTGTTTCTGTTTATATACCCTGTACCCACTTTCTCATATACTGTTCTGTCCTACCCGATTGTGCTCCTTTGACCTTATGATTCCAACAAAAAACCCGGATTTGGTCCGAATTGATCGTTTCAAATGATGAGCGCTACCCCCTTTCGTTTAAAATTACCACGATGACACCATTCGAGACGCCCTCAACCAGCCAGATCCTACTCAACAGCTGGTTGAGATTATTCATGCTCATCCAGAACTCCCGACTATTGGCGACATTGTCGTAATCTACTTCGAGCTCGTCGAACAGTCCCCATCCCATGTCAACAGGCTCACAGCTACTCTTGTCAACCTCAAAAACTCAACAGAGATCGCCATTGCCACCTATGATAGACTTGGAAAACCAGTACAGATACCAATTGCTCTCGCCCTTGACTTGGAACTCCATGAGTTGCTTGGCAGCGAACTCATCCTAAATGTCGGGCCCATAACCCCCTTGAACGAACTCCTCACTACTCTCTGCTGTAGCCACAAAGCATTCACTTTGTCACTCTAATGCCTTATCCAGTGCAGTCCGCCGTGGCCTGTATTATGATGGCTACGATGTTGCAGCACACCAAGGTCTCGTTCTTGGAGTGTGTCTTCAGCTCTATGAACGGGTCGTATTTCTGTGGCCCAGATGGTTTTGACACCCGTCAAGTTCTCTGTGCCCTTGAGAGAATCAAAAACATTGGTGTTGTGAAACATCCTGATGGACAACGACTCCTTGAGGTCAGTGATTAGTTTGATCATATCTTTGGCATGACTTGAATACATTAGCAGGTTACGATTCAACAGGTTAAGAATGGCTTCAAAAGCGATGTCGATGATGGTTGGAGTATTTTGTTTCCACAGTGATCGCGACATGCATAACTTATGTTTTCTCCTTGTAACGCCGAGTATGTTTATTCGTAAAAATTTCCGTGCAAAATACTTTGCCGTGTTCTTCATATCTGCTGTAGACCGTGACTGACCGTGAAACAACGGCTCATTGGGTATAAGGCCCACTTTGCTCAGTGGACATCATTGTAACCATCTTCGGTGAGCAGTAAGTACTACACCGATTTCCTGCACTCAGATTTCTGTTTTTATGATATGTACTGGTCATTCTCGACTGGGACACCCATTGCTCATCTCGGCTTTCATGCACAGCAAGTCCGGAGGCATGTGGACAATGGCTATTTAATGAGACAAACTCGGGCAGTCTCGCCAGATCATTCGTCCAACTTTAAATTTGGCCATCGACCATGGCGCACACTGTCATGTACCCTGGAATATAGTAAGAGGGAACAGGCCAGAATGTGGCATGTGCAATGGTGTGCTGACGCTTTTTAATTTCTTATTTTCCTTGCAGAACACAGAACATTTGACTTGTCGAGAAGACGCCTCATTATTCCTTCCAATGCAACACAGTATGGCCACTCTTTTCGTACTTAACTAATTCCAGACTTCAACACAATGTCTGCTTTTTCGACACGACGCATTGACAACCCCCTTTGCTGGTGATATCAAACAAATGCACGGTCACCATCGCCGTCAGTTCCCTTCTCAGCCAACATGACTGAAGACGCAAGACGACATGATCAGTGACGAGACAGGTTCTTCTAATGTCAATTCCGTTTCTATGCAGCCAGTTTCTTCAATTCTCCTGCCGAGACCTCCCTCATCAGGTTTGCTGTCTTTTTTCCTTATTTTCATGTTTATTTGTTTGTAACGTACTTGACTAGTCAATGCCCCTCTTCGTCACATTGCACCTGCTGGATTTCACCACGACAAGGAACAATGTTCTGTCGTAAACGAGGCCACAGTGGAAGGCTACAGGAAACAAGAAAAAAGCAAATGCTGGTGGAAATGCATGACTCAGCAGAGTTTCAATCGTTCTTGAAATCCAACTGTACCTCAACCTTACAGTAGGTAATACTGAACGCATATAAGGATATGATCAACCGCACCGCAATGTTACTGCGAATTATGGCGGGATGAATGAAATGCAAATCCACTTTGACGCTCGTTGTAAGTCTTTCCTCCCTTCAATCTCAGCCGAGAAATGGTACAACCTGGATATGTAATCTCTGATGGAGTATTGTGGGCGTGTACATGGGGAGGATATCGTGGATGTAGGAACTAAAATCTCTGCTTGGTCGAATCAACACGGTTCGAAGTCATACGTATTATAAGGTCCATTCAATATTTGCGGTATCACAACACTTTTTTCGAGCACACCTTGGCCCAACCTCTCCAGATTTGCTCCAGATAGCTGCGATACGATGGAAAAGATATGATAAAACAAATTTTATTTCGATTCAATTCAAACTTTGGTTTTACACAATAGTAATTAATTATACGACATCGGAAGATCACTCTAGATTTTCAAGATCGGGGG
>QDKV01005085.1_pt1 | contig 26173 bp, 22 predicted proteins | sample 1861101 | NCBI WGS metagenome assembly QDKV01 (sample SAMN04275158, study PRJNA302643) | Fungus metagenome, whole genome shotgun sequencing project. | isolation source: fruitbody | host: Mallocybe terrigena | place: Sweden | collected 2013 | reverse complement strand
TTTAGGAATCGAGTTGAGCTCGTTGCGGGGGTTTGGAGGGAACTGTTGGGTTCGGAGAATGCAAGATTCAGGCATTCTTTTGACAGGGTGGTATTTGCTGTCCTCGGAAATTCAACGTACATGACCTTCAAGCAGATCTTCCAAGAATCTGCAACGAACGAGGACAGTGTTGATGGTCTTTTATGACCAGGCGCTACCTGTTATGCTAACTCGTACACTAGACTCTAGCTTTAGCACCAAGTCCACTTATTCGCCACGAATCCGATGTCGTTATCACTAACGTTGGCCTTGAAGGCTTTGTATCATAATTATAACATAAAAGAATTCTAGGGACTATTGTATTATTGGCAACTGATAAGAGAAACGAGGGTGCTGTGGGATATAAACATTCTTGCGCGACGGTTAGTTGGGGCCATGACAAAAAGGGTTGCGATCCACTCCCAGAAGTCACAAATAAGCGCCCATATAACTCTTTCCAGGCCACTTCTTATAAGGACCAGAAATTGGGTTCTGACAACGTTAACGTAGCGGGGCCCGGATTTGAACTAACAATGAATGACAATACATAGCTCCGGTTGGGCTTCTATATATTCTGGCTTTTTATCTGCTTGTTGTCCCCCGAACCTTGAGAACCTTTTTTATCGTCGCGTTTTCCCTCGTCGTTTTCGTCGGCATTGGCGGTCGCTCAACATAAACGATGTCACCGAATCCGAATGTCGACGCATTTGTGCACCATGCCAAGTACTATCTAGAAGGAGCCGATCTACACATTATCGTATGTGACTTTCCCTGAGAGGGTCGTGTATACCGAAGTCTTACGAATGTTTAGGTTGGAGATGTGCTGTTTCGGGTGCACAGCTATTTTTTCACCAGAGAATCAAAAACCTTCCATAATAAAGTCTACCCCGCAGGCCCTGGAGTGACGAGACAAGGGACCTCTGATAGAGATCCAATTAGGTTGTCAAATGTGTCGCCTGACGAGTTCGAGACTTTTCTTTTTGTTTTTTACAATCCGTCAGTGATTATCTTTCTTTTTCTTCCTGCAATTGCTCACGCCATATACAGGAGGTACTCGGTTTACGAGAACACAGTCGACCAGTGGAAAGTCATACTCAAATTCGCCCAGGAGTGGAACTTCGACGAAGTTAAAGAGCTCGCTGTCAGGGAGCTTCATAAAAAGGAAGAGCTCAGCGTTGTTGAAAGGCTCGCTCTGTATCAAGACCACCAAGTCGATCCTCGACATCTCATTCCACTCTACTCGTTATTCTGCGAGCGGGATACCCCGCTGACAGTTTCTGAATCCAAAATCCTCGGTTTCGAAACTACGGTTCTCATTGCATCAATGCGTGAAAAACTTCGCGCACAGCCATCGAGTGATGGACGTAGCCCGCTTCCCAACAGCATCGACAAAAACGATATATATAGGAACTTCGAGAAGGAGATTGGGATTGGTTTGGGTTCCACAGAGAAATTCCAGAAAGAGCTCGGTTTCCCCCCTGTTCAAGTTTTATCACCAATATGTAAGTTGCGGGTAAATCATCAATGATTCGAAGGTCTCTAACATGTTTCATAGCTCCAGATGCCGACCCAAAAAAATTGCAAAACGGGAACGGGGGAAAGACAGGACAAGGTCGAAATCGAGGGTGACCGCCTGCCTACCATTTTCAACTTGCTATGATTTGTCGGCTTGTATTTTTGCACTTGAAATTAATTTGAATCTAGGTCGCGGTCAAGGTTTGTATTCCACACCACCTTCATTGTACGAAGAGCCTGAAGTAAAATAAGACGTCGAGTTTCGCGTGGAGAGCTTGAGAATGCGTATTTGAAGAATTGACAATGATCGATTTCGTCTGCGTGGGCGTATGTGAGTTTTATCGGAATCCTTTCAGTACTACGGTGGGACTTTTAACACTGAAATTACCGAGTGGGAGATGCGTGTGCGTTGGGCCTCCAATGCGACTCAGAGAAACAAAATAAACTGTGCAAGTATTACCGGACGAAGCAGACGTTCCGTTATGCCTGACAGTGAAATCCAGTAGATTCGCACTTTCTAGTTCCATTCGTAGGCTCAGTACTCCGGTCTATGCTAGTATGCAAAACTCTCAGCGTGGCACATGAACTTTTTTGGTATCTTCTAAATTTGCATCCGATGATCTTCACAAGCACGCTCAGGTCTCGGTTTTGATGAGACGAATGCTCGGACGCATCGACTTCGTGAATTATAATTTGCCCTCCCTTTTCACAGCCGCTGATTCTCGACGATTTGTCTGTTATAGATCCAAAATAGTCCAATCCGCAGAGAAGTCGCTGTTGATTCCCGTTCGGAGGGAAATTTCACAGTGGCGGCAAGAGCTGTTTTCAACCTCCTCAGGCTCCAATGTCCGAGTCTGTCTCCGACGGTATGCGGTTCTTGTCATTGTGCGTGAACGGTTAAGCTTAGGCTCATCTTGTATTCGGGCTGGTGCCGGGGCTACCTGAATCGACACACCAGAGGAAATTCGGGGTTATTGAAAAGTAATAAAAATTTGACGTCCAGCGCCTATGATACACAAAAGTAACTGTCAAATAGCAATCATAAAGGATCCATTCCCATCCGCTGACACCTGTACATGCACATTCTCCGATGCTACATGTCCCCTCGATTACATGAATCCGCTGGCCGCTTAAATTATTCGTAGTGCTGTGAAGCCAAACTCTGGTGCAATTCGGCCCAAGTTGCACTGCTCTTTGCCCTGTTGTTCCAATATTGCCTTTCCTTCACGGTTTTGGCATTCTTTGCATTTTCGAGGTGCTTCTTTTGGCATGCTAAATTGTTTTGTGCTCTTTTCAAATGGGTCGCCGGATCCTCTTTTTTTCCTTGATCTTTTAAGAGGGCATGTGCAGCTTCCTTATGCTTCTTCGCAAGCTGTTCGTATTTGGCTTTTTCTTCGCCTTGGCTGTTTCGAGCGCGCTCTTGAGCGTCACGTGACTTCCTCAAAGTGTTCGCCGCGTCTTGGTGTTTGGATTTGCCAGGACGTTGGGATCTTGGTTGGGATACGTTGGCATTTGCGGTGTTGGCATTTGCGGTGTTGGCATTCGCAGCGTTGGCATTCGCGGTGTTGGCATTCGCGGCAACGCCGTGGAACAGGATAGCGAAGACAGCAAAAAGGATGGAGAATGAAATAAATCGCATGACAGACGGTTTTTTGAAGGAAAAACTTGAAGGACGGCGAAATTCTCGACTGCGATTGACTTGTGTAGGCCACCTGGGCAGATAAGTGGAAGTGTTTCGGAGAGACCAGCTGGTGGAACACACCCACCGACCAGTCTTTAAAATACCATTGATGCATCAAAAAAGGGTTTAGATCTGACATGCAAACGTTCCCCCATTTTTTCCATAACGTGGGAATTATCTTGCTTGCGACATGTTTTACCTGAACTCGAGATCACGGTGACGAATTCGCGAGGCGAGTTATTGAAACATCTATCTTTTACCCATTAACAGAAGCTACAGGGGAAAGGTTAAGGCCTACGGTTCACGCTTGAGCTCAGGGGTACTGAGTTGACTTCCAAAAGATTTTTATTTTTGAATCTGAAAAAATAGATTTCGTTTAGAAGAACCTAATGATTTTTATCTGAAAGAGCAACCACTTGGACGGTTTGTAATAAGCCGTCTGAAAAAGTGTGGTGTCGCTCGTTGATAAATTCCTGCACACATCACTTCATTGGCTTGTTTCTAATCAACCCATCTCTCTCACACTGGCTAGGTAGATGATTGATGACTAGTTGACTTCCCGTCCGGAAGGTGGCCCATTAAAAAGTTTTATTTTTGGACCCGCGAGCCAATGATTATTTCCAGATTTTTTCAATCACATTGCGATACGGACTGATACGGTGTGTGGACAGGTATCTGGCTTTGAGCAAATTTCACAACAAATGCTCACCTGGACAGTTCGTACTAGGATGATAACTTGAGAAAACTCGGCGGTGAAGAGATGGGAAGTCGTGGAAAGCTTTTAAAGGGCCCTTTTGTCAACGTGGATATCCCACCACGTGCTCTTTCCTTCGTGTCGTTCTCGAACACACTGTGACTCAGACTGTGCCATACTTCACTTCATTGGAATCTGGTTAATTCTTGTTTCTGAAGGAATCTAAACTTTGCAACTCATCTCACACTGGCTACTACACCCAAGGGGGTAATATTCCTGAGATAATAATGCTTTGTACCTGGTCTTATGGGTTACTTGTCCTGGTAGTCTTGCCGAAACACTTCCACTAGCTTCCACTTGATGCCCTAAGTGCTCCGTGAGAGATCGATGGGCCCACGAACCACGAAGATTACGCTTTAGCGAGCAGCACAGGCCCGGGTCTTATCTCCTCTTCATTATATAATACAAATTCCCAATTGCATGGCCCCTCATGTCACTCTCAGGCTCATTTGCTATAGGTCTCTTTTTTGTGTATCAGTATACGACCTGGCGAAAACAGGGTAACCCTCTTCCACCGGTCCCAAAAGTCTTCCTATAGTCGGTGTGAGTGGTTGGTATGGGACAGCCGATGATCCTTGTCATTTCAGCCGATATCATGGACGAGTTTGACAAATTTACTCCGGTCGACCTGTCTTTCCATGGGTAGCTTGTTGGTTATAACGACACACTCCCCTTCCTGCTTTCGGACATACTGTGTAGTGGCTTGTTAGGTCTAGGATGTGCTAGAGCAGGAGACTTCCTGAAAAGAGTTCTCGTAAAAAATGATCTCCGAAAGTAACTAGACATGCTGGCGGTATTATTTTGCGACTAACCTATGGCTTGAGGTTCAAGATGGCGTTGGTGAGTTTGTAGATCTTATTGAACGAGCCAATAACAATTTCAGCAGATCATCAGTTCCTGGAGCATTTCTGGTTGATTTCTTCCCTATTTTGAAATCCAGAAATTTTGCCTGGAATGAGCTTTTTATCATTGGTGCGAGAATGGAAAAGAGACACTGTTGCAAGCGCCGAGATGGTAAGCAAACACCGTCCAAGTATACCCGTTTAACATACCGGATAGGCGTCGAGGCGGACTCTGAGGAATATATCAAAGGCGTAAAATGGACCGCGGCTTCTATGTATGGTGGTAAGTTGAGGTCGTCCCTCTCGACTTTCGCTGTTATATACATATAATATCTGAAGTGATGCTGATACGACTGTCTCGGCTGAATACGCCTCGCCGTGGCCCTTTTCCCGGATGTCCAAAAAAGAGCTCAAGCTGATATCAACTCTGTAGTAGGCACTGAGCGATTGCCTACCTTCGCTGACCAACCCTACCTTCCATATGTCAATGCTGTCTTCAAACGCTTCTAGGTCTACCTCACACCGCTACGCAGTTTGGATATATCAAGAGATACTTTATCCCGACGTGCTCCCTCATTATTGCTAATCTATGGTTATTTTTTCCCCTCACTGGGATCAATTGTAATCTACCTATTCAGGAACATGCTTCACGATCCCGAGATTTATCTGAATCCATTTATCTTCCAGAACGCCACCTTGGTGAGAAACCTCAGCGAGATCCACAAAAGATTTCTTCCGCTTTGGTCGTCGGATCTGCCCCTTGCGGAAGCTTCGGTGTTCTCCTGCATCGCTCATTCACTCACAGTCGAAAAGGCTCTCGATAAGAACAGCATTCCAATTACTCCGGTTCACCATTGATCTCTTCAGGTAAACTGAAAATCGTTGTCCACCGCCTTTCACTTTGATGATTCCATTTTCAGCTATCCCCCAAGCCATTCAAATGTGTCATCAGACCACGCTCCCAAAAGGCTCACTCTGTCATTATCGAATTGGCATAAATCAAAAACAAATATATTGCTGGCATTTAGTCATTCTGGAACGTTAAGTATCGTTCACCCAGAGTCGTTCACACAAGATTCATGTTGACGAAGACGCGCATTAAGACCGACAAGAACGCGACATGTCAAAACGCTATCCTGGTGTACTTACAACGCGTCCCGTTGGATATACGATTTACATAAGCCTTTATTCCTTGCGGGTGCTGATGATAATCTGAAATTTTTTTACGAGCGATCCAGGGGTTGCATATTGTAATTAGGAGGACTGATATAGCTTCAATTCCGGGGACTATTGTATTATCGATGTCAACGGCAAAGTCTTTTACCAATGATTACAATTCTGATAAGAGAAACGAGGCTGCCCACAGATGGCTATAAACATTCCTGCGCGATGGTTATTTGAGGCCCCATGACAAAGAGGAGGTGAATCCCAACCCCAGAAATCACAAATAAGCGCCCATATAACTCCTTCCAGGCGACTTTCTTGCAGAGGCGTCGACTTGGGTTCGACACGAGGCAGAGAATTCGTATTGTGGGCTGGCCTGGATTTCAACACAATGAATGCAACACGTCTAGCTCCGGTTTGGGCTTCTACCGATATATTTTATATGCTTGTTGTGTACGTATCCTCCATCTGCTTGTCGTTTATCCCCCATCTATCATCCTCCCCTTCAAGACCTTTTATCGTCGTTCATAAAATTGTTTCCCATCGTATTTGTTGATAATTTCCTCCGGCATTGCCAGCGGCGTTGACATCCAATAATCAAAGGACAACTGTCGTGAAAACGATGTCGACAAATAAGAGTCAAAAGCCGGACGTAAATAACTTCGCACATCATCCAAAATATTACCTGGAAGGAGCAGACCTTCATATTATCGTGGGTTACTTTCAAGCTTAGCATCATATACATCGCGCCGAATTCTTCTCTTCTCTAGGTCAACGACATACTTTTTCGTGTTCATAGCTATTTTTTTATCAGGGAGTCGAAGATTTTTCATAAACGAGTTCATCCTGCAGCCCCAGGTACAACCGGGAAAGGTGCTTCGGATCAGGATCCCATAAAACTCAACAATGTAGCTCCCGAGGACTTTGAAAAATTTCTATGGGTATTTTACAATCCGTGGGTGGCTCTTTACAATCTTCCTTGTCCCTCGCCCCATAGCTCAACTCCTACTTATAGGCGATATTCGATTTACGAGGCATCAGTTGAGCACTGGAAGGTAGTTCTTAAACTCGCTCAGCTCTGGGAGTTCAAAGAAGTTAAAGAACTTGCCGTCCGTGAACTGCATAAAAAAGAAGATCTGAACACTTTTGAACGATTGGCCCTGTATCAAGAACACAAAGTCGATCCCCACCATCTCATCCCGTTATATTCCGTTCTCTGCGAACGCGACACGCCATTGAATGTCGAAGAGTCCATTATACTAGGTACTGAAACGACTGTGCTAATCGCGAGAATGCGGGAACAGCTTCGCTCGCCACCAACTTCACCTGATGGACGCAGTCCTCTTCCCCCCAGTTTAGATATGCTCGATGTTCACCGCGCCTTCGAGTTGGAGTTCAAGCTTGGCGAAGGCTCCACGGCGCAGTTCCATGTGGAGAATGGCTTTTTATCACCGACATCAGGTAGGTTCATGTAAATAAAGTTTCGCTGTTTTCATGATCACTAACAAACGAGTTTTCTTACGTGGTTCATCCTTTTCATAGCAACTTCTCCGAGTGGCGGAAGTGGACAGAACCCTTACGTTCGAGGTGGGGGGAGGAAGAATAAAAACGGTTAGTAAACGTTCTGAGCCAGCGACTAAAGTACTGGCCCGTTTTGACTTTCGTTCGTGAAATTCGTGTAAATCCATCTTGTATACATATATTATATGTAACCTGAAATTTGTTGTCCTGACCGATATCAAGATTGTCATGGTACAATCTGAAGATGTTCTTCTTGCCTCGGTCCACTGGCATCGAACCACAATTCGGACTGGTTTTCGGGGGGGTCACATACATTCAGCCTTTTTACGTGCAAACTTCAAGCTTTGCATGAGCCAGAGTCCGGACCGCTGGGCCGTTGCATTGTGTTCTACGGTAACTCTCTTGAACATGTCCGTTCAAGTTGCGAACCCAGACCTGCCTCATGTCGATCGGAGCAGTGACCAACAAAACGTGTTGGGTACACGTGTCCCCAGAATTTTTTTAACCGATGTTTTCAGAACATAAAAGGCCGGCTGAGCCTCCCCCTGGTCATTCTGTACCACCCACTCAGTCCTCGTCTCTAGTGTCCACAACAAAACATAAAGGAGTTTTATTTCACTTCTTTCTTCTTGACATACCGTATGGATACCAACGAGCCGTCACCAACGTTCGATTCCTTGCAAAGACACAACAAGTACTATATTCCTAGTGCTGATCTGTCGATTCTTGTGAGTTTGTAACACTTTTACTGGTGCTTGACACGAACGTCATTCGTATTTCAGGTAGAAAATATCCAGTTCCGGGTCCATAGATACTTTTTCGATCGGGAATCCTTGTATTTCAAGTCTCGATTGATAACTCCAGCGTCGCCAATTGCTCCAGCACCAGGGTCCAGTGATTCTACTGCGTTCATCCTCGAGGACGTGACGGCATCGGAATTCGCTCGTTTTCTTTGGGTATTCTATAATCCGTACGTCTCTGTCTCTTTCATTCTATCTAAAATTCGTTAATAACTACACATCTCACAGACGTTACTCACTATTCGACGAGGCCACCTTAGATGATTGGCAATCTATTCTCCAACTCTCCCACCGATGGCTATTCCCTGAGGTCAAAGGTCTTGCTGTTCGGGAACTCCAAAAGAAGTCGATGCTTCCTGTGAAGCGCATCAAGTTATACCATGATAACAATGTCGACCGTAACCTGCTGATCCCTGAATATTCTGCCTTGTGCGAACGGGAGGAATCCCTCACGTTAGAGGAAGGCCTCGATCTAGGCATGGAGACGACCTTGATGATCGCCAGAGGGCGCGAGGAGGTTCGATTCACGCGATTGCCAAGCGGGGTCCGAAGCCCATTGACGCCGACGTTCCACGGTGCTGATTTGCATGAGGTTATCAAAGAGCTTTTCAAAATCACACCTTGGTCACCCGAAGATGCCATGATTTTGTCACCGGCGGGTGGGGAACCAAATGCGCTTTTAAATGGCAATAGGAACGTGCCACCTGCGAGCAAGAATTTCGCGAACACACAAATTTCAGGTGGATCGGTATCGCAACCTTGATTCTTTATTATTCTCATTAGACTAATTATTTTTTTTCTTTTAGTCAACGAAGACTCCAGCAACACCAACACAACCACAGACCCCAACGGTACAACAGCAGAAGGCGGCGGCAAAGACGAAGAAAGGCAAGGATCAAAAGCAAACACAGGAAAACCCAACGCCTCCAACGCCAGCAACAAACAGCGAAAAAAGCCCCAAAAAGAAAGCTGAGGGAGGTCAGGGAACAAAAACTGTTGCTGGCCAACGGGAGAAGAAGACGAAGAAGACTGGGGGTGAGAATGGAGCGAGCACGGGTGCTAATGGAGATGATGCTGGTGCGTCTCAGAACAAAGGGGCGAGTGACGGCGATACGACAAAACTAAAGGACGGGGATGTGAGCGTGAAAGCGACGACGACAAACGATGGACCGAATTCAACATCTACGAAAGATAATCAGACGCCTACAGTTACCACGATTGGAACCGGTGCTGACAACTTGAACGGCGGTGAGGACCCAAAACTCGAGAACCCAATCAAGAATGGGGAAAATGCTGGTACCGATACAGGGAGTGCTACGGCTGGTGTGAAGCCGGAGGAATCGGATACGAACTTGCTAGACTTGGGTGATCCACCCAGTCGACCTAAAGAACTTGGAGGCTTGGATGTTCAGAACCTTCATTCTGAAAGGCCGAAGACGCCCAAATTATCTATTCCTATTTCCGAATATTCCTCCAGCCCTTTAGGCGGCCTTACCAATTCAAACTCGCATTCACTTCCTTATGCGATCGGCAACACGAATGTGATTTCTTAGGCTCTACATCTTTCTGGTTTTGTGGAATTCGTCATCTTTGTATACATTATCGTCAGTAGCAATTACAACCATTGTCTCATTGGAAGTTTAACATTGAAGGTTTGGTCTAAGAAGAAATAGCGAATCGTGAAAATTAGCGAACGAGAACTTGAAATCTGCATTCATAAGTCGTACCACGTCTACTAGTAGCTGCTTAGCGCTGGGCGCATTACTTTAACGCACATTCGAGTAAATTTACTTGCCAAGCTCTTTCCTGACTTGAAAATATCTCAGAATTTGAGTAGAATGGTGGAACACGGGCCTGACGCACGCTTTTCTAGATCTTCCTTTTCCCAACGACTCAATTCCTCCCCATCCGCAATTTTAGGTGCCCTCCCTGCAAAAATATCACTCCAGCTCACATCACCCTCCTCACGCACAACACCAGTCTCTCCGATTGCATTCTTCTTGGCAAGCCTCGTCAGCCTTTCCAACTCTTCCCTGGTTTGCGGACTATCGTCTTCGGTCAGGTGCTTTTTTATGGATTGGAGGATGGAGAGCCTCGCTTCGAGGCGCGCTTTATCGTCTTCTGCGGCGCGGCGCATTCCGACTAGGTTTATTGAAATGGAGAGGCATGCTATCGAGTACAGAGCGTGTTGGAAGTAGGGACTAGAAAACATTGGTCAAAGTTTACGGGAATTCCGGACCGGCACAATGTGGACTGAATCAAAAGTTAATTAATTCTCAAAAGCATTCTTTTTGACTTGATTCCTCTCAATTTTCGCCTTATTGATAACGATGAATCATAGGTATGCTACTTTGAAGTTTGATGCAGAACAGATGGCTTAAAGAGGGGGTGAAAAGACTTCAGTATAGGTTGCAAGTTGCAACACCTGGGTTCTGGGTAAGATTCACCAAAAGCTATAATAAAGGATTGGTCACTAGGGGATCCTTCCAGTCCGTCATTGTCAAGGATGGTTTAGGTCTATGGGTCTCATTGCTCTCGAAATAAGTCTGGGGACTCAAGATAAAGAGAATATGGTTAAGTTTCTTTGACGAACATTGACAGCATGGGACGACATTACGGATTGCGTGATAATACACTATGTCGAAGTAGTAACAATTATTATTTATAAGCCGTCGATTTGGCAACGGCATACTCTCTTGGAGGGAAATTGTTTCAGAAAGTGGTGGAAAAACCTCAGGTTGTCGAGGATCTGCCTTTATGTATCTGTCGAGGCCGTAATCAGACTTGAGGAAAGAAACGATGGAGGATACTGAATAGGCATCGTTCGTTCTTGTCCCGAATTAGTATTGAGTGGATTCGGCTAACGGGGGAAAGGGATCAACGTAAGTTTTTTGAAATGGGGTTCAAGACTGAAACTCACCTTTTGCGTGGGCAGATCCGTGTGCCCCCCATGTCTATGACCTGAGGATGCGACATAGATGCTCCAGAGCAGATATCTTGCGAGGAACATTATGAGAATAGCAACAGCAAAGGCCTGAACGAATCGTTTCAATGGTGATCCGCTTGGTGGCAGGAGAAGAGGCTGAGCATGGTCTGCTTGATGATTCTGAGTTGGTACATAACCACTCAGGTCAGACGGAGTCTCGGAGACGACGTAAGGGGGCGGAGGTGGCACAGCAGAACTGTCCGCTTCCATGATTTTGTTGTTGGAAGCAGTCCCCTGGTCTTGGTTTTCATCATCCGGTATGATCATAGCGACACTCGACCGTGACGACTCCGGGATCCCTCAAAAGACGATATACCAGAGTGAGAAACTGGTTCAAGCTTCTGGTTCGAACTGTTAAGAGGTGAAGGATGATACATTTTCAATCTTTTGTTTTGCCGTATCATGTGGTGTGCTGCGCACTGTTTAATTGCTCCCTGACACTCGGCAGACTGCGGTAAGATGTGCGCAGTTTATGCGCAGCCCGACGAGAAAGTTCAACGCAAGGGTGTAGTGGACACGAGAGAAAAAACTATTGTCGTCACGGTTGACACGCCGTTGATCCGTTGCAACTTGCAGTCACTCTTTTCCTGCTTTCCATGAGCAAGCTTTTCTCTGACGATGAAGGGTCTGCTGGTGGACATGAAGTGCAGCTGACCATCAACGAGCATTATTCCAAAGCGTTTGAATACAAGAAGGAACGCGAAGAACTCGAACGGCGTATGTTCTTTGTTCCGAAGTGGTCATAAGATGGTTGATGACATTTTCCGTTTAGTAAAGGCAAAATATGGCTCAGATTATAATCCAAATACACGCGACTCTGAATTTTCAACAGACTCAGAAAGCGCTGAATCGGAAGATGAGGATGGTGAAGAGTTGACACCTACCATGGATGCCGCTATTCTGAGAACTCTGGCAAGAATAAAAAAGAAAGATCCGACTATCTATGATGGTAGCAAAAATGTTTTCGGAGGTACGTTTTACAATTGTTGGTCATGAACTATATACAAAACAAAACTTATTTTCAGAGGAACAAGAGAAAGTTGCTTCTAGATCTATTTCCACAGGCGGTCAGTCCAAGTCAAAGGACAAAGTGTGTCTCCTTATCTTTTCTTTCCTGTGCGATGGACTTTGATTTCTTTTGTTTCAGTCAAAGCCGATAACGATCCGACAAGCAAAACTGGATTCGATGCTGCATGGCTCGCGGTCTCCTTCACCTGACACTGAAGTCCCTCGTCCACTGACGCACGCCGAAGAGCAGGAGAAACTTAGGAAGGAGACCATAACCGCTTTCCACGCTGCTGTTCCTGAGGGTGACGACTTTCTAATTCCACGAGAGAAGACGAAGGACGAAATAGAGACGGAAGGAGCAGAATATCGGGCTTTTTTGGAAAGAGAAGTTGGCGATATACGGGGGTTGGTTAGTATGGATTGCTATCCAGAAGTGTCGACACTTGGTGCGATAGGTGAAGTGGGGAGTGAAGACGGAGGTGCAGAAGAGTTTGACAGGAGAACGAAGAAGCCGAAGAAGAAAAAAGTCGAAGTTAGTGGCATGAACCAAAAGAAAACAAAGGTTGAGGAGGACCAAGAGTTTCTTATGAAGTGAGGCCTCCGTATTCCCTTTGACAACTTTTTCCTTACATCCCCAAGTTATATCCTTAATCGGGGGTGGATCGACCGCTCAGAACGGCACGTACCTACCTATCAAGAAATCACGTCTACGAGCCATCGGAAGAACAAAAATAATATCCAGACCGAACAGGATGATGCTGATGGCACAATTCCACATCAGCCCCACGACGGTGCAAGTGACGAACTTGGTGCTGGTCTCCTCTCTGACTCTTCGTTTGACTCTCTCGCCTCCCACTTCGAGGCTTCCTACAACCACCGCTTCGAGGAACCTGGTGCTGCTACAATACCTACTTTTCCTCGCAATATTCAAAGCACTGTCCGCAGACAGGATACAACACGGAAAGAGGCGCGAGAAAGGAAGAGGGAAAGGAAAGAGGAAGAGGTTGCAAAGAAGAAGGAGGAGATAAAGAGGATGAAGGCTTTGAAGATGAGAGAGGTGAGGAGGAAGTTGGAAATGATTGGCCGGCAAGCAGGGTTAAAGATGACGGGGAAAGGAAAGGATATCGTAACCGCAGATAAGGAAGACAATAGTTTCATGGATGATGCGTTACAAGAACTCGACCTCGAGGGCGAGTGGGATCCCGAAAAGCACGACCGCCAGATGGCGGGCCTTTTCGACCGAGATGCAGAATCATTCGAGGATGAAAGTGGAGGTCATGATGATGGTCTCAGGTTTGAGGACGGCAAGCCTATGTGGGATGATGACGTGGATATCGGTGATATCGCCATTCCCGATGACGATTTTCTTCCAAATGAGTCCAGAAAGAAAGAGAGGAAGAACAAAAAGAAAAAGAAAGAACAAAGCAACGATGCCGGAGGAGTCGATATTGACGCCATGGACGCAGACGTTGAGCTGAAATTTGAGGACGACGAAGAGTGGGATGGAACTGAGGAAATGCGTAAGCGAGTGCTCAAGAGGTACATGGATGAGCTTGACACTCTTGATTTCAACGACATGGTTTGTTGTTACTTATTTCAAAACTCAAACAAGTTCATTGTCGTCTCAAACTACAGGTTGGCGACCTGCCTACGCGATTCGGATATCTCCCCGTTAAACCCACCAACTACTCCCTTACTCCCGCTGAAATCCTCGCAGCTACTGACCAGGAGCTTAACGAGTATATGTCCATAAAAAAGTACGCTCCCTACAGGCTGGACAAGGCGAACAAGGATCGATTCAGTAAGAAGAATCAGGAAAAACTTCGCGAATTGAGAGGCAAAGTCGTTGAAAGGGTCGGGGTCATGAATGATACTATGGATCAGGTGAATGGAGGGATCAAGCCGAAAAAGCGAAAAGGAAAGAAAGAACGCCAAAAAATGAAAGATACAGATCCGATTGCGGATGTCGATGCAGAACTTGAGAAAAGTGGAAATCTGGCTGATAGTGTGCTGAAGGAGGGAGCCGAGTCGAAGAAACGGAAGCGGGAAATAAATGACGAGTCGCACACCGTTAACATGGTCGCGAGTATGGCCATCGAAACGGATGTGCCAAAGAAAAAGAGGAAAAGGAGTCGCAAGAAAGAGGCGAAAAATCTAGAATCGTGATTCTTATCACAATTCTTCATTTCCAAACCTTTCCGGATGGTTTGTTGCTGAGAATCTTAACGTGTTCGGAGACACTGCGTTTGATACTGTGTTCCCTTACACTTCTACGAGATAGGTCGACATCTCGGTCGTTTTGAGATGCAATGGAAGACGACAATTACTTAGAATTTGCAATTCTTCGTGGTTCAGTTCACACAATCATATTGCCATCGGGAAGACCTCTGACCAAATTAGGTTTATTCTTGTTTTCCTAATTAGGAAATCAGGTGACAGCTTGAGCAATGTTTATGATTCAGTTAATCATTTGATATCTCTGAAGCCAGTTATAACTTATGTGGACCTGTCGAGATGGGAAATTCAAACTTTCAAGTCAATTGCAATTGCCTTAAAACGACTTGAAATTATTATCAAAAGGGATAAACCTGAACTTTAGGGGCTAGGGTGATATCTTAAGACTTAGGCTCGAGGATACTTGGCTATACTCATAGTAAGAGTATGTGATATGTTAAGATTTTTTTTTTCGAAATTTCATGTATACCAGGCTCAAAAAATTTCTACCTCAACGTAACCCACTTGACAGAAGGAATATTTTACCATCGGGAACGAAGGTACTTCACAGCCTATCACTGTCAACAAAAAAAACGAGGCACCGCAATGCTAAACGTCAACACCAAGGAAACTGAACACCACTCATCTTTTACAAGCACAACCACCGTTAACTAAAACTTAGTGGGACTTTGCTAAGCAAGTATTCTTAATTTCCTATATGGCGTCAACTTCTATGGAAAAGGGCAAGCAAGTCGAGCAGAACTCTCCGTCTAGTACAGAGGCAGAGTCAGGCGTGCAAGATGCACGACTGGACGATGAGCTTTGTAAGATCTATCTGGATGAAGCATCAGCCGTCGATACACGTAGAATCGACAGTTGGACCAAGATTGTTGATGTCATCCTCGTTTATGTATGATTGTTAATATTCTCTAATTTGTCGTGGTATCTCACCATGGCCATATAGATTGCGTTCTTCAGTGGTGTCTTAACTGCATTCATAATTGAGAGCACTAAGAGTTTTCGGCCGGACACGGGAGAGGTTACCAACCGGATCCTCATCGCGATTTACAACCAGACGATGAATGCCACGGCACCCATCGACCTTGAGAAATATCTACGATTGGACAATGGTGCCCACAAATCTGCTCTCTATAAAAATGCCATACTTTATACAAGCTTGGCATTTTGCATCGTTGTTTCCTTCCTTGCCACGCTGCTCAAGTTGTGGATAATTCAACACGAACGCGACATGAACCCATCCGGGCCGCTCTATATACGCCTCAGGAAGCGGCAAGAGGCTTACAATGGGTCGATTGTATGGCGGCTAGAAGGATGTATCGCATCATTGCCCATTATGAGCTTTATAGCTCTTATCCTCTTCGGGCTTTTCATTTTGTGCGTAATTAATATCCAATCAATATTAATAAACAATTCATACCCACCATTATGAATCAGCACTTCTATACATGAAACGCAGCCGGCTGCAATTGGGTCTGCTATTAGCATCATCTTCAAGGCAGGTGTCGCTTATGTCGTCTTGGCGTCCTGCGCTGGTGCGTTCATTTCAGACGCGCCCTTCCGATCGTCATTGTCGGATTTCATCAAGGTCATCTTTCCTAATTTTAATATTTTGAAGCTGAAGCGAAGGTTATCTGACCACCTTCGCACTGTTTGGATTATTCTCACATCGGCGATTGTTGTTGGTGCCGCTGCCTATCTTACCCTCAAGTACAATACTTTCTACATCAATTTGATGTACTACCCCGTTATGGGTATGTTTGCCTTGACAAAAAAAGGGCAAGAGAAGGATATACAGCAACGTCTTTATAGTCTACCTGGATGGGTTTTCTTCCCTTCTGTCCTCATCTTTCTCCTTTATAACGTCTCACTTCTCTTCATAAATTTCAGACACACTTCTTTGTTTTTCTCCTTCATTTCCTTTGCAAGTGTCCTCCTCGGTGTATTGACTTACAGCCTCATCAAAATGTCAGAAACAAAACCTGCCACCACTATAGTTGAAGCCATTGCATGGATGATCGAGTCTACGTCTTCTCAGGATCCCACTCGATTTCAGAAGGCCATCGAAATTGCAGGCAATTCTCGCAATCTCCGTGCTCTGCTCCTCGAACGTCTCCTCCCTCTGGTTGAATCACTTATTACTCTCGAAGACGAGGCACAAAACATCAAACTTCAACAAGAGGCATATATTGAGTGCCTGGAGAACCTCATAGACATTGACCCATCTGAAGGAAGCTTTTGGCGCAATGTGGCACCGATTCCATCGAAGACACTTAGCATGGAATTAAAAAAGTTGCAAAACCTCAGTTGCCCTTTGATGATGGATAATCCTCGAACAACAGACTGCAAGCACGGTCAAGAACAATGCCCATCTAACCGTGTTAAAGCTTTGGCAGGACGTGCGCTAGAAAGGTGGAATAATGGACAGGAATTGGATGTCTGGAGATTTTGTTAATTCATTATTTGTCACGGTATAGTACTATTTGCTATCTCTGTTGAACTTTGTTCCATGCGGAGATCACTACAGTACCATCAAGTACGGTAGGTACGGTCGCTGCTCGCAAAAACAGATTTTGATTGTGAGAATTCACTGGCAATGTAAATGACCTTTTTCTTTCTTTCTTGGCGGAGTGTTAGACCTGGTTGATAACAACACGATTGTCGCCTTCCGTCTCGGAATCGTGGTTTTTTGAGAGAAAAGAGACCTCAACACTGGCATTATATATCTCAAAAAATATTGCTGTATGGTAATCCCGGTATTCCATGCAATTCGGACTTCGAACCGTGTTCAATCTCTCGGCGAGACGCCGTTAATCATCTTTCCTGATCTCCGTATTCAATTTAGCTGTTAATGTCGTAATGTTTTCTTCAACAGCTATTGGTATCGATCTCGGCACATCCTACTCGTGGGTTTTCCAATATCACATTTTTTTGATAGAATGCCGATCCTGACTCTGGGACATCTTTTCAGCTGTGTTGGTGTATTCCAGAATGACAATGTGAAAATTATTGCCAACGACCAAGGTAATCGCACGACGCCATCGTGTGTGTCGTTCTCCGATGACGGGCGTCGAATCGGTGACCTTGCGATGAATGGAATGGCAATGAATCCCCAGAATTCGTATAGATCTCTCGTTATTCCAAGTTACTTAAATTGACGTGACATAGTATTTTTAATGTGAAGCGTCTCATTGGTCGTAAATTCAATGATCCTGAAGTCCAATCCGATATCAAATACTTCCCTTTCACAGTTTTCAACAAGGCAGGCAGGCCCTACATCCGCTTGACATACCACGGAAAGGAGAAGGAAGTTGTGCGTCACGTTGCTGTTCTACTTTGAATGATTTTAACCAATTTTCTTTTTTTGCAGTGTCCTGAAGAAATTTCTTCGATGATCCTTTTGAAGATGAAAGAGACCGCCGAGGCTTACCTCGGTAGGACTGTTACCGAAGCTGTTGTCTCTATTCCCGCCCACTTCAACTATTCGCAGCGTCGGGCTACCAGGGATGCTGGGACTATTGCAGGTCTCGAAATCCTTCAACTCGTCGATGAATCAGTTCTGGCTGCCATCGCTTATGGTTTTGAAAAGGGAATTACTGAGGAGCGAGACGTTCTCATTTTCGACCTTGGAGGTGGTACAGTCAATGTCTCCCTCTTGACAATTGAAGAAGGTATCTTCGAAGTCAAGGCCGCCGCTAGCAACACTCACCTTGGTGGTGAGGACTTCGATAACCGTCTAGTCGACCATTTTGTCCAGGAATTCAAACGGAAACACAGAAAAGACCTTTCGTCCGACGCTCGTGCCGTTCGCCGCCTTCGCACGGCTTGTGAACGTGCAAAGCGCAGGCTTTCTTCCACCATCAAGACATCCATCGAAATAGATTCTCTTTACGATGGCACTGACTTTTACACTACCATCACCCGCGCTCACTTCGAGGAGTTATGCCAAGATCTCTTCCGTGGTACCCTTGAACCAATCGAGAAGGTTTTGCGCGACTCCAAGATCGACAAATCGAATGTTGAAGATGTTGTCCTTGTCGGTGGTTCCACTCGTATCCCCCGTATCGTAGAGTTGGTGACCGACTTCTTCGATGGCAAGAAGCCTAACAAAAGTATCAACCCTGACGAAGCTGTCGCACACGGTGCTGCAATACAAGCTGCCATACTGTCCGGACACTACTCAGAGAAAACTCAGGATATCCTCTTACTTCTTGTTGCACCACGCACCCTCGGAATCGAAACTGATGGTGGTGTCATGACCAGCCTCATCAAAAGAAATACTACCATACCCACCAAGAAATCCGAAATCTTCTCTGTCAAAAATTTCCCCTCCTTTGACAACCAGTTCGGTGTTCACATTCGGGTATACGAAGGGGAGCACGCTCGAACTGAAGCCAACGTCCCCCTCGGGGAGTTCGGGCTTTCCTGTCTTTCTCCTGCTATTCCTGATCAAATCGAGGTCACCTTTGATTTTGATGGTAACGATATTCTCAAGGTCTCTGCTCACGACAAAAAGACTGGCAAGTCGAACCGCATCATCATCGCCAATGGCAATGGTCGCGAGGAAATCGAGCGTATGATCCACGAAGCCGAGAAGTACAGGGTAGAGGATGAGATTGCTGAGGCTCGTATTGCGTTTAGAGACAACCTCGAGTCATACGTTTATGATCTTCGCGACTTGTTGAATGCCAACAAGAGTAAACTTGAATCTGCTATCGATGAGACCATTGCATGGCTTGATATCTCGCGAAGCGCTTCGAAGGAAGAGTATGAGTCAAAGCAGAAGGAACTCGAGGATATTGCCAAGTGCGTATATAACATATGCTTTACACTTCCAAACAATACTTATTCTTCTGTAGCCCGGTCTTGCAGAGGCTCTACGGAGATTTGGATGGTGCTTCTCCCGGTGGAGCCATATGAAAATTTCACCCGTTACTGTTCAAGCTTTGCAAACATCCTCTGGGTGATTTATTCACAGGCATAAGACTAAGGAATCAGGATCCTTTCCCTTGATGGTGACTACCGGTGTGATGGAACAACCACGGATTGAACCCGGCTCCTCATATGCTTTACAGAGAATATTTCTTTGTGTTCAAGAAGAGGATGATATTGTAAACACTCAACTATCGTAGAAACAGATCCCACTTAACCGCACCCAGTATGATAGAGACTTTCTGTAAAAATGGGCATCTACCCTTCAAGTTTTCTGAGAATGTATCCGCCAACGAAGTATCAACGGGCGAAGCCAATCGTACTGCAAGCGCAGCTGATTCTGAAGTAGTCTGTAGTTTCAGCTCCTTCAGAACAGGGAAAAGAGTTACCCAGGGAGGAATAAGATCAATAATTTCCGTCGTAAGGTCCCATGTGCCAATATCTACGACCAGCGTCTCCACAGTGAGCAAGAAAGCTTCCGGCCACTCTGCAGGATCCAGTGGCGTATGGCCGCTCATCATTGTGCGCAACCAGTTACGAAATTCAATCGAGAACCGCAGTGTCAGTGTTGCAGACTGTTCCCAGTCCGACAGAGACCAGAGGGCTTCTTCAAGGTTCGCATCATCTTCCACCAAAATAGTTATAAATTCCAGCCGAGGCATTCGAAGGACGGAAGGCAACATGTGAAGCAATGACATTGGGGAGACAACCATTCGATGTAATTGTGTGCACGGAACCCTACGTGCAGGGCCTGAATCCCAAGGACTTGCGGAAGTGTACCGGATGTGGTGGTATTCAAGCGATTCAAGGTGTTGGTGATCAAGGAAGAACTTGAACATCACCTCTGGGATGACACAGACATACTGGAACCCAAAATGTTTCAACTTGGGAAGACGGAGGCTGCTGATGAGCGTGGAGAAGTCGGAACTAAAACAAAGGATACTGCCAAAGTTGAGCTCGGTAAGGACCTGCGGGTTGGCATGCAACACATCGAAATAAAAGGGACGGAGAAAAGGTGGAAATGTTTGGATGCTACAGGATTGGAGGGCAATTTCGTTCGATCCGTCATCCTTATCTTCTTCTTCAAGATTTCCTTCGGCCTTCCCAAATTGATTTTGGCTCTCAGTTGTGGGCGAAGTTGGCCAGATCAGCAAATTCTCTTGTGATGTTGTTGCGAACAGTGAGTCCGTCTCCACATGAAGGTAGCTGCACCCCTTCGAAAGTGTTGCATCCAAAACTTCTCGAATTGCTGCATCATGCAGCAGTGGGAAATTATCCGAGTGGGGGCAATGAAAGCGCAGGTTTACACGGATAACGGAGGATAGCCTCAAGAAAAACCTGGCCAGGAGGTGAAGCTCGAAGGTCAACAAAACCTCGTCGCAATGCGCATAGTGATACGTGACCTCTTCAAAAGCACGACCTACCATCTCGACGGAAATGCACAGCGCGAATAAAATGAGACCATTTGGGTGGTTCTTTAATGAAAGGCTAGTCGATTTTGTATTGAGGTCGTAACGCTTGAAACAAACACGAATGGAGAGTATATTAAATACTCGAGAAACGCGAGCCAGAACGAGGAGATCCTTGTTGGACTCTACAATCTCGATGATGGAAAGAAGAATTTCGTTTGGGAGCATCTTCTCTCTAGATCCTTGAAAGTTGTTGGTTGAAGTTCAACTCGATTGCCTCGTCGGCCTTGTAGTGCTTATTTAACTATGTTATCTACCGAGGGAGAGACCAATCGTTAGAGGCGTTCTGTGACTTTGGTTCGTGTTATAAAGAGGATGTAAACTACCACTGAAGTATATATAGACATTAAAATGTTTAGTTTAACAGGTGAAAGATGAAAAGTGAAACTTTTACAATGGTTTGATGATGTTACAACACATGGACCTAGTCAAGCAAGCTATGACTCGACCAGAGATGGATCGGGGCTCACGAGAAGCGGCAGTAGAATAGCCTGTGTGTGCGTAGATTAATTTGAGTTACGATGAACTGAACCAAGCGTTGTCATAACATCGAGGTACCCGTCTTAGGTCATACGGGCGTCAGTGAAATTGAATTCAGAGAAAGTCAACAACATACGGCGTCATGATCTCCCAAAAGCCAACTGCGAACGCAGAGTATGGAAACTGGGCATTGACTTTTTTCGTTTGGGAGGCGAGGGAACGGGGAAGGACCCAACGGAATCACCCTGATTTGGGTTGAAGTGGCGTTCAAAATTGGATATGTAGCCTCGCATGTAGTCTTGGGAGATTGGAGAAGTTTTCTCTGTATGATCCTGAACAACAGGGTCAGTTAATGTCTCTTACAACTGACGTTCACCAAAACCCTACATATCGTGGAAGTTCCATTGTTGGTAAATTACTATGCGTCAAAACCAGAATAGGAGGCCCGTCTCTGTTAAATTCAGATTCTTCAGTTCCTGATTCGTCGGAAGTCGAGAAATATTTCGGGAGTGGACTGGGACGTTCATAAAATATTGATTGACGGTTGCACACGCCATCCGACCAGCAGAGATCAGCAAACGCATCTTTGGGAGAGTAGATCAGCTGTTCATCAAGGCCATCCAAATATGATAAGTCGAAGCCTATCGAGAGGGTGGTGGGATCAAAAATCCGGGAGAGAGATAGCGGAGAGTGGGATTCTAAACTGGATTCCTCGTCCATACTGTCCTCCTCCTCCAAGATATCACTGGGAAATTTTTGAGGGAGCGGTGAAGGGGAAACGGAGCGCTGGGTCATGTCAATGATTGCTGACCATGACAGAAGTTCGGGCAAGAGGTCGGTGCTGACCGAAGACACCCTAGTCTTATCACCCCTCTATCATTGTCAAAAGCGGAAAATTCAGAATTGTGATGATATTGGTTTGCTATTGTTACACACCGTCGAAACTTCCAAAGACTTATCCCTTGTGGGCGTCACAGGCGACAAATTGAACGGTTCTGAAAGTGGACTCCGAGAAATGGTGAACATATTCAAAAACTAAGGGTAGCAGACAATTATTATGAAAAGGAGTGGCAAGTCAGACTCCTGGAACGGGAGCAAGCAGGAGACAAGCATCATGCCGCGCTGCATTTTATAAACTGCCACTGGTGTCCAGTTTTGACAACATCAAGCTCAACCCCAATTGTTGGATAACGGCCCGGCATGTCCGCTGACTACCCAAACCGATAACTTCACAGAAGATGCATCGCGGGTTTGTATATCCTTAGTGCATATCTACTCGCGAGAGAATAGAAGAATTGTGGTGTCGAATAGGATCTAAGTCGGGAATACATCAGCAATTATCTGAGCTATGCATGCGAACTTTGGAAACGAATGGCAGTTCAACGTTCAACGTTAGTTCGGCATTATAACTGTCTATGGAATTGGGAGATAAAAGCCGGATCTTCAATGATACGGATTTTAATTTGTTGTTCTAGATATGTATAAGGCCCAGGTCAGAGTATTGTTGTTACAATTGTTCCCGTCCGTATCCCAAGGATATAAGAAGTCCGCGCTATCCCCTCTAAAGCAACTTTCCAAGAAAAGGGGAACATGAACAGATACTCCTGAGTTGAAGAACGACTGACCAGGGTTATTAAAGCTGAAAAGGTACGAGCTGTCAATGACTCCAACGTGCAATATAAGTACACAAAAACACTGCACGGACGAACTGAGCTTTACCGTACGCCACAGTCTTATTCTAGCTCGGCAACGTCTGATTTAATTGGCACCCAAGCTTTCGAAAATTACCAGACTCCGTTTTCGGGATTTCTAACTGACGGTCTCAACTTAATTCGACTTTTGTAATTAGGAAAATCATAAAACTTAATAAAATTAAATGGATGTGTCCTACCCTTAATATTAACGTGGCTTTCAGGATCGAATTGCCACGCTTGATGGTAGTAATGGTAACCTTGTCTGTGCTATAGATTCAGAGCGCTCAGGGCCAACTCAGGGCTTGGATGTAAACAAAAAAATCTAGGTCGGATAAGCCAACGCTTTCTCTGAGATCTAATGTTTAAAAGATCTGGAAAAAACTCCAAGTATTTTAAAACAAAATACCAGATTATAACTTCAAGTTGTTGTGACCTTGTCAGAATTCTCGAACGGCTGTTTCCTCGTTCAAAGGCACTGTTCAAGTTTTGAAATCCCCTTCCTCTTCAAGTTCTTAACCCAACGACACGCCTTATGAAAATCTGGGTTACGGCCAGTTCTTCGCCATATAAACAATATACTGACCTGATTGAGATGGATTCACAATTGGTGAGGAAACGTTTATGGCGAATCATGCTCTTGTTTTAGTAACAAAAACAAAAATCAGTAAGTACACTCATCTGATAGCGATGGATCCACACTTTGTGGGAACATACCTTCGAACTCTATTCGAAACGATTCTTCAATTGACGAACCAATACGACCTACAAAAGACCCACAGACACAAAGCGCCTCGCCGCGAATCGACCTTGTGCAGGAAGTACAATAGTAATTTCCTGGTGGAAAGAAGCCAAGTTGTTTTGCATATAAAAGTCTTGCGATAGTTTCCCAGTCCAATGCCGGTGTTTGTGACAGTTCTTCGATTTTGAGGGGGGTCCGAAGAATACGCGTGTACGCGGCCTTGAGCCAGCTAACAACATGAAATTTTTTCGCAAGGAGGATAGCATCCTTGGGAGGTTTAGCCATGACGTATTCACCGAGTATCTTGATTGCCTGATTCCGTATCTGAGCAAAAAGAAATATATAATTTCAGTTCGAATAATCGAATAATAAAGTCGTTCTAGACGAGCTCCTGGATGACTGACCCCATCGAACATCCACATTGTCGCGAGCTCCAACGCGCCCAACCAAGCATCGTTGGTCATCTTAAATCCACTGAAAATATTGATCAATCATCCTGCAGTGAGATCATTCAATAAATCAAACCAATAAATTACCAGAACGGGTACAATGCGCCCAAAAACCCTCTGAAATCCCCTTCATCCACGCCTTGTAAAACAATTGGATTCTCATCACTGGTTCCCTGGACACCACGAAGGTCGTCCGTTCCAACAGGCAGAGAAAACATGGCTTCGAATGGGGTTCCTGGGACTTCAAAACCATTTCTTGGGACTCGAAAAATGGTGTTCCCGGCCTGTGGATTCAGTTATATAATATTATCCAAAATCAGAACGAACGCACTTGGAAGACAATGTTGCTGATGTAGAAGTGACTATCAGGAGTGGGGAGCACAACAGGAGATGCTCCGGTTGTGGCGCCCGGGCGCCCGCCGTCAGCTTCACTGCCATCAGCTGCCATCTCCTAGAAGGTTTGGAGAAAGAGAGACGGTGACACCTTGCACGATCGGCCATCTTGAAGCCTTGTAACAAAATCGGTCACGTTGTGTTTGAGCACAATCTTACATAATCCTTTGGGCGCCTATATGTTCAATGCAGGATCGAATTCTTATGGACTGCCATACTGAGCCCCTCCGTGCAATTTATGGATGAAAAACGGTCCTACGATTCATGCTTTACTTTCAAGTCTCCGGGCGGTTCGTTCAGCCAATCATCCTTATTCATATAAAAGGGTGAACTCTTCAAGTCAACAAGCCTCATATGAAGACATCTACGAGTGTTGGCAGGGATTGGACCAGGATTGAACCAAAGTCTGACTTGGGTGGGTTTATTGATAGTATTTATTTTCATGTGGTTCTTTCAAAAAGAATTTTTTGTAGTATGTCATTAGAAATATTCGAAACGAAATGGAACCAGTGATTTCAGGTTGCTCTGACATTGCCAAAAGCAGCCTCCGTCTCAGGAACTTAAAAGGTCAGTGAAATAAGTCGCTTCGCAACCAGAACTTCAAGTTGCTCCCAACCTCTGACCCTTCTTCTTTTTGGTCATTGTCGCACTTTGAGGGAAACGTTACCGTGACGGCGAGTTAGTAATAAAATTTTTTTGTGATGAAAAACAATATATTTACTTGGTGAAGGTGGATCTGCATTTGGTGTCCCCTTTATATCGTCAAGTTCCATTCTAAACGATTGTTCAATCGCAGAATTAATTTGAGTCATAGATTCACGACAGCCACAAAACGAGTCGTTGACTGGGGTCCAGGTGTTATCTCCACAGGTGCAATAATAATGGGCGGTAGGGTACACAAAAAGTTGTTTTGCATATAAAATTCTGGCAATAGTTTCCCAGTCCAGTGACGGAGTTTGTAACAGTTCTTCAATTTTTGGGAGGCGTTGAACCATACGTGTGTAAGCGGCTTTGAGCCAGCTATCGACACGGTATTTTTTTGCGAGAAGAATAGCATTCTTGGCATCTTTGGAACTGACGTAGCTGTCAAGCATATTGATTGCCTGATTTCGTATCTGGGCAGGAGATATTGTGAATAACAAAGTTTAAGTTCTCAACTTGAACATCTAATGACTGACCCCATCAAACATCCACACAGTCGCAAGCTCCAACGCACCCAACCAGTCATTGCTGGTCATGTTGGGATTCCTGTGAAAAATATTAATCAAATCTAAAGACGTCTTTCTAATCAATAGTTACAAGAATGAGTACAATGCACCCAAGAACCCTCTAAAACTTTCTTCGTCCACAGGTAAAATAATTGGATTCTCGTCACTGGTTCCCTGGACACCACGAAGGTCATCTGTTCCAATAGGCAGAGAGAACATGGCCTCGAATACGGTCCCTGGAACCTCAAAACCTTTTCTTGGGACCTGAAAAATAGTATTCCCAACCTG
>QDKV01005086.1_pt1 | contig 26279 bp, 24 predicted proteins | sample 1861101 | NCBI WGS metagenome assembly QDKV01 (sample SAMN04275158, study PRJNA302643) | Fungus metagenome, whole genome shotgun sequencing project. | isolation source: fruitbody | host: Mallocybe terrigena | place: Sweden | collected 2013 | reverse complement strand
GATAGTGTTAATTAGAACAATGAAAACATACTTGAATATTTTTAAGAATTGTGGGGCAGCACAACTAGAAGTAGAACATTTTTTCAATTACACCTGTTTACTCCTCACCGGATAGCAAATTGCAACAGAAGAAATAGTTTAGGTACTACAAAATTTGGACAGGTAATGTAATAGTACTCAAGCTCAAATTCCCAAATAATTCCGGAGGCAAAAGCATAGTATTTTTGTCTGGAAATCGAAAAAAACCGTTACGTTGGGGAAAAACCGTTACATTGTGACACATAGTATAGAATTAGTGACCAGTCAATGATTGTTGCCCTGAATTGGTAACACTGAGTCATGCTGGGCCACAATCCTAGTTTTCATTTCGCCCACCCGGGATACCCTCATGAGTCTGAACAGTGCTCGTGGACGTCAACCACTGTCTCTGCTTGTGTTCAGTCATCAGGATTCCGTCCGTTAGGTTTTTTGAGTTCTGAAAACATTGAAACCCAGGTCCATTTTCTGGAAAACTATTTTTTATTTTTTTTAAACAATGACTTTCTTAGTTGATTAACATACAGTTAGTAAATGTATTAATAATTTTCAGGTTTTTGTAGTTTACAAGTTTCGAAGTTTTCAGAACCAGAAAAATTCAAAAAACCCTCAAAACCCGAAACTAAATGGAAGGTTTGCTGATGGCCATATGTGACCAGATAGAAAGAAATTTCACCTTGACCCAACCTCAAGCGTTGGTCATCAAATAGACCCAAAAAAATCGACTGTATTCGTATACTATTCCTCTAAGCAAGTTTTGATTGGCTTGTTATTACATTTTTTTTTCTAAAAAAAAACTCCACAAATAGACACGAGTTTCAAGGCATGATGAATTTCAAGAACAGGGAATTGAAAAGATACCAAGTCAGAGCAAAAGTCTTGGAGCGAGAGTTAAGAGAAAATAGATTCAAAGAGACAGAGAGGGGAAAAAAAGAAAGAGAAAGCGTTGTCGGGACGAGATAAAAAAAAACTTGCATATATTGGGGAAAACCTCTTCGATCGAAAGGAGCTTTGGATGATAGGGTTTGTTTTGAAGGGTCCAGATTAAAAACAGGACAAAAAAATATGTGTTGGATTTATAAAGAAAAAGTGAGATGGTTAAAGGCAAAAAAGGGAACCAATAATACATAAAACAGAGTAGTGGTAAGTGGTGCCAGGAAAAACGTCGAGAGTAAGAAAAAAGGAGATTGGGAGGGGCAGGAAGGAAAACAGATAGACGCCTTTTTTTTTAGATGGACGGAGAAAAAGCAAGTCATTAATGCCATATGAGGGAGTTTGTAATGCGAGGATCATAGAGAAAGAATAGACGAAAGAAGCACAAGGGAAACAAGTCTCCAGTTTAAAATGAGAAGTATCGAAGACCTAACATGAAAGAGGAAGTAAAAGGGGGCTATGTGACAAAGAGCGTAACCTGTCCTCCTGGTCTGTACTGTTCAAAAGCCATCTGAACATCCTCCGTCGAGCCAAGCGAGACCATATCCCCGTCCTCATCCTTATACTTCACCCTCAACGGCCCATCATCGCGTCTAGGTCCACAAAGTCTAATCTTCTTGCCCACCTTATCCACCAAATCTCCATACTCCGTTGACCTTGGCACTTGAATCACAAATATATCCTCATGAAAATGTACCTTCACCTTCACAGGCGGCGATAGTGGAGGTTCTGGACGATAACGGTGGTGGTGATGAAGATGAAGAACAGGGGTCGACGAGTGCGTGCGCGACGTAGGTAGCACCATCCCCCCAAGCGAAGACTCACTTGATCCATACGGCGTAATGGGAGAAGAACTGTTGGGCGAGTAATCTGAACTCTCGCCTGTCGATTGACTCGACCCACTCCCTCGCTTCCCGTTGATTTCCCCAAGTGCACCATTCGACATCGTTGGAAGGGGCCTGTGATCGCGATTCCAATGCGTCTGCGCCGAGTTGGCAGGCGGCATGGGCGGAGCACCACCACCCGCTTTGGACGACGACGACGGAGGGGGAATATAAGCTTGCGGTTGGCTCACACTCCTCGACCTGCTCATTGGCTGAGGTGGTAAAAGCGTAGGCGTCGCCGACCTTCCCCCACGATAATCACCCGCATTCATCACGTTCATAATTGGATTAGGCACCACCACCACTGGTCCGTTATTATTCGGACTCTCATACCCGTTTCTCAGGCGCGTCGAACTATATTGATTGCGCAGCTGAGGACGAGCAGATTTCGGCGGCGGCGGAACGGCTGATCCAAAGCTGGCATCCGAAGCGTTCATATTATTTGAGTTGAGGCGCGGTGTGCCTGGGCGCATGCCCAGTTGTGGAGATTGGACGGAGGACGACGTGCTTGGCATGGGAGGAAGACCGTTCGACCGCCATTGGGCGATGACAGGGCCATCCGTACCTTCCGTCTGTGCCCTGGGTCTCTCTGTCACGGGATTATTGCCTTCGCGTTCTGGAGGCATGCTAAGTGAATTCGGTCCTCGTCGGAAAACAGGGGTACGGCCGGAAACGGGTCCAAACTGCCCAGATGATGAGTAGTCCTCCGAGTCATCATCATCGTTATCAACATCGAAGCCATCATGAGGATGAGCTCCGGAGCTGTAAGGGCCATCATATGGAGTAAGGCTTCCACTCGGCCGACCGCGAATAGTGGTGCTCGTGGATGATTGGGATGTGTGTGAGTAGATAGAAGCTGGGGAGTAGTGCGAGGATTGGTTCGTGATCCGGTTGTACGTCGAGGAACTGGGGGTATTGACAGTCGCAATACGGGACATACCGTTGCGCTCGCCAGCTTTCCGTAAAGCGGCCTCTTTGATGAGTCGATTGATGGTGGCTTCCCATTGCCTCATTTGATCCTCTCTCCGGCATCGTAGAGTGAAAAACTCGAGGTCATCATCTCCTTTCCACCACACGGCAAGATGATAGTGTATAGGGATACCGATAGCTGGTCCAACGTGATCAGCATCATTATCACGAAAAATGATGAAACGAATATTCGCTTACTGGGTGATGCTCGAGCAGGAACAGGGACTGCTTGAGTGACATTACCAAGGAAGATCCGTCCCTTCAGCAGCAAAGGCGTGTCCTTTTGCGTTTTCATGCCCCCCGGCAGTGACAGAGGCGGAGGGGTTCCTTGCTTCTTCAGGATAGAAGACCCATTCTTGGATTGTCCTTTGGCACCCTTTGCCGGTTGAGGAGACGCTTCCTTGCAGCAAAGAATGATCTTCTCAAACAGGAAGACATGATACTCCCTGTCGATATCGGACTTTGTCACAACGAAGATGTCATCGAGTAGGAGATCACCAAAATTTTCGAGGTGATGGCCTTTCCAGTCCTCTACCCGGGCTTGGAGTGATTTGACAGTTTGCTCGTTCTCAGCGCGCCGTTGTGCCTCGTTTATTTTGTCAGTGATGCGCCGTGCAGCATCAACACCCTGTTTAAGGTCATTAAAGTGAATGTATGTTGACGCCGAGCATGCTTTAATAAGGGACTGTAAAGTGAACGTTAATTCCATTTTCTACGAATGTCACAAAAATCCAAAAGACTTACATCCAGGAGGAGAGGATACTTGCAAATTCGTTGGATCGGTTTGATGAGCAAACCGGGCAGCTCGCCTTTGACATTGATTAGGTGGTTCAGAGGCTGTGTACAAATATTTGTCAATATACAATGTTGATGTTGCCAGGGAAATGATGGCGCCCAAACCAAAGGGTCAAGTGATGTAGAAAATCAAACTTACAGCGAGGTTCTGCTCGTTTGCAAGCATGATCTCTGTGGCATTGGCGTAATTGGAGCAATAAGGCTCATAAACTATGAATTCATCTTCCTATAACCGGACAGATAAGGAAGCACATGGGTAAGTAGGAGAACAATGACAGCAGGAATAGACGTACATTCTCGATGAAAGGAAGACCCCACCGTTGTTCTTGCCAAATTAGTTCTGCGATACTCTCCAACCGGATGAGAAATTTCCGTTGGAAATTGACGAGTTTATTGAGATTGGGAAAGAGAAGGTGGATTGTATCTTGATCCATCAAATTTGCCTGAGCGAGAGCAGCCGAGTATTTCTGTTATCGTAAAAGATAGGAGAGTGTGTCGTTAGTGAAGTGGGAAGTACACACCTGCATGATTTCCAAGTCTTGGACGTATTTACGTTCAGTTTCCACCATCTCTTTAATAATATTGTTCCGTGCTGATTCTTGGGCATTAGCGGGAGTAGACACGAGGGTATCTGCTAGCGAGTCGAATGAACCGTTCTCGGGTATGGAGGGAGGTGAGAGGGGGACATCTTCAAAAGTGTCGGGTGGCAGGTAGTCGACGATGGCGGTTACGGTGTTTATTACCTGCGCAAAAGACGGTTATAAAACGTGTAAATGGATGATAACAGTAATAGTACATACCTTGACCAACCCATCAGTCGAGTTTCGATCCCAGAGGTCTGTTACGGTGAAAGGCTCGCAACCGGGAATTGCCTTCGCGACCTTCTCCTCCCTGATTTGCATTGCAAAGAGAGCGATAGCACGCTTTTTGACGCGATCAGGGTTTGCTTCATACTGCTCTGGATCGAAGGAAGAATTATTGATTTTATTGAAGCCCGCGTCTTCAGGGAGTTGATCGAAAATGTAACAGAGGGGTGTACCGGTGGAAAAAAGATCCCAAAGCTGGGTGACAGGGTCTGTAGACCGTCTGGCATCTGGAGAAGAGGAAGATAGTGAGAAATAGGGAGCGAAACCACGAATGCGGAGGAGACGAGATCTGAGGGCGGAGCATTGTTGGTAAAGGGACGTGGACTGGGAGGCGGCTTTGTTGAGGAGAGTGTTGTTGGCTGTAGTGTCGATTAGAAGACCCGTTGTAGATACGATAGACTTTTTGCGACTAGCCACTGAGGCCATTGTACAAGTGGACAGCGAGTGGGGGATTGCTGGTCCGCCAAAGAAACTGACTGTTGGTAAGTAAGGACACTGCTATCAAGTCCAAACTGGGCAATCCGTGTCCCTTCAAACTCCGATTCCCACATTAGTTTTCTAATTCCCTGCTATTGTTCATTTATTCATCTTTCATTTATTATATTAGTGTACCTGTCTACCGAATAAATCCAACTAAGAATCAACCACTACATACCTTCGAAACTAATCAAATTTCCACAATCGTGGTACAACTTCCGCTCTACCTTCCCTTACGACCTTTGCCTTGTTTTCTTTTCTCTCTAATACGCTCTTTTTTTATTTTTTACTCACCTTCCCCGGATGGTACTATCGGAATGAATGAAACAAAGGTCCGGCTTTAAGCCTATATACTTCCCGTTAGTAGGCGATTTGTTTCTTCTCTTTCCGGTCTCCTCTGACTCGGCCATTCAAGTACTCTTTTGGGCGCTGATGTATCTTGACCCGTCCGCGCCATTGTTGAGCAAAAGTCCGGTTTCACACTTGTAATGCATTTGAACTCGTTATAGTACCCGTATCCTGTTCTGCTGACGACATTGTCTTTTCTCTGCCTACATTGTCAACGGAGCTAACTTCCACGCAGCAATTTCTAATTCTGGACGGAAATGCGCACATGGCTGTTCAATATTCAATATCCAATACCCACAAAGGTTTTTGTTTCCTCGTCAATATCATGCCTTCGGAATTGACAACTCCGAGTACCATCTCCGGTTTCGTCTGTGTTTTCCCGAGCGATACGGCACTCGTATTATTCGATTGACTCTCAGGAGGCATTCCGTCAGTGATTCGGTCGATTAGAAAATATAGATAACGACGTACTGCACCGCGCAAATGAGTAAGTGTATACAGAAATCTTTCGTAATTCCTTTACCGAGGGTCTTTACAGTAATCACAATCATCATACATCATTGGCCTGGCGTGATGATGCTCACGCAGGAATGATCATTAGTCTCCCGGCGGTGGAAAGCTGAACATTACAGCTCGCTTTCTATTTTCATTGAAAACTCAGACTGTCTGTAATCGGATATAATAAAGACACCGAAACCACTTAAACGAAAGTGGAAAGACCGCTCACCCTATCATTTTATCTTTCATTTCTTATCTTTGCGTAATACCAAATCATCATGGCAGGTACACTCACTCATGTTACCATGCAACGTCTCTCTCCTTTTACCCCCCATATTCAAACAACAATTCCAAAGCTCTATACTGTTACAATCAGTAGCTGCAAAAGGCCATCCAGGAGAAGAGTAGAGAAGAGTGCCCCTTCAAGGACATCTGAACCTTGACGGTAACGCCAAAGGAAAGACCCCGTGGCGAGCATGTGGTTTACATTTCCGGATATAGGATACTAGTCCCAGCATGCCAGTTCAAATGTTCCGTGTCGCAATAAATGGAGTGGCAGGTGATAGCAGGGCGGGGGAACTCGCTGACCCTCTGCGATGAAGAGGAAGGACTCAGGTATTTAAAAGTAGCTGTAATAAACTACTACTACTAGAAGTATATATACAAGTCATACAAATACAGCCGATCGTAGCTATAATTCTACTGGATAGCCTTTTTTTGAAGGTAGACGATTAAAAAGGCTGGAATATTCTCCACCATGTGTTGCAAGGCTCAGCTGATTGGATATGTTTGATAAGTGTTTACAAGAATAACGAGAGGTCTAGAACCCAAATATTATGTTAGTTTCAACTCGTGATTCCTTTTACTTCTTTTTCCCTTCTTTCCACACTGACGTTTGGTGATTTTGATATGCCCTGGACAAAAAATATACTGAAACTTGTGCAGTAAGAATACGACGCTCTGACAAGTCGCTACGCTTTCCTTGTTTGAAGGGATGATATCATATAATCTTCTTTTCTTCTTCCCCTTCTTCGTTTTCACTATACTTTCAGACTAATTTAAGGATCTAGGTATCAAGCTGTATCAAATGTTCTCGTTGCACCATTGGCATCAGCTTCCCGACTGAAACTAATTTAAGGATCTAGGTATCAAGCTGTATCAAATGTTCTCGTTGCACCATTGGCATCAGCTTCCCGACTGAATGATAACGAATTTGAAAATAACTTGTCAGGCTTGTACCTGGTAGCTGAATTCAAGCATGAACTCATTTGCCTCCGAGTCGGGTGTGGTATATCTCTCGTAGTGCATTAGTAGCATTGAAGAGCACCTGACATTATTCATCTGCCATCGTGCATGGTGAAAACGTACCAGTACGCGTGCGCATGCTGGGCGCAACATGCCAGAACTTGCCTTAACCGCAAGTGTCGCAAGTCGTTGATCAGAAGCCAAATCTATCTTCGGAAAAAAATAAGCCCTGGAAAAACGGAGTTGCTGGTCCCCCTTTTGCCAACCCAGCAGCTGTTTTTGACGTACGGGGTTCCTTTTCGTGTAAATTTTAGGGCTTTTTTTGATTCGGTCATCTCGGATATCTCACGAGTTTTTTATACCTGAAGGCATGTACTAGGACCTAAATTATCCACCTGTAATATTCTACTAACTTTTCTGTGTGCTACTGAACGGGATAACCCCCAAGTTGACACATGCTCTTTGTAAAACTACATTAAAGGACCAGGGTGATAATAATAAAAGCTCAAATGTAGGCTACCAGTAATTTGTATGTTCTTTCCGAAAGTTAAGCATATAAAAATTGTCGTTGTGGCCATTGTGTGGCTAAGTGCTGTATACTCAAAGCTTGCTTGCAAGTGCCGTTGATTGTGCGACGAAATCCCCGAGATGACCGAATCAAAAAAGTGGCAGCCTGGTGTTAACCAGAATTTATGATCAATCTCCACAGTTGCCGATTCTACGTTTTGTTCCGAGGTATGGACGGTTCTCACCAGTGTGGCACAGGTACAACCGAGATCCCAACTTGAACGACGGGAAATTGGTTCATGGACCCAGTATATACTATGACGAGCCAGTGTGTGTACTTGCAGTCCGGGTCCCATTACTGGTTGATCACATCAGATGGGAACATGCAAAACTTCGTTGCTTTCCGTTATACCCAGACAACTTCTCGGCCGCAGAAGGGTGTCAGACTACTAAGTAGTAGTACTAGGGGGATCTGTGATTGTAAGTGAATAATTGACTCGGAGTCCCAAGAAAAAATCGTTTAGTTAGGTAATAATATTTCCACGAAAGGTATGTTTTACCTTTCTCGTCGAGGTCGCTTCTGATGAATGCGAGATCTTAAATATAAAAACAAGTTCTTTTTCTTCTGTTATTTTATTTGGCATATTCATTCGGAATCAACTGCCCACCGAGATCCGAGTGGATGAAAAGAAGTGAATACAAATTGAAACGGTTTAGGCAAAGCTTTGACGTTAGAAAATCGTGATACGTCAAACAATGAGTCTATTCTTTGCAATTTTTACCTAGCAGGTAGGAGACCAAATTTCTGGACTCTCATACTCCCATACTTCGGGCGAGTGAAGCGGATGGAACCTAAGGATTCGAATGAGAGTCTTGATGAGAGTACTAGGGGAGATCAAGAAGTTCGACTGCTGAGTTGGTCAAGCGTCCCAGAACTGTAATTTTTTGGTTTCGTTATTAGAATTTAGTATACTTGAGATTCTCTCTGGTTGGCAATCATTAATCAAGGCTTGGGTCAAACACCGAAGTTATTTAATATCGATACTGCATTCACAGATTGGTGGGAACATTGTGCTGCTTAGTCATGCGTGTACTGGACTCCAACCACCCATGGTCTGCGACCTCATAGATAATCCCAAGTGGACGCAAGACCCATGGCACCAGCTCGTTCCAGTCGTCGCGAGGCACATGCATCTTCAGTGTCGCAGCAACAACAAGGACCCGACTTTCACAATGAAAGCCAGAATGTCCACAAGCAGATTTTCCTTGATCCTTCATTTGGCTTACCCCTCTCGATATTTGTCGAAAAAGATGTAGAGGACAAGGAGTTGGTATATCAACTCATTCAGGTATGTCTTCTGTACCACGAGATTATATCGTTTGGTTTGTGAAATTTAATGACACGTTTCACACATTCCAGAAACACGGAGGGGCAGTCTCGACAGGATACAGTCGCGTTCAATACATTCTCGGTATGTCACTGTATGTCTTGTGGTTTTCTTTCCCTTTGAATTTTTCGTTCTGCAGTTAATCCGCACAAAACATCCGGTCAGAATTTGTTCAAGCAATATGTGGGGAAGGGAGGGAAAATTGTTCTAGATGTTCGTTGGGTTCACGAATGCATCAAAGCGGGTGCACTTCAAACTTATCAAAATAATTGGGGGGGATGCAAAGTCACAGGCACAGAGACGTACGTTCCTTTGTTCCTTGTCATAAAAAGACTGAAATGCCATTTTGTGCAGCGCATATACGACGCCGCAGGAGGACGACTCCTCGAGCTCTGTTAACCGTCCGATGTTGCATCCACCGTCACTCCAGCCTGCGATGCCGCCCGTAGACCAAATGCAGCCCTACCAGTTCCAGATTTATACTCCCCAGATTCATGCCCATCCAGCTCCGCGGCACCTGTCTACCGCAGCCCCAGCATGGCCTATCATCGGGCCTTCACAACCTCTTCAGGCTGTATCCTCTACTTCGCAACCCCACGTTATTCAGCGTCCTCCTCCTCCTCCACCTGATCATCCGCAGACTCAAGATCAGCCGTATCGCGAGGGCACGTGGGATGAATATAACAGCCCCGACGATATCTCTGCTCAACACGGCCCGTATGAGTACCCTCGTTATAGGGAAGATCAAAACGGTTGGGTTCCCCCTGGACCTTACTATGACGCAGCAGTATGTCCCTCATAGCCTACAAGCATATTTTACGCTTAAGTGTGATCTTCAAGTACGAACAAAGTTATGACCAACAACATTTCATGGACGACCAACCAGATCATTCTTCTGGGTCAAACTCTGTCACAGGACAAGTACCTATTCCTATTGCAGGACAGTCAGCTCAAGCTGCATCACCGGATTCTGAGAGGCCTCGTGGACGCAGGCGAACTCGTACTCAAGTGAGCTCCTTTTACCCATCAACGAAACTTAGATTCAATCTTAACAGCCACCACCGGCTGTTGCGGCTACTTCTTTGGTCGTGAATCGCAATCCCCCCGCCCGATCACCTACGCCTCCCACAAGGGTGATAAAAAGCACCTATGGTGGAAACTTGTTTACTGCGGACGATGTGTTGTACCTAAAGAGATACATTGATTATTGCCAGGATCAGTGTCTTGTTTTAAGGTACATCTAAATTTGGTTTTCGTAGACCACGGTACTTATTTGTTTTACACAGTTTGCGTGAGATATGTGAAAGGATTGCTGTCAAAGTAAGCTAATTTTTTCTTTCTGATTGAACCATTCTTAAATAGTTTGTTAGGCTCCTCACCATACGTTTGTTTGGCAGACCTGCAGTTTTTGTTGTTTTGCTAATTACACAATAGCTTCTACTCTTGGCGTCGCTACTGTAATAAACATAAAATCAAGCTCGGTGGTTACACCATGAACCATGACCGTTCCAGTTCTCCGGTGGAAGAAGAACGAATCGACATGGACGTTGATAACAATACGACCCAGGCATCATCCTCAACCCAGCCAGCAGAACCCCCTGCCCCCGTTCATGTAGCAGGGCGATTGGACATGGCCGCTGCTAAAGCCTCAGTCGAGACAGTACAAAACAGGAATCGTTCGCCTACCCCACCTCGATCTCTATATAGGAGCACCACTGGTAAAGGCGTCGCATTCACTCAGGAAGACGTGAATTTCTTGATGAAGTTCATGACGTATCGGAAGTAAGTTCCTTGGTCTTTGCAGTAGTTGATTCAGGTCGCTTGATATCTCTTGTTCAGATCCCAAGGCACATGGGATGTTGTCGCTTTCTGGAAGGATGTGGCGAGCAAAGCACCGCATCATTCCAGGGCTTCTTGGATGAAGTTCTGGAGGCGACACAAACATGAATTAGACTGGGAGGCTGGTGACGCACCTCTTCCGCCTCCTCCGGATAAGAAGTTACGATATAGCAAGGAAGATGACATACTCCTTGCGAAGTACTTCCTTAATAAACCTGGTGGGACTTCGGACCTGGTTTTCCAGGCCTTTGGTCGCTTGGTATGTACTTCTCCTTCTCGTGTCATCATTTGCTTGTCATAGTTTTCCATTAATATAATGTTTCTGAATGCACAGAATCCCCATCACCCCTGGAAAGGCTGGCAAGAACATCACCGAATACATCGCGCCAAAATCGACCAATTAATGCAACGATTGGCCAACGGAGAGAATATGGATTCGGGCAACACAGAAGGGACGTAATTTGCTGCTGGCTTGCAGAGATAAATTACTTCTTTTTTCAAAAACATTTTTGTCGAACTGGAACCTTGGCGTGTAGACAACCATTGCATTAAAAATGCATACATATCCTCGATTGGTCTCGTTCTTGACTTTAGCTATCACGACTTGGTATGAAAGTCCAAAATAGATAACCCCATCACGTGTGACCTTCTTGTGACACGCCTCTTTAGTATGGATCCATCTCTAAATTCTGTCTCCAACAAAAAATCCAAATTCATGATTCTGAATTTTTCCCAAGTGTTTGTTATCTGAATTTCCTAATTTATCACATGATGGGGTGAAGTATGGATTTCCTCTACCTTATGTACGGCCAGGATCCTAAAACCAGCCTCTCAATTCGAGAGGATCGCAATATGAGATCATGAAGCAGCATGGTGCAGAGGTAGCGGGGGCCCATAGTTGCTTGACTGAAACCCTGAGCTGGTTTTAGGAGCCTGATGTACGGCCAGGAAAAGTCATAAGACAACGTACCAAAATCTAATAACAGTATTGATAACTCGGTTGCTAAAAACTGGGCAACTCAGTGACCCTCTCAATTTGAGAGGATCGCAACAATTTTGGCTGAGGTGATGGGATCAATATTTATTTGTACTTTGATATCATCACAACCAATATTCGTTTATTTCTCATTGCGAATTGAGAAGCTGGTTCTAGGGGCCTGATGTACGGCCAGAAAAATCATAAGACAACGTACCAAAGTCTAATAACAATATTGATATCTCGGTTGCTACAAAAGCTTTAGGCCGAAAACGCCAAAAGATTTTAGCAGCAACTCGTTTCGATCGAGTGACCTCGGGGTTTCAGTCAAGCGACTATGGGCCCCGCACGCTACCTCTGCGCCATGCTGCTTTGATGTTATTGTTCACATAGGAATGCTAACAAGGTGAAATCATTGTTCGACGGCACTAATTCAATTAGTCTTTTTATAGTTGACACTATGAGCGACTTTGAACTGGATTTTGACATTTCTATGGGAGACTGTTCATCCAGTCTTAATGATGATCCCAACATACGTATGGAAAAACAAATGGAAGGTGAAACCCAGGATTCTGAAAGCGATGAGGGTTCGATGTAAGACTGTCAACTTTTCGCGCTTATTGACCCAAATTTAATTTGAACATAGGTCAACGCCTACTAGTAATGCGATTGAAAATATAGAAGAAATGGTTTTGTTATTCTTAAGACAACTAGAAATGTCCGGACGCAAGCCTCCGACAGACCACCATACGAATGAATCTGGAGACGGTGACAATAAAAGAAAATCTTTAAAGCCAAATCACGGCATCGAGTTGCGGTTGGCGAACAGGAAGAAACCGGACACAGACAGGTTTTCTCCGACTATTATTTTATTCCGACGTTTTAACCTTGAGTAGTGTCGTCACAACAAAAATTCTTCGATACCCCCGGCGATGTCGAGGGGGAAGCTTAAAGGCTTTCGGTAGGTGAATATATGCGCAGAATCGGCATAATGCTGAGAATGTCAAGCACAATTATTCAAGGTCCTCGATCTTGTGCATGAAGCTACTTTGAGCGGTGTTCCTTCGACCAAAAGGTACACTATACAACTTGTACTTTGTAATACTTATGGGGCTAACTTGGTGTTGCTAAGGGACATATTTTATAGGGACGTTCCGCTGTTTAAAACCCAGAGAGTTGTTGACACGGTAAGCAAACGAAGGGTTGATTATGGCTTGAATACCACTGACCATAATTGTTAGTTAGTGGACGATGTTGCTGCAACGTTCCAGCTTGAACGTTCTGATTTGAATATTGTCGAAGAATTCAATTTATCGCTTCACACGACTTTCCTGATGTTCCATGATAGCGATCGTCTTCGAAGGGACTTATTTGCGGTTCGGGCGTGAAGATGATGTTGACATCTGGAGATGTAATCCAGTGCACTGATTCGGAGGTGAAGATGTTTTAAGAAGGCCAAAGTTTTCATTTAATACCTCAGACAGAGTACACTCATTCCTGCTGGAGAGGATATTGAATCGTTTTGTGTCGACGAAGACCTGGCCTGGGTACTGGTTATCGAGAAAGAGGTAGGCGACGTATACTTGGGACCAATGCTTGGACCTGACTCGAATTAGGCTGTCTTCCAAACCCTCTGCCAACTGAGAGTTACTCGACGTGAGGAATTCCCAGGTCGTGGTGTAATAATTACGGTATGGGTCTGCATAGAGTCCATATCCATCACCTATATTTCTTTACAGGGTAAAGGGTATCCGGATATAGCAACGCGCCATCTTGTAAAATCTCTGGCAGACTCCTTACCTCGCACGTGAATCCTTATCTCTGAAAATGGAGGAATTAACACTGATCCTCTACGTCAGTATCCCGATTCTAGGCTTAGTCGACGGTGACCCGTATGGTCTCGACATCCTATCTGTATACAAGTACGGGAGTAAAAGTATGCAGCACGAAAGCGAGAAATTAGCTGCAAGACGTCTGAAATGGCTTGGGTTATGGGCCAGCGAGCTAGCTAGGTATTTGTCTTTGTTACAACAGCATGCTCCAGTTGACACTTTAGAAAAGTCTCGGGATTGCAAAAGATAAGCTTCTCCCCATTACAAGACACGACGAAAAGAAAGTGAGAAGAGAAGAAATGTTTATTTAATATTTGACATTTAGTCGTGCAGGCTTTAAGTATGCTCTACAGGCAGGACAATCCACTTCCTGGAAAATGGAAGTGAGCACTTCATCTGTTGGAAGGAGCAATGAGAAGTTGACCTTTTTATTAGAAAAGAACTACAACATACGCTTCATAGTCGACGTAAGGCTGAAATTGAAATTTTGACAGCAGCTGCGCAGGTTGAATTCGTGGACTGTCGAAATTCGCAGGGGAGCAAGGGATTACAGACATCTATTCCGACCACCAGTTTTTGTTCTGCGAGCGATAGAGACAAACCTTCCGAACCTCATGCACTTCTCCTTTATTATTTGGCCTCCAAGATTAATTACTTCATCAAATCTGCTAGTAACCAAAGTTCACAGAGAGTCCTGTTCGTACAGTAGCGGAAGTAAGATAAAATGGTATACCTCTTCTCACTCGGTCCAGTTAAATCTGTGCTTTATAGGTTTCTTGAGAGGCGCCATAATCTCCTTTACACACTGCGGAAGACTGAAGTACAGGTAGTTGATTTTTCGGCAGCTAACTATAAAATACGGATCCTTCTGCCCAGGATTGATTTCACTCCACCTCCGAGCCGCCAGAAATGTTAATACAATTTGCAGGAAATTTAAACGACAAACATGTGATAATCCGGAGCACATTTTTTCCACTGAACCAGCTAAAACTCTTGGGGAAGAAGGAGCCAGCAGCCACCTGCGAGGACTCATGTTCCGTGGTTAAATCAGATATGTACTAAGTCCGAAATTTGACCTTAATTTATATTTTTTTCTGTCAGGAAAACAGCTTTTTACAAATACATTTGCTGATATGCGGGGAGAAAACCCCAAAACAAAGGGAGAAAGTTACCAATTATTCAAACACGAGCTTCATCATCGGTCCCATGATTAAAGTGTCCATTCTTAGTGCCAACCTGGGAAGCATAGGTCTGCTTTGACCTCCATTTCGACGATGTTCGAGGGGTGGTCTCCTCGAACATGCGGTCCACTTGCTCGAGAGTGAGACCTTTGGTCTCTGGGACGAAAAAATACGCGTAGATGCAAGCGCACGTGCAGAGACTTCCCCAAACGAAAAAGACGTTCGACTTCAGGTTTCCTCTATCCTCACCGACCATGTAAGGAGTGATGACGGCGATGACGGTGTTCCAAAGCCAGTTGGAAGCAGTTGATAGAGCGATACCACGAGAACGGATGGAGATGGGGAAAACCTCGCCGGTGACGACCCATGCACCTGGTCCCCAAGTTGAGGCGAAGAAAAAAATGAAGATGCAGATAAATGCAATCTGAGCGTTTACGGCAGCGATATTATCGGCAGCTTGCGTTCCGTCTGGCAATATGTGGGAACGGTTGAAGCCGACGGTATCACCGACAATGGCGACGATGAACTGGCAGATGAGCATACTAAAAGCACCCCAAATGAGAAGTGGGCGACGACCAAACCTCTCGACGGTCCAGAAGGAGATAGGGGTCGATAGTACATTGATAAGCGTAAAGACGAGGGAGATGAGGAAAGTGTTGCTTATAGCGTTCGTGGACTGCAGGAAAGGGGTTGAATAGTAGAAGATGAAGTTGACACCGGTCCACTGCTGCATCATTTGCAGAGAAGTTCCAAGAATGGTACGACGAAGGTTACTTTTGGCTTCCCATAGGCTACCAGAGAAGCAATTGGTCCAACTAGAGATATAGCCGGTATTTGGAGCCACTCTGCGCTCATACTCAGCGTTCGCCATAATTTCAGCAAGTTCGTTCTCGACATATTCGGAATTATCGGGCTGGCCTCGAAGAGTCGCCAGAGCCTTGCGAGCTGCTTCGATGTTACCACGCTTGACGAAATAACGAGGTGATTCTGGTAGGAAAAAGAGACCGGTGGCCAGAACAACACCCCAAGCAAATTGGATGGCGATGGGAATCCGATACTGTCCAGTGTCCTGGCGGTTTTGAGATGCGTAAACGACGACTGACGCGAGGAGGAGGCCAATTGTGATACAAAATTGGTAACCAGAAATCAAGGCACCGCGAACCTTTCTTGGACAGATCTCGGACATGTACATGATAATGGTCGCAGAAACTTGACCCATACCGAAACCGCCAAGCAGGCGGCCGGCGACGATGAGACCAAGAGCTTGTGTCGGGTTGTCAACAGTGGTAGAAACTTGGACAACGACTCCAGCGATGTAAATAAGAGAGCCGGCGATGGCAGTGGTACGACGCCCGAAAATATCCGCGGGATCACCGGCCATGAGCGCACCTGCAGTCCAGGGGGAAAAGGTCAACAATATTTTCGAAGAGAGAAAAAAAAATCCTTTACCAAAAAAGGTTCCGCAAGACAGAATGGAAACGATAAATGACTGGTGGGAACTGCTAAGAGCAGTGGCCCCATCCCCTTCTACGGCAGTGATGAATAATTTAGAGCCGCTGACACCATTGATGTAACCCGAATCGTAGCCGTAGAAGATACCAGCAAAAGTGGCGAAAGCGCACATAAGATACGCCTTCCATGTCACTGGAGCTTCGATAATCTCTACGTGGGAGGTGGTTGCGAAACCAATGTGCTTCGAGGGTGGTGGGGAATCCTTCTCTGCCATCGCTGCAAGCTGGAAAAAGACAAAGACAAACTTTTTAAAAGAATGAGCTTGGAGAGGGAATACTTACGTCTCAGGAAAGTCAGAGAAAGAGGGACAACGCGTAGAGACACGATGTTCCAAGAAGATTTTATAAACTATTCAGGGATGAACTTGCAGCCGTTCGAAACAAGACGTTGGAAGTTGGAAGTGTAACCATGCGGTGTTCTATAACTCTAACACAAGATGTTCCCCACATCTCGGCATTGATTCTCCCATTTTCTTGAGTGTTTGGCTCTAAACGGGACCTCACAAAAGAACATATGATCCTCAGGCCTCCAAAAATAGGAAAAGACGGCTGACACCGTAGCGGCTGACCCGCAAAGGTTGATCCCGTAACGGCTGGGATCGTGGCGACTAACGGCTGACATCGTAGCAGCGGAACGGAAGAAATTTAAAACTTGCAGTGCTGCTTTGCATAATTCTTTGAAATCCAGTTTTGTGATGGCAGTGAAAAGTGTACTCACAAAAGTATTCGAGTTTCCAACCCCCGTAAACGATTGCTGTCGAACCGTGCATTTAACATCACTGGTGTCGAAGCGAGAGGATTCAGATGCAAGGTATAAGAATAGGCATGATGAATATCGCTGGAATGGCGAGATGTTTGTCAGTCCTTATCAGTATCAAGAGCAAAGTCGACTCCATATTTGCTACTGGAACAAGTAACAGTATCTGTTCCTCCTTCCCTTCTCCAATGGGATATCTCCCGATGTCGTGGCTGCTTTCAGAACTTCATGCTTGGGCGGTGAGCATATAAGGTTATGAGCTTAACCACTACACAGCTGTGATAAACAGCAGATTCTCGATTCCGTAGGACAAACCTGGACCATGACCTAGACAAAAACCCGTCACAGAAAGGTTGTATGACGGATCTCATCATTGCTCGGTGAGCGGATAGACAAGTTCAAGAAGGTGAGGAGGCGACATAGTGTGAAGAGAATGCGAGCCATATGGAATGAGGACCGTCAGAGAAAGGAAAGCAAAGCTCAACAAAAGATTAGTCGACGAGAAAATGCTGCAAAAAATTATAAAAAATTATCCGCTATAGATCACAAGGTTGAACCCGCCTTATGTGTATCGCTCATAGACGGAAGGGGTGTAAGCTTTTGATGAAAATGTTGAATTTCAAGTAGCCTAGTACGAATGCGATAGTAGGGCTTTCTCTTCAAGTTGTACCCGTGACTGGGATAGGGGCGCCCTTCAGTTCTTCGGTTCAATGGCAGCACCGAGTCCTATTCCTTCGTCGTCGGCCTGGAGACCCTGCATTATGACTATGTCACGGTAAACACATAGACGATGATTTTGTTGCAAAAGTGCTTCTCGCGCAAAGTGGTCCAACATTGGGTCCACGAGGAAAACGGAGTACAGTATCATCTGATTTCGACTAATGGTGACGGAGGAGAAACAGCGCAATTACTAATTAGAGTCGGAAGATAGGCCATCGGTGACCAAAGATACCCCTCACGGAAGAGGTTGATATCGTGCAACCCAAGCAGGCGTAATGCGATCAATACATCTACACAAACCTGGTGCGATTGACCTCCTGAAATGCAGGTGTGGTTTTCCTCTCCAAATTGTCTATTGTCATACAATATTGAGGTGTATATTTTTTTCATTGCAGAGTCGCGTCACAATCTTTAAGTTTGTACTAAATGTACAACATAAAACATGAGTCGTTCTGCCCAGCATTGATTTCACCCCACCAGGATCCAGGGCCTTGTGAATTTGTATGTAACTCCAAGAGAAAGACAAGACATAAGTATCTCTCACGAGTCTGGGTGCACGAATAGACAAGAGCTATCACTTGAATGGCGAAACCCGTGTTAGTCCTTATCAATATCAAGGACGAGGTCAACTCAATATTTGCTACCAAATACGCTTGACCATGGTGTAACGTGTAAGATCTTCTAGTTTGACCCTCTCTTTCTTCCGAGTCTTCGGGCCGCCTTCCTTGTTTTCTCCTATCTCAGCTGTACGAGGTAAATCGTCCCGTTCATCGTCCAGCAACGTTTTCAATTTCTTGTTATACTCCTGATTAAAGGGGTAAATGTCTTTTTTTGTGAATAAAAACAAGTAACAGTACCTGTTCCTCCTTCCCTTCTCCGATGGGATCTCTCCCGAAATCGTTAACGACATCTGCCACTTTTCGAAACTCCATGAGTGCACGCCGGCGGTGGGCATATCCCAGAAGATTAACGCCAATTATAATCTTAACCACTACAAAGCTGTGATAAACGGTAGATTCAGCCATCTGGTGTGATAACAAGTGATTCTGTAGAACGAACCACAACCAAAACAAGAAACCCATCACACCAAAGGTTGTGTAACGCAAGATCTCATCATTGGTCAATGAGCGGATAGACAAGTTCCAAGTCCAGGGTGAGGAGGAGACGTAATGTGAGGAAAATATGAGCCATATAGATTGAGATCCGATGAGGATGAAAAGTGCTGCCAAAGGAAGGGAAGAAAAGCCCAGCCGACGAGCAACCAAAGGTGATTGATCGACGTAAGAGTGCTGCAAGAAATTCTTATAAATCGTCCATTGCTTATGAAGTCATAAAATTAAACCTGCCTTACGTGCACTGCGCTGTCCAACCGCACTCATACTGGCCAAGTCCCGACACAGCACATCGATATAACGCTCGTAGACAGAAGGACGGATGTGATTAAATTTCGTGATGAAGGCATGTTTCAGCCAATCCACGAGCATCTCGGATATCAATACAGTCAAAACCGGCTGCCAGAAGTGTTATTAAATCAGAAAAATACAATGTGCGAGTTGGAGAAATTGAAAATACAAACATATGTGATAATCCAAAGCACATTGCTTCCACTAAACCAGCCAAAACTCTTGGGGAAGAAAACGCCACCCGTAAAATCAAATTCCGTCCCACTGAGTTCAATTAGATTACGGAGTGCCACGGTGAAAAGCATCAAAGCAAGAGTAAAGCGCTCAACGATGTCTAGACTCACATCAAGAATTATTTGTGAATAAAGATTGTCATTCTTACCAGCACAAGTTATCTGGAATAAGTTGTCCTTCTCGAACCTCTTGAAGACACTTCCTTTTATTTCGACAAACTGGTTGGAGACCAATAATGTAAGGAGCGCGTGGTCGTACGAATTGATGGCAACGTTTAGTGCAATGAGTTGGTACATCATTATCAATGCATGGGCAACTGTAAAACATGAGCGTCTATTTTAATATAGACATATAAAACAAACTAACCGTTGTAGGCTAATGCAAGCAAAAAATATAGAAATGGTCGTAAAGTATGTGCCGAAAAAGGCCTTCGATGTGAGAGTGGTTCAAGTGTTGACCGAGAAAACAAGCAATCAAGGATGTCTTGTCCTATCGATGCACATAACCGGTCAGCAATCTAATGCGTCGAGATGAGTACTTCAAAACTATAGAAAAACAATCGTACCTCTAGAGCGTTGAATATGACGTAGAGTTTGATAGTATCCTGACCACGGATAGTATGGTAAATCTTGCTCGCGTCAGTGAGAGGAGTGAGAACTAAAATAGAGATAATGAGAAGCAAGGCCCTAAGAAGGTCGGCTTTTTGGGACGGTGGAAGAGATCGGGACGACCTTCGCAAAATGCCACCCATGAAAGGGAACAGAGCAAGGACAAAGCGGATAGGTAGGATGGTAAATGTGTACAGGAAAGAATCAAAACAGAGGATAAATCCAAAACCTATAATCTTGAATTTGATTTGCATCGTATGTTAGGTCGACAATAAAAAAAAAAGCAGAAAAACCTTCTCTATCGCAAACGGTATGCTCAAAAAATTGCTGACCCGTTCCCACTTCAACTCTTGGTGAGAATCAAAATCTGTTGCCAGGAGCTCCTCTCTAAGGTAATCCCACAAAGAAAACGGAATATCATCTGGTTTCGACCGTGGTGGTTGATTGTCAAGGATAGGTGTTAATGGCGACACAGGTGTCGGCGGAGAAACAGCTCGAGAAAGCACAATTGGAGTCGATGGAAGAGATGCATAGGCCGTCGGTGGAGGCTGCTCGCTAAAGATATTCCTTATAGAAGAGGTAGGACGTCCACGGTTCCCAATATCCACCAAGGGCTGATACTCCTCGTAGTCTGAAGTGTATTGCTTCTGATACATATGCGGGCCACGCATACGAAGGGCAAGACTACTATTATTTCGTACAGGAAGAGGGGCCGACGCTAGAGGTTTCGATGAAGAGTCCCGCATTGGCATCCCGTCGGATGAAAACCGCCGTTTCAATTTCCGAGACCTACTTGAAAATGATGTGCCGTTAAGAGTCGCCATAAGTAGCGGTTGGGCGTGTTGTTAATAGGATTTTACACTTCTGAAATTAAAAATGCAAAATAGGCACTACAAAGATGAATTAATAGTCAGCTGGGGTCAGGAAACCAAGTCCACAGAGCAGATGTAGGAGAGACAAGTTGGGAACAGTACGGTCGCTTTGTTCACGGTACAAGTTTATGTAAGCCCTTTACAAACTACTAATTCTTTGATTTGTGCGGTTAAGAGGAACAAATTGTCCATACACCATAATTTTTACCCTACATTGACAGTACCAGTGTTGCAGACAAAGAAAAAAAAAGCAGAATGGTGAAAAACCCCAAACTGCAACCAGATATCTAGAGAGAAAGTTAAAACGATACACAAGCAGCTGCTGGTATGAAAGAATTTAGCTACAACTGTTTAAGGTATGCGAAGATGACGAGGATGATTGAGTTGCGTAGTGAAATATAATTGATGAATAATGAAATATATGATGATGCAGAGACAAAGATGTAAACAGGAGAAAGACAGTAAAACAAATCGAGAGTACCGTGAATCGCGGGGATAAAAAGACAAAGAGCATAAGTGTCATAAGATGAGAGATGGATCAATATTTGAAAGCGCCAGAGAAAACATTGAGGTTGGCATTTTTTGATGCAGAAGCAGCCACCGCCTTGATGTCTTTCGATAGACGAGACTTTTCTTTTTCCCAGATGGTACGAACCTCCTCTTCACGGGGGTCAGCAAGACTTCCACCCTGACCGGTAACGCCCAGGCAGCGTAGTACCTCATCGCCCCAGACACCTTCGACAAGCCTAACCTCGCCACTCTTGGCGAGGCTCGCACCAAAAGAGCCTGAGCGACTGAATGCTCTCCTGCCTTTCAACGCTCCAGCAGCAGCGGACGACATTGAAATTAGTCCAACACCTTCCAAAACGCCAAGTAAGTCACCAAATTCACTTCTAGACACAGGTTCAAATAGCCCGCTTTCAGTTCGCGACATAACTAAGCTGTAGTAGGCATGAATTGAATTTGTGTCGATTCCGATACTCGAGCAGGTTGAAGGGTTAGGCATTGAGTGCGAGCGCTTGATTGGCGAAGCCGCTGCCTTTTTAGGAGATAACTGAGCGGAGGCTGATAACGACAATCCCGCTTCCAGACGCTTAAAAGCAAGGAGAATGGCTAAAAGAACGATTCGAGCCTGAAGCCCGAGATTGCGAATTTTTATTAATACTTCGTTGTTGCTTCCGGTGGCAGATGTAGAAGAGACTATCATTGTGCTCAACTTGGACGTCGCAGAGGCTGGGGCATAGGCTTTGAAGGCCGCAAGGACATGTTGAGGAGTTACGGCAGGCAGAGGCACGTTCAAAGGGTTTTCATCGGATAGTCTATTTGCAGAAGCAAAACCAACTGCCGCATCGATGGCGCTTCGGAGGACTTCGAAGAGGCATCGGACGTCACCAGTAAGTGCGGCAACCTTCTTGGTCAAAAGCGTCAGGGTTGGATTGGGAAGGAATTTATTGATGTTTGTGATGTTGGAGGAATCACCATTCGACAAACATAGCAAACGGGATTGAAGAATTTTTAGCAGTTCCGCAGGTGTGTATGGAGCAAAGTGAACCGTTTGAACATAAGCTGCAAAGGATGAAGTAAGTGTGTGGGTGTTGGCAATGCCGATGAGACGTAAGGTTGAGGGTAATAATTCCGTAAGCGTGAAAATTGATGACAGCGATTGTTCGTTAGGAGTGATGTGATCGAGTTCGTCAAGGACGAGGATGCTAGGGCGAGTTGATCACTAAAGTAAAAACAGAAAGAGGGCGCAACATACCATTTCACGTTCAGGGCGTTGAGCATCGAGTTAACGATATCTCTACTTTTGGATTTCTTCCCGAGAGATCTCTTGTTTGATGTATCGCGAAACTCTTCAATCATTCTTTTCCACAAGGCATCCAAATCTTTAAGAGCCATGCAATTAATGGTGATAACTCTAACTTCGGGATGGTCGACAGAGAGTTTACGGATCATAGCGTTAACAAGGGCAGTTTTCCCCGTTCCTGGTGCACCAGAGATAAACATGCTCGATTGAATTTTGTCGTGACTCATGGAATTGCCGTCAATAAACGGGGTGAGGAAATCAAAAATGGTGGCACGTTCGGTCTCGCGACCGGACACTTGAATCTCACTATTGTTACACGTAGAGCGAAGCAAAGCACGGATGCGAACGTGAAGAGGAAGCAAGTTTGCAGGCGGAGTAGGAGGTGGGGTCGAAATTGCAAGATCTGCAATTTCTTTTGAGGGTGTAGCAGGTGGCACAGAAGTGGAGCGTCGTACAGCTACAAATAAAAATGGATTTAGCTCTCCTATTTCTCAAACTTTGAGTTAATAAAGGTACCTGGACGAGAATTGCTTCGCGTAGGAGTGACCTCAGTGGCAGTCCGCCTTAAAGCGCGTCGGGGAGGCGTTACATCTCCACTGATCTGACCATCCTTGAACGGAGGAATATTCTCCTTGTTGCTGCCGTCATCTTCGAGAGAAATAGACATACGAGACCGCTTTGGATTGGGGGAACTATCGGGTGTCTGGAGTTGCTCGCAGACAGTGCGAGTGGCAGGGACTAGCGCGGGCGACGAAGACTCATGGTAGCCACGCTTCCCAAGCACAGTTCCCCGACGTGTCTGCATGGCCAGTTGGTGTTGGAGAAGGCTGCTGGTGGTCGAAGAATGAGTGAAGACAAGGCAGACCGCGCTGTTATCCTTGTTATTCAAACTCCGCCATCATCATCAAAACGAGGCAGAACACGAACGTCGCGTCGACGCGTTTTTATGTCACGTGTACGCGTCTCATTAGTCGAAAATATAACTACAAGCAGTGTTATGCCTGTTACATACCTCATTGCGTACCAAATTATTTTACACTGGATCCTGCTCTCTTTTGATTTATTCAAATATATTACTAAAAATGTCACAGTCTACTAGTAATTCTCTTACTCAGACTCATCAAGCTCTCTTTGCTTTCGTGTGTGTAGCGAGGTAATGGTCGTCTTTGTCACCGCCCATCGTCGTATCATGACCAATGACACCATGGAAGGTGTTTCTGCCTTCTTGGTTTGAAGTGATAACACGAGCGGGACCAACACTACCTTTACCTGTCCAGCCATTTTGAGTGACGGGATATTCTTTCAAACCAGCTGGATTGCCTGCGATGGGGCGCTTTCCATAAAGGGAGGTATTCGGCGAGTAGGGGTCGTTGCGGAAAGACTTGGGCTGAGGAAAAAGAAATGCAAGATCAAGAACGGGTCATGGTATTACAATGGAAGCACGTACGTGTTGACTAGTGTGGCCAACAGGCGTACGTTCATTGAGGTGAGAATTCATAATGGCTTTCCTAGTGTCTTTCCCAGAATATGTGTCTAGGAGACTTGGACTAAGCGTCATTAAACAAAGTCAGCAGAAAACGACACTTACTTCCTCCCACTTTGAATTGATCTTTGCGCCCTGGGAGATTAGCGGTATTCTTCATTCGGCTGGCGGCACCCCGGAGCTCTGTCTTTACTTGATTCCTGTCTGCGGCTTTGGTGGCCTTCTTGATTTTGGGTGCCTTTGGCGCTCTTGGTTTCTTTGTGTAGGTCGTCTTCTTTGGCGCCCACTTGGTTGAACGAGCAGCTTTGGCATCCTTCTGAGCCTTCGTAATTGCCTGATCCTTCATCCGGCTATGCTGCTTGGTGTTGACTGTATCTGCGTTTTTACGCTCGTCTGCGTTCAGCTTGGAGTACCCAGCCGTTTTTGGCTTGGCGACTTGATCGGTGATTTTCTTATTGTTCGCCTTTTTCTGTTGCCTTGCAATGGGCTTCTTAGACTGTGCTCGCAAGGCGGCATTAGCCTTTTGGGCAGGAGAGAGGGCTCGAGCAGCAAGACCAAGCTCGAAATCTATGGAAAATCATCAGTGAGGATCATTATAGAATAGGCGATCAGCAGCTAACTCGGAGTCTCTCTTTGTTCCAGAGAAAAGTCTTCGCCTGAATGGGGAATGGGGATGGCAACAGAGAATGTAAGGAGGGTGGTAGAAACGAAGAAGAGGCAATGTCTGAATAGCATGGCTAATTATTTATTTATTTGCAAGGGAAAACGAGAGTGTCGTCGAAAGACCAGCTGAAGACTTAGGAAATTGGGCTCGATAAAGATGTTGACCAAAAATGACTGCATTTATAGTCGCAAGTTCACATATAGATCTCCAGATAATGGACGAGGTCAAGCTTTCAAAATTTCAAGGACCAGGGAATGTCGCGGGTTTCCCACGCTTTCATTTCCTAATTTATTCCCCAGCCCTGATAGCCTCTGCGAGAAACACCATGGTCAGCTTTAAAATTTTGAGCAATAAAATGACAGTACATGTCACGACGCAGTGCCATCTGGGGTCTGATTCCTTTTGCGCCCGGCTTTCCACAGTTCACAAAAGGGTTTGCGATACGCGGATCCTTGTCGATCCCATTCAAATTTCTCTCATACTAACATCCTCAACCAGGCTCGTCTGTAAACAGCAAAGATGTCCGACGACTACGAAACTCAACTCACCCCTCTCACCTCTCGCTTCGAGAACCTCTTTCGCAACCCACCTCCAGAACTTTCCGCTCAAATCCTGTCTACCATTAAATCAAATCCGGGGGTCGCATCGGCTGAGGCCTTAGCCTCTTCGCTTTTATCTGTTGTTGAAGAGAACCCAAAAAAATCAGAGTCTTTAATTCTTCCCATCGCCCACATCCTTCCGGCTACTGCGGATATTGTTATCAATGATGAGGATGCTGGCTACAATGACTATCCGTTCGACCACGTCTTTGTCATACGTCTCTCTGAGCTCCTTAGCGACACATTGCACGAAACCCAGCTCCATGTTCCTAAGCAGACAGTAGTTTCCCCACAAAACACCGTGCTTGCAGCAGCACTGTTTTCTGCAAGTGCGATCCAACACGAACTTTTGAACTCGAATCATATTTATGCCTTTGCGAGACAAGGCCTTCAACTTCCCGATGCCACCATTGAGGAAGAGAGGAAGGAGGTTGTAGCTATCGGGGCATGTTTGCAGCTCCTTGTTGCTGGGAATATAATGAAAGAAAAATGGCTTGCGCTTAGCGACGGGCTTGAGAAGGTTGTGGCGGCATTGGAAAGTCTGAAAGATAAAAATGTTATCAAATATCCAAAAGCAATGGATCTACTCGAGGTTAATTTCATCCCTCCCAATAAAGTAACAATTACTAAAAATGCGTTCCAGAAAACAATCACAGAAGCTAAGGGTAACTTTTCGACCCCTTTGGCACCCGCAGCTGCATGGGGGCTATTATTCCCCTCGTAATGTACAGGGATGTATGTTTATATTGATGTTGGCTACCTGCAAATCAATGTCGGAAAAATCGAAAAAAGCATATTTGGCTGGATGGGTGATTTTTGAACCTGATTCGTGATTATGGAGCCTTAT
>QDKV01005087.1_pt1 | contig 26357 bp, 28 predicted proteins | sample 1861101 | NCBI WGS metagenome assembly QDKV01 (sample SAMN04275158, study PRJNA302643) | Fungus metagenome, whole genome shotgun sequencing project. | isolation source: fruitbody | host: Mallocybe terrigena | place: Sweden | collected 2013 | reverse complement strand
GCGGGTACAAAAGTCTGTACCCCGACCCGTACCCCAGGTAAACCCGTGGCAAAACCCGCGGGTTTTGAAAACCCGTGACATTCCCTACTGCCACCCCAATCCCAGGATCCCCCTACCCTAGCCGATGTCTTCTCAGCATTGGCCTACCAGAGAGAGGTTGAGGCAACCGACTAAGTCACCTGACCAATCATGTGAGTAACGACATGGCCCGCGCCTAGTAGGTACAGAAGTCATTATGGCGCATTCTCCAGGTGGGTTCCTGGTCCTCATTCCTTGCAGAAGTTTGACCACTATTGAAAGCTGCTGAACCTGCTTGGTTCACACAGGCTATTACTCCGGTGAAGATACTGCTTGCCCAAGTAAGTACACATGGCTCTCAAGTCATACCCATATTTAAACCTAAACCAGACTCGCAATCAACAACTCCATGACGGCCAATTTTCTTCCTTCGTCATAGTCCCATTCATTGATGGCACCATGCCTGATGATGCTCCTGTGAGTTCTCTCCCTGTGTTTCATGTCGCATTCACACAACTCTCTTCAAGAACAATCTTCCAGCACTTCTCGACATCATACAAATCAGAAACTTAACACCCGCCGAATCCACTGCATACGTTGTTGGTTATGGGCTAGGAAACCCTGGGGGAGCTGCTGCAAGACGAAGAGCAATTGCCAATTTCATTGGAAGTAGTGTGAGACTTTAGGTGGTTGTTACACGCATCTTATCATTTTGTTGGAACACATGTACTTAACTACTCCTATCCACACCTATTTTCACAACCCAAGTCCAAGGCGTAACAAATTCATAGATATAGTATACAAATTAGCTACATACAATAATGAAGGAAAAGCTTGTAACTATCCCTTTCGTCACACATGTCTAGCAGACAATTCAGAAATGTTTTCTACACCAACCCCACCTTCATCCTCTTCGAGGTGCACACCCAGTGGGATCTGGAGAGACGAACCAGAACGAACACGACGGAGGATCGCTATCGCAGACATGGAGACTGTCCGATCAACACCATCGCTCGAGGTGGGGCCCGACAGCGGATCTGACCCGTAAGTTGACACCCGAGTTGAATAGTTATCTGTGTTGTTCCCAACATGAAATGGTTCCTCCATTTTTTTGCCACCCATACTACCAAGTCCAGGTCCGATGTCGTAAGTTCGTTTCCTAGACGCCATTTTCTCAACCCCGCCTTGAACGCTTCCTTCTCCCTCAGATCCATCTTGGCCCGACGCTTGGTTCTGGAAGGCGGACTGAGAATCCAACCTAGAATAAAGACCAAAGCTATGGAACCTCCCGACTGACGGTGTCAACGTGTACCGTGACATATCCGTAGGCAATGTCTCGTATCTCGATGACGAATCAGCGTCCGGAACAGACGAGGCGGAAGCCATCTTGGCCTCTACTTCAGCTTCAATCCGATGGATTTGTTCCGGGGTTAATATCCGATTCGGCCTTTCAACGGCTGTCATGGGAGAAGTAAATTCATTCGTTGCAGTCTTCAACGAAGACGAAGATGAAATAGTAGGTGGAGTCAAATAGTCAGAGGTCGGAAGTGACGCGACGGGTACGGAGGCGGGTTGGTGGACGAATGATGGAGACCTCATGTGTTGGTGTAGACTCATACTAGAGAGCTGAGTATGTAAATCAGGTGAAAGGGGCCTCGATGGGATATATTGAGAAGAATAGGATTCAAGCGACTCGTTGGAAGAAGGAGAAGAAAGTGTGTGGGAGGGGGATGTAATCCTATGCGGATACTGGGGAAGTCGATCTTGTTCGGGTGATATATGCCTCTGCAAGGCAGAGGGGCTTTCTGCAGATCCTGGGGTGAACCCATCCAGCTTTCTCCGCTGCTCAAAAAAACGGTGTCTTTCTTTCAAAGGATACGACGTCGTACTCGAAGCCAAAGAGTAGGCAGATCTAGATGATGAAAGAGTCGTAGTGGAGACGGAAGGACGCAGCAGATCGTGGTCGCTCGGTGCCAACATTGTTGACCCAGACAAAGACGGCACCGAAGATTCAGGGACAGATGACGAGGTGAAAGGATCGTTGAATATCACCGTAAGTGACGTCGGTGACGGCTGAAGGTCTGTTCGACTTGCTTTCTCCTTAACTTCTCCCCCCATCTGTCCTTGGACACGCAGCTGTCTAGGGATATCCCTCCACCAACGGGCAAACTCGCTCTCGCTTTCTTCATCGGAATCGTCGAATACAATTTCTTCCAAGCTATTAGCAAAGCTATCATCAGCGTCAGTACCGTGTTTAGTAGAGTTATAGGTCTCCGAATCGGAGACTCCGAGATGATGATCAGAGGTACCGTCGCCAGGCGCTGAAGGTTGAAAACGGAAGTTAGACGCAGGGTCATTTGACCCACCGTCGTCGTGTTCTACCTCAGACTGATTAATTTTTACTGTCACATTACATTGTTCGTGTTCACTGCCACCGGCGTCGGTCACTTTCTCGCTTCCGTATACATTGGATGGTTTTTGCTTCTTGGACTCCAGAGTCATTATTTCGCTGGGTGAACCCCAATCACGCAGAAGGCACTCCAGAGGCCTTCCGGACTCGCGCATGCCTTCACTTCTAGCACGGTAAATGACCTCTTTCCGCCATTCTGGATATGGTAGAGCCAATGCATCAGTAGGTGTCTTGCGTCTGCTGGAAAAGGTATGTGGCGGATTAGGTGAGGGTGGATACGTAAAATTGGGATTCAAGCTTGCATATTCGAGATCTGTAAGCTGGGACTGAGAAGACAGATCAATAAAATTTGACTGGATAGGCGGAGGAAAATGTCGATGAAGGATGCGAAGGAAGGAGTTATAAGCTATGAAGCCAATTCAGGAGAAGGAACAAAAGGAAGGGATAACACTTGCCAACATCTGTACCAAGGTCAAGTATGACCCATTCCCCTTTGTCCGCTTCTTTTTTTGTCTTCTGTATGCCTGACAATTTCGCAGGTTGTTGCTCGGAACTCTTTTGTGGATTTACCCTCTCTTCATATCGTCCATGGCGGTACCCTCGCCTATGCCCCTGCCCAGGCAAGTCATCATCTGAATCAACATTTTGCGCAAAAATAGGCGAAGCGTGTTGGGATGATTCTCCAACTACATCAATCTGACTGCCAGTGGTGACTGATAACGTTGGCTTTCTCGCGCCTGACTCCTTTTCCACTTGTACGTGGACTTGCACCTGTGAAAGTTTCGGATAAACTTCACCGGTCCAATCTTTTTCTACAGATATCGACTCAGATTTTTGGGGTGTATTGTTGTCTTTTTTCTTCTTCCCCAACTTGAAGCTCCGTCCACTAGAAGTGTGACCCGTGTTGTCGTCCTCGTCGCGTTCTTCATCCTTTTTGCGATCTTTATCCGACGTGATTCGCCCTTCCTTCTCTTTTTTCCGCTCAGATTTTTTTATATTGCTCTCCTTCTCCTTATCTTTGCTCCCAAACAATCCTCCGAGTCTAGAGGTGCCACTAGCACTACTATTACCTCCAGCGCTTAGCAAACCCAGACCAAGTGCCAAGCCTGGCAAGCTCGATTTCCGGGATGCCAATAAATTCTCTGAAAGTGGAATGGACTGCGATTTTGTTCCAGACATTTCCGTCTCAAACCTCTCCCATTCAGCTTTTTTCCGCTCTCTATCTCTTTCCATCTCGTCAACCCCATCCTTCTTAAATTCGTTAACGACGACAGACGAACCCAACTCAGAATGAGCTGATAAACTTGGTCCCGTATTCGTGGATTGCTTCCCTACAGAAGCAGAAGCTCTCTCTAACGCCTCCGCTCTGCCCACGGTCTTGAACAGTGCACATACAATTCGCAAACCGGCCACCATTGCGTCTTCCCTCGATGTAGGAACATAAGAACGGTAATCAGAGTTCGGCGCTTCACCGTTCCGTCTATTCCCTCGTTCCTTCTCCTTCTGGTCATCCAATTCTCGCTCTCGCCCTCGGTCGCGATCTTTCTTTTCTTTATCCTGGTCAAACGTATATCGGTTCGCAGTTGAAGAGTTTTCGTGGGCCTTCGATTTCTCCCGCTTCTTTTCACGTTCTTTGTAATGGTCGACGCGATTATCCTTATCCTTTCCCTTATCTTTAACCTTGCCGAAAGGAACACTAAAATCGTCCCAACGCATGATGAATTCAGCCGCCTTATCTAGCTCTGCCTTCTCATCCCTTCGCTTAACTTCTTGCCTGCGTTCCAGTTCGCATTCCAAGGCGCGCAGGCGATCTCGCCTGTCTCGGTCCTGCTGTGATAGCACATGATCAGGGTACACGAGCATCTCACGCGAACTAAAGTGAGAAAGCAGTGGAATAATAGTCGAACTGGGAGACATGGGCTCTGAGCGCTCTGCAAATGATGGCATCCCACCTGAAGATGGCATGGGCACTACCAATGGCGATAACGTACCGGCGGCTATACGTTGGTTTGAGGACAAGGTTGCGGTATCACTGTCAATGCCACCTTTCGGATCGCCGCCATTGTCCGCAGTTCGGCGAGTGGGTGTATGAAAAGGATGTAAGTCAGTGTTACTTTTACCGATTCTCGTCAGAGGACCAGAGAGAGTTGACCGAGATGGAACTTTGCGAACACCGTTCGTCAAGTGTTCGATGTCACGGAGTGAGATTAAACAAGAAAGTGGGATGCGATGAGTAGGTGCCGGATCCTAGATGAATGTAGTCAATAGGATGAAGTGCATTGAAGTGAAGAAGGAAAGTTAAAATGAGAATAGAGAACAGCTGAATACTCATAAATTTTGTGACGAAATAGAAAAAGGATAAGATATTTAAACACTCACGTCACGATCTTTAAACATAGTAAGAATCCCATCCTTTATGACGACCCACCTGTCTCTCCATTGTTTCTTTGGCTTTAGACGTTTCTCGCGGGTAGGCTGACCGTCGAACCCTCTTCTCCTGCGTTCTGCCTCCTGCGCTCCTTGGTCCTGCGCTGAAATTGCAGACCGCAGTTCTCCGACTGTCTCAGTATTTGTATCTTTGGCACGAGTGGCGGTGGGAGAATCAATATCGGGGCGATATACCACACGCAACATTCGAACCCAGCCTTCCCAATACGGCTGTGCGTATGCAGTGGGGTCATGTCGTGGAAGACAGGTGAGCATTGGCGAATGGGAGTGGGTGATACTTAAGGTCTCCTGGCTTGGACTGATTTCTGACGTGTTGCCAAGGGAACCAAGGTAGTTTGAGGTGCCTTCGAAAAATATTGAATTATTTGGGGACGGTGGAGTATTGCTGCGGCACGGCGGACTTGCAGTCGCATGGTGTAAACTCGATTTTGATGCTGAAGAAGGACTGTCGACAGTAATGGATCCCCCATTTAGTAGGAGTTGACCAAAAATCAAAGTATACGAGAATGTTATCGGAGGAGAAGAAGCATGTAACTCGACAAGCTCGCGTGGTCCAAGGTCATACCATGATATTGGAAAATCCTCTTCAAGAATCTGACTAGTGGAAAATCGAATGAGAGTAAAGGCGCTTGAATATATCTGCTCTCGTTCTTCCCTCAGTGTTACTGAGGACATAGACACGACTCCAGTGGAAACAGGACCAGTGGACTGACTGGGTGAAGTACCTGGCACACCAGGAGGCACATCCACACGCCCACTCATTGTACCGGTCATGACTGATGAACCCTTGTTTTCCCAAGATACGTCGTCCTCATCTTCCCATCCCTTGGCGACATTATCTACCCCTCTGGACTCGTGCCCAAGCGCATTGGCGGGATATCCACTCCGACCCCAATTTCTTTTGTCACGAGACGACGCGAATTCAATGGGGCTTGCGGCTCGGACGTTATCATCGGGCGCAAAAGTGATAGGGGAAACAGCACGTTTCGTGTCGTTATCGTGCTTCAAGCATCGGCGGTCGAATGGGAGGTTGAGAGCTTTCGCGATAATAATTTGTTTGAGGTGTTTGATTTTCCATGATAGGTCAATGTGGGTGAGGAACCATTGATCATATGGGACTGGTGAAAATAGACGTGAATTGGGGTATGAGAACATAACAGAAGAGGCTACCATATCTGCAGGCGATCAAAAACTGTTTCTGCCTGCTTGATTCCATCTCCCGCCTGACCTAAGAAAGCAATGTGAGGAAAAGGTGTGACACAAAATCATGCACAGCACCTTGAAGGGGTGATAAGATTATCAATGGTCGTGTATGCTGGTCAGAAAGCAATCAGATTCTGAAAGTGCAGACACCAAGCGTCAGTATAACAAATTGCACCTCTGTCAACGATGAGCGTTACAAGACACATACGAATTGAGCTTCCACTTCAGTGCTTCGGCCAATGCCCGTGAAGGCACCTAATGAATGGACGTCAACAGTGGATACCACGTGGTAGTAAACTCGTGGGAATATTGAAATGAATCGGGCCCAGAAAGGTTTTATACGACCAGATGAATAACCTCGACATGGGGTGAGATCAATACGTTATTCCAGCATTGTCTTCTATTAAGCTTGTGGCATGGGGAGAGCTGGCAATGGCTCATGCGGGGGTGAGCAGCATAATTTATACGTTCTAGAGCTATGTGTTTGTGCCCGCTGCAGAAGACGTGGACGTTGCTATTGAATGCTTATTTAGGGGTGTGTCATGGTCGTATGGCAGCATTGATCTGAAAAAGCTCACAACCCCGTCCTGAAAGATATATACGAGGTCCAAATCCCCGAGTGGAAAACACTCGACGATAACTCTTTCCGATTCGAAATCTCAAAACCGAGCAGTCGTCCAGTCAAAGTTGTGTTTCTCCAGGGCAGCTATGTCGGCTTCTTCTCTTGGAGAGTTTCGTCAAAACTGTCATCCAGGAACCACGCCTGATGCTGTGGGCGTCGTGCCTTAGATTCTGGACTACCCCCTACCTTCAAGGTCAATTTCTGATTAATGATGACGCACTGGAGTCTGTCAAAGAGAACGTTAGAAATTGGTTTAATATGAACATTCGCCAATGGGAAGGTGGTTTCAACAGGACCACGATCACGAAAAGGGTGGGCAGCGTGTGGGGTCGGCGATCCAACGATTCTCAGGGTTTTACTTCGAAAGAAGGCAGTTGAGACGAGGGAGAACTTCTCAAGGTTAATGGCTAGTTGATGGGGACAATGCACGCAAGGGACCACCTTTCTTTTCTGACAAATGCCAGGCAGATACCACTTCACGAAGCTGTCTAGCGGCTTCGCCTTGTCTACGGTGACTTCATACATTGCATCAGTTGCCGCGCAGGACTTTCAGTTAGCTGGGGAAACCGTATGTTACGGAAATTTACTTGGGCACTCGTGAAAATACTGAGGTCGGAAGGTGTGAGAGCGACCTATTCACTGCTATCGCTGGGACCAATGCTTGCTATTGGACAGCGGAAGGATTCAGTTATGAAGTAGCTGTAGAGTATAGGAAAGATTAGCCAGATGGAGGTGGTATAACTGTTGATGTAAAGTCGCATCCAAATCAATCAAATAAATGTTTTCAGACCTCTGACGAATACATTGATGAAAGTGGAAAGCTACTAGTACAACAGTGAAAGAAGCTGAAGCTGTAAGTACCTCAAGGTTTCTAGCTCGACTTGTCTGCCAACAAAGTCAAAACAAAGTAGACATTGGACTGAATTAATCTAACTTGTTACCTAAATGATAGTAAATGCAGATAGCTTCATTTTAGGCTTATACTAAGAGATCACGGGCAATGATTTCCACAACAATGCGACGCGATCACGTGATGGTTGAACCGAACAAAGTTCTTCATTAAAGTTCATTTGTTAAGCACACCCATTCTCTGTTCAATGTCGTCCACGTCCTTCATAGAAGCATACGAGCCTCTGGACGTCATTGGAAATGGCTCCTTTGGAATAATTCGGAAAGTTCGACGAAAGTCGGATGGAGTCGTGCGTTTCAATGCCACCATAATGTCCGTAGACGTTCTCATATGTTTTAACAGACATTCGCTCGTAAGGAGCTCAATTTTGACCGGATGAGCGAACGGGACAGGAAGCAGATTGTTGCAGAAGTGTATGTCAAAATCCGTCTTCCATGAGAAAGATCGTTGAAAATGCTCCTTTTCAGAAATATTCTTAAAGATCTTCATCATGACCACATTGTACGCTATCACGATCGTCACGTCGATAGAGACGCTGGAATTCTCTATATACTTATGGAATACTGTGGTGGAGGCGACCTTTCCACCATCATTAAACAAGCTACGAAACAAAAACGGCTGATACCGGAAGACACGATCTGGAACTACTTCTACCAAATTCTCCAAGCGTTACAACATTGCCACCATCCAAATACTCACCAAAGATCCGGAAGCGGCTCTATATCGAATTCACCACCTGGCGATTGCGAAGGGAATTCGAGGAGAGCACAAATTCTTCACCGGGATCTGAAACCTGATAATGGTGTGTTTCATGCTCTTTGCGGCTTTCTTGGACCACCAAATCTCTTTCAGTTTTTCTTGACGAAAATAACACTGTGAAGCTTGGCGATTTTGGCCTCTCAAAAGCCCTTTCACAAGCAAGTTTTGCAAATACATATGTTGGGGTACTTGTCTTTAGCCTCCAGTTCTTTTTTGCTTTCGTTGACATAGTTCTGCAGACTCCTTATTACATGTCCCCCGAGCTTATGCAAGAGAAAGCCTATGATTCAAAGTCGGATATTTGGTCCTTGGGCTGCCTTATCTATGAGCTTTGCGCTCTGAAGCCTCCTTTCCACGAAGCGAAAACCCAATCTGAACTTAGTATATTTATTCGGTTAGTTTCTTGATGACGATAAAACTTTATCCTATAACTGATTCCGTCTGCAGCAACGGCCGTATCCCGCCACTTCCGCGGGGATATTCTCAGAGTCTTTCTTCTGCCATTAAATCGATGCTCAATCTGAACGTGAGATCACCCACTTCGCTCGTTGTCGACTTGTCATATAAATGCTTTTAGCCTGCTATGCGTCCGTCTGCCACTCAACTTCTTCAACATGAAAGGATAGAAACCATCCATAAGGTAGCAGAGGCCGCAAAGATGTAAGCAGTGTTCTGGAAATACGAACGATCTCTGACTTATATTCAACCCTAGGTTTGACATAGTTAAGAGTCATAGAAATGCAGTTGCAAACCGTGAACGGGACATTACGATCCGTGAGCAAGCACTATTAGAAAAGGAGCAGCGCCTAGCCAGTCTTCTGAATGAGAAGGATCAAGACATTGCAAACCTCAGGAAAGTGGTTGAGCAGCTTCAACGAACTCACCACTTCTCCCGACATGATGTAGAAATAGCCATTAAACAGGCCGTGGGACAGCGAGAGGATGAACTACGGGTGCTTGTCATGAAACGGGAGGAAGAGGTTGCCGCGTCTATGACCAAACGCGAAGAAGAAATCATGGAAGCTGTCAGACGACGCGAGGAGGAGGTCTGTGGAGCGTGGGTTAAAAGGGAAGAAGAAATTAGGAATGAGTTTGCGGAGAACTGTAGGTTAGTGCAAGAGCAAGCAGCATGGGTCAACCAAAGAGAAGTCGAATTGAAGGACGAAGAAGCGCGAATGGAGGAGATGAGAGAGGAATTAGAGGCAGATATTCAGAGGGCAGAACAAATTGCCATGAAAGGTAACGTCTCACTCAGCATTTGCGTTCGTCCATTGTCAATGACAAACTTCGTAACCAGGACGAAAAAACAAGAATCCTTTAGAGGAGGTCAAGAATATCCTCCATTCGGATTCACGTATCACGCAAGCGAAACCTCAACGTCGTCGGAAGGCCGATGTCCAGCCTTCACCTACCCAACTACCAACACCCATCCGAATCATGGCGCTCGAGACACCTATAACGCGTCCTACCTATACCGATTATTTTCCTTCTGCTATGAAGGGTGTTGTTCTCACCACCACAGGGGAAACCCTCTCTACACCCGCACCTTCTGAACTTTCCAAACTTTTCGACGCGTCGCCAAAAGTTGGGCTTAACTTTGCAAAGATCTTCGATTTTGACGAAAACGAGAAGAGAGCTGAGAAGCATCAGGCTGTTGCAGATCATAGCCCTCCCCCTAGTCCCAGCTCGAGAAAAGAGAGGGAGAAAGAGAAGGCTAAAGAAAGAGATCAGGACAAGGACGACGTCTATGAAACCACTGGTTCAACCAACTCGTCAACTCCAACCACCTCAACGACACAACTGGGTCCTCAGCCTACCCGTATTCGCAGACCCTCTATACGCTCTTCAACTCGTGCAGACACGAATGGTCGTCCGACTACAATATCCACGTCTGTTTCTGAACCGGGTATATCAAGCTCCTCATCGTCTTCATCTTTGGCTTCTCAGGGTCATCGACCTAAACCCCTCCCTCATCCTCATCTTCGACCATCCACCAGTAATTCAAATCTCACCTCGTTGGCTCGTGCAGCAGGCCTGCCGATACCCGTACCAAGAGATCACCCCTCGCCAGAATACGATTTTTCAGATGAGGAAAACCTCCCAAGCCCGTTTTTGAAGAAAATCGACAATAGAGGGTTGATCAAACCCGCTGTGGCTGCGGGGACTTCTTCGTCTGCTACCGTTAAGCTAAAGAGGAATAGCGGATTGCTCTTGAGGGCCGTCGCTGCAGCAAATAATTTGGGCCGTCGTTCTCATGCTGAGCATCCAGCTCCAGTAACAAGTGTAACCACCCCTCGTACGTCAGAAATTGCTCGTCCCTCGTTGACGAGTGCAAGAAAGGCAAGCGAGGAAGCAAGGAAAGCTCTTTCAAGGCCGTAACAATGCATCAGATATATGTGAAGAATTTTAGACTCGATTTGTTACTACCTTTCGCATTCGTTTTTCCTTTCCCTATTGGTTTTATGTTTTATCACGACTATGTATCAGCACCTTGAACTATCTCATAAGATGCTTTTCAAAGTGGAAGACAGATGTTCGACAGAAGAATGGAATGTCTCGATTTGAAGTGGGCGGCAGCTGGGTACAAATATTGTGTAAATTAATGTTTTAGCTGTATGAATGTGAACAGAGGTGCTAGAACGATTGCAGAGCTTCATTGAATATTTCCCGGAAAACTTTCCCTAGCCCACGACCTTTGTAAGATACAGACCATAATACTTTTTGTATCCTCTTGTGAACTAAATCATGCTGCAGCGTGTTGTCCATTAATCATAACGATATTATAAAAGATCTCCGAGTGGTGTTCCCTCCAGACCGCTAGACTCACGCATGCCGATTTCCCAGTCTGAAAAATCTTTAGATAAAAAACGATCAAGGTACTGGTATTAACTTACACCCATAAATAATAGTCACAGCCATCAGAATTCCAGTTCCGCTGCCAATAGCACCAGATAGGTCAGCGACAACAGACAGGAGGCCAAGGATGGCACCACCAAAGGCAGCAGCAGTGGGAATGACACGTTTGAGTTCCTTATACATCGAACCCTCACGATGACCGGCCATAACCTAGAAAGGAAAAAAGTGCGATTAGGCAATGAACAAATAACACTAGTTTCAATTTACCATTTGTTGGTCCTTTAGCTGCTTCGCAACGTCACGCGGACTAGAGCCGGATACGTCTATCCAGGTCTTGGAAAAAAGAGCACAGGCAGAAACAATGAAAGCGATGTAGGCGACGGTGTGGAAAGGATCAAGGACCGCCTCCTTGACAGTGTGGGGAGGAGAAATGTAGTAAGATATACCCGACGTTGCACGTAGTTGCGGAGAATCGTCCATGGGCTAAAAAACACGAAAGAGTCATCAGAGGCAAACAGGGGTGACAATAGGAATGTTCTCACCTCCCAGACACCAAGGAGTCTAACAAAGAGGTTGGCGGGAAAGCGCAAAGCTAACATCTGCGATAACATGAAGACATTTGAAGTCAAGGCAGACTGGAGCATGATCGGCATATTGGAGGTGTAGAAGAGCTTGATTGGATAGGTTCCACGTTGGCCACGGAACCTGTTGCTCTTCACAGGGATCTCAATACGGAAGCCTTGGAGGTAGATGACAATAGCGAAGATCAAAACGGTTGAAATGAGGTTCATGACGTTGGGAAGGCGTTCTCTCCAAAATGCCTCACGCAATGCACGTCCTTTGTCTTGCCAAGTAAACAAAAGATGGAAAAGGGCGACGATGGCACCCTCAAACTCGGAGCCACGTCCAACATTGATAGTCGTTGGGGAGAAAGCTTTCCAAACGATGGATTCGCAAATATTCGTAGCAACGAACAAGTTGATTCCGGAGCCGAGACCGTAGCCCTTTTGAAGGAGTTCATCAAGGAGGATGACGATAAGAGCAGCCACGATGAGTTGGATGATGAGAAGAAGACAGACACCCGCTCCTAAATCCTTTGGTGGACCATATAAACCAGTCAGGACGTAAACAGTGGCTTGACCCAAGGAAATGATGAGGGCGAACACTGAAATGCAGAATCAGCAATCCGCAAATGGGTGCTAAATTTGAATTGAGACACTACACAGGAAAAAACTTACGTTTCTGCGCGCCGCTAAAGAGAGCACGGTCCTCTTTCAGACTAAAATCAACATCGATGAGGTTTGCACCAGCGAGAAGTTGCATGATCATTCCCGAGGTTACAATAGGCGTGATACCGAGCTCCATGAGGGTACCTCGATTTGAGGCAAGAATGACACGCAACCAATACAACGGATCGGACGAGTCAGAAGACATGATTCCGTACAGGGGTACTTGGGAGCACACCAAGAAAATAAGAAGCGTTACAGCGGTCCATAGTACCTTCTGGTTAAACGGGACCTGGAAAACGCGTCTAGCACAGACTTTACGACACCTAAAATGAAAGAACACAGTACCTTGCGATCTGGAGAAGAAACTTCGGGGAGAATGGGGAGGAAAGGACGGACAAGATTGAGAAATCGGACTAAAATATGTGTAAGAAATAACGCAAATGTTACTGGCTGAAGAATAATGCTTACAACCGCTCATTGCTGGCTAAGGAGCGGGACAAGATGGTGGAGGCGTAAACAGAAGCTGGTGTAAAGGTGATCGCCACCTCACAACTTTCCAGACGTGGCATATTATGTAAGCGACTCAAAGCTGATCCGTCGTTTGCTTATTTGGCCATGTCTGAATTTCAGACTTTCTACATAATAAAAGAGATTTTGACTTCCGCATCCATTTTGAGGTGAACTATGTCAACGCGAGGGAGAGACAGATAGCCCGCTTCTTTCGTGAGTTCCTGGAATAAGGACGGAAGAGAGGGCGAAAAGGGAAAAGTTAGTGCTCTCACTGGCAAGTGTATCATATACGGACTCCCTTTAGATTATAGCGGCTCAGAGATTTGGGCAAGTTGTAGACCAGTCGCCCGGGTCGCCCCTTCCGACAATTATGGTTTAATCAGTCGTAGGTAAGCGAACCATATTCATTGACATTCGTAACTCATTCTTATAGAAAGTATGTACAGGCAAAACTTGTTACTTGTTACGCAGGAGTGATTACTTGTTCAACGAGGTATGTCGGCGGTTCGGTCGGATGAGTAATGAGAGGCCTGACAACAATCTGGATAGGATAAATCTATGAATGCATATTCTGGGGAAATCGATGAAAGGTACCTGGGTATACGGCACATCTTCTGGAACAATCCATCCATGGGAAGGTTCCTTTGGTTCGACAACTCTGCGGAGAATGTCAACTGTGTCTCATCTAACGTGTAGCGCAAGAAATCTTACGTATCTGTATCTGGTCCATGCTGAGGCTGTCGTTCGATTTTCCATTCGGTTGGCCTTGGTTCGGCAAAGACTTCATTGTCTATATTGGCAGCATAACACCCAGCTTCAAGCTTCAGAATGTATCTGACATCACTCGGGTCCTGAATCAGAGGTGAAATTTCCCACTAGCGGTGACTTGTTACTTGCTTTTTACAAAAATTTCGCGCAAGATTTTTCAAATATTATTTTTAGCCCACCTCCTCAAACCCATAACCCCTGAAAACCCATACTCTGGGCCATCCACAGGGTTATGAGGGTGTCGACTGTAGTTACAATTGGTCTTCCCACGGCCTCAATGTTGTCTGTCAACTTGTTCGCAAATGAGGGTGACTCATACTGTTTTGTCGCCGTTTCCTGGAACACGAAAAGACACGAAATAATTGTCCCACCGCAGCCAAAACAACAGTACAGAAAAATCGAAAGCAACAGGTGATCCTCATTCGTCTTCCCGCCACGGGTGATCCCGAAAATGCTGACATAAAGAGATTAAACTGACGCTCAAATGGAAACAACCGCTACACGTCCTGTGGCTCCTGGAAATTCGATTCAGGGTGGTTCTGAATTCGTGAACCGCGAGATACTGCTTCTTAGGATTCCTGTGACTCCGGACGCGCCACTCCTGCGCGGTCTCGAGGCCAGCACGGATTCTGGTTCCACCCTCCTGGCTTCGCATAGCTCTTATCCTCAGCACTTTGCATTTGTTCGTTCTACAAACACTCACCCTGATGGACTTGAAGTCGAAGTTTATCCCGTTGTTTCATTTACCCGGAGTGGGGGGGCACGCGCTGGTTACGACAAAGTGGACGACGATATCAAGCCAACTCTGATCCCCCTCCCACCTCTTTCTCATACTTTCCAAACACCTAAACTCTTTGGACCACCCCTGGTTATTGGGGGTTGGATTGGTTCGAGGGACGCTTGGGTCAGCGTCACTCCTATTAAATTCATCTTGCCGATGACAAGGGCGGTGAGTGCTCAGTCTTTCACATGTACTATGTGTTGTCATACTGAGCACCTGGATATGTAGTTCAAAAGATTCGATCCTCCTGTCATGATGAGTATCCAGGAATTTCGGCAGATTGACATGTATCGAAATGCTTTAGCAACGCCTCGCATTGAACCCGATAATACTTTATCCTCGGACACTTTGTCGATTCCAGAGGTCGAGGGTGCGGGTGAAGAGATTTACTGGCCAACAATGAAGGATGACCTTATCCTGCTGGCGCATACCAGCCCATCGTGGGCCCGGGAGCTGGAGAAGCACGTTGAGGCAGAGAATAATGAGAGAGCTGAGGTGCATGAGGAGCGTCTGTTAAGGCTGGAAAACTGGTTACAGGTTTTGTAGGCCATCAAGAAGGCATTCTGTTGTGGTCTGAACTTTTGGTACTCTATGGTTTCTCAGTATATTCCATTCCTCAGATATATCCTCAATCACTGTGTAGGGCGCGAATTGATGTTTTTCCCGCGTGAGTCAGATTTTGTAGTTTTCTGTATGTAGCACTCTGAATTCATACCCGTTGAATCCAAAGCAACAGGAATGTTCTTTGTGTTCTTAACTTCACTTGGCCGTGATACTGAGATCGAACAAGCAGTGTATATATAATTGTTGAAAACACAACGGACTCACTCCGTACGTTTGTTCTAAGGATCTTCAAGTTGCATCCCTCCAAACTATCACACCTCGCAACTGACCTTGTCCTTGCTAAGTACCTACTGAAACCCGAAGGGTTGGATGGGAATGAACATGTAATAGTATCTCCGGTCCTGTAGGCAAGCCTTGTCAATGTCATCTCCAATAGAGCTTCGAAATAAAATGAAGGAAAGGGGAGAAGAATCAATTGTTTGTTGGCAGGCACTTATTAGCGTCACACATCAATAGCGAGTGATAGTAATACCCAATGAATTTATTTCAGCTATTGATAATTCTTACGCAAACATTTGGCAACGACAGCTCTCATTCATCGAGGAATCTAAAGAATGTCGATTCAACCATTTCATCCCCTGTGTATGGAAAGCAGACTTTTACTCAGGCCCGCTCTTTTCCTACTCTTGCCCGTTCATAGTTCTCCACAAACCACTTGACGGTACGATCCAGTGCTGTATTAAACGGCGTAAACTCGAACTTTTCTTCATTCCCGGTTTGAGATATCAAAGTAAGAAGCCTTTTATTTGATGCGGGCTTGCGGAATTGACCATCGGCGCGTGTGATGTCAAACTGTGTCGTGGGTGAGGAAGCAGTGAGAGTGGAAAGCAGGCGACGAGTCAGAAGCGGTACAGGAGAGAAAGGGGCTGAGAACAAAATCTTACGGTATATTCGCCTTTAAAGTCGAAAGCTTTGACGATGGCATCTGCGACTTCCTTGATGCTCACTTCTTCGTCTTCGCCAACTTTTCCGTCATGGTTTGTGTAAGAAAAATAGGTTGGGTAAGGTGTAAATATACACACCAGAAAGTATGACTGGCTCGACATCATCGTATTCTCGCAACATCCAGATGAACAGCTTGGCGAGGTCATAAGAATAGATGAATTGACGGAGGGGTTTGCCTGTGCCGGAAACAACAAAGGGAGTGCCATTCTCTGAGGCAAGAAAGTAATTAGAAGTTAACAAACGAACTGCAGTATAATGCACAACTCACTTTTGGCGAGGTAGCATTTGTGAATAAGGCCTGGAATAACATGCGAGTCTTCAAGGTCACTATAATATTTCACGTATTGAAATCAGAGGAGGGTGGTCCGAAACGTACAAATTATCATGAGGACCGAACACGTTCGTCGGTATCGCCGAGGTGAAGTTACACCCAAATTCTTCCTTGTATGCACTATGGGAAGTGTCAGTCACATTTATCGCTGAGGACAGCAAGTCTTACTGATTTTGGACATCTACCATTCTCTTCGCATGTGCGTACCCAAAATTGCTCTCGTGAGGCGGACCTTCGTGAATTTTGGTCTCATCAAGAGGGTAAGAGACCTTATCAGGAAAGACGCATGTCGAAAGACAGGAGATGGCTTTCGTAACATTGTGTTTATAGGACGTGTGTAGGACGTTATCGTTGATAAGGATGTTATCACGAAGGAAAGTGAGCTAAGCGAATAGCCGTTAGATCTAAATCGTCGAGGGGAAAAAAAAACGATGATACTTTGTATTTCATATTCTTGAAGAGGCCACCGACTTGTTGCATTAAAGGGTTGAATTATCTGAGCGTGATGATCTATAAGAAACGAATAGAGCTGTGAACACACCTAGCGCGGCAAGGTGGATAACATGCGTCGGTTTATACTTTTCGAAAAGTTTCTCGGTCGTTATCGCATCTCTAAAATGTCGATTTCCATAAGTCGTTACCCTCACAAAAACCTTCCAACACAACGCACCTCAGATCCCCATCCTTGGAGCCGGCAAAAACCCATTTCTCGCCTGGACGTCTGCCAAAGCGAGAACCTTCTCGTTCGTTGGAGATGATATACTCGATTGCTTTGCCAACGAGACCTGTACCACCTGTAACAAGGATCGTTCTCGTCGCGGGTTCTTCAACCATTATATTTTTGGGCTTTGGGGGGTTGTACGATCTAGGACAGTTTGAAGAAGTCAATTAAAAGACGAACATTCAACAAGTCAACATCAAAGTTATTTAGATAAGATTTGATTGGCTGACAAAAGATCCCTTCAGGGTAAGAACCTACTGGGCACTTGCATTCAGTCCTCGAAAGACAAGATGCTGAACCAAAGGGAAGTCGCAGAACAAGTTTACACGCTTGCCTCAGTCGGTCCTTCTGATTCGCTCTCACTCTTAGTTAAGGAAGCACTGGGGGTGATTGAGTCTTGCCTCGACACCCACGGGTGAGTAGTAAAATCTTTCACCGTTTTTCTTAATAACGTGGAGGTCAGGGCAAAGAATGTTGCACTGAGTTTCAACGGCGGAAAGGATTGTGCGTGCTTGGCTTCTCTGTATTCTTTGAAACGAGGCATTCATCGGTTTGCAATAAGGCACCGTTCTCCTACACCTATATGCAGGCGCACTCGCTCGTCGTCTTCTCAATTCATCGCCATCTACACCCACCTCCGAACAGCCCACGGCAATTCGGATACATGCAATTTATATTCCGGTCCCATCGCCCTTCTCACAGCTTGAAGAGTTCATCCAACAAGCAGTGGAGGACTATAACATCGATCTCTTTCACTGCGACTTGGAAAACCCTGAGGATGAGAAGAACAAGTGGGAGACTTTAGAGAAGGGCCAGATTGTAAACGAGAACGAGGGAAACTTGAAGCTCAACAGTGTTTCTCTCGTAAAATCGGATTCAGCATCGGAATCGAAATCATTACGGCCAGAGGAGGCTAAAAGAATAACAGTCAATTCCTCAATTTCGAGAGCAACGCCACTTTCTGCAGCTGCACCTACGCCCGCGCCCATAGCCATTCAGCCTGTCATCGAAACTGGGAGACATAATATGCGTCAAGCACTACAAGCGTACAAAGATCGTTTCCCACATATCGCCGCGATTTTATTAGGGACAAGGAGGACGGATCCGCATGGTGGTACGTCAGTTCCCTCCTCCTCTGCCATCTCTTGCTTGACCTCTCTCTTTGTCGCTCATCAATAGCTAACCTTTCTCATCGCACAAAGACGGATCAAGGTTGGCCCGACTTCGAGCGCGTTAATCCCATTATCAATTGGGGCTATGCAGACATCTGGAATTTTTTGAGAAGGTTGCGAGTTCGCTATTGCGCGCTTTATGATGAGGGGTAAGTTCTTCTCTCCCCTCTTGTGCTGAAACCCTGTATATTCGGTGTTTGTCCAGGTATACCTCCCTTGGGTCGACATACAACACATTTCCAAATCCCGCGCTTCGAATTATACCACCATCGCCTTCACTTGTGCCACCATCTCGCTCACGCTCAGCATCACCGCCCATTTCAAACCTAGGATCCGTTGTTGTATCTCAAGTAAATGGTAAGCCCCGTCATCGCCACCATCATCGTCTTGTACAACCTCGACACTCACCACCGATGCAGGGCTTCCAAATTCATCGTCATGTTCTACGAACATCAAGGACCCTCTATCCTTCTCAAGGCAGAAGAAAGGCACAAAGGAGTTGAATGACGAAAAAGAGAGTTATAAACCTGCGTATGAGCTTACGGATGGGAGTTTGGAGAGATGCGGGAGGCGAGTTGGGATATGATTCAGGCATTTTGAAGCATTGGGCATTTCAAAAGCGGAAACTTAGAGATTTAGAAATATCATTCATCATTGGTGTTTTGATTCACCTTTTCACGGCGGGTGGTATAATATGCCACATATTTTCTGTGATTGTGCATCTATGATTACAACCAATATATTAACCATCATCCAAGCTCTTCTGAAGCTGATCGTTCGCTTTATGTCTTGTACATTTCGCATTTTCAGGATAAAGAATGGCTGCGCAAGTGCACGTCGAATTACGAATGTCGTCCGAAGCTTCAACTTCCGAGTCGTAAAAAACGTCATGTATCCGGGTGCATGAACAAGGAGAGTCTGACCTCATCTTGTGTGTCAACAACATGAGAGAGAAGAAGTTGAACAACTGCTTCGTGGCCGTTAACGGAAGCCACCACGAGCGCTATCAATCTGTGATCATTCCGTGTGATAAGAGCGACATCACTGTGTGCGAGAACTTCTTCGTGGCCAGTTTCGGATGCATAAGAGAGAGCCGTCTTCCCAACTGTATCCTGTGTGTTAATAGTGATGTCGTCGCGAGCGAGAAGCAATCTGACAACTGCTTCGTGCCCATTCCAAGAAGCCTCCATGAGCGCTGTCAATCCGTGTTTATTCTGTGTGTTGAGAGCGACATCATTGTGAGAGAGAATTAGTTTAACAACTTCTTTGTGACCATTTGACGATGCAAAGAAGAGCGCCGTCTTCCCATTTTTATCCTGTGTGTTAATAGCAATATCGTCGTGATCGAGAAGCAATCTGACAACTGCTTCGTGCCCCTCCGAAGAAGCTGCCATGAGCGCCGTCATTTCGTCTTTAGTCGGCGTGTTAAGAGCAACATCTTTGTGTGAGAGAAGTAGTTTAACAACTTCTTCGTGGCCAGTTTCGGATGCATAAGAGAGCGGCGTCTTCCCATTTTTATCCTGTGTGTTAATAGTGATGTCGTCGCGAGCGAGAAGCAATCTGACAACTGCTTCGTGCCCATTCCAAGAAGCCGCCATGAGCGCTGTCAATCCATGTTTATTCTGTGTGTTGAGAGCGACATCATTGTGAGAGAGAATTAGTTTAACAACTTCTTTGCGACCATTTGACGATGCAAAGAAGAGCGCCGTCTTCCCATTTTTATCCTGTGTGTTAATAGCAATATCGTCGCGATCGAGGAGCAATCTGACAACTGTTTTGTGCCCCTTCGAAGAAGCTGCCATGAGCGCTGTCATTTCGTCTTTAGTCGGCGTGTTAAGAGCGACATTTTTGTGAGAGAGGAGTAGTTTAACAACTTCTTCGTAGCCAGCTGCGGATGCAAAAATGAGAGCCGTCTTCCCATTTTCATCCTGTCGGTTAATAGCAGTGTTGTCGCGAGCAAGAAGCAATCTGGCAATCGCTTCGTGGCCGAAAGTAGAAGCCGCCATGAGCGCCGTCATAGTCGGTATGTTAAGAGCGACATCATTGTGTGAGAGAAGTAGTTTAACAACTTCTTCGTGGCCAGTTTCGGATGCATAAGAGAGCGCTGTCAACCCAATTTTATCCTGTGTGTTAATAGTGATGTCGTCGCGAGAGAGAAGCAATTTGGCAACTGCTTCGTGCCCATTCCTAGAAGCCGCCATGAGTGCTGTCAATCCATGTTTATTCTGTGTGTTGAGAGCGACATCTTTGTGTGAGAGAAGTAGTTTAATAACTTCTTCGTGGCCAGCTGCGGATGCAAAAATGAGAGCCGTCTTCCCATTTTTATCCTGTGTGTTAATAGTGATGTCGTCGCGAGCGAGAAGCAATCTGACAACTGCTTCGTGCCTATACCAAGAAGCCGCCGTGAGCGCTGTCAATCCATCTGTATTCTGTGTGTTGAGAGCGACAGCGACATCATTGTGAGAGAGAAGTAGTTTAACAACTTCTTTGTGACCATCTGATGATGCAAAGAAGAGCGCCGTCTTCCCATTTCTATTCTGTGTGTTAATAGTGATGTCGTCGCGAGCGAGAAGCAATCTGACAACTGCTTTGTGCCCATTCCAAGAAGCCTCCATGAGCGCTGTCAATCCGTGTTTATTCTGTGTGTTGAGAGCGACATCATTGTGAGAGAGAAGTAGTTTAACAACTTCTTCGTGACCATTTGATGATGCAAAGAAGAGCGCCGTATTCCCATTTTTATCCTGTATGATAATAGTGATGTCGTCGCAAGCAAGAAGTAATCTGGTAACTGCTTCGTGGCCGGGAGCAGAAGCCACCATGAGTGCCGTCCGTCCGTTTTCATCTTGTGTGTTAATAGTAATGTTGTCATGAGTGAGAAGCAGTCCGACAACTGCATCGTGGCCAAAAGTAGAAGCCACCATGAGAGCTGTGTATCCCTTTTCATCCTGTGTGTTAACAGCAATATCATTGTGAGAGAGAAGTAGTTTAACAACTGCTTTGTGGCCCAGCATGGATGCAAAAGAAAGAGCCGTTTTCCCAAGTTCATCCTGTGTGTTGATAGTGATGCTGTCGCTAGCAAGAAGCAATTTGGCAATTGCTTCATGTCCATTTACAGAAGCCATCATGAGTGCTGTGCGACCATCTTCACCCTGTACATTTATATCCACATTTTCGCGGAGCAGCAATTTGACAATATCCTCATTACCGCTGCCACACGCTAGAATGAACGGTGTGTATTTCAACCTTGTCGTAAGTTGGTTGCACCACTCATTCGTCGTTGGGAGTCTGTCCAATAGACCATAGTACACAGCAATATGAGTTTGTCCAAAGAGATCAAAACAATAATCCTGGAGTACACAAGGATATTCATCCCATTGAAGCAGGAAATCCAATACAACGTCCGGCAGGCAACCTTCGTTGTAGCAAGCCTTGGCATGCGAGCCCCAATATTCATATGCATATTCCAGAAAGGGTTGTTCCTCCAAGAAGTTCCTTAACTCTTTCTGAGATGATATCTTGCGTTTCGTAAATTCGAATATTGAGAGATAGGTGAGACAAGTTGTGACAATAAATGAGTGTGGTGCAGAAAATTGATCCAAAGGATGACTCTTGAAGAAATCAAGTGTAGTATAGTCTACAGCCACGACGTCAGTGTCCCATCCCTCGTACTAATTGGCAAGTGTACTCACGAACAAGGCGGACAAATTCACTTTCTTCATCGACGACGATCAGCCCACAGCACACTGAAACAATCACCTCCTCAGCTACAACATCATCGTCACCGAACTCTTCGTCATTTGACACTGCAAGCGCGTGCTGCAGTTCAGTGATCCTCAACGACCGATATGCATACGTCAACAATGTAATGGCTCGCTTAGCGAGAGAAATATCTTCCAAGTTCGTCTGAGTCTCGATCCGTTTCAACGTAGACTGGTATATAGCATTTAGGTTTGAAGGAAGAGATTCGATGGCTCCCCTCAGCTTCTTGATCGTATTACAACCTTTTAAGGATTCGAGTTGTAGGGCTGCTAGCAGAAACCTTTGTCCGATTTATTAGTATTGAATCCAACTCTCCGATACGAGTCCCACGTACATCCCACTTGACTTTTCCGTGAGTTTCGCACGAATCTCCTGCCCAAGCTCCTTCTTTCCTCTCAAGAGACCTGAGAGTCGAGTCGATTCCTGGAATTTGTAGTCAAGAAAACGTTCAATATCTTGCCAATTTAGAGCATCTATATAAATGGACAGTGCATCTTGGGGCAGATGCGAGGATAGATTTGATGGGCGTGAGGTGAGCAGTAAATTTACTCGAAGAGGCAAGAGTGCCATCAAGAGACGATCCCTCGTATCGTCAGAAGCTTCGTCCATAGCGTCGATGATAATGTAGGCTTGAACAAGCGTAGGAGTATCTGGAATAATTCCAACAAATTTTGTTCATGTGGTCGTGTCGCTTTCTTCTGGTGCTCGGTATAGACAGATTCGATGTGGCGGAAAACATGAGGATGATGCTCCATCAATTGTTTGATAAATGAAGCAAGGAAATGTGATAAAGGATATCGATCCGTATATCGGCAATAAGCAAAGACCACAGCAATGCCATGATCATCAGAGAAATGAGTTTGAAGGTGTTCAGTAACGATCGAGCTAAACACAATGGAATAGATAAAGATTGAGGGAGTTGTAGAGAATAAAAACTGACGCGAGAACTGTCTTTCCAGAACCAGCTGTTTTGCAAGTTGAAATTTTTGGAAATACTGGTATAAGTCAAGTACTTACGCATTCCCTCGATCCAAAGTACCTGATTGTTCCCCGAAAGCCATTTTTGAAATTGAGGGTGATCAATAAACCAAGTCCCAGTGCCGAGAGTGTGCTTGGAAAAGGTGTCGCTCTGAATGACCCTGAAGTTGATGGGCGTCAACCAGTCGGCGACTTGTCGAAGATCTGATTGATTGTAAGTAATTCTTCGCCTTAGAATTATGTGGTAGGATTCACCATTGGCGGAAGGCTGTCTCTGATTCGTTGTAGTATTCCTCTGGTCAAGATGGAATGTTGAGTTTACCACAAGAAGGTTTTGAATATCAGATATAGCCGAGAGTCCAGCTAGATGAGCGGGCGGCATTGGGCAGCTATTATCAGTTTCGATCAGGAGTTGGAAATAGTTGTAGGTTTGGCAATTGAGTCCGCTTGAAGCGGACTCGTGCTGTCAGAAATCAATTTTATTGAATTTTTAATAACACGAGACCCAGGATGAATGGTTGTTGTATTTAACTATGAACACAGTGGCATGCATGTTATCTGTTGTTGAAACGCATATGGTGCAGAAAAGGAGCCCACTAGACGTGATCGAGTCCTCTACACACGGGTGACAATATTGACGATAAAGAGAGAGACTTACCCTTTGTCATAAAGCGCGCAATAACGCATTCACAACCTTCTCAAGAAATTCAAAACATCCCCAATTGATAATGGGATTAATGGGCCCAAAGTCGGGCCAACCTGGATCCATCTTTTGTGCGACGAGAAAGGTTTGCTGTTGAGTGAATTTTGAGTAGGGATGAGAGATGGCTGAACTAGGCTGAACATACCACCATGCGGACCTTCCTTGTCCCCGTTAAAATCGCAGTGGTATGTATTCGAATTGCCGTGGGTTGCTTTGAGGTGGAATGGGGCGTAGATGAGTACAAGGATGGCGATGAGAAGACGACAAGTGAGCGTGCCTGTACTAGGAGAACAGTGCCCAAAGAATACAGAGAAGCCAAGCACGTACAATCCTTTCCGTCACTAAATAAAACTTCAACGTCCTTTGGTTGTCCTCCACATTAGCCTTCGACAAAAGGTTTACTTACCACTGTATGTCGGCCGCTCTCTGTTTTTCCCTCCAAGTTTGGTTCTTTTCCCCCGCGTTTTGAATCAACTTGGGAAGTTGTTGCTCATGAAACCCTTTTTTTTTGGTTGTGGATAATCTGTGTCAACCCAAGAGGAGTGGATGAGAGCAAAGTAATTGACAACTGCTATATGACCATGCATAGAAGCTGCAACGAGTGCCATCTGCCCATTTCTAGCTCGCGTATTCACAACGATGTGGGAGAGGAGTAGTTTAACAATTTCTTCACGGCCTCTTGTGGATGCAAAAAAAGACCGCCGTCCTCCCATTTTTATCCTGCAGGTTGATAATGATGTCGTTGCGAGCAAGAAGGAGTCTGGCAACTGCTTCGTGGCCATTGGCAGAAGTCACCATGAGCGCCGTCCGTTTTCATTTTGTGTGTTAATAGCAACATTGAGAGAGAAGTAATTGAACCACTGTTTGGTGGCCGTTTTTGGATGCAAAATAGAGGGCTGTCATCCCACTTTTAACCTCTGTGTTAGTTGTGATGTCGTCGTGAGTAAGAAGCAATTTGGCAACGGCTTCGCGTCCATCCTGAGAAGCCACCATGTGCCGTCGATCCCTGCTCATCCTGTATGTCAAGCCTGAGAGCAATGTCATTTTGAGAGAGAAGTTTAACAACTCCCTCGTAGCCATTTGAAGATGCAAACGAATTCCTCGTCCCCCCACTTTTAGCCTGTCCGTTAATAGTGATGCCTTTGCGAGTGAGAAGTAATTTGACAACGGCTTCGTGCCCATTCCAAAAAGCCGCCATGAGTGCTGTCCATCCGTCTTCATCCCGTGTGTTAAGAGCGACATCATTGTGTAAGAGAAGTAGTTTAACAACGTCTTCGTGACTTGCTGCGCACGACGTTAGGGTGCCATCCTTCGTACTAATCAGCAAGAGTACTCGCGAACAAGGCGGACAATTTTACTTTTTTTCATCAACGACGACCAGCCCACATTCTTGACATGCTGCTTGAGCTTGCCTTCCACTAACCGTGTTGGAGCTGTGGCTCGAGCTGGTGAATTTTGAAAAGAGCGATCTCATCTAAAGGAACGGAAGAGCGGCGGCGAGAGGTAGAGGTCTGATAAGATCTTAGATGTTGCACAACGGATGACGAAGACGGTCATCCGATCAAATGTCCTATACAACAAGGACGGATCCAAGAAACGGCGCTTGTTAGCTCCAGTGGGGGTGATGTTGCGATACTGTGGATGCTGAGGATAGGCATCAGCGATTTGACTCGACGGTACCAATTCCTTCCCTGTAAGCGTCGTGTATAAACAAAGTATCAAATAATCATTCAAAAAAGGATTCACCGATTTCCTCAATGCTGGCCGTCAAACCGTACCTGACCCTAAGTTCCACTTCTCCTTTTCGTCGTCTTATCCTCAACCTCATCACCACCATCAGCAACACCATTCTGAATACCGAACCTCTCCAAGCCAATTTCCGTGACCTCGGCAATCGTCACATTCTTCGGTAACATGAAAATTTTGCGTCTCAAACTGGCAGGTGAAGTGGGGTCGGCAAGAGAGTACTACTTGTACACAATCGCTTCTTAGGGTGGGATTGCATATCCTCCGGAAGGTCCTTTGCGTAGATGACGACTTGAAGCGGAAAGCGAATTGGAGGAGAGGTGAAACGATCAAGGTTGAAGAAGAGGTATCGAGCTTTCTGCGGAGTGTCGCCCTCACCGAAAGATATTTTGGCTTTAATAGTATCATCGTCCTCGTGTCCATTAGTGCTGTCATCGGTTTGTCTATTCAAGTAAAATTCGACAGAAGAGTCATCTGTGAAGTCATTCATCGAACAACTTCCTGATCGCAGGATGCATGGGCAGATTGCTTGCGATAGAACTGACATTCCCCACACTTTTCCTATTAAGTTCCATGGTCTTGTTCACCAGCGTCTCGAAAACGACGAGAGGATTCTCATGAGGCGCAAGCACAGCATCTACCTGCCTGACCGTTAGATAATAATCACCATCTTTCTCTGAAGCAGGCAGTCTGAAGCGCTAGAGTGCCTGTCGAAAAGGTCTGCGGATGTGGTGGAAGAGTTGAGTAGCAGGACGGGATTCGATATGTTTGGGAAGGAGGTTCCATTTCCGTGGAATCAAGGCAGTTATCATCGATTGAGGCTTGCTTTGGGTGTTGTTATTTGCCGGCAATCGAAATAAATGC
>QDKV01005088.1_pt1 | contig 26384 bp, 29 predicted proteins | sample 1861101 | NCBI WGS metagenome assembly QDKV01 (sample SAMN04275158, study PRJNA302643) | Fungus metagenome, whole genome shotgun sequencing project. | isolation source: fruitbody | host: Mallocybe terrigena | place: Sweden | collected 2013 | reverse complement strand
CGTGATATGGAGTCACAAATATTCTTTTTACTATTTATTCAAGGATTTACAATTTGAGCAAGTAGTGGCTGCAGCGCCAAGCCTGTGGCATTGCACCACTACATAGCTGCCAGTCACCGAGAATGTAGATAATAAGTACTACTACTATGGTGTAATTAGTGCTCATTTTTGATACGTCAGCCCATAGGGCTTCAATCCAAGGGTTGGGCTGAGAGGTGGGCATGGATACTATGTCGTTTGGGTTCAGAGATCTACAAATCATTAAAAATTATGAATGCGGCAATGTGCATGAGCCTAAGCACCTGTGTTCAGCAGTGTTGAAATCTTGATTGATGGTGGATGGTGATGATTTTGACGTGGCAGTGGCAAGTCGGCGTCCTGCAGCAGAACTTGAGCTTACTATAATGAAGGGAATAGAGACCGGAATAGAGTGCCATACCGACGACTGTATCTGGCCCACAATTCAGTCCAATAATTTTGTGATTGGCTAAATGCTGGTGCTGGTGCTCAGCATGGTACTCAGGCATTGCAACGTTGTGACTCGCGCCAAGTGAACGTCAGTGAAAAAAAATCAGGAGGTAGATTTTGGATGCAAAAGTTCTTGCTATACAGTATATATGCTATACATCTGTAGCTGCATGGTACAAGTCTACGTAAAGAGCAAAGACTGATTGGAATTTGGGATCACTGGCCCGGGCAGCCTTCGGGAGCACTGTCAACTAAGAAAGAGATTCTGGTAGGCTTGCGTTTCCGAGTCTGGGCCTTATGCCCCTGCGTCTTCTGCTCCTGCAACTGGTTTGGACTCGCTGTCTGATTGCCACGATCTTGTGGTTCTGCTGGGTTCAAAAGACCTAGTCCATCACAAATCCAATTTCGACCTTTGCACTGACGGAGATGTTCATCCAGGAAGTCGTCGATACTTCTCTGACCACTATTCCAGTAGACCTTCAGGATCTCACAGCCTACATTTGCACTGCAGAGAGTTCAGCTTCTCAACCTAGAAGCCAGCAATGAGACCGAACTTACGTGTGCGCTTGCGGATCAATGAGACAGGGTACACCCTTGAAGTCAAGTGTTCCTAGTATGAAGACGTCAAACAACTCGAAGAACAGCTGGACGTAACACTGACCTTGGAGATCACAAAGTAAGAGACTATTCTGTGAAGCGGTCAGTGTAAAATGCACAAAGGCGTGGATTGCCTTGGTGAGATCATTGTTGGCGGGTCCTACCGAACCATTTCCAGTGTACTTGTCAATTGGCGGATCTGAAGGACCACAGGGAAGAAGGGGAGTAGCAATGAAATGGCGGTGTGGAAGACGACAACAACCAGATGCGGGTGGAACAAGCTCTCCGAAGATAGAGTCTTTGAAGTTAAAATAAAATCCTACACAACGAAAGCGGGACTTAGAAGTTGAAAGTCGTTGGAAATGCAATGATAACGTACTAGGAACATTTCCAACCTTATTCATCTTCACATTACTGTCAAACTCTGCCTTGAAAGCGTCTGCAATACAAAGGAGAGCATATTCAGCCTGCAAAACTGATTCCACATGAGAGCTCTCAGATTTGAGGTCAAAAGGTTGAGTGATCACGTATTCACGTCCCTCGAAACGTGCCTGTGTTTGTTTATGTAAAATCAATACATAAACAAAAATGTCAGACCACTCTCACATAAATCCCGATCTTTGAGAAACCCTTTCCAATAATGCTCGCGTCTCCTGCTTTATCAAAATCAAGAGCAAATTCGATAGATTCTTTCTTGTCCGATAGTGTAAAGGTCACATCTAGTCCTTGGAACTCATATACGGCAATTGTTCGGACAAATGGGACCTTTTCCATCCTGGGGCTTCGGGTCCATTTCGTGGAATTAGAGGGCATCTGGAACGCACTTCGGAGAACTGGCTGCAGAGATTCACGAGCTTTACTAGAAAGTACTCGCTGTTCTGGTGGAGGCATGCTACGGAAAGAACTAAGGCCGGGTTGTCGCTTTCTCTTACTGGCCATAGAACGATGCACCGACTGCCGAACCGATACTAAATTGTCTTCATCCAACTCGTCGTCCAGGTCTTGGGGGAGCTGATAATATGATGAGGTTATGAATGTCGCACATGTCGGACACACATACAACATCTGTGTCCACGAAGACAAACCGGATTTCGATCTGACGATCTTCAAGGCTACGCGCAGACCCAATTTGTTTATCAATAAACTTCTGTAACAGCCTTTGTACACTCTGTGAGTAATCGAAATTCAGAACATAGTATTGTTGCTTATTTCCGTGGGCGTAGACTGTGATATTTCCCCTAGATCATATGAAACAAATTTGAAATCAATTAATTGTTAGATGAACCTCGTACTAATGCATGGAGAAATCACCAATTCAATGTTTTTGCCTGGGGAAAACGCTTTTCGAAAGAGGGTTTGATATCCTCAAGCAAATCGTCGATCACTTTCTTTGCTATCATAGATGGCTCGAAAACTTTAACAGCACGAAGGCCGCTTATCTAAACGTAAGATTTGGTGAACTGTGCAATGACATTCGGCTGGCAACATGAAGGTTGCTTACTTCAATGAGTTTGTGATTTTTTGTGGCCTGTGCCTTCCATAGTGTTGCAGCAATACGAACACCCTTTCCAAGAATCAATTTTGTCTCCTCACGCTTTGCCTTCTTTTCTGCTTTGATTGCCAGCGCCTTTTCCACATTTTTATGAGCCATGAGCCGAAGATTAATACCACCTGCTGCACCAAGCGCTGTGCTTGCTTTTTGAGTAAATCGTGAATCCGATGCCTGTTTTTGATAAATCTGTGCCGAATTGAGAATGGCTTGGGTCTGTTCCGAGCTTCCACCATGTACGGCGGACTGCAAGGATTCTTGCCGATATTGTTCTTCCAGTTCTGGTCCAGTGAGAAGAGAAATAATTCCAGCATGCTGCAATAATGTTGTTGGAATGGTTGCATCTGCTGGCATGAAATGAAGCAGGACGAAATAATTATAATAAGATGTTGATAAGAGGCTTATATTCATGCTTACGATTCCGGTAAAAGTTGATGCATGCTTTACAAATTGGATCTTCCAGGAGTGTACTCACAACCCCACAGGTCATACACTGTGGTTTATTCTGTAAAATTATAACAGAATTGAAACTCCAACACACGTTTTCGAGAATAGACAAAAAAACTCACATTGATGGCATGTAACTCAGGAGCCGTCATTCCAGGCTTTCGCATTTGACACAAGCCGCATTTAGCACCTGGCTCAAGTCGATAGAAGGAGTTTCCACAAGTAGGACAATCCAGCATTGCAACAGGCACAAAGGAAACAAAAAATAGTTGAAGTTGTACAATGAACATCTGTTTGCGTAACCTGACCAGTGTGGTTAAGCTGTCAGACGGAAATCAAGAATATTATGTGGTTACATAGGCAACATCATGGATAAGAGTCTACTGGGACATAATGGTAAGTAATGATTCAAAAACAAACCATACGTTGTCAAATTCCACGGCCGAAAAAGTCATACCAAGGCTGTGAAGTGCCTGTTCAGCCCGAGCAGCATACTGAGGCTCAACAAATTGAAGAAGGCCATCTCCACCGACTTCATCTTTCAAGGCCCGGATGATATCCAAATTGACTGGCTGAAGTAAGTCCTTTCCACCCCATTTTTCGGGCATGAAATAGAGATTATTGCGGGAATCGCCAGATGGGCCAGGCTTATTTTTGTCTTTCCGCATGCGGGTGCCATTGCGAAACTCCATATAATTGTCAAGCTCCTTCTGAATGAAGCTCGACCAAAGCCACTGACATAATTGTCTGTTAGAATATCAGATTGAAGATAGTCGGGCGAAAATTTAGAGGGAATTACATACACATGGTCAGGGTCTTCCGGTTTATACACCCCACTTTCCTCTCCTTTCTCGAATGCAGCAATTATGTTGTCCCCAATGTCCAACCGCAGTCGCAACCATGAGCACTCAATTGCAATATTATGGACACTCCTCACATACCGATGAGCGGCAATAACATCATTTGGAATATCAGACATGGCATCGCTAGAAATACATCAGACCAGAACATACACTCGAGGGACAGAATATCTACCGTAATGCATGCGCTAGACCATAGACTTGGGTTGTCTCAGTACCGCAGTCTGTTGTGAACTCAAGAGGCATGCCTATTACAATAATATCAGTCCATAGTGTTCAACAACAATCAGTCAACATACCACCCATTTTCTCAATCAACAAGAGATAGAGAAAGACTATGATATCACCCAACCTATTGTTGGGAACAACCCAAAGACCTAGCCAACGCGCGGTAGCATCGTCGACTACGGCCCACACTGGAAAGCCGATGCGGTTCAATTTGTCATGGCCATCCGCGGACCAGCGTTCGTTAATGCCAATAGGGTTCTTCGGAAAACGTAAGATCTTTTTCGCGTTTGGTCCGCGTTGAATAAAACCGTCTGGATTGTATAAAACCGTCTGGATTGGAGAATGCATGACCGATGAGACGAATGACCGGGAAAGCCGAATGTTTTGGTCGAAATTGATCTTTGCTTTAATTGTCGAGAGGCCTTGCTTCTGGGCTGGGTCCTTATCGAGCTGGTTGAGGACAATTTGTTCTTTCGTCTGTGAGGACAGAGTCCGGACATATTCTGATTTACTACCATGAAGATCGAGTTGCTTTCGGCGCCGTTTGACTGAGGACTCGCTGGTGGGACATGTGAGTTCGAATATGATTATGACGGCCCAGCTAAACTTACCTTATCTTGATCCCCTCGACCTGCATACGTTCAGCAATCTTCTTGTCAGATAATCCCTCTCGGTACAGGTCAGTAAGCTTCTTGGCAAAATCGGTGTCATCAACTCCGGCTAAGATCATTGTGCTCAGTTGTTGTAAGACATATATATGCTGCATCACTTACGGACGTCACCATACTGGTTCTTTCCTTTTGGATTGCGGTTATGGGCTGACAGAGAAGGGAAATCCATATCGTTCCACCAGCATAATGTACTGGATACTTATAGGAATTCTGGATTGTAACATCCGCCCCACGATGCACACATGGGGTCACCAGAAGGAGTACACGAGAAGGAGTACACGCACATACAGAAAAAGCTGGACCAGGCCAGCGAGCAATCTACGTGATGAATCATACAAGACGACAACGTAGCCATGTCAGTGTTTACGGACATGTAAAATATGTCCAAACATTAGCCCAATATGGACATCTCATCCAGTCTGTAAAGTCATAACGGTTCTGTGCACACTTTAACCTCGTCACATCACACTCGTAGCGGTGCCCATGGACCCCAGTACTAGGCGGGAGAACCATGAAAATTGGCATCTCCTGTCAAAAACAGACCTGACCGGTATGGTGAACGGTAATTGATTCTATCATTTTTCGCATCGAGATCAAATTGAAATGAGTAGAAAAAGAAGTACTTATTCCTGCAGCGCGAGTCGTCAGGCGTCTGTAAACAGTACTATTACTCAGAGCTCACAGGTGAATTGATAATGGAAATTCTTACTTTCCTTACCAGCATTGAACCTGGGACATTACGCGTGGTTGAGTCCTTTGGGCCAAATTTAAATCCTGCAACTGGAATATAATTGGACAAGCCTGAGAAGGCATTGAAGGTAACCAGGCTGCCATATTTTCATTCTGATGGGCGGAGTGATGCACTTATTTTCCAATTATTTGAAGTAAGAGTAAAGGGAAGTTAATGCATGTATGACTTTTCGTGGCGCTTACCATGCTTTTGTTGAACTGTCGATCGTGATTTCACGGACATTAAGTATTGGTTGAACTTCACGGACCCAAGCGCTTAGCGCACAAAGTTCCATGACCACCCGAAGAGATTCACGGGTCGCCGAATTGCACCAGTCACTCTTGGGTGGCTGCCTCTCCTGGGTCATTTTCCATGAAATAAAACATATTCCAGAGGATGTTATTGGAACAAGCACGCGCATGCTTTATGAAATTCTCGTGTCGGAAGAAGTCCGGGAGGGAATTTCGCGCCCCTTGCTTTTGAATTGTAAAGCGATAAGATCACAAAATCTTGCTTCTACGGTGATGCGACCAGGCGCAGCCTGGACGTTGATACGGCACAGACACGCGTTTGGATGGAGAAGGCAGCAATAAGTGGACGCCAACAGTAAGGCCGAGTCGACCGCAATATCGTACGACGTACAACCGCTAAAGGGAGTCTGAGGCATTCCCATTCCTATCACTTATGTAGTTCATACCGTAGGTACTCTGGTAGGAAAAATGATATACAATAAATGAAATTCGGCTCTGAAAGAAGTCGACCTTTGCTGGTACCCAGCTCGAACCTACAGTGTTAAGTGATCGAAATAGGGTTACAGAAATTCTGGCCACAATTACTCACCCAAACGGATGTTAATGAAAGCTATCCCATTCGTTTATGTCTGACTCTCTGTCGGCAATGATGGGTCCATGAAATTGTGATTACATTTGGTACAGACGAAGAAAAGAATCATGCGTGTTTCCTTCCGTTTTGACTGATCCTGGTAGAATACGGCGCTAGAGCATAAAGTTAGCCTCCAGGGACGTTTAAAGAAAAACCACTCCACTCATCGTGACCACACTGTGGACATGTAATATTAGAATGGGCCTTCAACGTTGAAAGATGAGTAAGCATTTGAAAGACGTCGAGGGAAAGAGACATACCAAGGTGGCGTCTATACCTAGGTCAGTTGTAATGCCGACTTGTTCCCTGTCCTGCAATTCAGCCAGGAGTGGGAGAGCAATTGCTAGTTTCGACGCACTTTGTAACGGTCAACAGATCATTGCGGTAAACGCACTGATTTTCGACCTTTTCATCATACTGGCATATTCTGCAGGCGTAAACCATGTCGTTTCGCGTTTGGTCAACTTTGGGATAGAGTAAGTTGTTGCATTCCTGACAGAAGTGAAGCGACGCCTTCGAAAGTCAAGTCATAAAAGAATTGATTTATTTATTCAACAGCATTAAATGACTCTCCCTACCATTTAAGTGTGGCGCAATGAGAAGTGCGTGTGATTATGTAACTTCTGAATAACATTTTATGTTTGGCGATGATTGGGACGATGCAGGCGTCGTATATATTGGTTGACGAGCAAGATCATATTGTAAAATACCAGTAACTGCATGTCGAGACAAATGTTCGGTTATGGGATTGAAATGCATGAGACAAAATGGGAATCAACATACAATTGGAATTGAGACCGTTGTCATCAACGTGCAGGTAATATTGCTTTTTGTTGCCTTCTAAGCATCGCACGGCGTGCTTCTTGTTCTCGACCACCAAATTCTTTAGGAACGAGTTAAAACCACTTCATTTATTCTTTCCTTTGTCAACAATATGAGGTTCAGGACTCTCGAGATCAGGTGGCATGACAGCAAACCTATCTCGACTTGCGACTTTCAACCAATTTCATTCAAAAAGGCGCGTCCTGCGGTAGGACAGGAGAGAAACTATCCTAGCCAAGCATACAGACTTGCGACAGGTGGGGAAGACAATCATGTCAGGGTGGGTTCTCCAATCGAGCGTGTTTCAATACGTCGCGTCTTCACTGATAGCCTCAACGTAGTTATGGATGGTTTATCCTAATATACGACCGCCAACACTTTTAACTGAAGCGGACTCCGCAACGGCAGCAAATGTTCCCAGACCCCCCCGGGTAGAATATCTTGCGACCCTCAGTCGCCATTCCGCAGCTGTAAACGTTGTGCATTTCTCGCCAAATGGTAGGTCATCCTCCTTCTGCCACAAACCTGGACTTATCTTCTCGGCACAAGGCGAACTGATCGCATCTGCTGGAGATGGTGAGTATCACTTTTCTCTGGGGTTTTTTGTGGTGCTGACTTCACATCCAGATGGTATGATCATAATTTGGGCTCCTTCCACAAGTCCACCTCCTGCCACATATGGAAGCGATCTCAGCCCAGAAGACTTGCAACATGAAAAAGAGTACTGGAAGCCGAGAACAACTTTCCGGTATGTCGGTGTGTCCCAAGAGACGCGTTTCTTCGTGTGCTCACGATGTTTCATTCAGCTGCACTACCATGCAAGTGTATGACCTCGCTTGGAGCCCTACTGGAGAGTATATTATTGCCGGAAGCACGGACAATACGGCGCGAATATTTACTGCCGCAGATGGTACGTTTGATGATGCAGGTTGTTATTATCATAGCTTCATGTATCTCCGTTCAGGCAAATGCGTCTACGAAATCGCCGAACACTCTCACTATGTACAAGGTGTGGCATGGGACCCTTTGAATGAATATATCGCCACGCAAAGTAGCGACCGTTCGATGCATATTTACCGGATTTCGACAAGGCCAGGAGGTACCCTGGAAGTACACGCCGTCGGCAAAAATACCCGCATGCCCCACAGGCATAGTCATTCACGAACCCCAAGTGGTCATGGAAACAGTGGGAATACGAGCCGGCCAAAGATGAAAAGACGCGAATCGATTGCCAGTGACATGGAATCCAACTCCGCCCTGGATCTCGACGAGATTCAGAGTACGGCCTCTGGGGCCCCTTTGACTCCCGCTTTGTCCGTGGCAAGCACGCCTGCATTTGCAGTTCCTCCTCCTCCAATGGAAGCTCATTCCAGGAGATCTTCATTCAGCTCCAATGCTCCAGGTTCGCCAACGGCGTTCAATAACAGTCGCTATGGACGTTCCCCTTCTCCTATGCCGCCCCTTCCTGCGATCAGAAGCCTGCCTTCTTCAGCTTCGGCTGCTCTCTGGGCAAGCGTGAGGCTTTACGGTGATGAAAGCTACACAAATTTCTTCCGCAGATTAACTTTCAGTCCCGATGGTGGGCTCCTCCTGACTCCAGCAGGTCAGTTCGAGGACCCTTCAGTAACTCTTCATTCGGCGAAGTCAGGCCACGCCGATGACGCAACTCCAACAAGAGGCAGGAAAGGTCATCCTGCCGAGACGGGCAATGTGTCCAATTCCACTTCATCTGTCTACATATACTCCCGAGCCAACTTTGCTAGACCGCCCATTGCCCAGCTGCCTGGCCACCAAAAGGCTAGCGTTGCAGTACGATTCTCCCCTATCCTCTATGAATTGCGTCCCGGTGTGTTGCCACCTGCCAACGCAGCGTCTTCAAATCCAAGACAAGATAGAGAGCTCCAAACTGAGACCAAGAAGGATGGCCCTCCTACGGCTGTATTGGAGCATGGTGCACATGGTTCGATGGATGTAGACGTTATTGGTCCCGTACCCATTGGTCGTTCAAGCCAGCCTTCAACGTCTACTCTGCTGACCCCTCAAAAAACCCCAGTGCAGCCAGCGGTTATGATGCCGAGCCCGCAACCTCGTGTTACAACTTCCAATCTTATTGCTCCGTCTCCAACTTTGTCGCCTCTGGATTTGAGGCCCCCAACTCCTGCAGCGTCAAAGCCTTCTACACCCGTTCCTTCTCATTCTCAAACGCTTCCCTCTTCTCAAATTCATCGACAAACACCAAGCGTAAATGTAGGGCCCAACCAGACTGGTTCGGTGTTCGCGTTGCCTTATCGTTTGCTTTTTGCCGTTGTGACGATGGACACAGTGGCCATCTATGATACGCAGCAGGCTGGCCCGATTTGCTTGCTCACTAAATTGCATTATGATGAATTCACAGACATGTCTTGGTAGGGCATTGTTCTATTGAAGGAAGCCCCAGGTTAACCAAGCATTTTTCACTAGGTCGCCAGACGGGCAGTGTTTAATTCTGTCATCGAGAGATGGTTATTGTACTTTGATAATTTTTGACGACATTCTCCCAGCCTATCACACCCAGCAACATACGTTACAACTCCAATCCATCGCCCAACATCATGCGGTGCCTTTGACGTATTCCAATTCGAGCCAGCATATCACGCCCGCTTCTACGCCCGCTTCAGCTAACGTCAGCCTCCCGTTCGTGGCAGGAAATATGCCAAGTTATGCACAACTGGCCAATCCGAAGAAGAGGGAGCCGCCGTTGACTGCTGCTGGTAGTGCGCAAGGAGTAGAGACCAAAACCTCGTCTACCGAAACTGCGAGACCATCGATAACGGAGACGCCAATAGCCAAAGATCAGGAGCCTCCCAAGAAAAAAAGGAGAGTTATTCTTACACGCGTTGGTGAATTGGACTCGTGATGTGCTTTGAAGAAGGAAAAGGAATTGCTTATTTGCAGCTCTTCGCAGTGCGGCTCCGACATTTTTCTATCTAGTCTTGACTTATTCTACTTTTTCGTTTATAATCGTACCCGATTGAAATTCCTGATGCATGTGTCATATTATCTATCGCAGTTGCGTGCGAAAAAAGTTGCTTCTTGTCTCATAACTTGGTTTCTTCGTTCAGCATGTCACTCTTTGTCAATACGAACACTACCCAACAACCCTCAGCTGGTTCCTCAATTTTTGGTTCGACGTCGACAAATCCAAATCCTTTACAGCCTCAACCGACACAACCTTCACTTTTTGGTAGCACAACCACTAGTAATCCTGCGAACACAGGCAGCACGTTATTTGGATCGACGAATACAAACACCACAGGAACAACTGGCAGTGGCGGGCTCTTTGGGTCGACGACAGTAAATCCAACCAATACCGGGTCGAGTTTGTTCGGAAACCCCCCAAATCCTACCGCTACTGGACCTTCGTTATTCAGTAATACGGCCAGCACTGGCAATGCGCCTAATTCCAATACTCAGAACCCTTTGTTTGGTGCCGTAGGGACGTCGAATACCAACACTGGCAGTGGACTCTTTGGGAACACAAACACGACGGCAGCTGGTAATGCAGGCGGAGGTGGGCTTTTCGGCAATCCAGCCACTAACACTGGTAGTACGAGTGGAGGACTATTTGGAAGCACCAACACACAGCAGCAGGCAAGTAATACCGGTACGACAAGCGGAAATCTGTTTGGCAATACAACGGGCCTGTTCGGAAATTCAAAACCTGCCACCGGGACAGGCCCTTTCGGCTCGACCACCAACAATCCATTGTTTGGAGGGCAGCAGCAGCAGCAGCGACCACAAACCCAACAACAACAGCAGCAACAGCAACAGCCCTCGCTTTTTGGCTCGACGACAGGCAGCACGCTTTTTGGAGGTGGAAATAAGAGCACATTAGGCGTTCCCGCCCAATCAGGCACTGGATTGACAACATCGACACTTGGTGCTCCATCCAATTTGCTTGTACCGAAGACGGGTACAGTATTGCAGCAGCAACCCGCAGATGCGCAAGCACAATTTCAAAAACTCGCTCAGAGTATAGAAGCCATCTACCAGGCATGGAATCCTCAGTCAAAGGATTGCCGCTTTCAAGTTTGTTTTGTAGTCTCCCCATGTGTCATCAGTCTTTCATTTGTCTTTTTTTTCCTTCTAGTATCCCTTTTATAACCTCGTGGACCCAAAACAGGTCAGTCTGTACGGTCGTCCCCCGAGTGCATCCAACGATGCATTGTGGGAGAAAGCCGTGAAGGAAAATCCTGATGCGTCATGGTACGACTTCAAAGTTCGTTTTTATGGTTGACGAGTCTTTCTCAACTGCTTCACTAGTCTCGTGCCTGTCGTGGCAATCGGATTTGACGACTTACGTACTCGAGTTGACGCTCAAACTACACAGTCCGCTTCACATCTCCAAAAGCTCAAGGACATTCAAACCCGCCTGGATGCCCTACGTACCCATCACTCTGTGTCTAATACCTCGCGACTTATGAGAGCAGCCACCTTCCAAACTCAATTAGTACAGAGGGTAATGCAACTCGCACAGCATCTACATACGCTCATACCCTCCATCCGCTCGAGCGCGCTTCGTCCTGAGGATGAAGCACTACGAACTAAACTCGAGGAGCTGGAAGACGAAATACGGAGGGGTCGTATCAAAGAACGATTAAATGAACTGTGGGCTTTCATTGGTACCATCGGTGCCGGAGCAGACCGGACCAGTGCTGGTGGTTTTGGTAGCACCAGTTCGGATGGAGGATGGGCTGTAGTGGACGACGAAGGTCTTGCGCAGATTGTGCAGATACTAGCGGAGCAACAGGCTGGATTACAGCATTTGACAAAGGTTTTGTTGAAGGACCAGCAGGATTTGGGTGTGATCCTGGGTTCCAAAGGAAGTATATCAACGGAGGATGCGCATTTGCCAGAAGGAGGCGGAGAGAATTTTTGGACGTCGACGAGCACTCTGAGGGCCAGTTCGTTGCGTTGACTTTCGTATACATATAACACTTTTTCACTGCCTTCGAAAATCAATGGCCGTTCACCTGTTATTCCTCTTCCCCTCAATATTTTCGCTCAATTTCGATACATTGATGGAAACCAAACCCGATTAAAGTTCATTTGACTATTGTAGGAGTCAGCGAATGTGCAGGCATGACACAAATATTAACTGATCCGGGTTACAGTGCTATTGTTGTTGCACGAACCATATATCGTAGTAGTGTTTATATTTCCAGAGTTCGTGTTTCTCAATCTGGCAGGGACTCCAGCTCGAATGCCAGGTATACCACGAGATAAATATCCAGGAATATGATGGGGACTACCAGGCCCATTGATACTTAACCCAATCTGTGAACTAAACATCGCGTCTCTGTCCTTCCTCCTAGCCTCCCTGCCAGCCCTCTTCTCAGCCGCATCCTTCAGGACCATTCTTACAATGCTTTCATCGTCACTGGATTTGCCTTCGCCTTCACTGTCGCTCCTACTAGCCATGGTATGCCTTCGTGGTTCCTCCTCCAGCAGGCGGAGAATTTGCTGCAACTTCTCGTTCACAGCTTCCGCTTCTTTTTTCTTCGCTTCCCGTTCCTCCGCCTCTAGCCTTCTCGCCTCTAACAACCACTCTTCATCTGCGATTCTTCTTGCTGGCTCTTCATCTCGTTGTGGGTGTTCCTCGCGTTCCGAATCTTCGTCTGGTAAGTCCGGAAGGGGGCGGATATGTCCGCCTTCTTGAGGAGCGGCAATCTGCTCGTTCAAACGATCTTTGTATTCTTCCATCATTTTCTTAACCAATCGGAGCACTTCGTAAGAAAGGAGATGTGCAGACACCTGCAAAAGGTTTTGAATCAGCGCTGGAGTGAAGCAGAAAATTACTTACCTCGAACCGATTCGTGGCTTGGGCCAATCTTTCTCGATATTCCCTGATCTTGATACCGTCCGCAACGCTGTTCACCACGCGAATAAAACGTGCCCTGTCCACTTGTGCCTGCGCAAACTCTGCAATTTGGTGAAGAGTTCTGAGCAAGCATGATCAACACCCTACTCCATCTTTCAAAAAAATGAAGGACGTACAGTAAAAAGCTTTCTACTGCATCGTTGAGTGCTCCTGGCCATCCTTCAGGATCTTCCGATCTTTCGCGTGACTGGACAACAACAACCATGAGGGTGGCCGCATCCTCGCACAACCTGCGAAAATCGGCCTTGTTGTCCTTGACCAACTGAAGAGAAGGAAATAAGGTTGGAGGGGCTTCAAATGATTATTATAGCACAGTCCTACCTGGCCAATTTGGATGATGGTCAAAGTGGTCGCCGCGGCGCTTCTGATGTAGGGTATGGGGGCATAGGTCGCAGCATCCTTAAGAACAGAGAGGATTACGGCACTCCCATTGACCGCGGATTCGAACCAGGTAAAGTCGCCCTCTACCGTGACCCTCTTTTTCTTTCTTTTATCCTCCGCCGACTTGAAGGGGAGACCAAAGTGGGGTGACATCGACGAGTAAGAATTAAAATCTTGTGGGAGATGGGTATTAAGTTGTGTAGTGCGCCACCCAAACAGTTATAGTTTCCTTGAGGGACATAGCCTTCTTACACATAAAGATGAACATAACAAACCACTATAAGTATACATCCATGAACCGCCCGCAGCAGGGGAAGGCGGTACCGGGTGCACAGCATGGGTTCGACCGACAGTCACAGCACACGCTCATAGAGACGACACAGCCAGACAGCCAAGTATGAGTGAGGTAAACAAGACTACCTATTCCTCCTCATGGTATCTAAGAAACACCTGGATCAGCCAGTTTCATGGGTAGTCCCAACTCAGCAAGCCCCCGTTTCAATCTGTCAGGTATCTCCCGACGAATTCTATAAAATTCGTCGACGGGAATAAAGATTAGTCCATAGGCATCTAGGGCAAGCCCGAAGCAACTTCTTTGCTGCAAATTGCTGGGAGCGGTAAAACAAATCAATTGTGATAACTACTCATACAGAAAGACATGCAGAAACGAGAGTCCGTGGTAACGAATGCAGTGAGATAGAAATTCCAACAGAAAAAGGGTATTCGCGATTTAGAATCATCGCCCTGGAAGAATGGCAATCAACAATAGACGAATAGTCAGAATCTACTACCACTCTTTGTAATATCAGTACGAGTCGAGTTGTCATTGTACGAATCTTGTACATTCGTCGTATTCACGTTGTTGCTGTCGATATTCGTGGAAACAACACGGTTATCGTTGAAGACGGTGGCACGTCCATATGTCTGTTCAAAGACTTCTAAAGACTCAGCGTCGAATGGCTCCTCTTCGTCAAAATCGTACGACGAGGGGCGGTGGGCGGCTTTTCTTCCATTCCGAAAGGGAGGGTCTGCAGGTGTACGATGCCCGTAAGCCGGATAATTGAAACTTTGAGGGCCAGAATCATTTGCCCTGCCTTCATTCAGGTTGACGCGGTCTCGATCAAAACCCAAACTGCGGAGGTATGCCCTCATCTTGGGAGTCATCTCGTTATATTCCCGTTCGAATTCGGGGGATGATGGATCAAAATTCTTCTCGGGACGAGTGGGCTGTCCCGCCTTGTCACCTTATGGAAAGGTGAAATCAGTTGGAAACCAAGAGAACGATTACAACGTACTTGGAATTCGTCCTGGCTGAGGATACGGACTACCTGGTGCATAGAAAGTTTGCCCACGAGCTGGACCTGGTTGATAATACTGAACGGATACCAATTGAAAATAAGCGGGCGCTTACCATAGGACGATGTTGATCGACCTCTCCTATAGGCAGTCAATCAGTTAGCGTGCAGAGGTTGACTGGAAATTAGATCTCACATCCCAGGATTATCGGTATAGTCGTTAGGCTGGTGATTCATTCCATGTCGTCGGTACCAAGAAATAGGTGTCGTTCCATAGTTGTTTATTTGTCCCCGATCTGTCGCGTGTTGACCATAGTTCGTGTAAGTTCCGTAATTCGTTGTGTGTCTGCTATTGTCGTTTGTGGTGCGAACTGTGTTATAATTTGACGTATTCGTGCTATAGTCGGCCCCGTTCTTGATGGTGAACGTTCCACCCCTGACATTGAGGTTGTTAATATTCTTGAAAAAGTTGCTCTCCCGGGCCATCAGGGAGTAGGGAGACGGGCGGAATTCTGTAGTCGCAAGAGTAGTGGTGGGAAGACAGCGATAAGGGAACCGCAGGGCGCCAAATATATCCTATACATATATATGTGAGGGGCAGTGTTAATTTTTCTGTTGAACGCCCAAATGCGGGAAAACAAGAGCATCTGTAAGTATTAACAGCACAAAAAGAACCGCCTCAAGGCAATCCATACATGCAGAGCATTCCAGAGAACCAGGAGGAGGTCAACGAAGGTGTTTCCATCCAGTACGTGGTCCTGCCAGTGCCATGAACTCGACAAATCGCCTCAAACGACGAACAGTACTTATTTCACTGATTGTGAAGGAACGCTTGTGCTGCATGGTTCTTGTTAAAAGTTGAGGTATCTCCGTCTTTCGCGATCTGTTTTGTGTACCTGAGGCTAATGAGAGAATTGAATATAAAAGTGAGATTGCTTCTTCTGTGACGACTACATAGTGGGTGAGTTGATGGCGAGAATTTTTGGGTCCAGTGCTCACTAAGTAACGGCTTTCTGACAACCGAGCTGCCTAGGGTACACCCGCGTGCTGTACCCTTTCAGTTTACTCTGTGAGGCGCAGCGACTGTAGGCCTGCCAGTGTACATAAGCTTTTGCGGATTATATTGCCGGAGTAATCGGTGTACTTAGCTAGCATAGCCTCTACAAATATGTGCCAGATACATATTGTGAATGGCTTCATTATGTATACGCCCATCTATTCTCTCCTCTCACCCGATTCTTGAAACCCGATGTCCTACTTCGAAGGCGCTCAACACTTCAGCTACAACGGTCACGGTGGACGATTCGGACCTGACTACAGTCGTCACACGAATAATGGACCTGTCTCCCATACCGATGACTATAGTCAACACAGTACGATCTACGGAACTTACGTCAATCGTGGTCAACATGCAGAAAATCGTGGAACTATCAATAATTACGGCCCTGGTGATGCTGAACTGATAAATAACATATCAACACAAAGGCCGGGACCTCCAGGTAAGGCCCAGTCATGTCAGCACTACCTTTTGCTGATAACTTCTGGAGGCGATGAGGATTTCCGATATGGACCAATGACTGGTAGCCGCCCATCTAATTCCAACCCAAATCCTCCAGATCATCGTCATCGCCAAAGTTATGATGATTTTGGTGGTGAAGAACTTACTAATGAAGATTTTGACCAACTTTCTCCTGGTATGCAACGCTACGTCCAGTCGTTGATCCAGCAACGGAACACGTCCCAGGCACCAAATGAGAGATCAGAAAGAGAAATACATGAACACATGGCCAGGATGAACATTGATGATGCTGAGCCGAGCTCGAAGCCTTCTAACGCACCTCGCAGAACTGGAAGTTCTCTACCTCCCGGCGCTCGCTCATTCTCTCCTCACTCCTCTGGATTTTACCAAGACGACTTTGAAGACGACCGCCGTACCGTCATCACCAATATTAATAGTGGGAATCTCAATAGCACGACCGTTGTCGACTCTCATAATGACAATTCAACTCGGACCGAAATTTCTAGAGGACTCGGTAAGCTTGGCCTGGTTTTTGCACTCGTCTCAGACGGTTGACCTGTTCTATTTACTCAAGCTCGATGAAGACTGTCCTTTTTGTCTATTTGAACACCCTGCGGTATTTGACTTTGCTCCAGATTCTTATATGCCTGTAAATTATGTATTATTCGGCTGTTGAAGTGGGATGTGCCCATAGTTCTAGTTAGCAGTATACCAAGTATGTTCTTAATACTCCAAGACGAATACGCAGAGCTGCGGATGCGGCAACACATTTGTATGCAGTGGGCGTTACGCTCACATACCGGGCACGATAATTTTTCTAGACTTATACTCAAGCGAGTGCTAATTAATCAATTGTCAACTTTTACTTGGAAGGTTGTACCTCATCCAGGAAAAGCACTTCCAAACGTTGCAGTAAGACTACATACCAGTTGTCCAGGTCACTGTAATACCAGCGTCGACGCTTTGGCCATATTGAACGAGACTGATACAGCCACGAAAAATCCTCGGCCCGGGTGAATCAGACATAAAATCGCAGTGTCGATTAATGTTCCAGTCTTGTTCACCATGTCTGTTCCTCCAGAAATAATCGACCTCGTCTTCAGTTTCCTGCAATCGGATCCCACTACCCTTGCAATATGTTCTCGCGCACATCCCAGCCTTTCTTCATCGGCTGAACGTCTCCTTTACGCTGATGTCGTTGTTTTCGACAACGAAGGCAACACCGATAAAAAGGACGATCGTCAGACTTTTCTGGCTTCAGAGCTCCATAGGCTGCTCATCGACTCCCCTCATATCGCAAATTACATCCGTAAACTTGAAATCTGCCTCTCTTCTCGGGCTGCGACAGGGATCGCCCCCATTCTGCCGATGCTACCGTGGTTGGATGGCATCTTTGTGACAGCTACTTACTATGGATACTGGCAATGTCTCTCAACAGAATTTCTCGATGCATTCACAAATCGCCTGTCGTCCTTGAAGGAGGTATCCATAATTTACTTTGACTACTTCCCTCTTCGCGTACTTGACGGCTGCAAGGCCATAAAAAGCATCGGACTCCATCGATGGGCAGATGATTGGATTCACGAGAATGATTTGCAAGTTGTGCCCCCTGTACTTGACTCACTTTCCCTCCGTAGTTGGCAGCCGCACTCCTTAGATTCGAGATTCATGGATTGGGCAAGGAAACGCATTCATAGCCTGCGTTTTTTGTTGTTTCACTCGAGCAATGGACTTGCTGTCAATGTGGTGCTACCGGAACTCCTCAGAATGTGTTCAAATTCTCTGATTAGTCTGGAAGTGAACCTGAGCGACGGAGTTCACAGTCCGATGTTCGTTGATCTTTCTTCTGTTCCACACCTCAAAGACCTCACAATTCGCTCAAATCTGCATAACACAAGACAAGGCCGCAAGTATTGGTTCGCCTTTCCCGCAATCATACAACTTCTGGAGACCACTCTTTGCCTCAACAACTTAACTCTTAAAATTAGCAATTCGCCCTTGTATGACGAACTACAATTCAATCTGACATATTGGTCGCCCCTCCTCACGTTTTTTTCTCGTTCCTCGGATAAATTTCGGCACATCGAAATCCAACTCTGCCATATAACTTCCAATACTGGACATCTTATTCCATCGGTCGACACCCTTCCGCGACTATATGATTCTGAAATCGTTTCAGATCTGATAGCAAAGGGGATACTTGAGATATGTACGAACGAATGGAAACTGTATTAAGCATCGTGGAGAATTATGTTGAGAAACTGTCGAAGCCGGATGTCTCGGCTTTTTCCGATGGGAGTCTACCTCCACCATGGAATCCGCAAGTAAGTCAGCTTTGGTTCGATCTGTCCTCGTTTCTGAACTTTTCCCCCCAGTGTTGGACTTGAATATCGATGGCGTTGAACTGGCTTTCCTCAAAACTTGCCTGTCCCATGTCGTCAATGCCAGGACTCAGGCTGGCGTCCGATCCCCCCTCTCCCCGAGCTCAACCTTTGTCTCGCCAACCGCTCTAGACCTTAAGCCCAAGGTTGACCAGACCCGCCTCACCAAAAATTACCCCGACGCCTACACTGACACCTACGGCCTGTTCAGCGGGGCCCCATTCGTCTTCAAGACAGGAGCTGCCTGGCCCAAGGCCACGGACGGTCCTAACGCCCAGCCCTTCCTCCGTGAACTGCGTCCCATCAGCAACCATCCCATCCTGTCCGCCTGGGACGGGATCCTCACCGACGCTGGGGCATACCTCAAGGGAGTTGGGAAGACGTTCAACGCTGTTATGGCCCTGGGCTTTGCCAACATTGGAGCGGAAACGGCATTCTGCCCGCTGGTGGTCATTCTCGGGGTGGAGCCAGAGACTATCGAGTTCGAGGTCGCCAAATCTGTTGCCCAATATGTCAAGATCAAGATCATCGCCAAGGCCGGCTTCGACGACATCGAAGTCGCCATCTGGGAGTTCACAACGTCCTTCTCCGGTGCTGGGCCCAGGCTCCCTTCCCTCGACACCGAGCTTGACAGGGTCGCCAGCTTCCGCCATCCGTTCGCGTCCACGCTCGGCATCCCTATTGCCCCCCTCAAGCGGACTGGACACGAGGGCACCCTCGGCATGTTCATGACCCGCGGTGACGGTACCGACCTCCTCGGTATCACGGCAGCCCATGTCGTTTGCCCCTCTCAACCGTTCCCAGACAACAAGGGTTTGTCAGAAAAGTCAGCTGAATCGCACCACGAAGACATCGTAGCCCTCGGGAGCGGGGCATACGACGACGCCGTCAAGCGGATCGAGACCCAGATCGGCAACCTCCAGCAGGGCATCGATTCGGAGAAGCAGAGGATCACGGGGCTGCGGGGTCGGCTGGAACGTGGCGTGGTAGATACAGATGGGAAGATCACTAGCAGGATCGAGGCCGCCCAGCGGACTGTGGAGAATGCGAAGGACACCATCAGGGAGCTGGACCTTCTTCACAGCAGTGTCACCAAGTACATGGCCATCGCCGACAACCGCTGCATTGGCCGCATCTTGTTTGCTGACCCCATCGGCGTCTCCTCCGACGGGCCCAACGGGTACACCAGGGATTGGGCTGCCCTCAAGATGAGGAAGGACTCATTTGGGGAGGATTTCCAGGGCAACAAGATCTACATTGGTAAGTCTCCCACCTCGCTAATACACGCACAAAATGTTGTTTACTTATACTTTGTCTCACAGGCGACGAACTGGATGAGGCGACGTTCCTGGGACATATGTTCCCCCAAATCACCGACCGTGAGGGCTACGGGTACCCGGAGCATGGCCTGCTGCAGCTCCGCGGCGTCGTTCCAGAGAGCGAACTCCTCAGTTTTAAGCAGCTTGGTGTCAACGGCGACCCCGCCTTGACGGTGGTCAAGAACGGAAGGAGTTCAGGCACGACCATTGGGTCTGTAAGCTCATTGAGGTCCCTGGCCCGTAACTATAAGAGCCTCGGTACCTTCTGGTCTCGCGAGCTCACCATCGTCCCCTACCACGGCGCACGTAGCCCCTTCTCGAAAAGGGGTGACTCGGGCTCGATCATCGCCGATCGGAGTGGCCGCATCGTCGCCCTGCTCACTGGCGGTGGTGGACTCACTGATGCCGTGGATGTTACGTTTGCCACCCCGTACTGCCAGCTTGAGAAGCGCATCAAGGAGGCTCTGCCTGGCATCCGCCTCTTGGATTAGGTCCATGCATTCCTCTTACCTTTGTTCACACATACGGGACATACCCATTGACCGCCCCATCATATACAGTAGCACAGGGTTGTTTATTGCAATGTTAGTAACCAATAATAAATAACATAGGTTTACATAAATCATTAGGCGACCCTATACTTGCAGAGGTAAGGATCGATTAGTCTTCGATTGCATTGTATCACCAGCCAACTCGCTTGGATGGTGGGTGGGCTCGATCCTTCCAGTTGATTGACCTTGTCAAATCATAGGTTTGACCAGTCCTCAGAATCTTTCTCCCAACGACATTCTTGCCACCCACAAAGCGTTGAAAGCACTCTGGAAGCCAGTCTTGATCGGGTCGACGGATCGCCTGCTCCCACAAATCGAAAACGTCCTTCGTCGTTACATGGGTACATGTCCTATAACGTATATTTCCCCCTCTTAAGTCGAATACGTGACCTGCAAAACTTGCAAATCACCCGACACTCTTCTTACAAAAGAATCAAATCTTCTTCATGGCCTGCGAATCATGCTTTTGTTGGAAACCACCTCGAATAACAAGTTGACCTGCACCGTCAACACTTCCCATTGCACCCATTTCAGCAAATAGGAAAGCTATAACATGCTCGGGCTTCAGGCACACCTGTCGCCCCAGTTATAATACACTCCCTTGAAAACCAAGCAAGAGAAGAAGGGAGAGGAAAGGAAGGAAATAAGATTTTCCCCGATGGTGAAGGTGAATGTGGCCCCGGTATTGGCGTCTGAGACGTGCATCCATGGCTCAGCAATAATAGTTATTTTAGTGTTACGGCGAGTCGTAGTGCGGCACTTCCTCCTCGGACAAGAATGCACGGACTGCCACTTTCCCTGTCCCCTTCGCTCTACTGTGCTTTCTGCCAGTGTGTCATATGAATCTTGATCGCCTCGTGTTGGTGGTCACTCAAGCCAGACAGGTGGAGGTGGAATGTACGACTTTGAAGCCGAGGTGTTGGACATATTCGTATGCGTCCGGCGAGGATGACGAGAAGCGTACTGGGGCACAAGGATAGGCCTCACGCCTTTCCGTCCGGAAAATATGTTGTTGTGACTTTCTTCGATAAGGACAAAAACGGGCGTGGGGAATGTGAAGAGAGGAAGAAGCGCAAAGAAGGAAGCGGAGGGAAGGGGTAACAATACGAATGCGAGGAAGGGCAAGAAGGGAGGGAGTTGATAAATTCTCCGATTTTGTTTTCAACTATCGTGAATCACCTCTACCAGACTGAGAGAGGGTGGATATGACAAGTTGGGAGAGGATGGGATGATGAAGGGAGGGAGCAGATACCATTTGAGCCCTCATTTTGGATGTTCAAATCGCTGTGGATGCTGCTCTGCGACTTGGGATTTTTGAGAAGCTTGTTCAAAAGAACTGCAACTTTCACTTTAACATCGTCTCGCTCTTCTTCAATTCTGCGTCACGTCGATGTGCGATTTGTGCTTCATCGGAAAGAAGCAGAAGCAACTTCATCGAGCGCGAATCTATATCATTCAAATTGATTCAGCCATCTGAACTCCAGTTGACCGTTCATGTGGTTGTCTATGCCGCTCTTTCTCCGCCTTCGTTGTTAAAAAAACGAGCCTGAAGGTTCTTTTTTTTTTTTCAAAAAAATACTCTCATGTCAAGAGTAAGAGCTGGTACGCACCATAAACATCGCGAATTCCATGTCTTCGCGATTGTGCTTGGGTTCGTGGTGAGAGGCTCCGATATTCGAGTTGGTTGTTTCGACGAGCAGAGCTGAACGGAATGAGACAATTCTCGGCCCGGGGTGAATCAGCTCTTGTTCACCATGTCGAGGCAACAAAATGTTCCTCCAGAAATAATCGACCACGTCTTCAGTTTCCTGCAATCGGATCCCACTACCCTTGCAATATGTTCTCGCTCACATCCCAGCCTTTCTTCATTGGCTGAACGTCTCCAAAGTTTACGCTGATGTCGTTGTTTTCGACAACGAAGACACGCTTATAATATCACATGCCAACTGCACTCTTAGCTCCAAACCGCCATGTCTCACTTAAACCCCACCTCATTTGGAGAACTTTTCACTATCGATGCTGGTGACTTCTACCGTGATGTCGTCCCTACTACCCCACTCAACTCCAGTCATGCTTTCTGCAAATTCTGGCGAGAATTTCTCGCAAAACTCTCCAACGGCTGTGACCTTTTCTGGGATGCGATGATGAGAATCTACACCGGTCAGGCGGGTTTTGCTGGGAACCGGTCAGAGATGGAGCGGTTCAAGGCGATCTTCCTGAGAAGTCCACCGAATGTAGCCATAGCGGATATGCAGTCTCTAACACTGTACGGATGTCACAAACGATTGCCCCGCCTTCGGGGCTTCATTTTTATTTCGAAGTTTTTTGTAGACGAATGGGTTGCCGCTGGGGATGATATTGCTGCAATTGGTTACGAAGCGCTTTTGAAGGCAACTATTGTTCACGAGGCTGCCCACTGGGCCCAAACTTTGGTAAGTCTTTCACTTTAATAATCCCCTGTCCTCTGACAGGTTACCCTTTATTTAATACAGAGGGTGGGCCTCTACCCAGCTGGCCTAACGAAGGACCAGTTTGATCATCCCCCCCCAACTGAGCTGCTGAGCATGAAGAAAAAGATGACTCTCAAACGCTTTCGAACATTCGCGTCGGCAGCAGTTGGAGAAGCTGGATACTATGTTGAGATAGCCGTATTTGGAGGCGTTTTAACCTTCCAAAAGGGTAAATGTGAGTGTTATACAATATTTACCACCCTTCATCCCTGAGGGATTTTTAGTGATCATAGTGACTTCGGAGGCTATCAAGAACATGGTCTCCATTGATGCACTGAGAGCGCTTAGGAATCTTGGCCTCGGCCGACTAGTTTCCCCAGCAGCATCACCGTCAGCAACCCTGTTTCCGTCGCCGTCACCCATCCGCAATCGCCAAAGAACATCAACAATGCTGTGCGACTCGGATGACGAGGAATCGGGAGACAAAGACTCGGATGATGAAGACTCGGAGGAGGAGTTGCTCCCGAACCATTGCCTCAGGGAGTACCCCAGTATGAAACCCCATCCAATTGCCTTCTACCACTAACAACATATCATTTCAGTGTTGGATGTTATTGCAGCAACTTCTTTCAAGGATTGATGAACGCTGAATTCTGGAACAGTAGTCGGTGAAGCTTGCAACCCCTTTAATATCAGCCTTCGCTATTAAAATTTTACGCCCCCCTGTTGCCTTACATATTCGTATAATATCAAGTATGTGTTAATGTGTACGCTCTATGAATGAAAGTCCCATTCAACAATCCTCCGGGTTGTAACGTTTCGTGACTCAGTGTGACATCGGCAAGTTGCGACAGGCCAATTTAAAAGCATCGTAACCGTGCAGTGTAGAGGATGGTCCTTGAGCTTGAACAACCAAGAAATTTAAGATAAGTGTCCTTAAGAATTGAGGCTAGGCTCTATGATGGCGCGTACTTAGAAAGAGTAGCCGGTTGTGACGGTCGGCTTGGGCCCGAAGCCAGGTAGGAACACCAGTCCTTCAGCAGAGACCTCCAGAAGTTTATCGTTGGCAGGTACAAGTTTCGATGACTTTTGACGACAGTTCATTCGTTAAAAAATCGTGGTCTGGTGAGCCTGAAAGTTCTTCTTTTTTTCAAAAAAATACTCTCATGTCAAGAGTAAGTAGTGATGTGCTGGCTTTGGCTCAGGAGCCAAAGCCGGCCAAGGCCAGCCAGAAAAAGCCAGAGCATGATCGGACACATCACCTGTGACAATGCGACCAACAACAATACAATGATGGATGAGTTTGCGCGTTGCTACAATCTGAAAACTGGTAAATTGTTCGATGTTCAAAGGCGACAAATTAGGTGAGCAATATGAATACCATATGTAATTGCTGTAACTATTCGTTCTTTAGATGCTTGGCCCATATCATAAACCTTGCTACGCAAACCTTGATATCGACTCGCAGCAAGGCCAAGTACTATTCTGCCGACGCTGAAGATGATCACATACCAGACCTTGACGCCTTCGAACGTGATGAAGTCGGCTTAGTCCGGGCAGTCACGGTCAAGGTAAGTGCGTATTTGTTCCTTGACATGTCAGCAGTCTTTTCTCTTTGCTTTTTTCAGGCGCGGTCTTCTGCCCAACGTAAAGAACTATTCAAGACCATACAGTCCCGTGCAGGAAAATCTCCAAAACAATTGCTTCTTGATATGAAAGTACGCTGGGGATCGACTTATGTGATGTTGACACGTGCGGAAACCTTGAAAAAGGTTAGTTTTCATGAGTTCGTTGACTTACAGTGACTGATATCTTGTAGGAGATAGATACCTTTGTATACGAGTTGCGGCTCAAAGAAACCAACGCGGAGAAACGTCGAAAGATTGGGAATCTAGCACCCAGTCCAGAAGAATGGACTCGCGTTGGATTATTCTGTGATCTACTTGATGTACGCCATGACCATCCAGCACGACACTGATACTAATTTTAATTTTTGTTTAATAGTATGCTGATGAAGCACAGCATGCGTTTTCGGCAGCTTCTCGCCCAACCCTTCATAATGCGTTGCCGGCTATCGAAAAACTCCATTCGCAATGGGGAAGGGCATTGAAGAAGGATCACTATAAGTCTCACTTTGAGGCTCCCCTGGAAGCTGCAATGGATAAGTTGAACGAGTATTATGAGAAAACCGCGGCTTCAGATGCGCACATTATCACGATGGGTATATCATGCATCTCTTGTCACTCTATCCACCTGATCAAGTTATCTCAGTTCTCGATCCATCGAAGAAACTTGCGTACTTCAAGAAGAATTGGGTTGGTCTTGAGGAGGAGGTGTTGAAAACTGTCCAAGAGCAGGTAGCTTGTTAAAGTTGCTTCCATTTTATCAAGCTCACTATCCCACAGTTCATCAAGAGATACAATTTGCTTCACAAGACTGGTTCTGGACCATCATTAACGACCTCAGCACCGAAAAAGGGTTCTCAAGCACGCCGTCGTCGTCGTGACCATGACAACGATTCAGATAGTGAAGGTCGTGTTAATGATCATCCTTCATCAGATCCCTCAAAGCCGTGGTTGGAGGAATGGAACCTCTATCTTCAAACACATGAAGTGGTGCCAGAAGGATTGGGAATTGTCGAGTGGTGGGGGGTATGTGTTTTTGGATGATTTTCACACTCAAATGTCTGACATGTCATCAGTTGAATGCTCGTCGATACCCTACCTGGGCATCTCTTGCACGCGACTATCTTGCTATCATGGCATCTTCAGTATCAAGCGAGCGTGCCTTTTCAGCAGCCGGAATTACTATCAGTAAACGTCGCAACCGCCTCAAAGGAGACATTGTCGAGGCGCTTCAAGTTTTGAAGCTCATGATTCACAATGAGCTTCTTTTCCGTGAGGCTCCTGTGTCAACCGAGTTGGAGGAGGATATGGATGCTGCAGACATTATTGACGAGGATGAAGATGCTGCGGAAACAGTGGCCAAAGGTAATGAATTCTCATGGGATCAGTTGATAGAGGATGATTGCGATTATAATTGACAGTTTTACTTTGTAATACCTTTTTACTTGTAATTTTATATCAATTTCGAGTGTTTTCTCGTATCAAGCCATGGCCTAGGCCGAAGCCAGGCCATGGCTTTGGCTTAATATGGCTTTTGGCCTTGGCTTGAGGGTCGACGAGCCAGGGCCGTCAAAAGCCAGGCCAAAGCCGTGGCTTTCAGGCCAAGCCAGGCCGGCACATCACTAAGAGTAAGAGCTGGTACGATAAATATCGCGAATTCCATGTCTTCGCGATTGTGCTCGGGTTCGT
>QDKV01005089.1_pt1 | contig 26403 bp, 37 predicted proteins | sample 1861101 | NCBI WGS metagenome assembly QDKV01 (sample SAMN04275158, study PRJNA302643) | Fungus metagenome, whole genome shotgun sequencing project. | isolation source: fruitbody | host: Mallocybe terrigena | place: Sweden | collected 2013 | reverse complement strand
TAACAAGCCCGATGCGACAACCTGTTCACGTTTTCGTGCTGACACTGGCATGTACAATGATAGCAGCTTCTGTTAACTGATCCAAATCGCAAGGGACCAAACATCGGCAACGTCCGTTTCGTAGTCCCGACTGAAAAACACTCGACTCTACTGAAGACTTTCTCAAATGCCTAATACCACCAGATGACTCGGATTTCGGTGGAAATTGGTATCATGGCGCAGAAGTAGATTTCATTATTTGTGTAACATTTCTTTAGTAAATACAAATATTTTATGATATAAGCTTTCGTTTGTTTGGCAAATAATTTTCCAATTCTTTACTTCCACCTCCCGAAAAATGTCCTTGGCTGAGCCTTGTGCAAGCTCGAGAAAGCGCTCAAAATGGGACGAAGACGGAAGTGATGACGATCAACCTCCTTACGTGCCTCAACCCAAACGTAGGACGAAGCCAAAATCTATCCGAGCAGCACCCTCAACGAAGGAGGACGACTCACGGTCAGCGTCACCCGCACATTCGGCGTCTGCATCAACGTCTGTCGCATCGAGACCAAAGTCTAAGCCATCATATAGCCTATATGTTTCTCCAAGAACACAACATCCCCCGATTCAACCCTCTCGTTCCGTGTATGCCTATGAAAAACTCAACCAGATCGAGGAAGGTTCCTATGGCGTCGTCTTCCGCGCAAGGGATAAGCAGACAGGAGATATTGTCGCCCTGAAGAAGTTGAAACTCGGGGAAGAGAAGAATGGATTTCCGATAACGGCTTTGAGGGAGATTTACGCGCTCATGTCGTGTCGGCATGAGAATGTGGTTGGGATAAGAGAAGTTGTAGTCGGGGATACCTTGACGCAGTGCGTATCATACTCCTTCAACTTCTTCAAGAGTCTATGTAATCACGGAATCTATCCCTCTCTTTTATTTCAACCACCCATTATTTGTTGAATATTTCCAACACGAATGGGGGAAAGGGTTTTTGTGGTTATGGACTTTATCGAACACGACCTCAAGTCCCTGTTGACCATGATGCCTTCCCCCTTCCTACAATCCGAAATCAAGACCCTTATGCTGCAACTTCTCTCTGCTGTGAACCATTGCCATCAGAATTGGATTCTTCACAGGGATCTGAAGACAAGCAATTTATTGATGAACAATAGAGGGACCATCAAAGTTGCAGATTTCGGGTTGGCAAGAAGATACGGAGATCCTGTCGGCGTCGGGGGATTGACGCAATTAGTTGTCACGCTTTGGTATCGGTGTGTTCGACCTTTTGCAATTATCACTCAAGGAACTTTTACTCACCATCTGGATGCGTTAGTGCGCCCGAAGTCTTATTAGGTGCAACCACTTACTCGACGGCTATCGACCTGTGGTCCGTCGGGTGCATCTTTGCCGAACTTTTACTCAAAGAACCGCTTTTCCAAGCCCAGGGAGAATTGGAGCTTCTCTCCATGATCTTCAAACTTCTCGGTCCACCCACCAATCACATATGGCCAGAATACCCCTCGTTACCTTTGGCAAAAACTATTGCACTTCCGTCTCCTCAACCTCATCAGTTCAGGACAAAATTCCCATATTTAACGGCTGCGGGTCTTGACCTTCTGATGTCCTTTTTAACTTATGACCCAGAGAAGAGAATTTCTGCGGAAGAGGCGTTGGACCATCCATATTTCAGGTACGAAAGATATAGGTTAACTCTGGTCACCCATCGCAGGAACTATCTTGTGTTTTTTTTCTAGCGAGTCTCCTTTACCCAAACACCCAGATCTGTTTGGTTCGTTCCCATCTGCTGCAGCAGGCGAAAAGTGGGTTTAAACATTTTTGAGTGGTTGTGTGACGCTAAATATGTTTCTATTAGGAGACGGAAGCCATTTGCCAGCCCTACCGCACCCCGTGGTGCCAATTGTCGTCTATTTAACGATTCGTCTACTATGAGTCCATGAGTCATTTATGCTGCAATATATACACAATACAACTTGAAAATGTTATCGACAGAAGATTGGATGCAGAATCCAAGAATGATTATACAAAAAAATGGATAAACAAGCTACCACGTATATTTTTATTGAGGGTCATCAGTAAATCTCGCAGTGAGCTCCTCCCGCATACGTTGGAACCGTGAGCGTGTCTTGAGCATGTCGGCGCATTTATCATAATATTCTTTGACTTCTTCGATTGTAAAACGAGATTCCTTTGCAATATCACGCATTTCAATGTCAATGACGTGCAACTTGGCAATTGTCAAGAGATCTGTGGGTGACAAAGAGGGTTGTTCGTGTCCAACTTGTTCACCATGCATATCCGACGTAGACGGCGTTGGTTCGCTGTAAAAAATATTTATCAATCGATTGGGGGTGACCGAGTAGATGAAAACTAACTTTGTACGAGCCCGCTTTTTTCGAATAGCAGAGTTTTCTTCATCTCGTGAACCCGTTTTCGACCATGCGGGGGGAAGTGCATTTCCAATACGAACAGCCCAATCGGTCCCGTCATCTTCTAGTTCTTCTTCCGCTGGACTGTTCTTTACCGCCGGGTCTTCCATAGGAATGGCATTAGAAGGTGGGGCGATGACAACCGAGAAGGGATTACCCATACGCGTTAATTCATGGAAAGTTGTGTCGGTAGGATCAAGAGTCGGTATGTTCATTTCAGGCGGCACCATCGGTGCGTGTACATGACTCGGTCCAGGAACCACTGGAATCTCAATCATGGTGTGGACAGGTTGATCGGTTTGAGAAACCTCTTCCACTGCGTGTATCTTCCTCTTCCTGCTTCGTTTCGGTGTTTCTTCTGCTTGACGGACGTAGCCATACTGACCCTTTTCACCCGGCTGTGGCCTCTTTTGCTCCACAATTGCTGCTATTATCTTGTCTAGGCGTTCAGCGTTCTTCTTATAACGCTCCCGCCATGACTGCCAGGTATGCCGAGAGGCCCATGCATATTCGGGTTCGCCAGCCTGGATGAAAGGAGACAGTATATTTTTAAAAAAGGAGAATACGAAGACCAGAGGTTATTCACTTACCAGATCGCACAATTGCTGGTATAAACGATTTCCTGTTCGTCCGCCTGTTTCTTTGTATGGGATTTTGGTAGCAATCCACTGACACAACCTCCGCTCGTCATCGTCAGTAAATTGCATACGTCTGTTACGGAAATATGTGAGCACATATCGAGAAGAAACACAGATTTGAATCCTACTCTTCGCCAGGACGTCGGCCACCTCGATTCTTGTAAACCATTGGCGTGTAGACGACCGCACCTCTCTCAATGCATTTCTTCACCCATAAATAAGACTCGATGTATTTATCCGGCACGTCTTGATACATCTTTACCAGATGCTGAAATACATCGGACTGCGGGTCGGCCAAGATGATGCGGGCAGATTGAAGGGACGCGTTTGGATCGCCACCAGAATGCTTTAAACATTCGATCGTCAGTAAAATTCACAAAAAAAAAAAGGGAAAAAAGATGGTACCATGATACGGTGAGCCAACGCCGTCCTAGCGTTGGTGTTTGCGATGCTCGGGTGTATGTGCATCGTGATAGGGACACCGTTCTCCACGAATATTTGCTTCAACAGCATCCCGGCGATTTTACAGGCTTCGACATAGGTGTATGGCACGAAGAATCGATCTGGCCTATCAGAACTTGTCCAGCAAAGGCGGAGCCGCTCTTCTTCGGCTGTGCCAGGCTGGACTAGGATATATCCCTGTCTCGGGACCTTGGCCTCGACACGACCCCCAAGCGACTATAATCAATCATATTTGTGAATGAATGGGTTAAAAAAGATCTTGAAAAAAACGTGCAGTTATAGTTTCGCAGAGCTCTGCTTGTACTTCCTGTGACAGGTCCTTTTGAATGAAAAATTTGACAGCAAGACCATTGATATCTTGAAATATGGGCTGTGAAACAAATTCAGTTGTTGATTTGGTGTACAACAGTGCGCTCACCATTTTCTTGATGAATTGGGCGCTTAAGTCTACCCCGAGATTAAGGTTGAGGGTAATACAAGACCGTGACATTAGGGTTAGGTTTCTACGATTACGTAACCATCTCGTTTATGTAATCGCACTATAAATGAAAATGCATAGAATGTCCTTCGAAAAAATTACAGTATACTACTCGAGAACTTTTCCTGGATTCATAATTCCATTGGGATCAAATACTTGTTTGATTTTCTTCATTAGATTGATGCTGATGGCACTCTTTGAATAGGGCAAAGCATGCGCTTTCATAGCACCAATACCGTGCTCAGCCGATATGGAACCACGATACGATGCTGTAGGCGCGTGTCGGTAAAGTTAGCCAAGAAAAGAGCTGGGGAAAACTTACCGACTACCTCGAAAATATAAGGTTCGAGCGCGTCTTCTATTTCAGGAAGGAAAGCATCCGCAACAACATTTATATGCAGATTTCCTTGTTGACTCCTTTAGAGATGATTCTTCCTTGAAAAGAATAAGACTTACCATCTCCGACATGACCATAACCAATCACATGCTTGACGGCCTTGTCATGGAGAAGACCTTTGGACCGGAGGTGCTCACGTGTAGTATCGACGACCTCTTCAAAGGAGGACAGAGGCACGGATATATCATACTTGTAAACTTTGCCTTCCTTCGAGGCAGCCTCTGATATACCTTCGCGAAGTGCCCACAGAGACGAGAATTGAGCAGGCGATTGGGAGAGCACTCCTGTGTTTATTAATTGCTTGTCAGCGCTTAAGAGGGTCTCTAACAAATCGGATAATTTCTGTCAACAAAATCAGCGATCAAGCAATGTAAGAAAGTAATCAAATCCACCTCTTCGTCATGTTCTCGTCTACCCCCGCTTGTTTCAACCAAAATGAAGCATTCAGCACCGGCAATTTCGTCATCAGCCAATGCCCTGCCCTGACCATGCTTGACGGCAAGGTTATAAGATGTTCGGTCGATGTACTCAAAGGCAGAAAGGATCTCGGATAGTTGTCGCTTCACAGTTTGATAGAGAGGAAGGACGTTGTCAAACGAGGGAAGCGAGAAAATAATGTTGCTCGACGCTTGGGGAGCAGGAGGAGTAAGGATTGATACACCGGTGATGACACCAAGGGTACCCTCTGCTCCAATAAACAGTTGCTTAAGATCGTAACCTATCTTCAAGCCTAAGGATAAGATAAACATGTGGGAGTAAATAATTTCAAACCTGTGTTATCCTTGCGCAAAGTCGTCAGTTGGTCAAGGATGGAGCCATCAGGTAGGACGACTTCAAGACCGAGGACGGAACCATGTAAAGAGCCATAACGCAAAAGACGCAATCCACCAGCGTTGGTGGCGACATTTCCACCAATATGACAACTAATTATTGACAGGTTGATGTACGCAGAAGACAGATGAAGGGTCCAAAGACTAACCTGCCTTTGGCTCCTAAATCGAGAGGCATTATATGGTTGTGAGGAGCAATATAATCAGTCAAGGACTGAAGAACACAGCCGGCATCTGCAACCAAAATCCCTGTTCTAGAAGTGAATGCACAGAATGCGGAAAGTATGTCGAGGGTAATAACCAGATACAGAATCAAACGCCCGAACTTTATTCATGTTAGAAAGAGAAAGAATGACTTCGTCATTCAGTGGGACACTTCCTCCAACAAGCCCGGTATTTCCACCCTGCGGTACGATGCCAATTCTTCTTTTATTGCACCATTTCAGGATGTCGCTAACTTCCTGAGTGGATTTTGGTTTCAAGACTGTTGTTGAACGACCGCGGTATCTCCCAATCCAATCAGTATTATATGAATCAAGCTCATCCTGAGGACTGGAGACTGGGGGCAGTGTGGAAATGATGGAACTCGGTGACAAAATATTGGAAAAGTGAGAAATGTCTTGTTCGCCAACTGGGGTTAATTGGTGTGTTGCACGCACGGCCAAGTACCGAGCTCTGTGTAAAGATGGCAACCGCCTAGCTGCTAGAGAGACAAGCATACCAGAAGGCGCTAGTCGGGAGAAAGAGAGGTTGCAGTGCAACAGGCACTACAATTCAATGAGGTGATCAAAAAGAAAATTATGTAATACGGAAATTGCTTAAAAGGCTTTTTTTGTCTTCAAGCAGAGATACAGGGATGGTTCTCTCATGCACCACGGACAGCAACGACGAGGCATACGGCTACAGTCCGCAAGGGGCCCTCACCGAGATTCAGGTTCCTGATGCATTTGGCTCAAATATCATCCTTGAGGACGTCAAAGTGACTGTAGACGATGCAAAAGTGGATAGTCCTCCAATGGCGACCTCAACTCGTGGAGCATCGATTTCTACGACAGCAGACATTGGCTCAGATGCTGCCAGCGTACAAAGCGCTGCTCCTGTTTCTCCTGTCCAGGACAGACCCTTGCCAATTTCCACAGAGGCTGTTCCATTGTTAACGCGTCCGCCGCCTGTCTCCCAAACAGGTGGTAATATCGTGCAAGGGGACACTTTCCGCAGTGCGCATCAAAGACGGGCGCGACACAGATCGGTCGTAGAGGTGAGTATTGTCAATTCAACAATTATAAAGCTGTTTTTATGTCCTTTCTTTTCAACAGTCTCGTGCATCGAATCGTCTCTCGGGTTTCTTTAATTTCATCAATCGCCGTGAACCAACTCCCACAACCACCCGCGAGCCAGCAAGTGGGGACTCCCCTCTATTTAATGGTCCCAATTTGGAAGACGGCTCTCGTGTATCTTCTCCAATTTCTGCCCGTCCTACCACCCCTCCTCCCCCTTCGCTTCCTCCTCCTTCGCTTCAGGAACTTGGTTTATCTCTTTCCGCCGTCACATCAGATCTGTGCCCATCTCACTTTTCCTCTCCACCTACTAGCGGGGCTTTTCTTCTACCTCATTATCTCTTGTTGTGCCATTCCCAAGGTCTCGATGTTCTCCCGCTTGTGTCTCCTCCAGTAATGCAACCCTACGCACTTATTAGAAGGGTTAATTTCAAAAGTGTCGTGGTGATGGAACAGCGTGGTGTCCTTGTAGCAATTGCTGGTCGGAGAGATGGCGTACGAGTTTATGCTCTAGAAGAAATCAAAAAGGCGATAGAGTGGCGAATGGAGGCAGAAGCGAAGAGAGAAAGAGATCGTCAGCGCAGGGAAACAGTGAAGAAAATGACACGGAATTCAGAATCGATCTCTCATTCTCACAATTCAAACGAGAAAACGCGTAACGCAAGCACTTCGTCGTCATTCCGGGCAGACCCCGATTTCCCTCGTCCTAATTTGCTTCGCAAAAACTCTCAACACAGAAGACCTGGTTCTACTCCACCACTGTCCTCAGCTCCTTCTGTTCCTCTTATTCCACGTCCCGCAACACCTTCAAGACGACAACCAAATCCAATAATAGACTTAACCTCTGACGACACTCCAACTGTAGAACTGCCTCCCCCCTATGCTGGCTCCACTGACATTGTTAGTCCGCTTTTGCAGACCCGGCCATCTTATATCTCGCTTTCGCCGACGGCGAGAATTAATTCCTTCAGTAATGTTTTGACTCAAACGCCAATGCAACGCCCGGAAAACTCAAGAAATCGTGACGATCAAAAATCCGATTGGGCTGCGTCCAGCGACGAAGAAGCTATTGATGCTGTTGCCTCTGGGCCGAGTGGAACCCACTTGGATGAACGCACGAGTGCCACTTTCGCGGCGTCCACCCTTTCTATGGCTTCGCCACGGCCAGGCGACCCTCATTCAGTGCCTGTTCAAGTGGCAAGCCCTTCCGCTACCGCGACACCTGGTAGACGGACTCGCCCATCAAATCTTGACCTATCAGCAGCTCGCTCTGATGCTGTTGTTCCCCCTGAGCCCTCACCCGCTCCTAGCCTTCTAACATTACGGCAAGCACTATTTCAAATCCCCTCTTCTCCAGATAATCATACCACTAATCCTTCTCAACCTGAAGACGATGACGACGATGCTGATGGTGAAATCACGCTTGAACAAGCGTTGCTGGAGAGTCGACTTCCCGAGCTTCCGCCAATTGGAACCTTGCATCCACAGGAACCTATCTTGATTACACCATCAACTCCGCGTGAGACCAGTCCGCAAATCACACGTACGCCAACCCCAGACGGTGATTTACTGGGGTCTACGGTTCGAAGAGATAGTACCAGAAGACGACGCAGGTGGTCCATCATGGTTAGCAGTCCAACTGCTGACAATGAACTTGGATCTCAGCCTCCTGCATCTGCACCCGCTACCAGAACCACTAACCAAATTTCAAGATGGCCTTCCACTGGGCGGGGATCGGCGCTACGTCTGTCTACAGAGCCTGTGCCTGATCCAGCTGCTTCGGTACCTTGTGAAACTATCCCTCAGTCTTCTCGCTCGTCGCGTTTCCTTCCGTGGATAATAAACAATGTCCTGCATGGAAGAGTACCAGAAGAGCGTCCTCCGACATCTGCGAGTCTCCCGGAGTTATCCGATGTCGGTACTCGCTGGACTTCGCCGATGACCACCCCAGTCCCTGCGCCGAAGTTAGAATATGTCAAGCTGCCTGGAACTAAAGGATCAATCCTCATAAAGGCTGTGGAAACTGCGAAGAAGAGGTAAGCTCAATCTATTCTATCCTTTCTACCTTGGCTGAGAAACCTGCACAGCTTTCTCGCTATTCTGTGCGGCGAACATGGTGAGAAAGTTGAATTGTTTGCGGGAACTTATCGAACGGCTCTTGGACTTTCCCGGACTTTTATTTTACCTGATTCACCTCGGTCTTTGGAGCTCCAATTACAGGGAGATGATTTAGTGGAACTTTTTTTAGTATTTGCTCAGAATGTCTTTGGATTGGAACCTGCGACGGTGCGCGTCCGTGAGATACGTATAGGACGCGCAGAGCGGAGGGCGGCAAGGAGGCGGGCTCGGGAAAACAGACTGGCTGGGAGGGGAGATATAGCTAACGATGCAGAAGAAGAAATTACTGTTGGCGTTAGCATTGGAGTTTCAGTTCCTGCTGCCAGATCGCCTTCTTTGATGGAGCGGCCTGAGAGTCCGGGACTCTTTTCGCAAGATCACCCCGAAGAAGGTCGAGCAGCGACACCTGAACCAATGGCTGCATCGATCCCAGGTCAAAATGAAGAAGTATTATTAATGACAACCACGCAAATGGGACCCTACACGACTTTCCAACAACTTAGTTTTGCACCTAGATTTCCACTCGCATCCATTGCAGATGAATATATTATACCCCCTACATACCCATCTGTCCTTGAAACAAAGGCACGACAGGAATTGAAGAATGGAAATGAAGACGTTCTTGTTGAATCACAGGAGCGAGCACAATTTACACCTCCTGGACTACCTGTCCCGACCCTTTCAGCACCGTCGAGATGGTTCTATCGAGATCCGAAGAATATCATTCACGGTGAGTCGATCCCGTTAATGTAGACTGCTTACCTAAATGTTTATCAGGTCCATGGAAGGCGTCGCTCATGCAGGCCTGGTATAAAGATGGTTTGCTCCCACCCGAGCTTCCTGTCCGACGCGAAGAAGATACAGTGTTCATTTTGCTACGAGATCTTAGACTTCGATGTGTCGATCCAACCCAACCTTTCCGTAATTTCTCTCCTGCGACAAGGCCTCCACCCAACACTGGGTCAGAACAACCGCTGCTTTCACCTATTTCGCTTTTGATGCAACCAAGGCATTTCGGACCCCCCGCGCTCTTTTACTCGTCTCGAGGAGGGCACAGTACGGCCATCGTAGACGCGCGTGGCAGATCGGTTTTGAAGGGTAGATTCCTCTGGACTAGCGACGATGACGCAAGATTCGCAGCCTCAGGTAAGATGGGGGATATCAAGCGCCTTGAGGCTTTCGATGTCAGTGAACGCTCTGTCTTGGTTGCGCTTCGACAGGGAGGGTTGGAAGTTGTTGATCTTGGGGATGCACTCCTCAAGCCTGCGGATGAATCACGAACACATCTCCCAGATTTCTTTTCCCCTCTTACCGCAGTTGGTAGACGGGCTCCTTTCATATGGAAGATTGGAAGTCCTTTATCATCACCGGAATCCACTGTAGCTGCTGCTATAATCACGAAAGGGAAAGGTTATTCTTCTGGCAAGAAGGCAAGTATTACCTCGGCCAAACATTTGAACGACGTATATGGCATGGACTCAGAGGTAGACCACCAGGAAGCCTTTTTTTTGGGACGGAACGAAGACGATGTTTATCTTTGCGAGAGAAATTCTTCTTCTTTTAAGGTGTTGCGTTTGTCTCCCAGTACATGATATACCAATGGCTCACGCATATTTTATGTCTAACTCTCTACGATCATTTTATATATCACTGTATACAATTGACTTTGCATTCCTTTCGACTTTGGCATTTATTGTATTGGATATATCGTGGTCTTCTTCAGCTGCTATACCAAACATTAAAAATTAATGTAGATTTAAGTATCTTTCCTGTCGATGTTTTCTGGCCTTCTTTTAAGCAAAGAAGCGATGCAAACAAAACTCAGGACAATCTCCTTTGCATGCTTTGCTCAAATTCTGCATGCTGACCCTTCTCGCTCGCCCCATTTGCGAGCCACGGCACTGTTTATGAACAGATAGTATTATATGAGGAATATATTTGCAGCAGATGGGAAATGGTTTTCGGAGATGTCGGATGTCACAACGAATCACCACTGTACCCGATTTTTTCCAGATATTCCCAGAAATGTCCAGAGCGCGTTTTCACTGGGAGGTCTCAGGGCTGATGCCGCTGCTCATGTGGGACAACGAACAGGCTGGAGGGCGCTTTCCCGACGGCATTCAACGTCTGTGTGCCTAGAAATCATGGAGTTGTATGATGTGCATCACTGTAGAGTGGAAAGAAGGCAAATAGTCAACTTTAAGAGAACCAATGCAAACAGCCAGGGCTTTGTAGAGCTAGCGGGAGCCAAAACAATGTGATCAGACAGTATCATATCCAGTCCATATCGCAGCAGCTTCGGGACGGTTAAAATCCGGCCAAAACTAATGTATTGTGGGTTTCTTCATTTGCTATGTTACAGAAAATGTATACGTTAGATGACCCAAACATTTGAATTCTTTTAAAAAAATACATTTAACAAGTAGATCTAAAGCTTTGCCACATTCTTCCGCAACTCTGTTTTCAATATCTTTCCTGTCGATGTTTTCTAGACTTCTTTTAGCACAACCCCGAAGAAGCGATGCAAACAAAACTCACGGGTAGTTCTGGAACAACTTGAACCCATTCAGGACAAGCAAAACCTGGCAACCTCTTCTTTGCATGCTCCTTCAAGTCTCGCTCGAATTCTGCATGTCGCCTCTTCCATTTCGAGATGTGTCCTGGGTGCAAGACGACGAACGCCATGGGTCGCTCACCCCATTTGGAATGTTTGCGAGCCACAACACTTACTTCCAGTATATGAGGATGGGAGGCAAGTTCTGTCGAAGGTATGAATGTTGGTATCGGCGTGGAACAACAATACGCACCTTGTTCTATAGCAACGGACGATGCATTCTGTAACAAGATAGTCAGCAACTTTATTTCTTTTTTTATATAGAAAATAGAATAAAATCCACTTCTCCTCCGGATATGATAATATCTTTGCTTCTATCCACGATTGCAATAGAGCCGTCGGGTTGCATAACTGCGAGATCGCCTGAATGAAAGTATCCACCCGCAAACGCTGTCCTTGTAGACTCGGGATCGCTAAAATACTGATCATATATTGTTATGAAGTAATCCCCCGATAAATGGAATAAAAATGTAACGAACCTCCTTCATGACAACGTTTCCTCTCATGACGACCTCGCCGACAGTATTCCCATCTCGGGGAACGTCTCGTAGGGGTTTTCCCATGTCAGCTTCGGATGCATAGACGACGCGTATCTGTTCTGCTGTTGCAAAAGCTTGTCCTTGGCGCGCCAAAAGGCGAGAGCGTTCTTCCACAGGCAACTTTGACCAAGATGGTTGTTCGTAATTGCGAGTGCAAGGGCCACAAGTCTAGTAAAGTTGATCGAGATATGGTTTGCAAAAGATGTGCATTGAGACCAACTTCTCTGTAATTCCACTATTGAGAACCCTAAGCGGTGAATGACGAGCAAATACATACGTTAAACCGTATACATGTACTGGGTAAAATCCTAACTTCTCCAAATCAGATATCAGTTGTGCGGTTGGTGATGCGCCTGCTATGATCGCAGTTATAGCTCGTGGAAGTCTCTTGGCAAGTGGATGGTTAACAATGCCGATCTACATATAAATTTGAATCCAGGTAAAAAAAAAAACTGCGCGAGAACTGCATTTCTTACCTGAACGGTGGGTGCGCCACAATAATGGGTCACTCCCGAGTGGAGAAAATGGTCCCATATCTGGCTGTTATCTACTGTCCGTAAGGTAATCTACCCAACATACAATTTATTAATAATATGTGCAACAAAGAGGACAGAGCAAGAGCAAGACCTGTGTAGCGTACGCAAAGACATTGGCCCATGGGAAGGTCCAGCCCGCTGCATGGAACATGGGTAAGATCCTTTCGGGGTAACAGCAAGTCAACGACAGACAATACGATGGAATAGGCCAATCACCATAGGTAGGTTGAATAACGGTTCATCCTTTTTGCACGGATGAGTAGCCAAACATGGTGAAAAGGCAATAACTTACTGGCCCTCGAAGGCGTTGGCGATAGCGGCAAGATAAGAATCTTGGTAGCTAATTGTCAGAATGAGCAGTAGATGCCAGACTCTCACAAACTTCGTAAGGTAGATAGTACACCTTTTGGCTTATCAACGAGGAATGAAGAGGTTAGCATAAAACTGAGTACAAATGAGGAATAAAACAAACCCTGCCTGTGGTCCCAGACCTATGTGAGATGTTTGAGCACAGTAACTACTAATACAAAGCAGAGGGAAACTCACGTATAGCAAAGTACTGCTCCGGCATTTTCGTCTTCTTCCGCATCCAAGCCTAGCCATCCTTTCTCATTGCTGTAGCGTCGACCCTCAGTGAGAAATTCCTCATATGGATCTCCTGATCGACCAGTGTCGTTGGAAATTATGACAGGAACCTCCGAGCCAGAGACCAAGTAAGCATACTCATGATCGACGAGCAAAACACGACAACCACTGTGTTCGACGATGTAGTCCACTTCGGGTCGCTTCAGACGAGTGTTGATGGGAGTTATGATAGCTCTCGCAGCAAGAATTCCGTGATGAGCATCTATCCGGCTTGAATAAATACGACAAACGCAACGATAAGGAATGTAGTCCATACCCGCAATTAGTGGTCTCCAATTCATAAGTTAGTAAACTCTTTGACTTTGTGCGAAATTCAGATGAGCACATACGAATTTGGCGCAATCACTCCAACTCGATCTCCTGGCTTGACACCGAGCTTGATCAAAGCATACGCAAGGTTCTGAATACGTTGTGCCCTTGGAGAGCCTCTTAGATATCATCCAACGTGTAATTGGCCTACGACACTCACCAGACGGAGAACGTGTACGTGACAGGATCTTTCACGTCAATATGGATGAGAGCAACCTTCTCGGGATAAATCTGTGTGGCTCGTAGGATAAACGTCAACGGATTCTGGTGTCGTACCACAGTAAAATTAATAAACAGCATTGAGGTCGAGGATTTGTATATTTTAACTAACCAAAGGCTGGATATTGATTGGTAGACTGGTTAATTCTTTAAGCCTAAGATACACATCCTTCGGGGGTATACTCGCTGGAGTTGGGACGAAGTTCAGCATTGCAATAAAGGGCACAGGTTGAGAACCAGCAATATTATAGCGACCATCACATCGCCATTCTTTTTGATCATCATCAAGCATTGCAAGTCACGCACTTCCATTGACACTCATCACCGAGTTGAAACTCACAAAATGGGCAAGAAAAATGTCAATCCAGCAGACGCCTATCGTGAGTTTGTCGGGCATTTCTCTCTGGAACCTTGGTTGACAGTATCCTAGGCAAGGCCCAAAGAAAGAAAGAACTGAAAAAGGCGCGATTCATGTGAAGCCAAATCATAACAACTGACTGACTCAATCTTTTTTCTTCTTCTTTTTTTGCAGTAGAACAAGACAGAAAGAGCAAAAACACGCGACTTGGTGATTGTAAAGAAGGACACGACAGGTGCTTTTGACATTTTAGAACAATTCACCCTAAAAAGACTGATCACACGCAGAACTTGAGGAGGTCATCCAAGAGCTTGAGGAAAGCCGCTCAGATCAAGCCAAACTCGCCGAACTCAAGGTAGAATTAGAGAAGATAAATAAGAAAAAGGCGGAATATGTTGCGGAGCACCCTGAAGCACGACGCCTTGTTTACAGGCGAAGGAAACAAGGAGAACAAGAACCGGAATTGCCCACTAAGAAAGCTCGAAATTTTTTCAACAAGAATGGTCTTCCTCGGCATCCCGAACGTAGTATCTATTATGACCCTGTGATGAATCCATTTGGTGTGGCACCACCGGGGATGACCTACATAGAACGACGTAAGTTTGTTGCTCATGAGGTTTTCATCGTCCGTATAAGATTTGCTTTTAGCTTTGTTACCTGGTGAGGTGGATAGCGAAGCTGACTCCGAAGGTATGATTTCTGTGAATACCCAAGGCAAAATACTCAGAAGATGCAGATGAGACATCCCTACCACCAGGTGCAGAACTAATCACGAGCGACGATGATATCCAAATGCCTGAAGGTCCTCCTCCTGGAAAAGAAGGTGATACTGTCAGATTTTGGAACTTCTTTTCTTTTGCTTATATATTGTAGAAGTTGGCGGAACAAGTCCGCCTCAGCAAAATCCGCTGATCCAAAACGCGCCTACGTGGTTGCCCCCACCACTCCCACCAGTGCCGCCAGGAGTGCAACTGGCTATGACCGGCTTGCCTTTCCCTCCGCCACCTCCGCCACCCCTAGGATTTCCCATGCAGGGCGTTCCGATGCCATTCCTACCTTCAGGTGTGGCATTACCTGCTGCTTGCCCAGGTTGGACTGCAAGTGTTCCCCCTCCTCCTCCAGGGTTCCCACCAATGCAAAACCCAGGCTATGCCATGGCTCCATTCTCATATCCACCTCCCAATACACTACCCCGCCGGCAGAATCCATCTTCAGTTCAAGACCCTCTTTCTTCTTTGCCCCATCAAACCTTTCAAGCTCATCGTGCGAGTCAATTGTTTCCGCCTCAACCCACTCAGTCTATTCCTGACCCTGCGAAAGCACCATCTACGTTACCTTCTCACTCGTCGCTTCCTCAGAAACCGACGGCAGCAGCCAAAATGGCGGCGGCGACAATCGAGGCAGCACCTGAACTGCGTGACCTGAAAAAAGAGGCTGTCACTTTCGTTCCCACTGCAGTGAGAAAGAAAAGGCCTGAACCTTATGTTATACCTAATACCCCCGTTGTATCCACCGGGCAGTCTCTGGATGCAGATGGAGATGGTTCCGAGCCTATCGGACCTGGACCTGAACCTGAACCTGCAGAGACTTGAGTTGTGTGGTTTATTTACCCATGTAGATCTTTGCATTGTGGCCTACGGGTGGTCGTGTCGCCTCCGACTCGCCGTGTTCGATGGGTCGGGTTGATTCATGAAAATTTTCGGCTCACGAAATCGCGGGCTTCCTGAGCTGCAGACACTGACTTTCTGAACCACTCAGCACGATGGTTTGGGTGCAAAACTGAAAGGGCGTCTGAATAATATGTGTGTTAAGTTCATGTAGCACTGGAGGTGCCAATTGAATTATGGCGCTCCCGAAGTTCTGACACAGATCAGTCCATGGCATGGAAACTTTCCGAAATGAGCTATGTCGTTACTTTCAGTTTGATGATGCCTGAAACCCAGGTATGCAGTCCTTATTTCTACCCAATGTTTCATCACTAACAGTGCCAATTCAGTATTCAGATCCATGCTGCTGTATTTCCGACATTTCGGAATTTCCTGCAACAAGGATCTTCTCGAAAACGCCGCTCGTCAGCAAAGCCCTCCTAGGCCTGTACTATAAGGTATGCCATCTTTCGTAGGAAAGAGCACGGAAATACAAGAAACTAAATAAACCGCCGGCCTCCAAATACGGATTATGACTCGGACAGGGTAAGGAACGAGGTTCCATAAAATATCTGACTACCTCACGCCATGATTTAAATAATTATATCTTTGCCTCTTCCCATAATTTACAAAGATGAGCTCGACCGATACCGTTCTTCTTCGTCCAAGGCCTTACGCGAGGTATGCTGGTGTGCTTCTGCTTGTGCCCCTGTTGCCACAACAAAAGCCCTTGAAGGCTCTTCCAGCAGAAGTTTGGGCAAAAATCTTTGCTTACGTGCTAGCCAGTGGAAGCAATGAAGGAGTGTCGTGGTGGCTTGCAGAGGTCTGCAAACCCTTTCATGTCAGTGAGGCCCATGGTTATATTTATTTATTGACTTTGGAAATGACCGGTCAACTATTAGGAAATTGCACTTCCTTTGCTTTACGCCTCCGTCCGTCTCAGGCAGATAACCAGCTTGGAGAAGTTCTTCAAGCGCTTACACGTCGCTGATCAGAAATGGGATTCAATCCGACGGATACCCTACTCCACACCAGGTCGTTGGGTGCACTCTTTAGACTTGTCAGAAGTCGTCTTCGAAGGCCAGGCTATGGCTCTTCAACTCGACAATCTCTTGACACAGCTCTTTCCGTTGATCCCATTCCTCGACACCTTGTCTGTCAACCCTGCATTTGTGCTCAGCCGAAGAGCACTTTCCTCGTTGGCGCAACGCGAGGGCGCGATCAACATCCGTTCCCTGGCAGGCCTCAGCTACGTCCCTCCTTTGTCGTCCATTGCAGACGAAGACCCGTTCGTGCTGCTCCTGCGCCGTTGCCCTCATATCGAAGAACTCGTCATCGTCGGACAAGGACTCGACCCAGCCGAATTCGAATTCAACTTCACCGGTCCCGACTTGCACTCTTTGATCGCGTTCAAACTCGCGTTCAACCCCTTGAATCTCCCCAAACTCCGCTTGCTTTCCCTTCTTTCCATGCACTCATCCCCACTCATGCAAGCGCTGCTCAACTCGCCATTACCCGCGTTGGAAAAGCTGGAGATGACACCTTATGATGACATCCCTTACCCCGCTTCTCTCTCGACAGAGTTTATCGCCACCCATGGGAAATCTCTCCGTTCTTTGCTTTTGTTCACACCAAAGTCTTGGCCAACCCGACTCCGTCCTTCGCCAGAGAGACTCCTCGCCTATTGCCCTAGTCTTAGTCACCTATCTTGCGAGGCACCACTTCCTGACCTTACACTTTCCCACAGTCATCGGCTAAGGATATTGTCTATCCCGAGGCCCACAACAGAATTTGGGAGGGTTCTCGACCATATTTTGCCCATGCTGCCGAACCTTATAGTGTTGAGGATGAGGGACGTGAGGTGGATGAGAAAAGGGGTATCTTCAATTGCCCAAGAGGCTGGCGTTCAGGGACAAATGAAGGAGTGGAAACGCCGTTTGGAGCGTAGAGGCATACAATTGCTTGATGCAGACTGGAAATGAGATATGTCCTTGAGTTGTGACCTAAAATATTTTGCGTCATGTCTACCTTGTTAGAAATCTGTGATGTCGATATCTCATGTTCCGGTCACGACGGAGTAAGTAATCAGATCGTATATTAGAAGCCCTAGTAATAGAGCGCGAGTTGCACGCAATGACAAACGTCGCATCCTTCTCCCTCCTCACTGCTTTTGCTGATGACCCTTTCGGCGGCAACCCAGCTGCGATCGTCTTCCTCGATCCTTCGCTTCCGACAGAAACGCTTGGAAAAATTGCTCAGAACTTCAACCAACCCATCCTGGTTGTCGTCTCCCCTACATCCCTCCCAACAGAAGACGGAGACCCAAAAGTAGAGACGCGATCCATACGCTTCTTTACTCCCATCGGAGGTAATAAAGAACCACCTATCTGTGGTCACGGTTTGGTCGCTGCAGCCAAAACGGTGTTCGACCTTCCAGAAATCATAGATGCAGGGAAAGAGGTGATCCGATTTAAAAACAGATTTGGGGATACATTGGAGGCGACTAAATTGGACGATGGGTGGATTGAGATCAAGATACCGTCGGGTGTGCCTGGGGTGTTGGATGAGGAGGACAAAAAGAGGCTGAAAGGACATGTGGATAAGGCGTTTGGGAGGGACGTCAGAGTGAAGGATATCAAGACAGGAGGAAGTGTTTACAGCTACTGTGCGTATCCTGTTTTCATGCCCATTGGTATCGTTGTGTTGATCCGACGGAAGATGTTATGACGGAGATTGATGAAAATGAAGACTTGGCGGGTGCAGTACTAAACGCGGATGCTCTGGTGAGTTGTGTCTAAGATGAACCTAGAAGAAAAAAAATCGACGTTTTCCTTTCTTGCAGCTTGGAAATGGATATTATGTCAACGTCTTCACCTCCTCATCGCCAGACCCTAAGTATACCTTTGTATCGCGTATGTTCGCTCCCGGGTCACTGGTGGATAGCGAAGACCACGTATGCGGCACTGCACATGCGATCCTAACGCCATATTGGACCTCTAAGCTCGGGCTTACACCAGGAAAAGAAATCAGCGCGCGCCAAGTCAGCAAGAGGGGAGGAGAGCTCAGAATCGTGTGGGAGAAAGACCAAGGGATTATTAGATTGCGTGGGCGTTGCGCAATCTTTGGGAAGGGGGAAATTAAAGTCAAACTGTAAATGCGAACTTGCAGATAGAATGTGTTGATGGAATTTGACGAGCGGGCGTATTCCCACGACAACTTTCATGTCTCGTCTATTGTTCTCCACATTCGAAGTAACAAACCAAAGTATTTACCGTGCCACACAATCTTTTGCGATTGTCAATCTCAAACCTATCGTCCCAGGGCGTAAGTACTCAAAACCTCCACCGCATATAAACTTCACAGTAACCTTTTCAGATGTCCTCGTCATCCCTACTAAACCTGTGCCTCGACTCGCGGACCTTGATGGTATTGACTGATCGACTGAATTTTTCATAAATAATGGTTCGTAGATAATGAACTCGGTTGCTTGATGCGTTCAGTCAAACGCGTCGGATCTGTGCTGCAAAAGGTTTATGGGGCTGATGGGCTCACTATTGCATGTCAGGTCGGTCTTTTACTTGATGATTTACAGGTAATCTTCACTTTTTGTTCAGGACGGCAAAGCGGCAGGACAAACTGTCCCTCACGTCCACTTTCACATTCTGCCCCGCAAATCCCATTCTGACCCGTTCGGCGACAGAAACGACGAGATTTATCCGGTGCTTGAGACGAGCGAAGCGTCTTTGAAATCTGATCTACAAGGTCATTCACTACGTGTAGATGCAGATGAAGATAGAATAGCACGCACTCCAGAGGAGATGGAAAAGGAGGCGACCTGGCTTAGAGGCTTCTTCACTGACAGCAAGTAATACGCAATTGCATGGAACAAGCAGACCCCAGCGGGACTCTAGGAGGTCGTGTCACGATATTTTTCGTGACGCCGGCTCGCTCTGAGGGGAGGTCACAATCCAGATCGTGACCCCAAGGGTGCACTGCTTCACCCTCCTGGAGTCCTCATCTTAGCGCGTCTTTACTCTACTACGTCCCCTTTTTTTAATCTTTTTTTAATTTTCTTATTCTACATCACTTCACGTTAATGCAATGAGCGATACCCCGAGCGAGTCCGAGAACTCCCAAACGGAGGCAGCTGTCAACACCATCAGGCAAACTCCCACCAATGCCGACATCGACCCTGTCCTTCTTCACTCAATTTGTCCCACGCGGACCGAGTCCGGCGGGTTGATTCCTCAGAAGGAGTTTGTATCGCAGCTGTAAGTCCGGCGCGCACATGTGTTGATTGTTTCGTAACTACATGATAAAACAGTGAACGTATCAAGCGCCGTGAACCCCTCCTCTCTGCCTGCGCCCATCTCCAACTACGCCATGCTAAGCGCGACACTCTTGCATCCCTCCGTGCTGCCCTTGTTCGTCACTGGTAAGCCCCACCTCCAACTAGATTAGATAGCTAGGTTACTTAACACTCTTCAGGTACAGTGGAATCGGGCCAAAATCTGCTGTACTACTACGAAATAAGCCAGCCGTAACGCCTCCAAGATCATCGCCGGCTACCTCAATAGTCAATGCCGACACGGATATTGATGACGAAACCTTGGTTGCAGAGTACGACACCACAAGCAAAGTAGGCCAGGAGATCTTCGGTGCTTTGGATACTGGGGGCCTCGAGGATGTCGGCGAGGACGAGGATGGTGATGTGGAGGAGGAGAATAGGAGTCTCTCAAATGATGGTGAGTCTAGGTGCTCGAAACTTTGCAGAATCTAAACTCACGCTTCCTGCAGAGGTGTTCAAAGACTTTCAAACAAAAGTGCGGGTTGATGCGGCTAAGAGATGGGAATCAAACCGTCGTGCTGGTGGTCGCAAGACACAGAGTTCTGTTGTGAAGTCGTGGAATGTACGTTCACCATTTAAATCATACCTTCCCTCTTGCACTCACAGCCTTGTAGATATTTGTTCAGCAATCTCTCTCCGAAAACAAGATACGGGACAACATTGTCGACGAGCACTCGTTGCTCTTGTTTATTAATTTCTCTGCCAATCGATTTCGACGAGACCGCCGTGGCCAATACATCCCAAACACAAGGATTGGTGCCGTACGGTTGATCCCAATTACTTACCTGCAAGACCGCACTCACATGTTTTAGTCCCAGATAAAGAAAGAATTCTTTGGAGCACTCCGCATTCGCAAGGTTCAAGACGCTCGCGACCCAACGTTGGCAAGCACACGTCCAGCTATTACGGTCCACGTTTACGATGCGGTCAAGACTCGAATGGACGAAGCCTTACGGGATGCACGGGAGTAGGCATTTCCTGATCGTGACTACAAATTTACGTTTATGAGGGTTTACAGGGGTTTAATTCCTGCTGACGACGCTCCCGACATTGTTGCAAACACCTTTCTTGCCCAACTTTCTGACGAGACGCTGAAGAAGATCCGGTATGGGTTCCTTGAGCACCGTGAACGTGAGTATTTTTGAAAAGGATCCATATCTATTGGGAGGAACCAACGACATCAACCAGTGAAGGCGACAATTAACGGCCATCTCGCTTGGACTATGATGAATGCAAGCGGCAACCGTGGCGATGATATTCGCGCACTTCGTCTCTGCGAGATGCAACCTTACCAGTTTCTCCACCCCAACAACGAAACACCTGTCTATGCGGTGCTTGGACTACAGTCTGATCAAGAGCATAAGGCCCGCTCAAAAGCAATGCGAACGGTGGGTTTTTGTTGCTCCACCATTCCTCCATTGGGACTAACAGAATAGTAGACAATCAATCCGACATATACTTGCTTTATCGCACACCGCGACCCGGAGATGTGTCCAATTGCAGCATTGGCATTCTATTTACACTACGTACATGATGTTGTTGGTATAGAGGAGAAGTATGGTATTGATTGGACAGTAAATAAGTCCTGGCGGCCAGTAAGACAGACCTTCTACAATGACTTCACTCACCACCATCCCCACAGATTCGGCTCATCCATGGATCAAATGCAACCGTGCAGTACAACGAAACTGCGCTTCAAAATCTCTTTATTCAGTCGTACAAGAGGGCTGGGGTTGAGAGTCGGATCAAGGTCCATCTTGCAAGGCACATGCTTGGATATCAACAGGAAAGGATGGGGTATGTATACCAAAAAAGTTTGGAAATACAGAATCTTGACTTTAAGTATATCTGACAGAGTGGAGGCCGAACAAACATCGAAACTTGGCTGGTCGCGGGATACCTACCAGAACACCTATGCGCCGGCATTGCCAAAAAAGGTTTGCGACTGTATTCCTCTAACAGACGTTTACTAAACGTTATGAATCCCGAAGGCTATTCTTGGTGCTCACGGTTATAAAGTCCACGAGGCATATGATCCATGTTGGAGGAAGGTCATTGTTCCTGAGCCATTCTTGAAGCTCGTTTGTCCCCGAGCTGAGGAGATGGTTGCCCTGCTGGATGGTGAGTATCAGTATCATCCAAAGTCTAGTTACCAACGGAATACCAGGCCGAGAAAACATGGTTGGTGCAACAAACTATTGGAAGATGATAATTCAGCTGCGTCCGTACCTTTTTCAGGTGAGCCTAATTCATTTGGAACTTGATAGTAACTCAGTATTTACAAGGGTGCTGCTGCGATTTACCAAGTGTGCCCAAGCTCATCACTTTTCCGTTTACCGGCGTTATCAAATCCCAATGTACAAGAATGGATGAAAAAGACTTTTCCGGTGCAACTTCAGCTCGTAAACGCAACAAATGACAACCCAGTCAATCTGGAGCGTATCCAAAATGAACTCATCCGGCAATCGCTTGAGCAGGTTCGAGATGCCTCCACCTCCCAGAAGGATGCGATCCGTGCACTGGAGCTCCGAGTTGAACAATTTTTTGCCACCTTCAACCGACGTACTGCGCAATGGTCGCCCGCCAAAGCCCCGTCTGCCCACCATAACTCCAGGGTTTTGCCCAAATCGCTAGAGGCGATTGCGCGGCAGCTTGTTTTCACTGACAGCGAGCCATTGTCATCATCTCCAGCAGCAAGTGTGGCATTTGCTCCACTTGCAGAGCCCTTCACAGAGTCTCAGCTAGCCGAGCGTGCATCAGAGGATACTGGCATGTATATTGCCGAAGATCAGACCCTTCGAGGGTTTGTTGTGCCATCACCAAAGAGTACTACCAGTCCACGGCCTCGGACATCAGTTGATCTGATTCTTCCGCCGCTTGTTGCTTTTTGTGCAGCTGGTAAGATCTTACAGCCCTTTACCTGCTCATACTGTCCACTTAAAATCAGCGCTTTTTTTAGGGGAGGACCTCATTCCGAGTGAGCCCATATTTGGCATGGAGTCGGTTCAGTGGCCTGTTGTCTTTTCGAAGATAAGGCAAACTGAACCACTTTGGGACACCTGGAAACCCTCTGGAAGCTTTGACACCCAATCAATTCAGGCCATCTGGGACTGTTACAATGTAGGGGAAGCAGTTTTTGATGGGGATGGGTATCAGACCGGCATCAAGCCACCCCTTCGTCTTGTTGAACAACATTTTCAGGCACGTTGGCGAAAAACTTCGAATGTGAGCATTGCACAATGATCTACATATCAATTGACAATTTTCCTTGTAGGCTCGGAAAAGCTGGCAGCGCTTTCGTGAAATACCAGAGTGGATTGACAGTGAGATGAAGTTGAAGGGTGTTACCGCCGACATGGCCATCTCCACGCTGGAGGAAATGCGGAAAGTTCCTGATAAATCAGTGTTACTCGGCATGAACACTCTTTCTTTGGTGCTAGCAAGTCGACGGAAGGAGGTATGTTATATATTTAGAAGAACATTTACTGAAATGATGCTGATCCCGTTCCTTGTGCAGGCTACACGATCTACATCAGAAAACACCCAGACCAATGCAGACATGGAAAGTGGCAAGAAACGAAGGGCACCCGCCATTGCTGCAAGACCAAAACCCAAGCGCCCTCGAGCATCCAAGTCCATGCAAGATTAGCTTCGTTAGATTTAAAAGTATAAGTTTTACTGTTGTTTTGTATATTTCTTGTTGTATGTAAGCCGTTTGTTGAATGTTGAGTAATTTGAGACTTTTTGTGCCTCGGCTCTCAAGTGACGTGTAAAAAAGGTTGTAACCCATAAAAATGGGCATAGTAGGTTTATGGAATGTGAGTTCGAAGTTCAGGCTTACTGTGCAGAGATGGACTCAGCTTGCTGAATACAAAAGGTACTGAAACCGGCTGCTCATGTCGTCAATCTTCGTGAGTTGTCAACCGTCGAAGGATTTCAGAGCAATCTTCATGGCAACCACACTCTTTATATTGGTGTGGACACGTAGTGAGTACTGACTAGAAAGTTCTGAAGTCCTTCGTTTCTCAAAACATGTTTCAGTGCACTCATGGCTCAATGTATTGCCGGAAGCCACACAGCAACCTCACCATTTGGCCCTGATGCACAGCGACTATTCTTCTACAAGCTCTGCAACCTGATTCAGTACCCTGTTACATGGGTTTTTGTTTTTGATGGTCCTTTTCGCCCTGAGGTAAAACGTGGTACAAAAGTTGTGCAGAGGACACTACAATGGGTGGGTCCTTGTAAGCAGTTAGTAACAGCTTTTGGACTTATTGTACATGAGGTAAGTAAACCAATTGCATAACTTGAACAAGGAGTTCTGACTCAAGTTTCCGCACATCCCTACAGGCTCCTGGGGAGGGCGAAGCAGAGTTGGGCCACATGAGTTCATCTGGCCTTGTTGATGCGGTTCTCACCTCCGACAGTGACATATTTATGTTTGGCGCCCACTACATACTCCGACTGTACGTGACTAGTGTATTTTGGAGGCTTCAAAGCCAGTAATTATATTTGCAGGACTTCAGTTGCCAACAATCCAACATTGAGTAAGGAAGATTTTTACATCTATACCACAGATGCACTCGAAAATGTTGATGAAGTCCAGTTAACACGAGGGGGCCTAATCCTTCTTGTGTTGCTGTCTGGCGGTGACTACCATGACGGCATGCAGGGATGTGGTTTAACCATCACCCACGGGCTTGCGCGTTGTGGCTTTGGCGACCGTCTTGTCGAGGCATTTGATGGGATGGCTCGAGATGCCTTTTTTGGGTATCTCTGCCGTACATGGGCAGACGAGCTGTCAGCAGAACTACGTTCTAATTCTCAAGGCTTCTTACGGACACGACAGCCCCAGCTTGCTGAACAGTTGGCTGGATTCTTGTCAATGCTGAACCATGAAACAGTGGAAAAATATATGTGTCCGCTTACGACGTGGACCAAGTTTGGCAGGTGCATCGACAACTCAGGCTGGGTGTGGCAAGCTCCCAATGTTCCACGCATTGCTGAGTTATGCTTTGTTCATCTGGGCTGGACCAAAACCACTGAGCTCATCCGCATGTTTCGAAGGAATCTTTGGGAAGGAGTGATCTACCGAATGTTGCTTTCAGTGCGTTGGTTCCTTTTTAACATCATAGGTCACTACCTATTTAATTTTTTAAGCCAAGTGCCTCATTTACGCCACTCACGTCTGTACTGCAAGATGGTAGGGACCTTACTGTTACCTTTACGGATCTGAGGGAGAAGTCGAGGCAGACGGCAAAAGCCTGGCCATTCAACTGGTGCCGCACCAAATTCGTCGATGACAAACTCACGGAAAAGGCGCTTGCTAGCCTTCCACAAGAAGTTCGGGACAGGTACGCGATCACTGTATCCAAAATTCAGGCAGAGGATTTGGATCCAATGTCAATCTGGATTCCTCTCTGCTACCTTCCTCCATCAATGCTGGCACACGTTCGCCAGCAGCTCATTTCACGGCGGGATCTGCCATTGAAGTCCTCCAACTCAGAGCTGGAGCATCCAAGCCGCAAGCTGTCAACCAGCCAGCAACCTCAGGTCGGCAATCACATTTTCATCCCAGTGTCCGACGCTGTTTCGAACATCGCTGAGTCATCGGTGGGCAACCACCATCATGTTCAAACTCGTTTCACTTCTCAACTACCTGCCGTCTGCTTCAGGTTCCTTGATTTGACCAACCCAGATCACAGCTTCAGTGGAGAGGGCACTCAGGACAACCCGATCTTATTGGATTGAGTGGTAAGTTACTGGTAGACAGTCAAACTCTACTCGCAAATAGTTGTATTAGTAAATGTTTTAGAGATCTGCTGCCACTGGTAATACAATGTGAATGCTGCTATTTTACGGTCTTTACATACGAAGCTTCCAAGCAACAGCCCCCATAAACCAAACCAGCTCAGCGGCAATGCGGCAATGCAAGGGCGGATCATCAGTGGCTGCCGACGGTGAGTCGCGTCGCCCACAAAGGCTCTGTGACCGCCGTGCGCAGCCGCCACTGTCGACGCTGTGACCGATGCTGGGACAGGGCGTGACGCGGGGGCAGGAGACGCCGAAAGAGGAAAGCCGATCGATGGCGCGGCACGTGCCCGCGACAGGCGAGGTCACCAACCTGGGGACGCCGTCACCAGGTCACAGCCAGTCCGCCTGAGAACCAGCTATCCCTAGATCACCCCTAGTCTCGAAATCCAGCCGTTCCAAAAAAGGCATCTGACCGTGAGTTGACAAATTTGATGGGCGGTCATGCCCTGGAACGTCTGGGATCAGTGAACCCCCCACATGATCAATGTCACATCCTCCAAGCACGTCCCATCATCTTTTGGTGCCCTGTTGAAAGCTTTGCTACATGTAGAATACATTTCAATATAATTTATAGAACTATTTGGCATAGGATTTACCAAGAGCACTCATTGTAAGGGGACAGTCTTCCGCCCACCATCCGCACTTCCGCACTTCCGAACCGCTAAGGATTGTCAAGGGTTGGGGTAACCCCCAGGGGTAAGGGGTAAGGGTATGAAGGGTAGGGGTCAGGGTACCAGATTTTCTA
>QDKV01005090.1_pt1 | contig 26571 bp, 25 predicted proteins | sample 1861101 | NCBI WGS metagenome assembly QDKV01 (sample SAMN04275158, study PRJNA302643) | Fungus metagenome, whole genome shotgun sequencing project. | isolation source: fruitbody | host: Mallocybe terrigena | place: Sweden | collected 2013 | reverse complement strand
AACCCAGGTGCAAATTTGCACTAATTTGCACCTAATTTCCATCACTTTTCTGAGGCCTGCAAATTTGCTGCAGATTTGCACTGCAGATTTGCACTGCAAATTTGCAAGTGCAAATTAGACGGACCTATTTCCCGCAACAATAACTTGAGCCGTCCGCCATCTTTGCAAGTGGAGACGCGTTTGTGATCGCGGGCCGTTACGCCGTGGCATTGATATCGATAAATCGAGTGTATGCTGTCAATGCTCGCTGGATCTCCCCATTTACTAACACTGGAACCATTATGACCAGGATTTGTTCAGTATACATCGCAATAACAGGAGTTGGTAAGTGAACATAATATTTACAACAGGCGACAACCTCTGTTACAAACTGATAATGTCAATGTGAACTTAGTGGAATTGAAAAACATAACGAAATTTGAAAGCAAGGATAGTCGATAGACTGTACAATATATGAAGGAAGTACATTGATGGTCGAGGAAGTACCTAGAATGGTCATCATATCAAGTGCTGCCTGTATATGCAGGATTTTTGCGGATTGGAGGTTGTCCTGAAAGGCGCTAGTGACAAGTGCAACTCAGAAAAAAGAATCAAAAAAAATCAATGAATGGGATTACCCTGAACTCAAATTTGCACACTATATAACCACTCTTGCCTTTATCCAAGTATGCCTATTAAGGAAACCAAAAGGTTAGCACAATCTGAGGGGCCATTCAACAACAAATAGCCTACAAACCTTTTCAACATAGTAAAGTCCATCGTACCGATAGCCTCGCGAAGGAGCCCATTTTGACTCTCCGTTTGCCTTTCGAATGACCCGAACTGGTCGTTTTGTTTCGGAAGATATCTGAAATACAATGGATGGTAAGCGAATGAAAAAAATAGGCTTCCAGAGAAGAGGGAAGTTAATCCAAACCTTGAGAGCAGCGTTATCTTTATGGCTAAAACTCTGATCTTTTACTTGCTTGCCGGAAGTCTGAAGGAGAGGAGGAAAAAATGTATCATAAACATGTGTCCGTCGAAGGTATTTTTTTTAAAAATTACCGCGAAGGAGTCTTCTTGGCCACCCGTGCCAGTGTAAACGCTGAAAACATAATCAGTCATGATTCGTGGAAATGAGAGAGAGTTGACGTACAAAAACTCCCCTTCGTCCTTATCATCTTCATATCCCCCTGAGAGGCAGACTGAATAAGCACCACCTTCCTTTGCCGAGCCCGCAATGCCAGCGTAGTTGCGTGGGTGTACGCCAGCGTCTGCGCACTCTTTCCTGTTTTATTTTTATTTTTATTTTTATTTTATTCAAAATAAGTAAAGGTTGAAAAAACAAGAAAGATAATCAGTACGAACCTGCTATCAAAGGTCGCCCCTGGTTCAATACCTGATATCGGTCCGTACTTGCTCGTCCCCATCATTTCAGGGTTGTAGAGATTGGTGTTCTCCATTAGCCTCTTTCGCCTGATAACCATATGGTCAGCGTTGTATGTTGAGAAGGGGATATCGACTTACAAGTTCTCCATTGTTTTTTCTGGTGGTGGTTGAAGGGAAAGGGGAACTTGGGGCTGACCCTAAATGTATGTCAACGAAAGTGGCGACCTCATTTGTCGCACGAGCCTCTGATGACTCATCATCTCTTTGAAAGTGCGAAAAAACCAGTGCTATGTAAGTCAGCTGGACTCGACATCACCGTGAAATACGAAGTACTTGAGGCTTTGTGCCACACCAATCTTTCATCGGTCGGAATTGCCGTGAGAATCTGTGATCATTCTAGTGACACTGCAAGTGTGACCAAGTGCCATGCTCACTCCGTCGTCCACGATGAAGAAGCCAATAACAATAATCACGATAGGTATGGCCGGTGCCGGAAAGTCCACTTTTGTTTCACGGCTTAATTCATATCTACACTCACGCGATCCGCCTTCACCTCCTTACATTCTGAATCTTGATCCTGCGGTTACTTTTCTACCATATGACTCGAATATTGATATAAGAGATACGGTGAATTACCAAGAGGTCATGAAGCAGTGAGTCTTCTCTACCTTGGGATTGACTCCAGCATTTTCTGACTTTACAGGTATAATTTGGGTCCTAATGGAGGAATATTGACTGCTCTGAACTTGTTTACAACAAAATTCGATCAAGTGTTGGACATCGTAGAGAAGCGGGCGGATACGGTTGAGTAAAACACCGTTTATCATCTCATAGCTCCTTGCTCATTTTCTTGATTCTTTTGAAGCTATGTGGTCCTTGACACGCCAGGCCAAATTGAGATTTTTACCTGGTCCGCGTCAGGAGCGATTATCACTGATGCTATTGCCTCAGCCTTCCCTGCCGTCATCGCGTATGTCATCGACACTCCCAGAACAGCTGCACCTGCCACATTCATGTCGAACATGCTCTATGCCTGCTCTATTCTCTACAAAACCAGGCTTCCATTTATCTTGGTATTCAATAAGACCGACGTACAGCGTCACGAGTTTGCACTTGAGTGGATGAATGATTTCGAGGTGTTCCAGGCAGCTCTCGCGGGTCATTCTGCGACAACAGATTCGGAGGGCGAGCCGACATACATGAGTAGTTTAATGAATAGTATGAGTCTTGTGTTGGATGAGTTTTATAAAAATTTGAAGGTGGGTTTTGTCACATTCTTTCATTTGTGTATTGTCGCCCATATTCTTTTCAGGCTGTTGGTGTCTCAAGTCGTACTGGAGATGGCTTCAAAGAGTTCATTGAAGCAGTTGACAACTCGAGAGAGGAATACGAAAGGTTTGTGCAGTTCGTTATCATCTGCTCTTTCCTTAGACTATATTATACAGAGAATATCTACCAGAACTCGAACGAGCACGCGTGCAGCGCGAGAAGTCATTGCAAGACATGAAGGGTAACTCTATGAGCAAGCTGATGAAGGACTTGGCTATCGATCGTGCCAAGAATCCGAGGGCTTTTGCAGATAAATTTAGTCTAGACGAAGAAGGGGGAGATGATGGTGAAGACGATGGCGACGACGACGACGGGAATATCATTGATCGATGTACGTTCTTTCTGAGAGTGTTCTGACCAAGTTTTAATTTGATTTTTGTTACAGTCGAGGAAAGAGGTCCAAGGGAATACATTGATGTTACGCGTGTAAGAAGACACGGAGATGATATCAACTGGCCAAGGCCCGGCTGAAGACTTCAGTCCGAGCTATATCATCTGTAAAAGTACTATTTGTTTTGCTAATCTTAAAATATTTCGCGACCTGGGAGGGGAGAAGATGGATAATAAATCCATTACTCCCGCATCACACTGTCTTGGAAATACGGGTTGTAGATCTGATATATTGGGCTATCCACTGTGTGGAAAACAAAACAAAAGTCATCGATCTCCCCTACATTTAGTCACTCAGTGGCTGTGTTCAGCGCGCTCAAAAAGGTTTTCTGTTCAGCTCATGTTCTGTTGAGCGCTCTTCCGTTTCCCGCTCTTTCGATTCACATATTTTCACACCTTTGGCTAAAGTGCCCGCCATCGATTAGGTGTAGAGTTTACGTGATCTGAAACGCGAATACCCCCCATTTAATCTCAGTCCGGGGCAAAAGTTCCGCCACCCTCTTTAGTTGGTCCCACTTTGTTACCCACATTGTTCGACGTGTTTCTGGTCTAGATCTCTGCCACCCATAATATAATAACTTTCTTGTGGAACGTCTGTACAGAAATGGAACGGTAAGTCGTGATAGACTCAGTCTCGTCGTCTGTTTTGTTAACAGAAAATTCTAACATAGCTACCAAAAATTCGAGAAAGTTGGTATGTAGACTCGAATAGTTTTATATACAACCTTATTCACTGTGGTACGACTCGATATGCAGGCGAAGGTAGGCATAACTCTCTTCTCATCGACTTAACTATCGCTAAACTCTAATTACAGGAACTTATGGGGTCGTGTATAAAGCAAAGGATTTGAGCACAGGACAGATCGTTGCTCTCAAGAAGATTAGGTTGGAAGCAGAAGACGAGGGCGTTCCCAGTACAGCTATTCGCGAGATCAGTCTTTTGAAGGAGTTGAAGGACGACAGCGTTGTTCGGTGAGCTCCCCTTTTTCATCTCATTATTGATCTCTATCGCGGCGCCGTTGTTTTACACACGGCGAGACCTCATTCGTTTAGTCATGGATTTCTCAACGCGTTTTAATCCTATTTAGACTACTAGATATCGTACACGCAGACCAGAAACTCTACCTCGTTTTCGAATTCCTTGAGGTCGACCTAAAACGGTACATCGAAACCGGGAACCAAAACGGTAAGCCGATCACCGCATCCATCATCAAAGTGAGTTATTGTTCTTCGTTCCTATTTTGTCCTTTCGCGCTGTGTCTGGATTATGGCTTTCTTCAGTGGTTTAGTTTGTTGTGCCATTTTTATGGGGCTCCTTATCTGACACAACGCGTTTATTCACCTCCACTTTTGCTCAACCATCATGCATTTGATTTGTACCACTTCAATGTGTTGAGATGGGTGGAATACGTGTCCCATGTTCAACATATGCGCTGTATGGCCTGCGGTATTCGGCTGCGCCCATCTTTGATATTTATCTCACGTGACTTAATTAACGCGTCGCGTCGCGTTCTCATTCTCTTCACAGACATGTCTATCCGCTAATCCACTTTTGAACTAAAACAGAAGTTCTCTCACCAACTCAACACCGGTCTGCTTTACTGCCACTCCCACAGGATCCTGCATCGCGATCTGAAGCCACAGAATTTGCTGATCGACAGTAGGAACAATCTGAAGTTGGCAGATTTTGGACTTGCGAGAGCGTTTGGAATCCCGATGCGGACTCTTACGCACGAGGTGAATTTGACCCACGCTTTTTTTCTTGAAGATTGTTTTCGCTGTTGAGCTAAAACTTCTCAATCTAATCTATCTCCTCGATCTAACCTAACTCGACTCTTTGGGACGTCATCGAATATTGCACTTAGGTGGTAACTCTCTGGTACCGTGCTCCGGAAGTTCTTCTAGGCTCTCGCCACTATTCGACCGCAATAGACATGTGGTCCGTTGGGTGCATCTTTGCAGAGATGGCGATGGCAGGCATACCGCTCTTCCCCGGCGACTCAGAAATTGATCAGATTTTTAAGATTTTTAGGTGGGTTTCGGTATTTGATTTAATATTTCTTAACGTGGCGTGGTGAATATGTTACTCACATTCGGACCTTTCTTTGAAAAGAAGGAATATAACAATTTGTTTTTCTATTGTGCTGACATTCATTATTTTATTTAATTTAAAATCGTTCCTCATTGATGCAGATTGGTTGGAGACGACGCTAATTTCTTTTTATTAGAATCCTGGGAACACCAAACGAAGAGATCTGGCCTAGCGTGAGCTCTCTGCCAGACTATAAACCCACGTTCCCACAATGGTCGAGTCAAGACCTTGGACGAATTGTCGATACACTAGATGAGGTGGCCATGGATTTTCTCAAGGTGCGCGCTTTTGACCATAATAGTTTGTGAATCGGAGAGTTCCTGACTTTTTTTTTTTGCAGCGTTCTTTGGTCTATGACGCAGCCAAGAGGATTTCTGGTATGTCGTTTCCTGTCGCAAGCATGGTAATTACTGAGTTTTTTTTATCCTCCTTAAGCGAAACGCGCGTTGCAGCATCCTTATTTCGCGGATTATAAGCCTGCACTTGCATATTGAGGCTTTGATTACCCGACTGACAACGACGTTGTGTGCAGCGTCTCCCTCATCTGGATATCCTTCTATGCACTTCCACGTAAATCACAAATTCACCATAGCTTTTCCAAGTTTTTCTTCCTCCATCTCATAAATACTCCACAGAGGTTGTGGATTTCTTTTCTCACCCATTTTTAGTTCTCATGCCCAATGATTCGACTCGTTCAACTTTAAAGTTCTATGATCCAATTGCAGATTCAGGAAATCATTGTTCGTCGTTTGTTGTCTCCCTTAAGAGTTTTAATGTTACACCATTTACATGTACCCCTTTTTAAAAACCCTTCTGTTGTCGTTATTGCTGTTGTTCTGGATAGAGTGGTCAAATTTTGAAGTTTATCACGTATATTTCGTGTTGATCTCTTCCTCGACATCCGAGTCGACAAAAACCAAGCATTCGAGACGTGGGCCACAAGCTCTTCGGGGAATGAATGTTATTCGAAGTGCCGTTTAGTCCTTGTCATAGAAACCAATACTCGCTCATTGTGAACAAAGTCAACGCATTTGCCTTCACATCATCCAATTTGGCGATGAGGAGCCACTGCTCACTTCTCCATCATCAGAAAGTTCCGACTCTTCTTTGCAATGACCAGCCAGTGCAACCATGCCGCGATGGTCACAATTTCCCTCGACTTGCGCTTTCATGCGTTCCGATATGTCCAAAATTATACAACAGATCGATGGTCCATTATGTAGTAAGCGCAGCCAAACCCAACTTGAAAGGGCTTACTTGTTCTGTATTGATTCAACTTTATTGTCATGGCATTTCGTTCTGCAAACGATAACAGATAAGCCTGTGATCCTTCACAGTTGAAATGGAAGTCAACATGAGGCGGAAAACTATTGTATTGCTGTCATACTATTCAATGGGCTCCGAGTCAGTCAAATTGACGTCGCAATTCCAAGCCATTGTGACGGATATAGGCATTTCCATGTCCTGTAAACTACCCTTGTCGCTTGTATTCGGTTTCCACTGGACTCTTGCTGAGTGATCAGTCAGACCTCAGCTCCCTGGACTCGGTCTCGCCTAATAAGATACCCTTCTAAATAAACGGGCGAGGTCCTTCTCGGACCTTTGTGTTCGAAAAAGGTCAATGCTGTTTCCGACCTAGACAATAGTAATAAAATAGGCAATTGCCATTTGACGCTTATACCCTTCCTGTTGTTTTCAGATTGACCAAAGGACATCCACCAACGTACATGCGATTGTTTTCTTGTTCGCGCCCAACTCCGATTAGCTGTTTCTTTCTAGGTTTGCTTTCCACGGGCTGTTTGACATTCCACGTATAAATACACGTCTGGTTTGCCCCCTGATGGTCTGCATAGCTTGGATCATCTTTTCTGGTCGATATGTTGGGTATCAAAATCAATCGCACCCCGCTCACTCCTGACAACGGAGTTGGACGGTTGTCTGCCCACGAAAAGGTTCGTCCGGGTGAACTTCAACGTGTTTTGTAAGTAGTCGCATCCTATCTGCTTCCTTTCATCGTCCGTTCCTAATTCTTTTTGTCTTCAGGGATCAGATTGATCCGTCAATATACTTTGGCAATCCATATGACCCTTCAGTATTTAATTGGCAGTTAGAACAGCCGCCCTTTACACCTGAAGATCTCGAATGGTGGACGCCACTATTTACGTCGGGCCCTTCAACGTCCTATCCTTCCGTTCCATCCACTCCGCCATCCAATTCTCAAGTTTCGGTCGAATCAGAAGGTCAATTTCTTGAGACCTTCAATCTTTCCAACGGAACGTTTGAGCAACTTTCGCCATTAACACCGGACGTCGACCTTTTTAATCTCCCAGAAATTGCTTCAGAAACTGCATTCCCCCAATTTAGCGGCGAGGATCATGGATGTCATTGTCCATTTTTCGAAGAGTTTAGCTTCGGGGATTTGCTAGAAGTTCCATCGGAGGAGGAATCAGCCTCTTCAAAGGATGACTGAAACGACATTACTGTCATTAGATTGTCCGCGACCCAGCTTCTCAGTCATATACTCATTTACATTTGTATTATCACCATCCCCATTTTTACAACCATGATTGTACCCTCTAAGCATCTCAAGTATCGCTTACTCTTGTCATCGTCGCTTGTTATTTCAAGTTGGGTCCTATCGGCCATAGAATACATGTCCTGTAACACCCGTGTCGCTTGTATTTGGTTTCCACTGAACTCTTTCTGAGTGATAGCAAATTAACACCCTCAGCTCCCTGGCCCAATAAGGGATCCTTCTAAATGAAATGGGCCTTTGTTTTCGAAAAAGGTCAATACCGTTTCCCTTATACCCTTCCTGTTGTTTCCAGATTAACCAAAAGACATCCATCAACGTACACCCTGGTTCACAGTCATATACTCTCATTTACATCTGTATCATTCGACCCGTTCTTACAACCGACGTGATCGTACCTTCTTTGAAGGTCGTCCATAAGAGCGATTCTTAAGGGTATCGACTATTTCTCTACGTCGGAGCTTTCACGTATATGTAGTAGTATACATTGTGCAACCACGAAGTAAAAGAAAATTTCCAGTTTGGTGATCAAATATTCTCAGCGAAATTTACTATGTGAATCAACTGTGATTAACTTCTAAAACAACTCGATAACGCAGCAGTTTATACCGAGAGGTAAAGGGAGAGCACAGATCAGATACTAAAAGCTACCAATACTCAACTGGAATAGTAGGGAATGATGGAAAAAAAAATATCCAGGAAATATAGTGAAAAGAATAAGGAGAGTGTGAGCTGTGAGGTAGAGAAAAGTAGAAACAGAGCTACTGATGGTATAGGGTAGATGAGCAACCATTAATGTATGAAAACAGACTTAGAAAGTCAAATCATCGATCAGGTAAGACGAGAAATATATCACTCTTCTTCCTCCTCCTCCAGAACGTTGTGCAGGGGCTCACCGTGTTTATAACGGCCAGGGCTTGCTCGTCCCTGAGTCTCGTCGACAGGGATGTGAGGAATCTCCTTGGTCAGATCATCAAGGGCGGGAGGACTAACAGTCACAGCCACATTAGGTGATGGGATGGATGGAGCAGGCACAGGATTTTCCTTCGGCAAAGAGGATGTTCGAATGGGTAAACGAGACGTTACGAGAGGAGCAACAGGTAGAATATTAGAAGGAATACTGGGTTTAGGTACGTTGCCTCGTTCACGTTCGCGGTACATCTCGATTAGAGCTGCCGTTTTGCTACCTGAAGATGGCTCGGTTATAGTATCACCTTGGACTTTGACTTCGGGCAATTGAGCGAGGTCCAGGGCAGTGGGTGTTACGGGATTGACTGGTGAAGGTTCGTGAATTACAGGTTTCGTTGAGGTGGCAGGAGGAATCGGGAGAGGGCGGACGACATCTGCGACATCTGGAGGACCATATACGGCCTCGTCATCTTCCTCATCACTGTCATTTGCGAATTTTTCTCGCGGATCATCAAGAATTGACTGAGCTTGAGCCTTTCGTCGTTCGGGATGAAGGTCGAAATATCCAAGTCGTGGCTGTTGTCTAAGCATATGCTGTCCGTCCAAAACATCCACAGGAAACTCGTCCCCTTCAGAAGTGTCGACGTGAGCAACACTGATATTGTCTGCTTCATCATGCCCCTGGTTACTGGCCTCTGCAGAATTCGTACTACGTGCATTGCTTAATCTTGGAACGTGTTCAACTTCTACAACGTCAGTGTCGCTGATATAAAGATCGAGATGTTGGGCGACCCCAAAATCGCGATCCACACGGTCAACCGTGCTAGGAGGCGAAGGGGATCTGTTTTGGACAGCAGCAAGAACTTGGGCAACCTCCTGGCGAGCCAGGTCAGGGTCCGAGCGCCTTCCTTGACGATTTCTTTTCTTCCTGTCCGACATCTCAGCGTCTTGACCGGCAAACCGGTCTTGGCTGCCGACGAGAATGTCGACCCAGGCATCAACATTAGATTCTCTTCGCTTCTGCTTGACGTCCTCTGGTTCATCAAGCCTTCCGTTGACTTCGTCGTCGCTATAGCTAGCCATCCTGGTCTCGAACTCGACCGTTGAATATTGGGCTGGCATCATCGACTTACGGTTCGGTTTAAAAATCGACTTCTTCATGGGGGATGAAACAGTGGCGTCTGAATGCGTTTCGTCACTCTTCGGAGGGCGTGGGTGAACTGCTGAGGTCTCAGGAGTTCTAGTGGGAACCTTGATTATCGGGACTGAAGGAGAGAAAGAAGGAGATGGCAAAACACTGTTCTGAAGTCCGCTCGTGGACCTCTTCGGGTTGAGAGACAGGATCCTCGTAGAATTGTTGCCATGAAGAAGCCCTTCAAATTCGATTTCGCGAGGTGACGGCCTTACTGGAACATGACCGATCACGTAAGGGCGACCGTTAAGAGTTGCAGCTTGTTTCCACTGCTTTCTTCCAGAGGTCGAGAAGAGTGAAGGAAGGCGACGTCGGTTAGAGGACTTTATGGCGAGTTGCTCTCGATATTCCAGTGGTACAAACTCTTCAAAAAGTATCAATGTAGTCGATGTTCGAGGATCCGTTCCCCCTGACGTAGTTGTTCGAGTAGGCGGCAAAGACTTATATTCGACCTGGTTGATTAGAAAATATCATTAGAAAATTTTCCGTAGTAGAAATCGTTGCCGTACCAATGCCCAATTGCAATCCCTATCAAGCATCTCACCTCTCTCGAGGTCCATCCAACCACCACCATATATCAAGTCACAGAAGACGTCAACAAAGGCTTCTTCAATAACTTCCTCATTTCCGATAACGGGTTCAGTATCCCAGCCAAAAGATGGAAGAGATTTGTGAGTCTTTTTGAGCTTTCTAGTGATCTCGGCGTTATGGGATGGCCAAGAAGAAATCATTGCAGTAAAAGGAGTGCTGAACTGCAAGGTAGCACTTAGAGGAGCATCCATACGGGAGAAACCATCCGAAGTGAAATCATTCCATGATATGGACTGTCGTTTGCCTTTGACGCGCTCCTGCAAGGAATGAGATGATGTTTCAATCTTATGAGAGGTAAGAAAACATACGGTACGAGCACTCTCAGTAAGGTCAAACTGAAGCTTTTTCTCATCTCCAAGATTGTTGAAACCGACGGACTCGAATTCGCCCCATTTCAGGTCAGTCAAACTCCTGAACCTATCATCACCCTCTCTGTTACCCAAACTAAAAAAATCGGAGTCAGGAACAATTGAACTGGGCGGACTGGACATCGACGACTGATACGACGATGAAGGGCTCAGAGTGGTGGCAGTGCCTAGCACAGTATCTGGATGAAAACCAGGTGGTGTGTTCATCTTTTTCTTATAAGACTCCGAATATCGAGGTACTAATTTCAGTGTCGCAGGCACAATTCTTTCCCATTCCTTCGAGTTTGCAAGACCGTTGCCGGTCGAGCCAGGTGCTGTATAAGCCCAGGTCGAGGCCGTTTTGACGAGGTCGGGCGAATACATCCGTACATTTCTCCGCACGCTCATAATTCGAGTAATCCGTGCTCCTCTGCGTGGCTGTGGTTTCTTGATATCCAGAAAAGGTAGAGTCGAAGGGTACCCTTTAATCCAGTCTTTGAGGCGAGCTGGCACGCCAAGCGTCGTAGCGCTACCTATGCCAGAAGATGGATTTGCGACAACGCGAGGGGTGTCTTGCCATCGGATAAAAGCGAGGATAATATGCTCCATAGCGGTAACGGCACGTAGATAATGGAGATATGCATGATGAAAAGTGAGTGTCGCAGGTCCAATGCCGAAAAAAAGAGGTCCAAAGAGTGGAGAAAGTGTCGGAGGAGTGTGCCCAGAAGAAGTACTATTCGCGATAAGGCGACTTAAAAGAGTGAGTAGGCGGACGATAATAACTTGAAGAGTCGGTGTCAATGGTGGTAAAAATTGGGTTGCGAAATGGGTTGAAGGGTACCCAAGCCCTGGAAAGATAAGATTGAGTACAACCCCGTACGCAAAAGAAAACAAATAAAGCAGCCTCGGCATGACAACAGCAATGTTGAGGCTAGATCGGCCATGCCGGTACCACCTTTCGATAAGAAAAAAGTAATGTAGAGGTGCCTACCAGCTTCAGTCTCGCGGAACTCAAGGTAATGTTCATAAGAGAGCAATCCCCGGACGTCTTGCCCACCAACGGATCTGATGACACGAGCAAGACCCCAGCGGAGGCACATTCCAAGTTCATGAGGACCCGCAAATCTGGCTTCCTCTCTCCACTTCATCTCTGCCTCCTGGGCCCTAAATTCATTATGGGTGTCACATGTGTTTAAAAAAGTACGAATCAATCGTTTGATAGCAGACGACGAAATATCCAGCGCCGTGTTTGAAAAAATGAATGGAGTTGTAATTCCGCCTCTCGTTTCGAGTTCTTCTGACACAACTTCCACCAGCCTTTCAAGTTGGTCAAGGCCCAGGACGACATGGCGCTCGGAAGAGAGATGGCCATAATCGTGTTGCTTGACAGGGGATACCATTGTTATTGCGTTGGCACCGTTGGTTTTCGGACGTTCTAGATTGAGGGGTAAAAAGGCACCGTCTGGAAAAGGTGTCTCTGTGACCAAATCCTCCTCCACGACCGGGGGGACATTTTTTTTCTTCTTGTCCTTTTTTTTGGGGGTGCCTAGACGTGCTCCTCGACTAGAAACCCTACCAAGCTCGTCGATATCACCAGCTCCATTTCCGTCTGTATTAAACGAAATGTTCTTGTGGGTTGTTGACTTTGTGCGAGAACGGGTAAAGAGACTGGTCATGGGGATAGAGGAGGGAGGATGGCCAAGTCGATGATGACAACCGACACGATGCTGGGTCGGCAAATGCCGTTTCCTTCAATTAGCCTAACTAACGATATACACAATTTACAAGATCAGATTCATAGCATCATCATTTTATACAAGCAAATTAACACGGGAACAGACAGCCACAGAACCAGCCGTGGTAGTCTCCACCCCAAATAGGAACTCTACAACAAATTTCAACGAGACGCCGGTGGGGGAAGATTAAACCCTGAAGCAGATGAAGGTCGTTCTTTAAGCCTGTCCTTGAGTCTATCGCCAGCCAGGAGAGGTCGAGGGAAGCCGTTCGACACAAAAGCGGTATGCGGCGGATTGGAAGCATTTTGCTACGATTGCTGTCAGCATCCCTTCTACCTTTGCAATAAAGGCAGACTTACAGAATTGTAGGCGAAGGGGTACGGCTGATCTGAGAATGTGGTTTGCATAACGGGGGCTGTGTATGTTGGTGGCCGCTGGTCGGGATGATAGCTTGCCACTGGCATTGTTGGTCCAGTCATTTGTGGCGCCTGTGAACCAAAGTGCACATCCTTGTTTTCAGTGGCACTCTTCCCACCACTATAAACACCAGAAGGCCCAGAAGTTGGATTATACTCCGTTGCAACGATGGTCGGTGGTCCTTCCATCTGGCTAGCCTCCACGTTATACTCTTGCTCTGCAACTTTTGACGCCCGTCGCTTTAGGATGATACAAACCACCAATGCGAATAGCAAGAGGAGGACGGCAACTTTACAAATCCAGAAATTGTTATCTGACAGCATTTCTAGTGTAACAAAGGAGACTTACAACAGCAAACCGCAATCGCAATTCTACTAGACCTAGGTATCCTGCGCCTACACGTTTTCACCCCATCTCTATAATCGAATAACGTCAGACCATGCTGTATAATGAACATTCGATGGATAGGATGAAATAATCCAACAATCGGCAAAGTGCGGGAGTGCCAGCAAGAAGAGACAAATTGGTGATATCTCACTTATTCGTAGTGCACACGTCCCAACTGAGAGCAGCGAACGCCATTGGCAGGGAGGAGAACGCCCAAAATCCCAAAAAACTGCCAGCAGTAACCCCTAGATATGTGGACGTGAGTGTCAAGCTACCTCCACTGGATTCGCGCTCACTGTTAAAGAACATATTTAAGGCCCTAGATTCCAGCAACTCGCAATGGTCAAAAAAGTCTGTCAACCCAGAGTGCACAGCACACTTGTATCGATATTCTCGATTGAGTTGCGGTTGTATATATTCCGCTGGCCTGCAGGCGGATAGTAAGAGTGTTGACTGTACAAGTTGAACTGATACCGTACCCCGCTCATCTCCGCAGACATCAAAACATGATGCGACCAGATGCTGTGCTCAAACTATGCTCATCCAGATAATCTTCAAGGCTTCTGACATGCAATCCGACTTATGTCGCTTCTAATAATACTTAATTTCAGAGAAATAGTAAACGCATAGCTACTATACAAGGAGGTCTACCATGCAAACATGCGAAGCTAGCCCTGCGTATAACCGATTGACACAATTAAATCGAAAATGAACATTCATGATTAATGCCAAGAGCTGGGTCTGGAAAAAACGCAGCGTTTATAGGGCAATGACCTTCTAAAAATGAGACTACTCACCCGATATGCGAATCGGAAGGAACTTCGAGCAAAGGAGTACCGAGAGCATCAGCCGTTTTGGCATACACGCTATCAGGAATTAAGTTAAGACCTAACACCTGGTTTACGGGAGGGTACGTACTTATTTCCCCACCACGCCTGGACGCTTGTGATCCCTATCTCGCCATTCTTTGGGTATTGGAGAGCGAAGAAAATGACTACAGCCGCAATGGCGACTCCAGAGTCGAGCGCCGCAGATAGAACATAGTTGTACTTGGCCCACCAGGAGAAGTGACGCCTGCGAATGACATACTGGAAGATGAATCCAACAATTCCCCAAGGTACGTAGTTCACGGCCGAGGCAGGAGGAATCATGCCAGTGCCGGAAAAGATGACAGGGAAACTGGTGTATCAAGAGTTGAGAAAAAAGAAGCTAAATTGACTGCGAGCATACTCACTTGATATAGCGGAACCAGCTGTTCGGGAATTTGAGACTAACGAGGTAGCTGAAAACGGGGGCAAGGAAACCGATGAGGAAGAAGAACGACAATCCGGAGTAAATCTGGCCACTCGAGAATTGACGAGCGGGACCAATGACACCCCAAATAATACTAGCAGTACCGAAAACCTCGGTCGATGGGCAGATAAAGCCGTCCTTCTGATCATCGGTGCAGATGTCAGGAATATTACTGAACATCCAGGCCTGAACGCCGAGCTGAACGGTACCAGCAATAATGGTCGCCACAACCTGCGACCAAAACATTGGTCTTGGGGGAATCTTCATATAGTGACCAAGCTTGAAATCAGAAGTGAACGTCAGAGCTTGAGCCATGGTGATATAACCCCAGGTTTTGAACATCATCATGGCAATTGGGCGTCCAGGAAGACCATAACCGATAATCAGCTCGGTAATGACATTGAGACCAACTTGCTGATTGGTGATGGCCTGAATCATTCCAATGGGAATGACGTAGAAGAAAGAGATGACAAGTGCGAGGATGAACCACTGTACGGGGAATTGCGTTTTCCAACCCTCAATGACAGCGACACCAAAGGCGAACATGGTCACTGGGTTAAAAAGGTAAGGCCATTAGTTGAGGAATGTCCACAAAATACTGCACCCACAAAAGATGGTAATATACCACCATTCAGGAACTTGAGGATATCGAGCCATAAGACGTGCGTGAATATCTGGCTGTTCGTTCATAGCGCGGCGAGACTGTGTCCAAATCTGTTTCCGGAAGTAAAGCAACGCATGGGTAAGGGTAGCTGTGATAGATGCGAAGGAAAGGCCATAGGAAATCGCGAAAGTGGTTGAGATGAATAAGGGGCTATATGCCGCATACTCTGCTTCGTTGAAGCTTGCATCGTCGTTGATAATCCTGCTGACATTGTACCTCATCCCTGTGTTGTCGAAGGAGCCACGCGAGGAGATAGGCATATATTTTCCCTCCCAGACGTTGGTAAAGTGGAGAATCGGTGCAAGGAACCAGAAGAAGAACACAAAGCCGACGAGGATATTGGCCTCCGCCCACCAAGGCGTGGCAAGGGGAGAGCCGATATAGGCGATTTGAGCCCAATCGAAGGTAATCAAACTCATTCCCATTCCATGCACATAACCAAACATCTCGTTAACTGGGACGTTCTTGGGAGCTATCCAGCATACCCAGGAGAAAGTGCTGAGTGCTGTAAACAGATAGCCAGGCAAGAAATACCACAATGCGGATGCGGCGAAGCAGTAGAAAAAGAAGCGCTCGCGACTGATACCACCGCGGTTACCGATTCCAGCATAGGTTTGCGCGTGAAGCGTGTTAAACAGGGCACAGGTAACCAAGTTAGCAGGCCAGACTGCGGAGTATATTGAACACGACTCGCATGCAGAATACAAAGAAGACGTACTCATGGAAGGTGGCTGCACCAAGAATCGACGGGCAATGCCTCCAATAGAGAAACCAATAAGTTGGGTGGACATAACAAGCATCCATTGATCTAAGGGAGTATTTTAGCTTGATGTTTAAGAACGTATTCCATGCACATACAGCCAAAGTTATAATTCTGATTGTAGAACACCCGCTGGACGGCGACGATATCAGTAGCGTAAGCACTACCTGAGCCGACTGAAGCCATAATAGTGGCTAAGACATGTTCCTTGATCGAGAAATGTCCTGGATTGAGGGGAATGCCAAATAATTTGACGTTCGGCACAGTACGAGCCCAAAGACGACCCAGAGGGAAGATTAAAAGTTGAGCGACAATCTATTCATGGCAACTAAGCAAATTTTTGCAAAGACGTTTGGATGATTACTTACACCGCCGACAGTGACCGAAGGATAACGGAAGAAAAAGAATTGATTAAGGCCCTGGACGCGATGGTTAATAAAAAGTGTAAAGAAGTAGTGCAAGTAACATACGGGTATTATAATGGCAAAAATAAGACCTAGAACCCAAGCACGAAAAGTGCCCACGGGAATGTCGGGATCATCGGTATTGGCGACAGCAGAACGGACTTCCGGATACGGGGAGTCATCCTCTGCAAAGAGTCAGAAAATTGGATTTCAGAAAGAGGGAAATTTCGAACCTAACAAACCGGCAAGAGCAGCATCCTTGTCAATGTTGGGGTCGTCGAATTCGGCTAGGATGTCAGCTGCAGGAAACAATGAGAGGGAGAAAGATGAGCTAATAGACCACAGCATCTTACCGGGCTCGACACTACGCTTCTCGATGTCAGAGCTATTGTCAGGCTTCTCCGGTTGGAGGGAGGACATGGCTTAGGGATAGGAGCAAGAGGGCCAAGAATGCATTCTCAGACCTCCGCCTACTTGTATCAACTCGGTAGAGGTGAAATTGGCGGAAACATGTGGAAACAGAGATAAGATGCATACGGCTGCATACGGTAAGCCGCATCGACTCTTTGAAATTTGATTTCCACGTCCAGAGTTATTGCACTATCCAAACCTATCCAAACTTGAGACCGCTTAGATCTGGGATCTAAATTTATTGTTTCAGCTAGTCGGCGTTTGGTTCGTGAGATCATACCACTGATAGGAAAGAGTAAGGCGGCTTGAATCGTGTCAATTTCGATGAGGCGGTTGTGCGGTTTATTTCAACCACTATCGGTGAAGGAAAATCTCCTCGGCACACTGGATTCGCTTGTGAGCTCGAGCACCGGGGTTTTGGTTAAACACATGAACATTCGCGTATCACGAAGAGCATGGGGCTGAAAAATGGAAAGAGCACATGGCAACTATTCCATATCATTTCGAAGCATCACCTCGTAATCTCTCGTAATTCGAGGATTAAAAAGTGGTCAAACTCCAGTTCGAGTGCATGGGTGGGACACAAATGATAACAGATAAATTTACCGCAGATGAGTGGTTTGAGGCTTCATCAAGAGGTCATTTAGAATCTGAAAAATAATATTTTCAAATACATACACATCAATGCCATCCAATTTATAGTAATGTCCCACAGGATTATTCAATGGAATGTTTGATCCTGCGGCAATAGAAAACACTCATGTGGAGTAGTAAAAACTGGTGTTTATAAATAAGCTTACATAAGTTTCGTAGTCGAGAAAGCGACACACGAAGACTGATGGCGAATACGGACACAAATAGCGCTTGCAACGGGATTGTCGTACTTGTCGACAGAGACTTCGTGGGACCGTGGATAGTTATAATTACTCATAACATAAGGGGAATTTTTTCGGAATTTTCACCTCCTGGTGCGACGAATCACGTGATTTAATTTACGTTAGTCACATTTGCTGTCACCAATTGTTGGCACTCTCCGCTAAGCAAGAACACTCAAAATATGGTGAGAATCACCCGCACTTCGTCGTCTGTCATATCTAATCATTTTCAGTCGGCATTGTTCAACTTTCAATCGTTGTTGCTGGTCATCCTTCTTTTAATCTGCACATGCACATATGTACGCGCCACGGCGCCCTCTTTGGTTGATAGGCAGAAAACTGGGTGAGCATTTCTTTGGATCTGGCTCAATATACGATATATTCAACTCCACTAGTTTCCCTGGTCTGTTGTTCAAAGCAGCGCGAATTGGTAAGTGAAACCGTTATTTTGAGAGAATTTATTTGGGCTCAGAAACTTGCTATGCTATAGGTGAAAGGTTGTCACCATATGTTGGATTGGCTTGTCTAGCTATGGCCATCACAATCCTTATAAAATAAATCATACTAGTACCACAACAATGTGAACGGGGATCAAAGAAACCAGTACGGAGCAGAAGATCTGGAAAACCACCACCATCAGCTTACGGCCACTCGCCGTCTACGATTACTTCGTTGGTCTTCATCCTCTCCATGATTGTCACCGTTCGTGTACAATGACGATGTAGAACGTTGCGCCGTTCTTTCGACGATCGACGTACCGTCACGGAAACGCGCACGGAAGAGAACATTGGCGTTTGTGAATAAACCCTCCTTCAGTGAGACGACGATGAATTGTGACCCCTTGAATCGCGTTCGAAAAAGTTGTCCAATGTGTTGCGTGTGCGAAAGGTCTAAAGCAGCGTCAATCTCGTCGAGAATATACATGGGTGCTGGTTTGAACTGTAGGAGTGCCATGATAAGGGAAAGTGCGATCAGAGATCTGCATTATTGCCAAACCAAAAGAATCGGGCGGCATTAAAACAAGGTTCAGATGATAACCGCTATAACCATACCTCTGCCCTCCGCTTAGTTCGGTTAAACTCTGCTTCCACACCGTGCCTAATTGAACTTTGACTTCCAAACCATCCATTAAATCTTGACCTTCAGGCGGCTGCAGCTTCGCGAAGTTGCCCGGTAGAAGTTCAGCAAAAATTCCACCGAAGTCTCTGTACAGTGTAAGTTACCAAATTTGGCAATTAAATATTAAACAAGTAAGTCAAAACTCACGCGTTGACTTTTTCCCAAGTCTTCTGGAGTGCGTCTCGCTTGTACCTATCCAACTCCTCTATGGTCTCTTCAATCTTTTGTTTGTCTTTCTCGACGGTTGACATGTTTTTCGTAAGGTCCGCTTCTTTCTTCTCCACGCTGCAAAGTGTTAAATTAATGTCATGACGTATAAATCTACAAGCGATTTACCTATCAATCATATTCATGACTTTCGGATTGATTTTCTTCTTCATGCCTTTTTGAGCATTCTCCAGCTCCTCGCATTTCTGTCGCAAGCTTGGAACATCAACAGACTCAAAGTCGTATAATGTTCCTGCCTTCTTGAACAAACTAGAAATCCCTCAAAATACTGAAGTATCATACGACAATATCAAACGCACTGTTTTTCCTCGTTGATCCACTCGTATTGCTGTTCCAGCTTCGCAACAGTATTATTAGCAGCTGTCTTCTCCTTGTTCAGGGATTGAACTTCGTGCTGGATTCTTCCAAGATCCAAATCAGCTTGCGTCATGACGGCTTTCTTCTCCTTGATAACACGATCAAGCTCCTTCAATTCCGTATCGAACCGGTTCAGAGTTGCCATCTCCTCCTGCAGTCTTTCCTCCGCTTTTCGATGTTCATTCTAAAAATAAAGCGCGGTGTCAACAAATTCCACTGTCAATCAGATGAGCCACAAATATGGATGTCTAAGCATTGGCCTGAGATGTTTCCGGTCCAAGCTGTTTTCTCCCATAAACGGGGGGAAGAAAGATAATTGAGTTGCGCCAAAACGGAAACATACCTCGCCTGCAGTAACCTGGTCACTCAATTTCCCCAGCTCCTTGTGCATTTTGGCGATCACGGCTTTCGCTTCTTGAATATCATTCTTCTCACCCTCTATATCGCCTTCGATTTGCTCTGACCAGATGTTAGTTATCTCTCCCCATCATATAACACAATGAACGAAGACAAAAAAAAACTTCGTAGAGTGATAAGAGCTCCTAAAAATAGCTCACCGAATTCCAACGTGGCAGTTTGCAACTCCTTGTGCTCGGTTTTTACGATGACCGCATGCTTCTGAATTGCGGACTTTTGTTTGCTGATGTTTGCCTGATAAAGATGGTCAAATGGTGGGGAACGTAGGTGGGTAAAATGAAAGTAGGATTTCCGTACGGAGGATATGCATGGGTCTGGAAAACGGATAGACATGTACCTTCAGTTCCTCAATCTTGCCTTCTTTATTGTTTTTGAACTCCTCCATGTCTCGTTCGAGTTTCTTGACTTCTTCGTATGCAAGCAATTGCTTTTCTTTTGCATCCTGAAGGGCTTGCTGAAGACTTTCTATAGTTGCTTTTGCCTGCTCTACTTGGCTTGCGATCTGCGTGTATGACATTAATTGGACTCTTCGATACCAAATATAATCAAGACTGAACAAACTTACCATCGACGCATTACTCCCTTCCACTTGTTCTTGCAAAAGTTTCAACTCATGTTGTTTGATCTCCAACTCCCTTAAAAGTCCTTTCCACTGTGTTCTCTTCTCTCTTGTCGTCTCTTCCTCTTTCGTCGATGCATTAAGACGTTGCTGGACTTCTCGCAACTTATTCTCAACTTCAATCAATTCCTGCACCTGAACCAAGATCTTACTCGAACTAGGCGCTGCCCCACCACTGAGCATACCGGAAGGATCGTAGATATCACCCTCGAATGTGACCGACTTTACGCCGACTTCGTTCGAGAAAGTAACACGCTTTGCTGTATCAGCATCGTCGCAGATAAGCGTGTCGCCAAAGATGTATGTGATAGCTTTGGAGACTTCGTCTGCGTAGCCAACGAGTGAGAGTGCTGTGCGGACTTTGCCTGGAGCTAGCCGGGTGGCGGCGCGTAGTTTCTAGTAAAGAAATTAAATAGATACCCTGTTGTACTTCGCGAGAAAATTACCGAGTCCGAGAGTGTATATGCACTAATCTTTGTCAAAGGGATGAAAGTGACCCTCTTCCTCATTCTCCCATTCTTAATGAGATCTTTGCCAACTTTCTCGTCCTCGATGACAACGTTGAAGAGTTTGCTACCACCGGCAATCTCCAGAGCCGTTGCTTTGTTATAATGCTCTTCTGGAAGAGTAATGAGTTGAATGGCAACGCCCTTTACTTTCCTTCGGTCGAAGTTAGGTGCTGGGTCTTCATAGTCGAAGTTGAGCCTGCCACTGCCTACGCGGGACCTGACCCTTTCGCGCTCCTATAAAATTAAAATTGAAAACAGTTAGATCTGTGATCATTATAACGTTGAGAAAACAGTACTTCGACGAGAAGCTTGACTTCTTCTCTACTCCCCTTCAAGGCTTTCTCCAACTCTCTCTCCTTTTCTACACTCCATCCACACCCTTCCACCTTCCTCTCAAACTCCTTCACAACCCTAATCAAGTTGTCTACTCTCTTTACATTGTCCCCAGCATCCTTCGCGTGTGCTTTTAACCGAGCTTCTAGTGCGCTCAACTCTTTCTGCTGCATACCCAACTTGACCTTCGCTTGTTCTTCTTCGGCGGAGCCTTGAGCAATCTTGGACTTTGCGTCTGCGAGCTGTCCCATGTAGCCACCGCCTTTATTTTTTGCGGTGTTTGAAGAAAGACCAGTCAGTAGAGTTTGGAGCAGCTCCTCATCGGCGTTGAGTTTACTCTCAAATGTTGTATGGGACTCCTTGATTTTGGCGAATTTCACGGCGAGCTTTTCGACTTGCGTTTTCTTTTCGATGAGAGCTGCATCAGACTGTATAAAACTATTCGTCGAGAATTAGGAACCTTGTTATTTCCGAAACGCACCTCCTTAAGCTTCGACTCTGAAACTGCAACCCTCTGTTCCTCTTCTTTAATACTCGCGGCCTTGATCTCTGCCTGTGCCCTCAACTTTGCTGCCGCTTTACCCAGTTCTCCTGCCTCTTCTTGGAGCTTCTTCAATTTGCCTCCCTTGCTCATTTCCGCAGCTCTTCTCTTTTGCACGGCAGCAACATCCTTTTCCGCTCGCTCGCACTCTTTTGCCACTTTCTTCTTCAAACTCTCCTTATCTTCTATTTCCTTTTCCTTCTCCTCGACCTCTTTCTGCTTCTTCCCAACCTTGTCATAAGCGTCCTGCCATTCGCATGCACGGAGTGTACGACCGAGACGTTCCAGTTCAGTGGCAGACTTCTGATACTGTATGAACGAGCGTTTCTGTTCGCGGAGTTTGTTGAGCTTCGGGGTGATCTCTTCGTCAAGCAGGGATTTGATTTCTTGCATGCGTTTTTCCTTTTTTCCCATGGTTTTTTGGGCTTTCTCTTTCCGTTCTTCAAACATACGGGTTCCGGCTGCTTCTTCAACCATCCCAAGTATTTCAGGGGGTCGCATATTCAAAACCTAGAAAAGGATCAAGCAAAATAAGATGGCTATACAATGGGGAAAGCAATAGGGCATTTGCCTTCGTGATGCGACCTTGCATGATAACGAAGTTTGGATTGTTGATGTTTAATTGAACTGACTGGAAGAGAGTTTGTATGTTTGCTTGCAACGCTTTATGGCCATTTAACAGATACTTTGATACGTTTGGTAGAGCAATCTGAATGATCTGTTGGTCTGATAACTACAAGTAGACTGTGAGTTGACGCACTTGACGGGTAACAGTAATTTGTCTGAAATCCTCATAACCAACAGGACTCTTTGATCTGTCCGAATTGTCAAAAACGATAGTAACGCTGGCTTTAGTTATGCCAGCTTGACCTCGCTTGTAAATGAGATCCTGCTGATTGGCGGCGCGCATCTAAGAGAGAAAGAAACGCGTCGAAATGGAGCCCTTGATTGTAAAATCAAAGAATACGGACTTGCGACATGTTTGTGATACCTAAAACGAAGCAAATCGCGTCGAGAATGTTGGATTTGCCGGAGCCATTGAGGCCAGTGATGGCGTTAAACGATGGGTCCCATCCTGTGATCTGCGTCCTTACAGGATACGACTTGAAACCTTTAAAGGTTTAGCTGAGGTACAGTAATCATTGAACGCGACGTACCCTCTATGACGAGTTCTTCTATCCGCATCGTCGTTGATAACACTTGAATTTAGTAAGTGACGACGCGCCGTGACGCGTTACCACCTTGTGGAGCAGCGGTCTCATTTCAACGCTCACCATGTCCCAAACCACAAAGCACGACTTGATCCTTACAATCCCGGCCTTTGATGCTATGCCATCAAAAGGACTCAGATCAGAGTGCCAGAATGCTGAAGATCTTTTAAAGAATTCATTGGCTAAATTGTAAGCCACCGTTCAGCTCAAAGGTGAAGTAACATTTTCTTTAGAGGCCAGCCCTATCATACCAGGCAATATGGAGCTGTACCGTCAGTTTTTCCCATTCAAATAACAATTTTGTCATGCTAATGATCTCTCTAGATGGGATGGATCTAATGGCTCAGTCCCCCATATGATCGAAATGATCGACGATATGGGTATGTGTTTTAACCAGAACAACTAGAACAATCAATGAACCTGAACCAGCCCACCTTGCCTATGATCTTTATATGGATATTGAAACAAGCAAGCATGAGATAAATCATGTTGCGTATCACGCTTATTGAAGTTTCATACCACCTTACCATTTTGTTAGATCCACATCATTGCGCCTCACAATGCAGCAGTTTTTGTAAGTGAAACTATTGAGGTCCTTGAAACAGTCTACTTACTTAAAATATTAGGTCATTAAATATCTTGCCTTTTTCACACAACTCGAAAACCATATGGCTAAGTGGACACAAAATGAATTCAGTGCGAACTGGAACCTGTTTCCTGTCTCTGAGTTGGGTGATAGGTACCCAGTCCAGCCCATTTTTCAGTGAAAACATCCATATACAGTGTTGAACATATACTCAAATTTAAAAGGTCATTGATCTTCCTTCAACCTTCGCTTCCAACTCCCACTTTTTTTGCCCGCCTTCTTGTTCTACCTTCTATTTACTGCTTCACAAGACATCTGGCACCACTACCAGAAGTCGAATTCATACGTGTTTTCAGAATCTTGGAAGATCCGATTTGCCAAAATGTTAATCTTAATGTCGATAGGGCTTTTGTTCTGGTGAGTTATGAACATCATATTACATGCAATTATGTAACTTGTTCAGCCCCTTGAAGATATGGACAAGGTCCTCAGCGGCTTCATCACTAAAAATGACAGCCGGGTATATTAGCAGACTATCCGAAACAAATCTGTATTTACAATAGAATGTATGTGACAATTATTCTAAGTAGCCATGCAAATGGATAAAGTTATTATTTAGTAGAGGACATCCCCCCAAATCTCACAATTCATGTGACAACCAAAACATACAAAAATATTCTAATAGTTACGTGGAAGATTATTGCCTTTTTTGTCATGTGAGACGAGGGCTGACGAGGGGTTTTTGTCATGCCGTCATGACAACAGTTGAACTGTGTCCAAATTGGGCCTCAATCGCCAAATTTCGATTTAATACAAATCTAGTCACATTTCCATGCATCAAGTGAGATTTAATGACTCTGAGGTGCCTAGTTTTTCGCCTTTTTCCTCTCTTTGCCACGCAATTCTAGTTCGTTGAGGTCTACCTTGGCTTGTCTGCCGAAAGTAATTTTGGGTCTACTTTGGCATCTAAACTCAAGAGTAAAATACTTCACCTGGACCAGCATCGAATTGGAGGGAACTGTTCTGACTACGTCATATCCAAAAAAAAATCTCAAAAATGTTTTTCTTGTTATTTTTCTGATTTCTTTTTATTTTATTTCAGACCAAAATTTTCCAAATGTGTGAACATTGGAACACTACATACTCCCTTCACAGATGCCCTTTTTTCCAGAGGAACTTCAGTCAACCGCTCCACCTCACTGCCCATGAGGGATTTGGATACTTCCCATCCTACCCAGGCCACAAATTGAACAACAATCGTTACAAAGTAATCAGGAAGCTCGGATATGGACCCAGATCGTCGGTGTGGCTTGTCGTAGATTCAAAGTGAGTCTATTAATCTGTCAACTCGTTCAAGATTAAGAGGCGAATTACAACAGGTGTCAGGATATATATTTTGCTATCAAGGTATTAACTACCTACGAAACGGCGCTCCAGAAGTCATCTAAATCAAATGGGCTGGATGCTTTAACTCTCGCCAGCCGGGGCTACCTTAATTTGTACGACAGTTTCATGGAAAGCAGTCATCATGGCGATCACTTGTGTCTGGTGTTAACCGTTGCTGGACTTTCTTATGAACACCTCAGATTGTCCTCGCCTACGAAATCGCTCCCTAGACACATCGTGCAAAGAGCAGTTGCAGGCGTGCTGGAGGAGCTTGAGAAGCTGCACGATTGCGGTCTTATTCACGGTAGTTCGTATTTTTCCTTTCCCCCCCTGAACGCGAAAATATATACTCATTTTGCGCATATATAGCTCTTACAGCAAGCAATATTGTTTTTGAGATCGATCCAAGACAAAATGAGATCGAAGGCGATTTCAAATCGGCCAAGCTTCCGCCTTGCACGATTGAGCACACAGTCACCGTATCTGATGTTGAATATCCTATCGTTCGTTCACATCCCGTTCCTAATGGTATTGGATGGAACGCCAGCTGGGCCGACATCAACAGATGGCTCGTTATTTTGATCAACCTCGGACATGGTACGTTCCTTCGATTTTGTCCCAGATCGTGGTTCCCATTCATCGTCCAGCCGCGGCCCTCAATACGAAATACTTTGATGAGAACGGTACTGTACATTCATTAACCTATGTTTCTGACCCCGACGTTGCTTATTCTCGGTTAGGGTCATTTAAACTCGGAATACCCGATGAAACACTCGAAAGTCAGATTGTGACAAGTGGAGTGGTTCCGGCTGATGATATTCCAGGAATCGTTAAGTTTATCCAAGCATGTCTGACTCTGGATCCCGCCACGAGGCCTTCACCTGATGATTTGTTTCGGAGCGAGTGGGTACAACCTGGACTTGAGGGTTGAATACGAGCAATGATTGTATATTAGTAAACTGAGCTTTTCTTTCTGAAAGGGTTGGGTACATCATTATTGCAAACCGCCGAATTGCTTGTCAGTTTCAACGGCGAGTATACAGACGCCAGCGACGCTTCGTCATAAGAGGAATTCGTATTGTGGGCTGCAGGCGACGTTGAGAATATACGTTTGGACCAACAAATATGACTCGGAACGAGAGAATGTTGAAATGGAAATGAATCGTTGCAACTTTACGCCTTACAAGTAATTTAGATGATGGTAGCAGTAGCTCCGACACATTCTGTATGTATAGAGAATGAGAGCAAAGAAAAACATGTCTTCAGCTCACTGGCAACGCCAAGCCGGGCAAGAATTTCCGAAAGGAGTCTACGGTAATACCCTACTGGGTCTGGTCACTGGTGTCATCTAACAGCATCTATTGGCCCTGAACCCTGAAGTAACTCTAGACCCCATGGAGCTAGGATATCTTGAAAGCAATAGCCTTGAGAGGAAAAAGAGCATCAGTTTCCGCTCAGATTCCGAGATATTGACCCTAAATGGGACGGGTATCTCACTTATATACTAACATTCTCTCGTTTCCAGGAAATGGACCCATAAGTTCCCCAACTCTTTTTTCAATTAAGT
>QDKV01005091.1_pt1 | contig 26614 bp, 32 predicted proteins | sample 1861101 | NCBI WGS metagenome assembly QDKV01 (sample SAMN04275158, study PRJNA302643) | Fungus metagenome, whole genome shotgun sequencing project. | isolation source: fruitbody | host: Mallocybe terrigena | place: Sweden | collected 2013 | reverse complement strand
GCTCAGCCGGGATCAGGTTGAAATTGAAATCACAACCTGCTACAGGTTGACAATCAACCTAAGTGAAGCTCACAGTGTGCGAGGTAGTAGAAACATCCGTCTACTAAGTGAAAGCGGAGATATTATAACTACAAGGCTGTAAAAGATGTTATAAAGCCTATTTCTACATAAGCAATCTCGATTTCTGGTGACTTGACATCAGTAAGTAATTAAAGTATTCTCTGGAAGATTGAAAGTACGTAAACGAGGGGATATAAACTAGTTATAAGTTTGCCCAAGTTCTTGCCTGCCTAACTAGCCACCTATTTATCTCGACAGAATCGGTATCTAACGGCACTGGGTTGCTTCTGTTGTCAACGTCCAGATAGTCCGTAACAATTTGCCCCAAGTCCTCCCTAAATTCTGAAATTATGCGGATAGACACAGTTCCTAAAACAAGGAGACCGTATACAGGAAGGAAGCGACCAGTAGCATTGGAACGACGTAGAATCCGTTTCATGTAGTCCTGGATTTGGTCAAGGGCATCAGCCAATTCGATTCCATCACGTTTAAGTTCAACGATGAGCAATGCAATCTGGGGGCCACCGTAACGGGGTTTTTTAGTGACAACAAAATCTATTTCGCGGCGACCTCGCCTCACAAAGACGTCGCGCCACTGGCTTACAACAAGCCCACCCAAGGAATCTATCGAAGTGTCGCCATCTACTGCTTCTGAAGATGTGAAGGAAGTATCGGCATCGCTTCCCTCATCAGGCCAAACCTCTGGCATCATCAACGCCTGGGGCTTGATTAAAAAGCGATGGGAAGGAGGATATATCCACCCAAGGCGTGTCGCCATGGGCCCGTAGAGACTATGTTCTCGCTGTACACCACCCAAATCTAGCAGGCGCTGTTGCTGATCCCAGAGTTCGATGAAAAGCTGGTGTATCCAGTCCCTGTCATTATTCTGCAAAAAAAATGGTTTCAAACCATTATACGAGTCTGAAGTGAGATGAACATACGTTCAAATTATATGGAAGAGGTTCAATGGGATTGACCATGGGAGAGTAGTGAGTAGAGAACGAATGTCGGCGCGATATCACCCTCGATTATCGCACCAGTCATCTTGATAACATCATATTTGACAGTAAGCCCACATATCGGTCAATCGTCCAAAGTAGCCGAAAATATTTTGGTCGGCTGAATTAATTAATTAATTAATTTTGAACTCCTGTCCAGAAATAAATGGAACATACCTTGCAAGAGGCCGATTGAACCACAGTACTTACACGGGAATTGCGGACTGCAAAATGATTGCGACTGATGACAGTCATCATGACATTGACATTGACAGGCGTGTCACAGATCCACTCGTTACAAAAATGTCACATCACCAGAAACCTGGTTCAACGTTCGACCTCCACCGTTTTGAGTGTGCTTATTCCGCTTTATACTTTATTATCACAACATATCTGACACAGAAATGCAGATGTTGAAAATTTCGGGCTGGATTATTACGGACTCCGCCGTTGAGGCGTGGAAAATGGCACATCCAGAGCTCTTTCACCAGAATCCACTGCAAGTGACTCGCTCTGATGTTGTGGGAATCGTTGACGCACGTAGAGGGAAAGATCTTAAAACGTTTCCCTTCCGGGAGGAGAATGTTATACAGATTAGTTGGCCCAAGGTGAGCAGTTACCGTGTATTGCTGGATCTCTCATCTTAACTTTCCTAGATGACACCAGAAAAGCGTGGCCAGTCCATTTGCATCCTAGTTCGTCGTGCGCATTTTGTCAAGAACGAAACCTGGGACAATTTCACACCCATCCCAATGAAACCGGCAAAGGATGAAGATGTTTTCAAGTGGTTGGCTAATGATGGGTTGAAACTCGGTGAATGGATAACTGTTCCAGACCCATTTCAAGATGAATGGCCATTTGAAAGGCGGCATCCAGGTGCAACGTTCCCGCCTGATCCTATGGTACAACTATGGTGCCGACGTACCGTTGACAGCGTCTAAATGGGATCATCCCTTTTTTGACTCTGAAATTGTAATGCTTAAAGACTTTTAAATGCCTTTGTTTAGTAATAATTGTTCCTTATTTATAAAAGTTGGATGTACGAACAAAAAGATCCGATGCAGTGAGGAAAATTTCCTGATTCTGTTTTTTTCTTAGAACTTGTATGTTGCCCATTTAATGTTGAAGATCTCAATGGAGTGGGTCAGTGTTGATGTGGTGATTATCAATTCTTGTTGTTTCCCCTTCCCCCTATTTTTCTTGTCTTTAATTCTTATGGACTCATATATACTGAAACAGTGCAGTGGACTTGTACATTATCTTGCTGCTCACCCTAGGTCATGGTTTTGCCAAAGTTCTATCTCATCATTACTGTCATACCTGTCTATTCCTTGGTCCTTGGTCCCTGTAGTTCTAAATCTTATTACAATTTAACCCAAAGTTTCACAATTGTTTGTAGATCACATTTTTCTCATGCGATATGCGCCACTACTGTAATATAAAACCTTTCTGACCAAGCTGGAAATGTCGTATTGCAGTGGACGACGTTGCTGAAGGCAAGGGTACAAGCAGTAACGCTGGTAAGAACTTAAAGCATTTTAAATGCTCTCGTTTTCCTTAAAATTTGTTTTTTTACGATGGAGTTTTTTTTATAAGCGCGGTCACGTGGTTTCAACGCGTTTGAAGTCAATGTTCAAGTTATAACTCTTCACGTCAAGTTTGCTGAGTCTATCTGTTCAGCTACTAAATTACAGTTACAAAATGGCTACAATGCTAGAAACGCCTTCACGCATATGGCGACGGATTGAGGCAATCGAGCAGAGAGACATGCCTTCATTACCATCACTTCCTCCATTTGAAGATTCTGAGGAAGTGGACGATGAGCCGCAGGAATCAGGAGAAAATGACGATGAACTCCTTGAAAACGTTGAAGACGTGCTTTCGCCCATACATTCAACTCCAACGGCGGCACATTACACAGTAACGTCAACGCTTCAGGCTACGGAAAGTAACTCGAGTACAGCGCGCTTCGCCCATTCCATTGCTTCAAGATCCAACAAGTCTTCTGGTGGTCTTACAAGAAACAGCCAAAGTGAAAGTTTCGATGTGCCGTCCTTACCGGTTATTTATCCAACACATGCCACAGGAAGCGATTCCGAAGAAGAAGGAATAGAAAGCAAATCTAGCGTGCCAGATGTTTATCTACCACCAGAGGATGATGGTGAACATCATATCTCAGGTCCAGATTTCTCTTTGGCGGATGCATTAGAATCAGTCAGCCGAGAGGGATCCCCTCCCTTCTTGTCCGAAATTTTACGGGAAGATACACTCAAGAAGAAGGGTTATGATTATTCGCTAAGCTTAAAGTCCGAACCTAAGGTGAGTTATCCCTTTATTGGTGTTGAGGAGAGTTCCTCAGTTGAGATTATTCAGCTTTCGCCTCTGGAAAAATACCGTCATGTTGCCCTTCGCAGAACTAATCCCCGGGCGAGGACACCATCTTTGTCACGCACTTCCTCTTCTGAAACGTCTTCGACTTCTCAATCGACGCCCTTGAGCAATCGTTCTCGCGCACCGTCCCAATCGCACAGTGCTTCTTCCATTTCTTCACCTGGTGTGACTGATCGTTCCGACTCAAATCCGCATGCTGCAAACCTCCAAGATGAGGATGAAGCCATTGCAGAACAAGACCTTAGCCGTGGGACTCATGAAACGCGTTCTATGGATATCACAGACGTACATATTTCCCCTCCTCGCCTCGATGGGGGTTTCGAAGGAGATACGCAGACCGAAGACAAGGATGGACAAACAAGCAGTCAGGACCCTCAAGACGAACTGGAGCCAACTTTCACGTCCGATGGCGATCCAACGCCGTGTATCGCCAACAGCAAGGCAGCTACTTTTAATACAAGTCATGTCAGATCCCCATCTCCATCGATTGCTTTTACGCCAACTCCGGCTCTACCACGCCCACGAGCTCGTTTCAACCTTCCTCCACCTCCGTCCGAACTCCTTTCCACTCCGCTCCCTGGATCTGGTGAAGATGCTGCACAAACACCTCACCCAAAAGTTGTTCCCGCCACACCATACAGCCGACCATCTTTCCTATTATCCGTTATCAATTCCACTGCACGTCCTCGTATGGCAGCAGGTACTCCGTACCCGCGAAAATTTGGAACACCCAGTGTTGCTGAATCCACACCTATTGCTGGCAGCTCGAGCAATAAGTCCGCGTACCTCCGAACCGCATTTGCTGGGATTGCGCAGAGGCCTCGAATTGCGCTGGCACCCCGACCATCGCATCCTCTTTCACAGGTCACACCTGGGGGTGCTTTATCTGAATCTGAGGCTGCGTCACCCATTGAGGACGGGCCCGCCCTCTGGGGGACTCCATCACCGTACGATGGGATAACAGATAAGGCATCCTTCATATCTACCGCTTCTTCACACGATTTAACAACTCATGCACGAGCCAATACCAGTTTTGATCCTGCTATGGGTTTCGGTCCAGGTGCACCTGTCGGGAGGTTTAATGCGAATAAATTAAACACGTACCTGCATGGTTTGAATAGGAGATTGCAAGAGGAGAATGAGGTGCTTGTGGAAAGGCTGAAAGAACTCGAGGAAGAACGGAAGAGTTTGGGGAATCTCCCAGCAGGCGATGATTCGAAAAGGAGGGTTAGCAATGAGGGAAAACGGAGGACTTCACTAGGCACAGCTCTTGGTGATGTACAGGAAGATGTTGCCGAAAGTTGGCTGGAGGAGAAGGCAGAGTTGGAACAGATGCTAGAGTCACTTAAAGCAGAGGTAAAGAAATCTACTACGGAGAGAGGGGAAGTTGAAAGGGTGCTTCAGAACGAGAGGGAAGAAAGAGAAGTGGATAAGCAGAGGTGGAAGGATAGGATGATGGAGGCTCAAGAGGGTGTTTCTGAGCTTGTCACTAGTTTAGAGAAGAAGCTGGTTACTGCGGAGGAAGAATCGAGAAGAATCGAGAGAGAGGCTGGTCGACAGGTTAGGGAGCTGGAAAAGGCGCTTGTTGGGGTTGAAGAGGAACGTGATGTCGCTATCGAACGAGCGATGAGAGCCGAACAGTTGCTCGAAAGTGGGAAGGAACTTGGTGGCGCGTTGGCGGAAGCCAATGAACGAGTCGCACAAATCATGGGTGACTTAAAAAACGCCAATATGCAGATCACTGGTCTCGAGGATGAGGTCATGGGTTCCGACGCCCGAATAGATGATCTCGAAAAGGAGGTCAGGGAACAAAAAGAGGTCATCACTAGTCTCGAAGCGGACCTTGATGCCAGTGAACATGGGCACTCTATGGACCGTGCTAAAATCACGAAGTTGGAGGAAACACTCCAGCAACTGGACGAGCAACTAAACGAAGCAAGAAGTTACGCTGAACTCATGGAACAAGGTGGCGAGCAGGTCCACAAACTGGAGAAAGAGCTAGAATCTGCTCAAGAAACTATCAATAGGCTGACTATATCTGAACGACAAAATTTGAGGGATGTTGAGGCTTTCGAGAAGGGGGTGCGGGCAGGTCGTGAGCGTGAACGTCAATTAGAATTAGCTGTTGAGGCAGCTGAGGAGAAGATGATGAAGGACGAAGAGGATATCCAGGACTTGAGAAACCAAGTGGCTTCTCGGGAGCGAGAACAGCAGAAGGACTCGAGCACCACGTCTCGCGATATTTCAACTGGCGTTGTTTACACCGCCACAGAGTATGAGACCTTGGAACAGGAGCTCGATCAAGCCAACAAAGAGAAAGCTAAATTGAGGACACTTCTGGAACAATCGCCTGCACGGAAAGCCATTGAAAAGGCAAAAAACCTCAAGATTGAACTGTTGGAGAGAGAGAAGGAAGATTTACTTGAGAGGAACAAGATGTTGAGGACAACAATCAATGGAATCAGCACACCCAACAAGGTTGTTGATACAGGTGGTATTTCGCCCATTCATCGGCATGTGCTCAGTATGTCCATACGGATGCCCAAGACGCCAGGGCCTTTACGAGATGTTTGTTCATTCGTTCTCACTATACCAGTTTTATGTTGACACATTCTCGTAGATGTCATGGTTAAATAGTACACAGCCCGACTCGTCCTTGACTCCTCTTGTATCCGAAATTCAGCGCCTGCAAGGAGAATTGGATCGTGCAAATGAGAGTATCGACGACAAACTCGACAAACTCGAAGATGCGGGTTTGGACGTCGTTAGCTTAGCGCAGAGGCTTGAGGATGCCAAGTCAAAGATATCTGCACTAGAGGATGAGTTGGCTTGTGCGAAGAGAAAAGAGGAACGTCGTGCGCGACGACTAGCTCGTATTCGATGCCGAAAATGCCATATTAAACTTGACCTTGATGACATTTATCAGTTTGATGAAAGGTGAGTTCTTAGCTTTGTTCTTTTTCAAGTTTGGAAGTTGGTTTTCAATTTTAGTAGCTCCGTAAATATCTCTGATGATAACCTTGCAACGGAACCTCCAACTCCACCGACTAGGACCAGTGAATCGCTGAAGGCTAACCTACTAGCTGTAAACGACCATTTGGAAGAACTCAAGACACAATGGGAAGCGGAGAAGACAAGGCTTCTGGGGGAAAAGGCAGTTCTTGAGGATGCTGCTGGCCGTCTCAATTTCCAGATCAAGAACACGAAAGCAGACATGAAGAGAGCATCTGAAGGTGCCAGATCAATTGCGACTGCAAAGACCAATGTACAGGACGTAAGTACACGCGACATCAGTATGGGCTGCTTCTTAATTGTGCACGTCGCTTGTAGGAACTAAATAAAGCCAAGGAAACGATTGCTGTTCTTGAAAAGGAACTCAGCTCAGAGCGGTCTCGTTTGCGATCAATGGTGGGAGAGCAGGAACGCATGCAACGTGAAAAGAAGCAAATCTTGACAGATATGCAGAGGACTGAATTCGTAAGCTTGTTAGAACGGTCCTGATCAATTTACCAATGATTGTTTCGCAGGATATGGAAGAGGTCAAGCAACAAATGCAGAAGCTCAAGAAGGAGAATCAAAGAATAGAAAAAGAACTTCGAGGCACGATTTTTTTCAGTTTCCTTATATTCATGCCATTCAATTGGTTTTTTTTTTACAGAAAACGCAAATGCTGACCAAAAATCTCGCCTTTTGGAGACCCGCGTCGCTGAGAACGCTGAGACCATCGAGCAGCTGAGGCAAGAGCGTTCAATGATAGTTGCTGAACATAAAGAGCTCCAACGGCGCTTCACAGATGCTACTGAGGTCTTTAGTCTACTTCTTTTAATTCTAATCAAAGTCGGAGAACTGATACTGTTCACAGGTCGCCAATGAACTTCGTAACAGATGTACATCTCTTTCAACCGCTCACGACAACCGGCGCCACGAACTCGACATGCACAGGCTTGAAATCGACGACCTCCGCAAAGCACTGGACGACCGTGCGAATGATCTCCAACGAGTGGAACAGGAGAAAGAAAAGGTTTTATCTGAAAAAGACATCGTCGCTCGCACGGTAGCATCTCTCGAGATTGACCTTAAGCGAGTTAAACGAGATGCGGAAGCATTCGGTAAGGATCTTAAGGCTCTTAAAATGGAGAAAGAGGAGCTCGAGGCCAAGAGCACGAACGAGAATGCCAAAGCCGAGAGAACGAAGAAACAGGCACAAGCACAGATCCGGGTTCTGACTGAACAGCTGAATGCTGAGAAGGGGAGGCTGAGCAAAGCTGAGGAACAGTTCAAAACTCGTTGTTCAGTTGCGTGAGTCGCATCTTTTGATGTTTCAAGCCTTTCAAATGATTTGCGTTACTTCAGTGATCTGGAACAGGTCTCAAAACTTAAGCTTCAGCATAACAAAGAATGCAAGGGCTTAATTGTCCAGATCCGCTACTTGAAAGCGAAATTTATGCGCGAGTCTCTCTTTCGAGAAGACCTGACCTACCAAAAACATTATTTGTTGGTTTTGCTTCAACAGTTTGAGAAGAGGTGAGTGGGTTAAAACATCAGCTGACGACAGTGGTGATCTCACTTGGTGCCTCTGTTTTTTTCAGTGAACAAAACATCTTTGCGTGCATCGCGCAGATTGGCTTCCCTCTGGCTCCAGCTCCTCCCCGGAAGAAGGTACCCACATTGAAGAGTGTGGTTATTATGACCATCTTTTTGTCTCGTGTCAAGTAGGCAATTTTTCTCGTCTCCAGACGATACCCAGCTAATATGTATCTTTTCAAAAGAAAATCAAGTGATGCTTGGAGGCAGGAAAGAGCCGTGAAACAATTGGTCGTCGTTGCTTTGGAAGATGTACGGAAACGACGCCTACTATAATCAGCATCGAGTACTCTTCTCTTTTCTTTTCCTTTCCTTTTCTGGCTGTTTTTGTTGTTGTTAGACCACTGTTGTAACACTATACATACCAGTGAAATAGGTGTATGATTAGGAGCTTCTGAATTGCAACTTAATTTACATCCCTAATATATGGTTTGCATCATCTGAGGCGTGGTAGTCAATATACGGTTGAAAGTCTCAAAGACCACAAAGGGCTACGGTTCATTATTCCTTTTCCTTTGTTTGATGACACGAACAGCGTCCTTACTAAAAACGTAGGAAAGTCCGCTAGCAATAGTAGTCGAGGCCACAATCCACCTTGATGCAATTCATTAATAAATAACGGGGTGAATGAGGTGTAGCAATTTCTTACTGTAGTCCGAGCAGAGGAGTTGTCAGGTCAAGGGGTAGAATTGGACTCACAGTCGTGGTACCCATGAGCAAGAGTTGAAGTGCAGTGTTGACCTGAGTTCTTGTCAAACTTGGTCTAGGACACGGTGCAAGAGTTTTACCTTACTGATATTCGTTGGTCTTACTTCTGCTGATGGCAATGAAAAATCCCAATAACGTGCAAAAGTTTTCTAAGGTGAGGTAATGAGTAATGCGTTTCATTTAGGTCGGATTGGAAATAACACACAGGATATGGTAGGGAGGAATATCGGATGTACAATGCGGCAAGACTCAACAGAATATCCCGACCCAAAATGATGACAGCCAATGGCACTGACGATTTACAAGAGTTTGCGTTGGAAAGAAGCCTTACAAAAGTGATGGGAGAACAAATTTTTACCAGGAATCAAGTTTTGCATTGTTAGGGTTATTGTCAGTGTCGTCATTAAGGCCTTGTCAGCTGCTGGGTCAAGTATGGTCCCTAGAACTGTGGACATGCGATACCGACGCGCTAGGTAGCCGTCTAGCTGGAAGTATTCGTGTGAGATTTTGGGTAAAGACTGTGAAGGATGTGAATGAACGCGCCATATCCGTCAGACCTGCATACACGAGCAAACCAGACGCGATGTAGTAGTTCCCGTCCACTATGGACCACCCAAGGATCGGACAAGAAAGTATCCGAGACAAGGTCAAGACATTTGGTATCGTGTATATGTTCTCCTTTTCTGCTTTATTATGTTCGGGGGGTTGCGATTCCTGGAACCTCCAATGGCTGACAGAGAAAAATCTTGCAGAGCATGAGGGTCTGCCAAATTTTACCAATCTTGTAGACAGAAAAGAGGCTTTAAATTGGGGATTAATGAAGGGTTTGCATGGGAAACAACGAGAGCCGCCAAGTAATCTGAGCGAAGTAGTTGGAATTATTCTAAGCATCATGATGAAGCTACAGTGACTATTTGTCACGCGTTAACCTTTCCTAAGATCCACCATGGCAACTCAAACATCTACACAAACCTCCAAAGTGGTTCCCACAAGCAAATACAACCGTCCACCTCCACCGTCAAAAATCCCACTTCATGGTCTTGATCGTCTGGCTACTTCAATTCATATCCGCAACCACCGATTTTATCATCGTTCACAATCTGGAGAGACGAGCAATGCAACTGATGTTGTTGAGAAATTAAAGACTTCTCTTGCGGAAGCTCTTGAACTGTACCCACTGGTGACGGGAACTGTTCACGATAATGATCAAGGCGAGCTGTACATTGCAATGGATGCCGCAAACATTCAAGCAATACCATTTCTATTCGATGCCAAAGATACGCCATATGTTATAGACAGTGAAGAACTCTCGCCTCGAACGGAAACACTGCTTGCTCCAGGCTCACCTATATTAGCGGTCAAAATTACACAGGTAAACTTATGAGATGCAGAGGCTCTAATTGCCGCCGCTGATGTATTACCTCAATGAAAAGTTTTCTTGTGGAACTCTAGCGTTAGCATCTTCGTTGCATCATCAAGTTGCCGACTTACGAGGGTTTCTCGACTTTCTTGAGCTTTGGGCGCAACTTACGCGAGGCGAGCCAGTTGACTTTTCCAAAATCCCGAACGACTGGACGCACACCCCCAGTCGCTTCTTTTCTGGTCTTCACGGGAGATCATCCGTTTCTATTCCTCCTCCAGGCTTCAGAGTTCTCCGTAAACCAGCCTTGGGACCACCTGCATTCCTGTTGGTTCCATCAGAAGTCACAAGATGGAAGTTAACCAAGACTTCGGTAGAGAAATTGAAGAACGACTTTTCTCCAGTTACCACCGCTTCAAAAGAATCTTGGATCTCGTCAGGTGATGCTATTGCAGCTCTACTCTGTGCAGCCGTCACAAGAGCTCGCGAGAATGCGAAAGTGGCAAGGCTGGGTGGCAGATCAAGTGTCGAATCTCAAGTTGAGACATTTATGATGGCCGCGGATGGTCGCGAAAGGTCACCTGGTGGCAAAATGTTGGACGGCCAGTACTTCGGAAACTTCAATCCACTTTTCGAAACCGTCGTTCAACGCTCCGATCTCTTGTCGCTGTCGAATGAGGCAGGATCTCGTGTCGCTCTGGCAATTAGAAATGCTCTATCCACTCAACTTTCACCTGAAGCTATCGCTGATAAATGTGCCTTCATGGAAGATCCCAAAAACTCCCAACCGCCTCGTATTGCCTGGACTGCCGACGTTATCGGAACCAACTGGTGTCGTTTCGATTTGCAAGGTCCCAAGTTGGATTTTGGCTGGGGAAAACCTTTCTTGGCAACCCAAGGTGGTGGGACTGTCTTCCCACCGGGCTATTTCGTGTTGACGCAGGACAAGACCTCAGGTGATGTCGTGGCGTTGCTGACAGTAGAAAAAGCAGCAGCGGCCGGAGTGAAAGATGATGCCGTTTTGAACAAGTATGCAACTTCGATTCCAGGCTAATGGAGACCGCACTTTGAAACTAAATGTTGTCACATGTCGTCGTTGATCAATAATCTCATGTGAAACTCCTGGCGAGTCTCCCTCATCCAAACAGTGTTCATTAGTTATGATGACCTTTTATGCAAGTTCTGTAATGTCGTATCACATAACTTATACGCATCTGGGGCTACCTACAGTGGAGGAGATGGCTGAAGGTGTCTTGCTTCGACACCACTCTCATACTTTCAAGATCGGCAATGAACCGTTTTTATTTGAGATGTGCATTTTTATCCTTATTCAATGCAATTTCCGAAGTGGTTGGCAGTGAAGTTGAAGTTGAGCAAAGACTCTACATGTATCGGTAGCTCCCTGCTCCGTTTTTGTTGAACGGGAACTGGCGCAGTATCCGAGGGTGTTCTTTGACTTGTGAATTTGATGTGACTTAGGTGTCTGGTCTGCAGTGAAATTATCCTAAATGCACAAAGCAACACGTTGTGCGCCACTATCGTCCCAAATGCCATACCCCTGTTCTTCCTTTGGCATTCTGTTCCCGAAGGCTGGTGTTCTACCACCAGTATAATCGACAAGATTACAGCGTTGCATCAAAGTTACACGGGTAACCTTAGTACAAGTACTAACATATACACCCGCTTCAAATATCTTGTCAATAAGGTCATCATCCCACAAACGAAGACTTGGGCTTCGGAGAAACTCAAGGCTGCTCGGGTCCTTGATGAAAGACGGAGGTTTCCATAGGTTTCCATTCGGGTAGTTCAGGATTTTCTAGGAACACGTTGATGTCGTCGACTCGTGGCTAATTGATTCCCGCATTTTGTCGATAAGGCATTTGTTCAATTCCGGATTGATTGTTGTGTTCCGCTTTTTCTCATGGATTGATGAAGGGATCATTGCAACCCGTCGTGGCGATTGGACTCGGAGATGATTTAGCGTATATGGAGGTTTGTCTGAGACGAGACAGCAGCGAAACAAGCAGGCAGACACAATAGCGGAATTGCCAAAAGGGTTAGCGACATAATTTTGGCGACCAAGAACGCGAGCACAGTTTAGCTTGAGGTGTAAAGGAGAACGGGTTTATCAGCAACGCTCCCGCAAAGGTTCGCCCTTACTCACCAGTAGCCGGAACCTCAACAATTATATGGATATGCCCACTGGGTAAGGAGGTCATCCGTAGGCTACATTAGATACGGGCTGCTGGCTTGGCCTTGATAGGCTGAATAGGTATCAAATTGTATTGCGTTCGCGCACCTTCCGAAGTGTAAACGTGTGAGGATTGATATTCCTTAGAACGTCGATCTCTCTTATCGCTTTCTTCAGTGTCTCGCTGTACTGGATTTTAAGGGCTCTCGGATCGCCGAGAATGACACACCTTTTCCGATAATGGTTGTGAGACAACCTTTCCAAAAAGGGTTCCCGACAAAAAGCTGGTGATTTCAATCCGCCATCATGCTCCCAGGACCAAAATCAACACAACCCGAGCCAAAGGCCGGTCCTGCGCGTGAACTCGCATCCATCTCGTCACTTCCTCCAGAAGTTTTGGCTCGAATATTCCGGTTCACCCAGCAGTTGTACATCAGGGTGTCCAGGAGGCCTTTGCGATGGGTCAAGCAGACAACTCACATCTGTTCCTTTTGGCGAGTTGTGGCGCTATCCGATCCATATCTCTGGACGTATTTACCCTTAATACATCGACCCCTAAGGAAAGGAAACAGTTCATATGACGTATTCTTAACGAGGTCGAAACTTCTTGGAGTCACCCTTGAAATTTTGTTGGGCACGCACTTCATAGACCTAGACCACTTTTTTGTCTTGAAACACGCGGACATCTTGAATTTCTTATTTGATAATGCCACGCGTATTGGAGGGTTGGTTCTATACTCTGCCACACCTTATATTTTCAGGAAGTTTCTCTCGGATGCCCCACCTGGTCTCCGTCTCCCTTTTCTTAAACGAGTCGAATTCGTCACATGGACATCAGTGTCAAGGGACAATTCCAACGACCCTAAAGAGCTGTGCCCGGCCTACCACATACGGCGGTTAGCAGGCAGCCTCGATGAAGTGGAAGAATTGATTTTGCCATGTCCACCTCGTTGGGAGTTAGCTGAACTCAAAAATATTGTGTATCTAACAGTTCACAACCGTGGAAGCTTCCACAGACCCGTTCGAAACACATTCATGCTCGCTTTAGAACAAATGGGGCCCAGACTCGAATATCTCTGCCTTACAGAAATAGTACTCCCGGGCGTGTCGGACTGTCACCCTCGTGTTGATTCCCCGGTCAATCTTCCTCGTCTTCAACAGCTCCATATCTCCGACGACATACTCGAACTAACTGACTTCTTACGCTCCATCGTTTTTCCTGACACAACGCATCTCAGCCTCGTCTGCAAAAGCAAGAGCATTGACGAACTTTCCGGTGCAATTGATGAAGTGCGCTCGAGCATCTTTCGAGTAGAAAGATCATGGATCCGGAGTATGCAAATCATGCTTTACAGAATGGGATCGACACGAAGCATGACCTTTGAAGCCTGGCCCTTCGTTACCAAGAATTCAGAGTATATCAAGCATCTTACAGTCCCTGATCACACTGCTTTAGTGTCTCTGAAACTCGTCTGGCAAGGTGCCGGCTTTGCACCTTCGTCAGAGATTCGCGATGTCATGCAGAAAGTCATTGGCAGTCTCCATTCTGAGAACCTCGAATTTCTGGCTTTAAACTCAAAAATCGAAATCGCCGAAAGTACGCTGACTCCATCAGTGCTGGTGGAGGTATTCGGCCAACTTCCGCATTTATCCTCGATGTTTGTAAAAGGAATTTTTTTGGAACCTTGCATTCACGCATTGGTGCCAGAAGTCGACGACCCAGAAACAGTGGGAAAAACTTGTGTCCCGTTCTCCGCTTTACGCCATCTATATTTTGAGGATGATCTAGTCTACCCTTTCGACGCTGCCCTGTCCTACTCCCAGAAAGTTCCAAGATATCACCCTATTACTCTGGTTGAGACACTCGCGGAAAATCTCGACATAAGACTTGACCAAAATGCTGGAATCGATTCTTTGATTCTTGAAAATTGTTTTTTCCTCATTGAGGAGGATGTGGAGCTTCTTCAAGACTTAGTCGATGTTGTAACTATTTAAGCGGACTCTGGATTAGAGTGTTTAACTAAACCTTTTTACGAAACTTGTTGGCATTTCTCATGGGACATAATGATTCCGCAGTCTGTTATATTTGACCCTTTCACCTTGCATGAAACGTTAGGATGACCATCGATCAGGGTCCCAAATGCTTGACAAGTCAAATTTTCATAAAATCTTTGACGTGATGACGGAATTCAAGACAAGAATTAGAAAATCCATGATACATCAGTGACACCGTCGTCAATTCCCACTTCCACCAATCTCCAAGAGCTGCTCTATACTCCTTCCCAAATCTCCCTCGTTTGCCTCCAACACCCAGTCCACCACCTCCACATCCACAGCAGGGAATATCTGCCTTAACGTCGCTCTTGCGGCCGAAGCTGCTTGCTCGTGTGCCGAGTCGATCTGTGCTTGCACCCCAGCTAAATCCAGCGCAGGCGTAGGTGTTCTGGATATGTGTGTCGCGTCGCCACCTACAGCCAGAGTTTGCACTCGCGGAGGTAACATAGAGCTATGCGCGCCAACGAAGTTCGGTTGTGACGGACCAATGGCGAGGGATTGATTGGTATACGGTCCCGTCCGCGAAGGCGTGTCATACGGTCCGTAGCCATATCCAGGTGAGTACCCAGCCGAAGGAGGGGTGTACGAAGGTGATGCCATTTTTTTGATTCTTTGTTTATATGGTGTTTGTAAGGGCGCACTCTGTGGTCCTTCCTGATTATAAGGCGTCTGGGGTACCGGTTGGCCATCTTCTGGGTGCATTTGCCACTGCAGTGCGGGTGGTCGATTGGACCTTGACCCTGACGCAGACGATTCTTGTTTGTTCTCCCGACCGAGTTCAAAGGGAGCAAATGGACCAGGAAGGTAGGCCAACTTATTCTCCGCACCATCTAGGGCTTCGGTGAATATTCGCCCGATTGCGCTGAGTGGTTTGGATATCGTATCACCTGTCTTCTGTAGAAGCCGCTTTGCGTCATCCGAAATGGAAGGCGTGGAGATGGCAAGCGGTCTTGCGGATTCTTCTCCGGCATGAGGGGAAGGGAGATCACCGATTCCTCGTACTTTTGCTTCCGCGAAAGGTGTTGCGGGTGAATGTGGTTCTGACGGAGGCAGGCTTTGGATAGCTAACTCAACATTTCTGCCAGATTCAATCAGCTCGAGACTTTTGGCAAATGCGGAACACCCCTACTTCTCAAAGACTTCTTGAGTGATGCCTGACAACGACGTATGGTCCATAGTATCTATGAAGGAGACGGCGGCCATCTACTTATGACACTCAGTCGTTGCTAGACAGAAAGAAGGAGATCATACAAGACTTGAGAGGTAATAACCAGCTTCACTTTGGAGTTTTGCAGGATTACGGAAGCGGTTGATAAATCTGGACAACAGATACATGGGGGAAAGAAACATTTATATTGAGAAAAGCGACATACTCCACATTAGAAAGCAGGTGCTCTGGATTCGATTTCAACACCACAAATATAAGGATAGGCAAAAATGAGTCTGCGCCCTCTTCTTTATGAAGGTGCCTCAATAAACCTACCCGGTCAGATTAACAAGATGAGTTTGAAGGAAAACACGAAGGCGACTCACCATAGGTAACTTTACAGCAATTTAATACACAAATGAGTTTATCGCGAGGAGCTTTATAATGATTGATCTTGAGAAGTTCTGACCTTGAGATCAGCTTCACCGAAAAAGACAACGTATAAATGCATCTATACCTTGTTGTGCAAACATCAGGAAACCCTTACTACCCTCACCTTCAGGTACGTCTAAATGATTCTCTTCAACCCAGCTGAACAAGGTTATCCTCTGGGACAAAACGCGGTCGCGTTCAAGATCGTCTGTAGTTATCGGTCGCGGAGGGTTCGCATGCCGTAGTTGGGGGGTAAACGTGCTTTAACAAAATTGAGCTTCATCATTGCAAGGGAAAAACATGATAACTGACAAGTCGTATAGCCGATTCATGACAAGCTTCTCTATACCCTCCATGGCGTTGTCGAACTCGGCTTCTGGACTGTTTGTCCAGACATCACACTCCCTCATTTGAGAAGCGATAAACTTAACAGTAATATAAGCAAATTGTGATTACAAATAAACGAAAAATACTTGCAACTAGAAAGTCACCTATGATCTTGACCTGGTCGTTTACAGTGAACGTCCTTTTGGCGAAGTTGCTCAAGAAACTACAAATTCAGAGTGATGAGTGGTAAAGATTAACAGAAACCTGAACTCACGACCGCAGATACCTAGAGACAGGTTCTGCACTTTTGCTCTTCATTTGATCCAAGAATTTCTGGAAGTCGAATGCACCATCATTTAGTTTAGTGTAAGATGACGGAGTTTCGTCACCGGCAGTTGACTCAGAGACATTGGACGTTTCTGTATCGATTCTGTCCACTTTTGAACCTTCTTGTTGATCAGCAAATGAACCGAGTGTTGGGGTAGATACAGCCTTTGCTGATCCGTCAACAGATTGTGGCCGCGACCTGACTAGCGGGAAAGCAAGGTTTTTGGCAAAGGAGGTAAATGATGCAAAGGGGGTGGGTATGATGGCGGCTGCGGATGGTCCAGGCGATGTGATATGAACAGGTCCATCAGGAGATGTGGGAGATGAAATGTACAAGTCTTTCATAGGCGGCACGGGGGGGGATGGTGTTCGCGGTGGGTGAGTGGGAGGATGACCTTCTGAATCTGCCCATGCTTCTCGCGCAGCTTTCTCTTCCATGTTGGCCAGAGGATCAAATTCATGTAGAACTTCGTCCTTCGAGATGTTGTTCTTCGGTACGAGTACATCTGCTGTGACTCTCAAGTCGGCAAAAGTTGGCTGATCAAATAAAGATGGAGGAAGAGACTTGATTTCAGAATCCTCAGAGCCTTTTCCCTTCAAAGTGGCGTGCTCCTCTTGCCAAGGGTTGGGAGACACCGGAAATTCTGGGGGATTCGATGTTGTTACTGGTGGTGCAGATTCCAGTGGCAAAGCAATGTTGTCGGTAAAAGGTGGTACTGTTAAATCTTCTTTTTGCTTCTCTGAGGACGCCATGGGTCTACCTCTCATCGAACACGACGACGAAACGGATGGAGTTGAACTCACGTGAATGTGTCCGAAGCGGCCCGTGGAGTTCTTCCAGTTACTATGACAATACGAGTCCTCGAATTTTATTGTGGCATAGGTACGGTTTTTCTTGAATAAATAGGCACATACCACGTATGGTTTAACAGGCGGTTTTCATCTCGCATTATCCAGGACCGGATTCGATGCAAAAGTTGTCCGAGCCTTTGATCGGGACCAGACTGCCTGCCAAGTTTACGAAGCAAATTATGGTAAAATTATAAAAAGGGTACGCCTCGCACGGCCCTAAGACCGTGAATGAGAAATATTGAGCTGCATGAAATCTAATTAGGTGGACATCTCAACGTTAACTGCGTCGGATATATCCCCTCTGAAATCAAATCTTTGGGTGCTATCTCCAGCATGCCAACCCTACACTGTTCTTAATCCCAATGCGAAAAGGGACAAAGACCCACGAGCCCAGTCATTTCTTTATCTTGTACAGAAGGTTTTACCCGAACTTGCTTCATGGGGCGAACATCCTGAGAGACTTCTAGTTGAGAATGTCGCGGGTTTCGAGGTTCGTACCTCTCTCGTACAACGATCCCAACCTCATACAGAGAATCTTGCAGTCTTCAAGTACACGGCAGCTCCTTGTATCTACTCTTCGTTCCATCGGATATGTAACCCTCGAATTGCTGCTCACACCACTTCAATTTGATATCCCTAATTCTCGGCTGCGATACTATTTGCTTGCAAAGAAAGCCCCTTTATCATTCCCTGCAGCTACAGAAGACCTTAAAGATCATGTTTGGCGTCACATTCCCGGCACTGGAGAAGTATGGACCGATCCAAGGGTAGATATGGATAGATCCGAAGGCAGACCACCTGCTTTACTCATCAAAGAATACCTCGATGATGGTGATGACCATATTGAGAAACTTGTCGTTCCTGACAGAGTCCTGGAGCGATGGGGAAGACTTTTTGATATCGTCACCCCATCTTCTCGCAGAACATGCTGCTTCACGCGAGGTTTGATCTCTCAGCCATCCAAAGAATGGATCAACTGATTCGCAAGTCAGGTTATACGCAACTTGTCGAAAGAGCGGGCTCCATTCTACAAGAAAATGATGGGCTTGATGTACGTCTTTTGACGAGCACCCTTCCACGTAGTCCAAGATTAATTGTGCCGATACGATAGACCACCACAACATTTAATTTGTTTCTTGAAGCCCAATCTCGTGGAGATCTAGACGCAGTCAAGATTTTATACCCCCTTAAGTTGCGATACTTCTCGCCTGGGGAACTGTTACGAATCTTCGCTTTCGACCCTCTTAATTCGTCCCGACTATCCCCATTCAAATGGCCGACGACTATATCGCTCAAATCAAAGTACAAACTCATTGGAAACAGTGTGAATGTCAGGGTTGTTGAAGAGCTCATAAAATATTTATTCGACGACAAAGAATAGAAATTCGACTCTTCGAAGTCGACGTATCCTGAACCCGTGCTGATCACAACTGTAGGCCTGTAACATTGGTTAGCAACTTGAATGTGCTATCTTGTCAAGCCATATCGTCTTCGTAACTCTTTTTACAATCCCTATCTTCTACATTCTATGGACAGGAAGGGGTTGGCTTGTACTAATAAAAACTCTTTCTTACATCGCCAAGTAGTATGTTATCTATCAAACGAGTGCTGTCCACATAAAGGGCCCCACTAAGAATCACTAAATCCTTGCCATCCTCCGACTTCCGTACATTAGATTCGAGCTCCTCGAAACTTTTGGCATCATTCATCTGTATATAATCCAATTTCATGGCAACCTGTAAGCCCTCTGAAGCGGCTTGCAACTTTCTATCCTCAATGACCTGAATAGCCTGCTCGATACATTCCGATTTCGCACGTCCCGTTGACCAAGCTGCCTCTGCAGCCAACAAGGCTTGTCGCAAAGTTGATGCAACCCGCCTTCCATCCGGTGTGAGGTAAATGTTCCGTGAAGACAAGGCTAGTCCGTCCGTAGGATCCCGCTCGGTCGGAACAATGTGTACGTTCTGGTATTCCGGGTAGGCAAACAGAAGATCTCGACAGAGGCGGACTAGTAGGAGCGCTTGCTGGATGTCTTTTTCGCCGAGATAAAAATTATCTGGCTAGTAAATAGAGAATAAATAGGCAGTTCACATGAACAAAAAATAGGGGGTTTACCTGGATGGCGTTGAGGAGTTTTGTCGTCACAGTCGCTACTCCCCGAAAGAACAAAGGGCGGCTTACACCTTCCATCTGGTGTCCATATCCCTTCACCTCAACAAACGTACCCTTTTGCTCTGCGACGTTTTGAACGATGCCAGAAGGATACATATCTGAGACACTGGGTAAAAAAATAGCAGAAGTTTTCCGATTAACAGACCCCAGCTCCTTGCTGGGCACAGTGACCTCGGCGCCTTCGAGAAGCTTCGCATCCTGGGGTAACGTACGCGGGTATTTTCCTAGGTCTTCATGAACCGCAAACTGGGCCGGATTGACGAAAATAGAAACGACAGTGAGATCGTTCTCTAAAAGAGATCGTTTGACTTTATTTGTGGCCATAAAATATGTTGAGCCTTATATCTTAGTATGAAGCAGAACGTACCGAGAGAAAGATGACCTTCATGCAAAGCACCCATCGTCCCTACAAACCCAACTGATGAGCCCTTGAGGAATGCTTCCTTCCTCCATGTCCGATAAGATGCTATGGTTGTGAAGATCGGTATAGAAGAGATGACTGGCTCGGATTTAGACTGCAATGCCATTTCTGTAATTTATCTATAAGATTCTATAACAATCACGTTTCCAGATACGTGCCAGTGCACGCTTACAATACTATTACCGATGACAAGCAATAGATTCGAGTTAGAAGGCGTAGTCGGGGAACACTCCCAAGAACCGGATCAGCACTCAATCAGCACTGGCAGCTGAGTGCCTGTTTCCAGAATTATACCTTGTTATTCCTTTTTGATCTATCATTTATGATGCTTGTCAATGATGAAAAAAGAATAATTTGTCAATTATATAATTACCGTGGGCGATTCCTTGGCAGCGGTATGCCACTAAATTCAACTTTTGAAGCGCGGGCGTGCTTTTTCCATGTTTGTATGATATATCTCGTAGGTGTGCAAATGAATTCTTCAGCAGAATGTAGCTTTGAGTGAGGTTTTCCTTTAGCGTTTGCAGACATACAGTAGAGGACAAATCTTTTCCTTAGTAGGTCTATAAATTCAATCAGATTTTTCTTTGGCCCTTTCCAATTCTTCCCATTCACTTCTCCACCGTTGCCACTCTTCTGCCCGACCTCCATCACGCCAAACCGCCCATCCGTCACGTACTTGAAGCCAAGTGCTAATAGGGTTGTCGATGGCTGCTTTTTTTGCTCGGCCGAATATTGAATTAGGATACCAAGTAGGAATAACGACTGCAAAAAGGTATAGTGACAGGCCATGCGCAGTTCCGATGGCCACACCCCAATATATTTGGTAAAAGTTATGATAACCCAAGGAATACCTACCGTCATCGAGTCTGTTGAAAAGAGAAGTAGAAAGCAAGAAAGTTGCCTACCTTGAATATGCGACGAGTCCTGGCCAGAGAAGAAGAGCAACGTATAGTGTCAATCGCCAAATTGTGTCAACAACGGGGTAACTTGTGCTTGAGAATCTATGGCGAAAATACAGATGACAGATTAAGAAAGAGCTGAAGTATGCCATGTATTGACTGTGAGAAGACGGAAACCCATAACCGTTCCCTATTCTTTCTGTTGAAAAGCTCAGAAATATGCTGCTGTTCCTTTCAAGAATTAACAGAAACGCACCTATCGGTCTCTTCTCTCTGACAATACGCTTTATGACCCAGTTCAAGAGTTCTCCTGCAAACTGACCTACCCACATTGTAATCACAAGAAACTCTCGCGTTTGAACCGCCAATGCTGCGTATGATGCCTGATCACGTTGTAAACTTTTGTTTATATGCCAGCGAAAGGATATTAACCATAAGTAAAATCGGGCTTAATGTTATGAGGGCAAGTCCAAGCGACACATACGACGCGTCATCGTCTGGATTCAAACAGCAAGAGGTGAATGGTCTGCAAGCATATCCCGGAGTGGACACGCACACAAAACATGTGTTAGATCAAGAGACGCCAAATGAACACCCATCGTCTTTAGGGTATAAATATTGAGTGGCAAGCCTGCTTTCCCAAACGCTGTTTCGTTTAGAATTGTAAGTGTATTGGTTAAATTAGGGACAGCGTATGAAAATCAACTTCGTGAGAAATGAGTCTGCGGCTATTTCAATTTTGGTTCAGAGTAATAGACGTAATGCACTAAGAGGCGCTTGTTATATGTGTACCTAGTCCCAGTTCCAACGTCAAGGTTCAGTAATACACTGTTCAAGCTCTCGCTACCTGTGCTTCCATTTTCGGGGGTTGAATGATTTCGGGTGAAGCTGATCTTGACCTCATGTCATCCCATTCCTCCGCGATGCTAGACTCCTTGAAGTTGAGGTGCAAAGATGGTATATAGAAAGGCATCTTCCACATGTCACCTATCGTCATATTTGCGTGGTCAAATGCAGGGACAACGAGATGTTGAGCATCGGGCCCAGCTTCAATCATTTCCTTCGTCACGGAAGGGGGAAGTTTGGGATGCCGACCGGAGAAGTGAGTTAGAAGAATATTCTTGGCATTCATTCTGCAAAGCGGTAGTTTATTTAGCACAAAGTCAAGTGGGCAAACAAGATAGGAAACAACGCACTTTTTACCGATACTAATTGCCTGACCAATTGTGCTGTGTGCTTTACGTCGGGCCATCTCGGCTTCGTTGTCCGCCATCGATGCCTCATGGATGAGTACAGTGGAATTCATCCCGATTCTTACCAAATTATCCGTCGGCGCGGTATCGCCCGAAAACCTATAACAAAACATTAAGTATCCAGCAGCGGGATATCTGATTTGAATCGAGAAAACTGACGTTACACTCCAGCCATCTTTGTGCTTGAAGGAGCATCCGAAACACCGACAACGATGGTAAACATCAACGGTCTTGAAGTATTCTAATCCAAGTGACTCGCACATTTTTCTTCCGTTGTCCACTGATCTGTGTAGGGTTTCCAATCAATCTTGAATCTGAGAAAATGGGTAAGAGATGCAACACTCACGTCGAGAAATCCAACCAACGCTCGTCTCCTCCTACCTGCCACATACCAGTTGTGAGATAAGAACCAACAGCTCGATCATGCAACGTTTCGTTGATCACAGATATAACTCCATTTCCTGAAGGATCAAATAGCCCTAGGTCCTGTACATCCGAGAGCTCACGAAGGTAAAGATGCACAGCGCGCAACGACACGACATACAAGGGGTGATCAGGGGGTGGGTTGAGCTACAAGCATCCATCAATAATGTATCATTGGCAGCAGGCGAAGTGTGCCTTGGGATAAATGCTCACCAACTTCCTCTTTGCAAGCAAATGAGCAAGTCCTATATGGTGATCCCCGTGTATATGACTGATGAAGATGCATTTCAGATCCCGCAACGCCTGCCAAGCACTATACGACCCATCCTCCTGCAAACCAAAATTCCGCGCAAGCTGACCCCATGTCCCTTCGCCTATATCTAATAGTATGTTTCCCCAATCTGGTATTCTAATTAGGGTGGAAAGTACTACGAGAGTTTAGACTCATAAAATTACTAATGCTCAGATGAAACCTACCATTTCTGTACTTGCTTGGCAAAGTTCCTGCTGTTCCGAGCGGGATGACACCTACTTGTCTTCCTTCGATGAATGGCAAAGGGTCTTTACCATATAACCTTCTTTGTACGTTGGCTTTCGCAGCTGACATTCGCCGCTTCAGCGCCGTTGACAAAACGAGAGATTCAACACCGGCAACGGCTGGGTGGAATTTGTCTAATGAGATGGCCTCAGGATCAATTATAGGAGGAGAATATGGTCGTATGCAAACGTGCAACCCAGAAGACATAGGTTGTACGTTCAAAGGTAGATTTGGAATTACTAAGAGGGTATAAAAAAGTAGTCAGGTGTGTTTGCAGAGGTCGAGAGCATGGCCTACACGACAAGTCCTTTTTCGGCGTAAGAGAGTACTTTGGAATGGGGAACATTTTCTCATCTAAGTTATTCAGCCGCAATTGAGTGTAAGCGGCACTTGTAAATGTAACCGGGTCTGGGCAGTGTTCTCTCGACGCGACGACATGCTGAAATACAGCATAGATAAGAGCGCGTATCTGTGCAGAGACAAATGGCATACCTGAACATCAGAACAAAAACCATTCATAAATGCTTTGTATCCTTCATCCTCCAACACACCATCACCGCAGAGGTGGTAAATCACTCGCAAATCAAATGCAGGATCTGATGCTGGTGCACCACCTCCACACCATATACTCCTGCTGATCTCTGAATTCTGAAAGGAGGATACCAAAGAACGTATATGTGCAGGTGAAGGTACGTCGAGCAATAGAATAGCCTAGTCCGGAGCCATAAGTGAACTTAGTGACATGGTTTTCAAAAAGCACTTACAGATCGCCTCTCTGGTTCTCCGAGGACATCCTCCGGTTTGATAACACTCTCGACAAGCTCTTCGCCGACTTTAACTTGAATAGTGATTGTTTCCCCCTTTGTCAAACGGCCTCTGTCCGGCCCCACAACACCTAGCTCTCGAGCCTTTTCCGCATTGAATTTACCACGATATTGTGGCCCGATTACCAGATATGACAAAGTGGGCGAGTGGGAGGATGGTGGAAGGTTGCTCGAGAATTTCGGCAGTTGTTTGTGGAATCCATTTGGCAAAGACCCCCTTGAACGCCGACGGGAGTCCACGTCAACCTACACAAGACGTTACGGCGTGAAGAAATGAAACGGTTTGGAGGGCATACATCAACATTTGGATTTTCGTCCTCGGGAGGGGGAGAAACGGCGTTTCCTGGTGTAAACATGGTCAGTACAAAAAATCAATGACAGTAACTTATCCTTACCCGAAGCTTTGGCTTTCATACCCTCCTTACTCTTCCGCCTTTGCTCCCTCCTTTTTTCTGCATCCGACTCTGGATTAGGTTTCGAATTTGGAAACATTGCCTTTACTACCATCCTTCTGAACTCGTCTGCAATAGAACCCGTTAAAGTATTAGGGACGATATCTTTCTGCTTTACTTGCTCCAGAAGTTCGTCGGAGAGCTTCATCCTCCCTGGAGTCAAAGTGCCTGGATTGAGTCGTTTACGCTGGGTTTCTACCGAAGAATCCCGTTTTCGTTTCCCTGGGAGGAATAATGACCCTGAGTCGGGGGGATTGGTAGTGTCGGTTGCAGGTTCTGAAACTGATGTATGATGAAGAGGTACGGGAAAGGGAAGGGCGGGTATGGCATAAACAGTAATATTCGAATCGATGAAGCACGGTTGTGTCTGGTTAACGGTCCATGGAATTTCTGTAGATTGGATATCTATGCAGTCTCTGGGATCCGTCAAAATGGGAGTTTAAGCACGGTAAACGTCGACAGTACCGGAATGTATAAAAACGTGAACTGGCTAGTATGTGTGTCAAGCCCGGCGGTCCATACAGTGACAGGTTGTCTATGGTAGCATCAGCAAAGGACATAATCAGCCCTATTCCGTAGATCAGCACCTGTGGAGAATATAAAGGGGAATGTTCAAATACCTGTCAATCCGCTAGTCTGTTCTACTTTTGCCTGGGTAAAAAACAAGGCCCTTGCTTTCCGCCAGTTGCTATTCTGGAGAAACGCTCTGCAACTGTTCTCGCTCGCATTGAATATATACTTTGCATCATTAAACGTGACGATGATTGATGACTCAGTGTCAGTCGAGAGCGTCGTGTGTACCGTGGATGACCAGGTCATGTCGGGTACTCTTTCTTCAGATCGGGGCTTCGAACTTGTATTGCGTCGTGAGCAAACGGATGTGTATTGAATTGGCCTATAAGTACATAAACGCGACTGGGATGCGCGAACGTGCCACAATGCACTCAGTAAACGAGTCAAAATGGCCAGCTTATATGCTAACTTTTTGACACCTAAACATACCTATTAGAAAAATTCAACTAAAAAGTGAAGATTCACCTTTATGTTCGTGGTCCAACTTGATGGGATCACGTGTGAACGCGCGTGGGCAAGCGGAGTTTAAATACCTTTGATTTACGGGGGGCGTGACAAATTGCCCGATCGGGCCACATACCCGGTAAATCCACAGATAAGTACATTTAAGTATTGATCCAATTTCCTGATGTCTTCCGAGAATATGGCAGAAGACTTAGACCAAAGACCATGCTATGTACATATTGCATTATGTATTTCCGACACCAGAATTTGTTCTTTAGGCAAATGGACATGGAACATATATGAAGAGCAGGACAGCCCTTTGGGCCGCCTCATCTTAGGCTCGTGACCAGCCTGAATAAGAAGGCATGACCTTTGGTACGGATTCCTTAGTTATACAGGCTGGTACATCTGAGTTTAAATCACTATACTGTTCACTTTCCATGGTCCTACTTAAAAAGGCTATCGGATTCTGGCCAACCCTCAACAAAATTCACGTGCCCCTGCCAAAATCACTGCAGTCGTGTCGCCAGAATCTGATTTACATAAGCTGATGTACCGCCACTCCGATTCTTACCGCTCACCCTAGACATCGGCCCTAGAACTCCGACGCAAACCACTCTATCCGTGTTGATGCTCTTTAGTATTTAGCATAGGCATTTATTGTCATAGGATAGTTTTATTCAATGTAACAATGTAACATCATGTCAACCACCACACTATCAGAAAATCACAATCCATTGCCCCCATTGATCAAGCCAACAGTTTTATTGTATCCTTAACTTTAAATATATATTTGAGTATATACTACATCGGAAGCTAAAGTTTTGTGAAGCCCAAGCTACTCGAAGTGTGCTTTTTGGCGACAATGCACACGATCATTTGGCAGGGGCACGTGAATTTTGTTGAGGGTCGGTCAGAATTATTGGGAATTACAAATGCCAATATGAGCCCGAGGGGCTCAGTGTGATTGACGAGGTCATGGTGAATCGTTCATATAGACTCAGAGTTTAAGCAGTGTAATAATAAAGCAGCTTAGGCGGGGCCCATAACCTGTTGGACGGAAAACTAGGGGACTTGGAGTCCCATTGATTCATTTATATAGACAATTACAAGCTGTATCTACTATAAGTAGATAGTCGTACAAAAAGGAGAGCTAGGTACTCTCAAAAGGAAATGGTAA
>QDKV01005092.1_pt1 | contig 26628 bp, 29 predicted proteins | sample 1861101 | NCBI WGS metagenome assembly QDKV01 (sample SAMN04275158, study PRJNA302643) | Fungus metagenome, whole genome shotgun sequencing project. | isolation source: fruitbody | host: Mallocybe terrigena | place: Sweden | collected 2013 | reverse complement strand
CTTGGCCATCGAGATTTCTTTGGGTCGTTGTTTGAGAATTTGAGATGGGTGCCTTTCTTGTGAGTGTTTTTTTTTTTTCTTCGCTTTTTTGACCCTTTTTGATTCTTTTTTTTTTGTGGTTGAAAGTTTGTTCTTCTTTGGTGGACTTAGCATCCACCTCTCAACTGCCATCTTGGCTCATTTCTTCTCCTACAACATGTACGTTTTCCCTTCCAAACTTGGAAGAAAAAAAAAAACAACTCACATCTCACCTTGCTACGCAAAGGACATGGGGCTCAACCGGCAAAGAAGTCGAACGGTCGTCCTTCTGGATCGAAGTCCCTCGAATCTGGCAACGCTTCAAGCTCTCGTTCATCATCTGTTTCGCATGCATCGCCATGATGGTCATCTTCACCACCGAGCTCGTACCGTTTGAGTTACAGATTGCAGGGTGGCATTGGGCGTTGATCATTCCGCTCGCGTTGGTGGTTGGGTGTCATTTGCTTTTGCCGGTGAGTGTCTTTTTTTTTGTTGTTTTGTTTGGGCGCTCTCTTTGGGAGATTAGATGCTGAGACGACTCTTCCTTTCTTTGTTTCGATAGATCGTGTTGAATCCTTGGTTGATGATTTTCTCGTATTGAGAACGGGAGGAATCGACTTTTTAAAATTTTATAGCTGGTGAGTCTTTTTTTTTGGCTTTAGAAGTTGTTTTTGGGTACTTATGATTTTTTTTTGAACTCGTAGATCGTGTTTGAGCCCTTTGGTTGGTTGTCTCTCACCATGTTGAGATTGGGAGAAAGACTGACTTTTTTTTTGGGCAGTTGTTCACACCTTTTTTCGTGTGGACTTGGGTGTATGGATTTGTTGGACCTACCTTTTTTTGGCTTTTTGTCATTAACGACAGCTTTTTTTTTTGGACATTATACACTTGGACAAATTGTACACTGTTTATTTTTTACAACTCGTTTATATTATTGTTAATTTTACTATCAATCGTTTTTGTTGGTCCAGCAACATTCTCGCCACTGGCCCCCTCTCATGGGTCTTTCAGTTCACGGTAGATTTCATAGACCATAAATTCAATAAATTGAATAATGCAAATAGTTATCGGCCACGACCTGATGTGTCACGTGACTGACTGAACAATAAAACATGATTCAATCTCAATGTTCAACGCATGGATACACACTATAATCCGTACTAAGTAGCATTACAACTACTAGAGTGGTTCGCATTTCCCCTATGAAGAACGAAAATGTCGATGGTGGATGGTGCCTCCAGCAGTGTAACTGTCACGGACGCAAGGGTCACGGTGATTCGCATTCACTATAAAGGAAGCATAGATAACGTCCACTCCTTTCTCTCTCCTTGTAATCCAACGACATGAAGCGCGGATTCTTAAAAAAAGCCGAGGCAAAAAAGGCCTCCGCTAAAAAACGTGAACAAAAAAGCCTAGTCCAGGGTCCCGATGAGCAAAGGGTGCACCCTGCGTTCAAAGAGGAAGAAATCGTACACAGTAAATTCTTTATTGCTGTGATATCAATTAAAGACATCACGCTCATGGGTATTAGGTCCTGATGGACGTCAGCAGTACGTAAAGTTGGCGTACGGGAATCTCAGTGAACAAGATAAAGGTTGGCGTTGTGCAGTCAGTATTCCCCTTCGCATCTGAAAAGGTTATTTGTTTTCATCAGCCTTGCCTGGCGATTATGACAAAAGCAAAGCGAAACAGCCATACAAGGAATCCGATGCAATGAAGACAGATGTTGACGAAAATCTTATGCTTTTTACCACCATACCGCAACCTTCTGATGGTGACGGTTCCAGCGAGTGGATCGTCAATGGTCCAACCAAAGCAAAGGTCCTGAAAGCCCCGGGATATCCAGCTCGCATTCCAAAGCCCCATCGCCCAGACCTGTATGAAGTCAGATCCACAACCGACTCGGGGTTTGGTGTCTTTGCCAAACATGATATCAAGCGTGGTGACCTCATTTTCTCCGAGCGCCCGCTTCTCGTCTCTCCTGCCTCACTCAGATCGTTCTCTGAAATCCCATCCCATTACACCGCCACGCAGGTCAGGCAGGTCGTCATGTTCGAGAATGAGCAAATCCTTGAGACTGCAGTTGGACGTATGACCGAACAAAATCGAGCGAACTACAAGTCTCTTTGCAATAGTCACCAAGGAGACGGAAGTGGTCCTTTACTTGGAATTATGAGAACCAACGGATATGGTTTGGAGTCCTTATACGATGGCTCGGACAAAAACCTAATTTACACTGTTATCAGCAATGTAGGTTCGCGTATAAATCACAGGTGAGTTTCTTCTTTTTAACCCTTTGGATCCGATTTTCCACTGACATGTGTAAAAGTTGCACGCCAAATGTTCGGAAAACATTCAAACATTCTTCCTTCTCCTTGCAATTTTGGGCGATCCGAGACATAAAGGCAGGCGAACAGCTTTCCTACCCTTACTGCGGGCTTGGCAAATCCGCTTCGGAAAGACAAGCCGAACTCGAGCCCTACAGCTTTGTCTGCAAATGCTCAGCCTGCGTGAACGCGACGCCCGAATCTGACGACTTCAGAAAAACATTCAAAACCAAAATCGCTCTGCTTCCAAACTCGTTTGGCCGTGACCCGGATAGTACAAGCTTGCTCGAATCGCTGTTGAAATTCGAGCGGGAAATGATCAGAGAAGGGTTGGATGGTCTGACGGAATTCCTTACGCTGGCAATGATGATTTCTGTGATTTACACGAGGCGTGGCATGACAAAAGACGCGATGGAGTACGATGAGATTGTCATGGCTTTCCAGAAAATCCCGAAAAATGGATAATAGCTGTGCTATATTTCGTTTCTCATAACAACATTTCCCTCATCTGTGTATTACGTGCGCTGCCGCATACATTCAATTATAACAGGCTTCTCTTTTTTCTTTCGTGCTCTTTTGACAGGGTCCCGGATTAAGTGACCATATCATGTCCTCGGCTAAAAGAAGCATTTGGTAGTTTCCACTTTCCCCCTCTCCTCAAATATGAAGCGTGGATTCTGTTAAGAACCGAAGCTGCTTCTGAAAAAAAAACGGCCCCGACGAACAAAACCTGTGACTTCCTTTTAGAGAGCATCCTACGGAGTCCAACAATCATGCAGTTTTCACAAATCGTTTGTCAATGATAATAACCAAAAACACGCTCGGTATATATTTCGCGCTTAGCTCCTGTTAGAATGCTGTACAGGAAACTCAGTGAGCAGGAAAGAGGTCCACTGGATTTTCCTTTCGCATCTGTCAAGATGTTGCTTCCTCCAGCCCTTCCTGACGACTATGACAAGAGTCATGCAGAAGGAAGGATTTGGTGTACATTCGAAATGCACCAGAAGTCAGTCACATGATTTCACAACTCTACAAATGCATTGCAATTTCAATGAGTATGAGTACCAGGTATAATAAGGAGAATGATGGTGAAATAAAAAGGAAAGAGAACAAATGACCAAAAAAGTTCGAACAAGAATGCGTCCCATTGTCGGCTCACTGGAACTTGAAAGTGATCACTGAAACCTAAGGTATCTTTCTCTCGAGACGTGTCATGCGAAATAACTGCTAGGAGTTCGGCAGCCCTGTTGAATCGGATTACAATTCGTGCTGGTCCTTTACCTACTCCTGGAATAAGTGGACCAATTGGAAATTCATATTCCCAGCCAGTTTGAATTGTGGTTGGGAGTGGTCGTGAGGGAGGGAGTTTGTTATTTCTATTGGAAAATTTCTAATACCATCAGTAAGACTAAGAGGAGTGAGGAAGAGTGAGCTTGGTTGCCTTGAGTCCTGACAATCTTTGCTGGTTTGTACTTTGGATACGCTTCAAGTGGGCATTGAAAACTGCTAAACGAATGTCGGTGCCAGTATATGTTGCTGTCAGAATAAACTTCAGTACTAGAAAGAAATAAGAAATTTTCACTAACGAGCACCAATGCCAATGCAGCAATATCTTGCCCCATATTTTGGAAGGCCAACAGTGGTTTGATAAGCTATCCAGGCTGCAGCATATTGGGTAACCATGATGTTTGACGAAACTATTTGGGCGAGACTGGAGAAATTCGAGGAGAAACCCGAGGAAACACCTAGAACGAGATACAAGGCATCCGAGAAGAGCAGGCAAAGAGAGTCGCAGGTTGATGCAATAGAGGAAAGAACAAAATGTCCAGTCAAAAGGATCGCTACCAGTGGGCTTGCAGCCAGCAACAAGATAAAGACAACGACATCCTCTAGCATGACAAGAATAAAAGCCATCCTTATATCACAGACCAGCAACAGCACTTTTTGTACTTAGTAGGCGAGAGAAAGTTGTTTGTTTGTCGTTGCTTCTCGGGTTGAAATCAACGGACCGTTACGGATGTTGTTTCACCCCACGATGACTGAGCCTTTCCCCGATGCTCTCAACGTCATTCGAAATGCTTTCGACACGAAAGATCCCACTTCAAAGTTACTTGAGCTTATCCGCGCTCATCCTGAACTCTCAACTATCACTGTCATCGTTATCATCTACATAGACCTCGCCCAACAGTCTCCTTCCCTGGTCGACGAACTCGTGGATACTCTCGTCAACCTCAAAAATACGAAGATCACCGTTGGCAGACTTAGTGATCCAACAGAGATTGCCCATGCCCTCAACTGGGAACTTGATGATTATCTTGACAGCGAACTTACCTCCGTAGAGGATGCATCTGTATCACCCTCGAACGAACATCTCATCACATCATTAATCTCTGCAACAACTATGAAGTATTCGCTTTGTAACACCGATGTCTTCCTTGGCGCAGTTAACCGTGGCCTGCATTATGAAAGGTACAGCTACGATGTTGCGAAACGCGAAGTTCTTGTTCTTGGAGCATGCCTTCAGCTCTCTATCAGCGGGTCGTATTTCCGTGGCCAACATGGTTTTGATTCCATTGACATTCTTAACGTTCTTGAAAAGATCAAAAATGTCGGTGTCGTGAAACATCCCCAGGGGCAACGACTACTTGAAGTATGTGATTAATTTGATCATATTTTAACATGGCTCAAATATGGTGTAGGTTACGATCCAACAGGCCAAGGATGACTTCAAGAGCAATGTTGGTGGTTGGAAAATTTTGTTTCCTGATTGATTGCACACGTTTAATGTAGTTCCTGTGCCTCTGTCTTCAGTTTTTCTTGGTTGCCTATTCGACTTCCGACCTCTTTCCCCCTTTTCCTTTCTTGTATTTCAATTTCTACTACCTGAAAAAATCAGTTGCAAAAACCATGTCTCAACCAAATTTGTAAGATTAGCTCATAAAACGGACTTGGCTGTCTTTAAACCTCATTCTGTCAGGAATCCTCTGGGCCTACAACCCCGAAACACTGCAAGCTGCAGATCGACTCCTCGGGAAATATTGCCTCCCTTCCAAACGCCCTACACGATCTGCAAACATCATTCCTCTCTGAAAAAGAAAAACTCATCGTCTCCGTCTGTCATTTCTTGGTCGGGGTCCGCTCTTGATTCTCGTCCGAGCACTGAGATCGTCATTGGTGGAGGGGGAAGATTACAGACGAGGTGGTGCACTCTCACCTTGGCTTACCCATCCAGAAGAAAAGTCCGAGTCGTCAGTCCTACCCCATCCTCCGATGGTGGAGATGCTGAGAAGGAAAGGAAGAAGATCCAGCGGAAGCTAGTTACCTATGTATGCAGGTCTAGGTGCCGGAGTTGCTGCCCGTATGCTTCCAACTTTTTGCTAAATGTCCAAGGACAGGCATTTGCTCCTCGGGTGTCGCTGTCCTTGAAGAACACGCCCTTGATGGCGACGTCCTCGTCGTCACTCTTCCCGTCATTTATTGCGTGTCCATTGTGCGTATTCCCCCCTTTTAGAAATTAAAATGCTAACACACGCAAAACGTAGTTCTTCTATCTCCAACTAATCGGTCATCTAGTCCTCATGTACGTCTATCTCCTCCCCTCTCGCGTCAATTTTCTCTAACCTCTTTCACCAGCTTCGGCCCCGTAGCGAAAACTCGATGTACTACTCCGCCGTCAACCGAGCCTAACCCAGAAGTCGATCAGAAATTTGAGATTCAAATGCCGGTTTATAAAGAGAGTTTGGAGTTGACGATGTCAGTTTTTTTCGATTGTTTGACGGGGGTGGAAGGCTAATTTTGTACAGCGCCCCGTCGGTTTATTCTATGAAAAAGGCACGCACGACGGAGTAAATGCTTCTCCCCTTTCTTTATCTTTTTGCAACTCGTTCCTTAGGCGGCACATCCGCCATATTCGTCTGCAACGATGGGATGCAGCTCATCAGCGAAGAAGATCGAAAAGCGCGCATGTCGTTTTATGCCAATCGCTGGGTCGTTAGGCCTGGTCATTTGACTGCTCCTGATGGGTTTGAGAGGGCCGGGAAATTTAAGAAGGCCAGCGAGTAAGTTTTTTTTTCTTTCGCCCCTCTTCAAAAAATAATGATTATAAAAGTATGAACTACGGCCTCTATCTCTCTCAAACTCGATCCAGCCGACCCAGACCCTTCCGACCGAGAGGGAAAACTTGGGAAGCGGAAATAATGGAGTGAGGCGAACTGAGGGTTGTTGTTGAAGGGCTACACGTTAAGATGGGCTACTTATTCGAATGGAGGGTTTAAGGCGGATGTGAGTTTGACGGTGGTGGATGAGTTGGCGAGATGGCAAAAGTATACTTATGGTGAGTTTCCCCCCCCCAACTTCCGGCTTTTGGGATGCTGAGGAATCCCATCTCCAAGGTTGCAATGAGATCATTTTCAACCCGCTCATCCATTGGTGGCGACGTGGACCTATCAGTAAGCAGCTTAGAGGGTTCGTTTGGTCGAATGCTCCTGTTCATTATAAGATCGGGGTGATGTCCTGTATGTCTTAATTTATTTTTTTCTTTGGAAAAGAGACTGATTCGCTGGGGTTTAGATATGTTTTCGTATTGTAAGTCCTTTTTTTCCAGCCCCTTCATGAGAAATCAACCAACCTAACCGTTCCGAGATGGCATTGCAGCCGCCACCCTCTCCATCACCAACTATCTCCGCCTGGCCTTCGCATCCCAGCTAGACAGGTTCTACATACCTCCACTCGTTCGAGATTGCGTGCACAGTCGTTTAGGATACACGCTTCTAAAGTATTGGTTTGGCCATCGAGATTTGTTTGGGTCGTTGTTTGAGAATCTGAGATAGGTGTTTTTTTTTCCCCTTTTTGATTCTTTTTTTTTTTGACAACCCATGCCCCTTTTCTTTTTTTGTGGTTGAAAGTTTGATTCTTTGCCAGTGGTGGACTTAGCATCCACCTCTCAACTGCCATCCTAGCTCATTTTTTTCCCTACAACATGTGCGTCCCCCTTCTCTTCCCTCTTGCCCCCCCCCAAAAAAAAAAACCAATGACTCACATTTACCCAAAGGACACGAGTCTCAACTGGCAAAGAAGTCGACCGGTCATCCTTCTGGGTCGAAGTCCCTCGAATCTGGCAACGTTTCAAGCTCTCGTTCATCATCTGCTTTGCATGCATCGCCATGATGGTCGTCTTCACTACCGAGCCTGTGCCGTTTGAGCTAGAGATTGCGGGTTGGCATTGAGCGTTGATCATTCCGCTTGCGTTGGTGGGTGTCACTTGCTTTTGCTGGTGAGTGTTGGCTTTTTCTTTGGGGGGTGCTCTCTGGGAGTTATTGGTGTATTAGATGTTGAGACTCTTTTCTTTTTTGATAGAACATGTTGAACCCTTGGTTGATGATTTTCTCGTATTGCGAATGGAAGAAAATCCGTGGTCTGGATTTTTTGGCGTGTGGACTTGGTGTATGGACTCGTTGGACCCCAGCTGTGACCACATTCTAATTTTTTTGTTATTAACGTCAGCGTTTTTGGACGATGCAAACTGTACACTCTTTTATTCTTACATTCTTTCATGGCCACACAATCTGCACATAATTATCGCAAAATATCTAATGTCAATTCCGCCTCCACTTCTTATGGATGTTAGTCGTTAGGGTGGTCGCTGACAAGTGTAGAAATTAATTATACGCCATTGCAAAATCTCGTACAGTCAGTGAAGTTGAGCTGGAACAATAGTGCTAAATTCTTAAAGTAAACAGATTGATCAGTCTCGACTCAATCGTTGCGCCTTGGGTAGACTACGATATTCAAAATCATCTCCAGTGATCAGAAGGCGGTTTGGAGAATATCTTTTTCAATTTTCGCCTAGCTTGCCGCTTATTCTTGGATCTGGCAGTCCTTTTAAAGAAAAATAGGAGATATGATAAAAACCTCTGTTTAGGAGGCAACTCCGAAGGATTCTGGAGATGTGAAGATGTTTAGGCATGGAGTTGACAGTATCCAATGATATCGTACCTCGGGAACAAACTGAACGACTCCTAACAAGACAGCTTAGTCCTGATTTGGGTTTCAGAAGATGACCTTACCGTTCGTCGTAGCAATTTCGTATTTGTCGAATATTCGCTGTACCAACTGGTGGAACTCCGCAAGCATAAGACTATGCTGTGAGAATTGTCATTGCTGGAAGACAGATATCAATGATGAGTAACCTACTTCATTCATCAATGGACACCAAACAGAATCCTCGAAAATCGCGACGTTTGCCGAAGGATCCTAACAGCAGCAATTTGAGACATACAAACGTATGACGAGGGAAACAGTTGCCTCACAACATCAAGGAGAATCTGTAGAAAGACGAATGCTGGACGAAAGATGGCCTTAAGTTGGAGGAGGGTGTGTCAGCTTCGTTGCATACTGCGAAGTGCAAACAACTTACTTCAAAAGGTCTACCCGGGTCGAGATCGGGATCGTGACGAAAGCGTTCTACGTACCTTTCTAGATCAGCACGCCTTCCACAAACAGGAACTGAAGGGATGTAGTACAGCGGAAGCAAGGAAAGTGGAATAGGAGCTACTCCATGAGACCATGCAGCTTGGCCTAATGCAATGGAAAGGCCGCGAAGGAAGAGTGCACATGGATATTTTCCTTTGCTACTGGTATCACGTTCACTTGCTGTCATTGCAGCGCTGCTTTGAATCCACCTCCCTTCTTTGGGGACTTTTTCAGTGTATCTGAACACAGTCGGCTTTTCCAAATCACTGTCCGGCGGAAACAGTGCCGAGTTCCAAACTTTGGCCTTGTCGCTGCTGGTGACAACAAACAGGCTTCCGTTGACGACTGGAGACGATAGGGGCACATCACTGTAACCGTTGAAATATTGATACCAATCCGAGGCGTGTTCTTCGATGTATAAATGCAACTTGTCCGTATCAACAAGATCTTCCCTGGTTGCACCCTGAGGAAGAACGAGAACGGATCCCTCTCTCGCATGAGAGCTAAATTCAATTTCCCTGCAGACAATATATTGAGAGTGAAAAGACATTCATGCATAGACGTACAACGGATTTAGGGAAATCTGAGAAATATCGACTCCTTCGCTGACAATGATGGTTCCTGGTTGGAAGTGGTCTGAATGTTGAATCTCCCATTCTGCCAGAGGTGGATGAATAGGGACGAATTTGCGGGGTAGATTGAATCCCTGTATTGGATGGTTCGGTGGATGGAAGATATTGAAGCGGTAAACAAATCCTCCATCATCGTCAATGTATCCAACGTCTCCTATTCCTGCACCCTGGTGAAAATGGGCTTCAGGTTCCGTGGAAGTGACTACCATCCAAGGAGAAAAGCCATGCCCCTTTGACATCATAGAACGACAGTAAATTGAGGCTTGGTTGGAAGATGATGCGATGGGATGATATATTGGGAATTGTGTAACGGCGAGATGCTGTCGATAGGGTCCCAATACAGAGCCTAAAGGAATGCGAAAGGAATGCGCTGAGCCTTTCCACGTCCTGATACTTCAGCAAAATCGGACATACTGTGCCGAGAACGAATGTCTTCGGTCCCTTCTTCAGCATCTGGGTTGTTTATATGAAACGGAGCATCCATTGCCGAGGGTATAGAAAAGAAGCGTAATATATGATAAACCAGTGAACAAGGAAGTGAGAGAAGTAAACAGGAGTCTCTTCAACGGTCAGTCGACATCACTCTACTGCCTTCACTTGAACAACAAAACAACAAAAGAAAAACAATGCCACACGTTATTGACAGGTTGTCAACACAAAAGTTTTGTCACGGAGGAAACTGTTTCGGCTCCGTATGGTAGACGTTAGGGGGGATATATTACGTAGAAAACTTGTAAAAAAAAACTCTGTATGGGAGCTAAAATGTTACCATCAACAAACTGACGCAGTCTAGTACACATTACTGTCTTTCTGCCGATGTGATATGTTGTGTGTAATTGCCAAAGATGCCTTCCATAACGGCTTCAATCTGTGAAGGATGGGCAGGTGTTAAAATCGGTTGTGTTCATAGGACCAAAGGCACGTGACTTCTCTCCACCGGAGAAAAGCGCCGAAGACTCAAAACTTTCCTTATATGGGTGTCCCTGGCTGGCCAATTTCGGCGCTTCCAAAATTTCTCATGACATTTCGGGCCCGTGACGCATGACTGCCGAATTAAATGGTATATGGCTTGTAATGAGATTCAACCAAATTGAACTTACCTTGACTTTTTTGCTATCACTGCAGATTCAAGATATGTCGATAAAATTTAAGGCGACCTCCGACATCACTACTTAAAATGGTATAATTACCTAAGAATCTTGCTATTTTCGGCTGCCGCGCCAAGTTTGCGAACCTTGCTTCAACGCTCCATCACGTTTTCCTGTTCTAATTCCACTCCAGCGAGGCGACGGCATGCGAGAAGTTCTCTGCTCAGGATGTGATAAATGTATTGTTGTCGGCCGATGGCTTGTGACGTCTGCAACTTGAACCATGTATTTGTCTTTGCCGGACTTGCAGCCAAAGATTCAGAACCCAGAGAATGACCGCCCGCACATTCGTTCTGTGGCACTGGTTTCAGAGCCCTTGTTCATAACAAGCATGGGTTGATTGCTAGTATTACGTGAAAGGTTAGCTAAAAATGTGTCAAACTTACAATAACTTGTTGTCAATGTTGCTATGAATACGCTGACATATGTTGGAAGAATGCGTACTTCACGATGGTGCTAGTTAACGTTGTAACATCATTCTCCTCTTTTCATTCTTCCACCAGTCCCGGGCCAGAAGATGCATGGATATCAGAACTCTCCTTCCAAAATGTAAGGCAGTCAAGGCTTGACTCGTGCGATAACTGTTGATGATATACCACAGGTTGAAAAGCAACAATAAAAACAAGCACTCTTTTCTAAAGAACAGCAGAAACAAATTCCGTGTCTTGTGTTTAGGTCATTTGGAGGTCAAAGTATATGTGGAGAACACCGGAAGCAGACGTCTTTCCGTAGTCAAAGAAACTGATTCGCAAGTGGTGTGTATCATTTCAACGACCAATTTATGAAACCTACGATCTGAAAGTGTTCTACAAGCCAAGCTTGATCAATAATGACCATGAACAACAGATCCAAGATGATAATGTCACGGAAGGTAACCATTGGACAATTATCTCCCGCTATAAGAAGAGCGCTAAAGAGTATTGCAGGAGATTCAGAAGTTTTCGGTCCAAGAAGTGCGTACGAATTTAGTCCACGCAAACGCAAGGCCTCCCGCACCCGAAGCGCTGCTACTACCGCGAATCTACGAGGTAAAACCTTAAACCCGTGGTAATTGAGAAATCGATACTCATTTTATAAAAAAAATTTCGGCTGGAAAGCTCATGCACATAAACTCCTCAGTATCCATGTGAGCAGTCGAATCACATTGATATATGTCCAATGGTAATGACTCCTGTTTAGGACATGATAACCCACCTACCTGAGTCGATCGACCCTGTCATCCTGAAGTATATGTGTTCAAATCACTTTGGAAAGAAAAGTGTGATCCCTATCTGGAATCCTAGTCAGACGATTCCACGAGACGCAGGCCGAAGACTCCGTCCACAAAAAATTGATGTTGGAGATATAGGCCACTTTACTGAAGACGGAGACTTCATTGTGGCTTTCAATATCTTTGTTGACAGCAAAACCAATGACGATTGGGATTATAAAACACCTCCCCATTTCGAAAATTTTTCCTTCCCTTTCTTCAACAAGATAAGGGACTTTGGGGGGGAGACTAAAAGCGATGAGAACTCTCCTTCTGGCTTGGGCCAGCCTTCTGCGGTGGAAGGAAAAGAAATGTGGGATAAAGATAAAGTTTTGCCACTTGGATTTCAGTGGTCCATTGGTTCAGAAAGGCAAGCTGAATAGTTTTAACATGATTTATCTTAATGAGTGTTCCATTTTAGCGACTCCTTCCTGCTCAAATTTCAACCGAGAAAAACAGAACACGATATCCATTCTCTTATTTATTTGCCAGATGGTGTTCAAAAAGTCGCTTTTCGAGAGCACTATGACAAAGCCCTTGATTTATACCTAAGCCAGCATGAGGACACCTGGACCGAACATTTTGACTCTCTATGCGTAAGATCATCCACCATGTTTGTAAAAGCCGTTTGGCTTGCAAAAAGATTCGCTTGTGCAACCTATACTCAACCCGAAGGAACAAAAGAATATCCCTCTGCACAGGTTACTGAGCTGCAGCCTGGTGGCAAACTCTTCGTAACGCCTGTCGACGGGTTCTCCACTATAGTCGGACCTATGAACTCGGCGTTCGAGGGTGGCCACATAGGCTGCCAATGTGTCGGGATTCAGGGCTATGTAATCAGGGAGATACCTGCGGAGCAACCTTTCCTTCGTGCAGTTCGTGAAACATGTAGGTCTATACTAGATTTGACTCGAAAAATATTTTGAACATATCTAATCACTGTAATTTGGCACCGTATTATAACTTACCAATGCACGACTTCCGCTAACAATTTACTTTTTTGCACTTTTCAGCTTTTTACAAGATTGGGATAAGTCAAAAGTCAAAGCTCAAGAAACTGGTCTATAGTATATTTGTATTGCATATTTCAATTTTCCTTTTCGTTGGGCCACCCGCCGAAAAGCAGTCAACCTTCTCGACTTACTACTTTTCCGGTTTTTCGATGCTCTTTATATAACTTGCACCACTGCAAAAAAAATTGAAGCTAATATTCAGGCTGATGGGATAGCCATGAACTTTTATAGTACTAAATTGTATGGTCGTAGTAGTGAATACGGTTTATAACATGGCTATTGTCAATGGGGAGTATAAATTCCTATCGTGGGCTCAACTTCCATATTTGCCACACTTTTTTTTAATTCGAAGATTGAAATCGTCCTCATCCAGTTTGTCTTACAAAGCAACAAATTTTCAATCCAGGGGAAAAAAGAGTAATACATAAAGGAAAGGAAAGACATTGTGTTTGCTCAAAGAATCTTCAAAACGAGCCGCCCTGGAACCCCGTCCCGACTGAAGAAGAGGGAAGGGTATTAAGGTTTGAGGCTGGAGAGGTATGCTCCTTCAAGTGGCTGATTGACCTAGCAGGAAAGGCATCGGTCCGCCGCTTAGTGCGTCGGGTTTGCGATAAATCTTCGGAGTCACACCGCCCAGGGAATGCCAACGCCGGCCATAAGTATGAGAGAACTCCCGTCTTAGTCTGCTCACTCTGTAGGATTTGCTAGGCACTCGGCCCTTTGATGGTTGTAGTCAGACGACGCTGAGGAATCATCCAATAGAAAGCGATTGAGAGACTGCTTCAAGAGGAGCCTAGCGGCGAACAGGGTTTCCAAATAGCAATGCGCAGTTCGACATTGTGATCCGGAATACATTCGTACTTCCAAATGCATATCTCAACACCTTAGGAAGGTTTTAGGTAAGGTCCTATCAGGCTTAGAAAGGGCTCAAACACAGGTTCGGGGGAAAGAAAATCGTGACCATCTAGTCTGTAAGTTCTTCAGTTTTTCGAATAGCCACAAGATCTAATGGTCTGTACTAACTCACAACGTGGTTGGTGCTTCCAATGTACAGTCAACATAGAACTCTTGCCAAACCCACGAAGTAAAGAAAAGGACTGTGGATTGCCGCCGGTGGTTTGACAGTTGGATTCGGACTCTACTCTGGTCGCGACCAATGCGCACAATGGCTAAAGCTCTCTTTTTCCTACTTCGGACATTGGGCTCTACTCTGTGTCACAACGTATGCATTGACATGTCAATGGGACTCGGTATATAGACAGAGGCCACCTCGGTCGCTCCGCTGGTGTGCAATGGGTTTGTTAAACAACTTGTAAGCGTTGCATCCTCGGACGGAAATTAATCGTCATTGCCTGATAAAATTTGGCCAGCTGCTCGCATCCAACAACTTCATCACAACACTCCAACAATAATAATGTGCACTCGTTCAATACCAATATTTATTATAATTTCAAGGTTGGTGAGCCTTCCGCGGTGACAGGCATCAAGGTGATGGATATATACTCCCTCTTCTGACAGAGCAAGAAAAAACCGGTCCAGTCATTTTGAATGTTTCTCTTCCACTGGCCTGTGGAGATTTCTCGACACTCCAAGATACTTCCCATTGATTTTTATCGTGTTAGAAGTGTCTGCAGTAGTTTTTCTTACCACTAGATCGTGGTATAGTCATAGTGTGTAAAACTTAGGTTTTGTGGTTGTCTGTTCTCAGTAGTTTGTGTGTTTGTGCTTCAGGGTATTTTCAAAATGAACCGCTCAGGCTGGAAACCCGTCCCAGCTGAAGAAGCAAACATTACAGGGGTCGATTCGAAGAAGTGAAAGCATCACGTGTGCGAAAGGTATTTGAGGTCGATAATCGAGACGGTGATTGATTACGCTCTCCTCACCTCTCGAATTTCCTACTCCCCAGACCAGCCTTTCCAAACTGTATCTCCCGTGGATACCGAGATACCCACCAACGATGCCGGCTGGGGGGGACAGTAAAAAACCTCAAAGTCCAGTCGAAGTACCCCCGAATGCCTTTCGAGTCCTTGTAACGGGATTTGGGGTGTGTGAAGGCCTGTCTTTTGCAGATATCCAATAATCTCAATATGATTAGCCTTTCATGCACTATGACGAAAATCCATCCTGGCTGGCCGTGAAACCGTTGCAGAACGTCATTCTTCAAACTCACATCACCCCTGAAAAGGTCCAGGCCTCAATTGCAGCCGCAACCAGTTCTTCCTCCAAGACAACTTCATCCAGTAGCACTTCGAATGCTAAGACGACCTCTCCTCCCATCCCTTCCTTGGAAATACCAAAGACCCCTCGCCCGATCCACATCACTGCACTGCAAATTCCAGTGCTTTATGAGGCAGTGCTTGAGAAAGTACCTCCGCTTCATCTCCATCCTCCCGTCCTCCCAGATGATGCTCCATCTGATTGTGCGCCTCCTCCCGCAAACGGATATGACTTTGTCTTTCACATCGGTGTCGCAGGACGGGGTCCCTTGCGCATGGAACGTGTCGGCCACAAGTTTGGTTATCATATGAAAGATGCGTCTGGAAAGTATGCCCCCGTGGTCAAGGTCATCCCGAAAGACTTTAGCAGACGTGAAAGCGGGGGAGGTAGTAACGGAGATTTTGTGCCTGTTGGGATAAACAACGTGAATGGCTCTCACTTCGCAGGGAACCTGGGGGAAGGTACAGAAAAGGAAAGGCTTGCAATCGAAGGAATCGATGGGTCGAGTATTGGCGGTACTCCAGGAGATTCAGTCGCTCGTCCGACCAGGGGCTTCGCCACTGGCTACGAGAATTGCCAGGACGAATATACTACAGACATCGATGTCACCAGGCTTGTGTCCGATCTGAAGAAGGATGGAGTCGAGGTTCGTGGTATATCATCATTTCGTTAACCAAAATTCTCAATTTATTATAGCAAATCTATTCGTCGATGGATGCTGGTCACTACCTCTGCGACTTCATTTATTACTGCTCCCTTGCCGAGGTCATGCGCTCTGTGAAGCCTTATGAAGAGAAACGATGGATTCCTCAAGTCCTCTTCCTTCACTGTCCTCCTGTTGGGCAACCACTCACGACGGAAGACGTCACGAACGCGATCAAGAAGATTATAGGTTGGGTCTGTGGCGAGATTATGATTCAGGAATTAAAAGCCGAGGCCGCGGCCGCGGCGGGTGTGGCCCCTGGTGCGCCTCCACCTGCTACGAGTGCTGCCAGATCGTTGACTGGTTTACCATTGAAGAAGCCCGGACCCCTTGGCGGTTCACGAGCTTAGATGATGTGAATGCTTTTCTTTTTGGAGATGAATTATATTAACTGAACGAAAAATGAATTTGAAAATTTTTTTCGAGCTCAAATACACGGTTCTGCATGTATCCACAGGAGGGTTCTGTCCAAACGTTTAATTCGTTTTTTATTAATGGACTGGCCTATTTACCATCTTTCTTTCTTGCATATGTTCTGGAATGTTCAAAACTTTTTGTTTGCGAAGATGACATTGTTCAAGGGGTGATGCATGATGCTTTGCAGATGGTGAACGTCATTTGCAGACATGACATCAGATAAGTCTTAGAGGGTCTTTGTTTAATGGGAATAGATTCTCTTGATGCGTAACAGAACTGAGCAAGTCTAGAAGCATGCATTTGAAGCCTAAGATGACGAGATACATACAATCCTATTGGTACTCCAAGACTGTACTCAGTACAGGTCATCCACATATACAGGACTTACTCGATAAACAACACCTCAAGCCCTCAAAACAGACCAACAAAGAAAAAGAGAGATTGAGAGGAACCTTCATTGCGTCTGCATGAAATTCCTATCTCGAATCGCCTGCCTATTTGCCTTGCGCCTCTCTGCACGTTCCTTCTGTCCACCTGGTCCATCATCCTCGAGTTCTTTAGCTTTGAGAGTGCTCCATAGCCATTCAGGGTAGGCTTCGTCGGGTTGTGCGACTGTGGGGAGTTGGCCTTTGAGGTAGTTCACCCCAGTCAAGACTGTATCTGCTGGACAGGACGAGCGAGGTGTTAGAGTTTGTGATGGTCCAGAAGCTATTTTCCTGTTTAGGTTGGTTTTGAGGGTCTGAATAAAAGAGACGTTACGTTTTGTTTTGGCGTCTTCTTTCGGTGGTGGTTTCTCTGCAGTGGGTGGCGGTTTTGTTACTGACGAGCTGCTTCTCGTACAACTCCTGTAGATGCCATTAAGTTGTGACGATCCAATAATAGAGGGTCTGAATATAGAAAGAAAATTCATTTTGTTTTTTGAAATTCAAAAGTGTGCAGGAACATGGAAAGAGTTGTTATTGTGTGTTTGAATTTGAGCTCAACGGCCTTAACGGGACTTTTGGACCAAAACTGGATCGCCAAGGCCAGTGTTATTACATTCTGGTAAGTTCATCGGTTTCAATGAAGTTAATCACCTTTTGACTCATGGTGTCATGCTTTTTTCAATTAGATGATTCGGACTCATCACTGGCAATTCATCGGCGAAAAGATGAATCATGGATCGAAACCGAGAGCGCTATATGCTTTGGCGCAAGTTATCCCCGCTATTGTATTTCGCACCCGCACTCATCTCTGCAGTGTTTCTCCCAGAGGCCTAGTCAGGTCTTTTTCCGGTTAAGTTCTCGACACACGGATCGTCATACATAAGCATTTTGCTCCCCTTGCTCCATATTGACTTAACTCTGTCTTGTTGTGAACCCTGGAGCTTGTCACCTTTTGTCAGTCATGTCCCTAAAAATTTTTTTTTGATCTGCATATGGGACTCTCAAGCTTATGCCATGTGGGCCGGTGTCTTCCTGTCTCTGCTAGATCGGCCGGAATCAATTCGTTTATATCTCGCTCCCACCTGACAATAAAAAACCATCCCGACCAACGGGTTTATGTTATTCCTGGATCAGGGGGACTGCGCCATGACTATATAACCAAAGTTCGGTGGCATAGGCCCATCTTGGACCTTTTGTTCTTTGACCTCTTGGAGCGTTCTCGCTCCTTTCCCATACCTGGAATCGCCCCCGTCAATATAACTTTGTCAGCGGCCGACCATAGGTTTCCGGAGTTCGTATTTAACCGCTTTCCCCCTTGTCCCTCCCGTCGACGGGTCACTCTCATTTAACTGTGCCCTCACGGCTTGTGATCCTTCAGGTCCAGGCGTATTTCTCCTCTGCCTTTGAACCGATCCATTCGTTACGAAAACAATCGTGGGTCGCGACTCGCCAACGACTTGTTTTATATAATTTCGTTCCACCTGTCTTTTTTGTCTTTCATATACGTAAGTAATCACTGACAACCCCCATCTGTTCGCTTCATCCGGTCCTCATAAACGATCACGTTCTCAGGAATTGGGGGGGAGGATTTCCAATAGGAACAACCATCGCCTACTTATGCAACTCTTCTATCTCCTAACCCCAACGCACCTTTCGCACCAACCCACATCCGCTAAAAGCAAAATTTGCCAATGTGATCGATGCGATAACAATGGGAGGAATCAAGTTATATTTTGTCCAAACGAGGAAACGATCTCTTGCATACGGAAACCATGTTGGGAGGCCTTGTGGCAGGGTGATGTGCGTCGCGACCACTACCACCACGAGCAGGAGGTAGAGGATGATTATGCGTGGTATTACGAACATCCAGAGAGGTACATCCGGCGACCTCGCCGATCAAGACAAGGTGGGACGTTAACGATGGCTTTCCCTCTCAGTGCTCGAAGCCCCCATTGAAATCGTGGAAATCGGCTTGCTTGGATGAAGCCAAACGTCTTCCTGTTGAAGGACTAAAATGGTCAGGCAGACATTACAGTCAATCTCGAATCGTTTGCGATTATACGACATTGCTCGGTGAATCATGATTCACAGCTAATAACGTCTTCAATCTTTCTAGTACTTGTTAATTGTATTATTTCCTGTGTTATAATTCTGTAGTTCTATTTTTTTCGTCAGTATTCATAATTACGAGCAATATTTTTTCAAATGTTTTTAGACTACACTAATTTCTTACGAATAATCTGTAGGCTGATTATCTAAGCCATTGCCCTCCTGCCACCCTTCTGGAACCGCTGGCCCCCAAGGACGCACACTTTTTTCCAAAACACTCGATATCTGCGATAATCGTCATTGGTGTTGAAAAATAATGTCGCAACCCATTCACCATCACCAAACATTTCTTCACTACACGCCTCCGGGAGTACATCACCATCATCACCAGCTGCACCAGCAACCGCCTTTGAACATCACCCATGTTGCGCCGAAGGATACACAGACTCAATCCGTTCAGGGCCACCAGCAGTCGACCACGGCCGTAGTAGTGGCGGCTCCCTCTACATCCGCTCAGGCAAGTGGACCGGTCATCGCGAAGGGAGATTGGACAAAGGATTTGGTTCATCTTGCGAAAACTGCAGAACTGAAGTGGGTTATCTCTTTCTTTGTTTTCCCCCTGAATAATTTTTTGTTTCGTTCGTTCTACATTTCGCTGAATGTCGACATCGGTTTTATTTTTGACTTTTTGTTTTATTTTATTTTATTTTGTTACTAGAAAGCACGCATTGACGTTGCAACTTCATACGGCCCACATTCTGTCTGCGCACGCCAACTTGGAGCAGAAATCCAAGGCTATTCAAGATCTATTGGAGCAAAAAAACAGGTGCGTCACTTGCATGCCACTCCGATCCACGGAAGTAGATGCTGATCCTATCTCTTAGGCTCGAGAGCGAGCGTACAAGACTGCTAAACTGTCTCAGAGAAGTTGGTTTCCTCCCGTTCTGCCTGGCTGCTCTACTCATCCCTTTTGCCTTGGTAAGATCAACGAAGACAGAGACAAGGTTAATTCTCGGCCACTTTTTCCTTGAGCTTCTCTCTTAACATTGAAGAATAGGTAGACCTCATGGAGGCACAACTCAAAAAAGAGTGCGTCTTGTCTCCACGACGATCGGCCGTTGTCCTCTTAATTCTCTCCCTTTCTCTATCTATAGGTGCGACGACACCCGCGCAAAAATCGAACAACTGACAAGTGGTGACTATGCCATCGCGAAATTGGACGTCGACCGTCTACGTGGAGAACTTGGCCAGCCTCCTATGCCTAGCCTCCAAGAAACGCTAGAAGAGAGGAATTCTCAGTAAGAATTCCCACTTTTGGACCAACAAGTTTTCACGTTCCTTTTCTTTTCTTTTCTTTTTTTCCAACCAACCAATAAAAAAAAAAGTTACCTAACTGATCGCCGTCTGAATGGTAACAACAGCTCTCAGACGCAAACGAGCAGCAATTCAGCCGCGGGCGGTTCTGATAATACCAACAATGGAGAGCGCGCAGGATCAATCAAACGATCTGTTCATCCTGATTCTAGTCCTCAAGAGGGGCCGGGGTCCAAACGTCCAAGAGGACGCCCGAAAGGGAGCAAGAATAGATCAAAGTCGGGAGGTGGTGATGCAAGCGCGATTGGCGCTTGACGAGGGTTATTACTCGTTGTGAAATTTGCCAACACCCCGGGGGGGGGGAGGTTGGGTGATGGGTTGGTGCAGCCGTTGCCGGTGTCATAACCGACGAATTTTTTTGAGCCCTTCTGATTTTTTTATACTCATACTTGTAGTTTTGTTGCCGTTCAGACCACCTCCTGCGCCGTCGTTACACATGGAGAAGGGATTATTTATGGATGAGCTGGATCTTGAAAAGTATTCATACAGTTGTGAATTTTGTCCTTCTGTAAATTGATATTCGTTATTTTGGTTTCAATGTTGCAGCTAGCTGTGGTAACTCGGATTTATCAAAAAGGACATCGCATTAATTTTATTATTCTTCATTGACGTTAAAAATCTTAGGAGATACCCAGCACAGGAAAAAACCGACATAACTTATAAATTATGCCCAGCCACCAAAAAGTGTATACTATTCACGGCTTGATTATCATGCTTTCCCGTCCAGGACCAACGCCAATCCACTTAATAGGCACGTTCGTGAATTGTTCGATAAATTCGACATACTTCCTGCAGTTCTCTGGGAGGGAGTCGTATGTGGTAACCCTCTCTATAGAAGTTTGCCAACCAGACAGAGTAACATATTCGACTTGGACTTTGGAAAGGAGGTCAAGGTCAGCTGGGAACAAGGTATGGTTAGTAGGACGCGAGAAACTGGGTGACAACATCCACTGACCAGGGAATCCGGGAAGCTCCTTCCCATCTACTGTATATTTAATGGCAACTTTAATTTCTGGGAGCTTGTCGAGGATATCAAGCTTGGTCAGGTTGAGACTGTCGTATCCGTTGATCATGCAGGAATACTTGAGGACCACGAGATCGAGCCATCCACAGCGCCTGCGCCGTCCAGTAGTGGTGCCGTATTCACGTCCAACTTCTTGGAAGTGGACACCAGTATTCTGAAGAAAAGGATCAGATCAAACTTGGTTGAAAAAGTTCCACGAGAACTAACGTTCAACTGTTCGGTGGGAAAGGGACCTGCTCCTACACGAGTGGTATACGCTTTAACGACACCGATGATGTTTCCGATCAGTTTTGGAGGGATGCCGAGGCCAGTAGACACTCCTCCAATTGATGTTGAGGAAGAGGTCACATAGGGGTATGTACCAAAGTCGAGGTCGAGCATCAGGGCATTTGCACCTTCCACTAAAATCCGTTTTCCATCAGATAAGGCTTGGTGAATGAAGACGACGCTCTCCACGACGTATGGTCGCAAGCGTTCGGCCAACTCCTTTTTTTGACATCAAGGTTAAGAATGCCACAATAAAAAAGGGAAACGAACCTTGTAGCGATCAATCTCGCCCTCTGTGTCATACTCAAAGTGACCGTATCTCTTGAAGCGACCTTCGACGAGTTGTCGGAACTTTTCTGCAAAGTTCTTGTGATCGAATAAGTGGTGAACACGTAAGCCTGAGCGAGAGGCTTTGCCAGAATAAGCTGGGCCAATTCCCCTCTTAGTGGTACCTATGCTGTTTTGAACAGATTAATAAATGATGAGTGGACAGAACATTCGATTCGGCTGACCTCGATCGTCCAAGCTCGCGCTCCTTCAACCCGTCGACGATTTGGTGGAAGTCAAAAACGAGTTGAGCACGATCGGAGACAAAGATACGACCAGTACAATCCAGACCTTGAATAGGGAGACATGAAAATTGTCGACTATTTGAGCAATGAGAATCAGACCTTCCGCTTGAAGACCTTCAAGCTCTTTAAAGAACGAAGGGAGATGAATGACGACGCCGTTTCCAATTAGACCCGTACAAGCAGGATTAACGATGCCTACAAAAGGTCATCGAGTCATATAACACTCAATCCAGGATCAACAAACCGCTTGGAAGTAAATGAAATGCAAATGTTTTCTTCACACCATCGACATTCACGACGATTGTATGTCCGGCATTGTTACCTCCGGCACAACGAGCACATATGTCGATGTCGGCAGCCAAAATGTCTACCAGCTTTCCTTTACCTTCATCGCCCCATTGTGTTCCAAGGACAACCGAAACTGAAGGGGAGAGATAATAAAATTTTATGTAGGGAGAAAACGAGCATACCAGTCATTTCGCCGATTGAGCAATTACTCTACAGAAAAGGGAAGATAGTGAGCCATTTTTTAACCCTGTATCACGCACATCCGTTGGTGAGCCCGGAATCTACCGCAAACGTACGCGTTATCGGCGTTTCGGACTCTGTTCCATTGTCATGGCTAATTTCTCGTCGAGGCCCGCCTTGACTCGCTTGGCAAGGAAACATCCCAGTCTTTTCGGCATACCTTTCTTGTTGATCATGGTCGGTGCATCATATGGTCTTACTATCTTCACCCAAGCGCGCTACGATTTGCACGACCAGAAGGTGAAAAACGTGAGTCCTACAAAAACCATCCCTCAGCCTTCCTCGGATTATACCTCCGTCATCTAGGTGTCGAAAGAACAAGAACTGAAATTGAAGAACGATAGGAAAAAATTCGACATTCGGGAGGAATACTTTGTTTGTGTTTTATTGCTCTCGGGATGGGCTCTGACTCGAGCTACTAATTGGTGTTGATCAGCGTCTCAGTGCGCAAACGAATGAAGACTGGGAACCCAAGCGAATCCAACGTCCGAAAGGCGTTCCAGAGTGGGGCTTACCACCGAGTCCCTCGAAATGATACCTTCCTGCTTCCACTCTGTAATCTATTGCAATCTCCTGTATTTTCCAGCACATTTGTATTTTTAATGCATGCCATAGTATACTATGTGTCCTTTCTCTTCCTTCATGGAGGATTTTGGCGACGTCCTTGATTTCACGCAATACGCCCCTGGACGAAACATTCCCATTGCCAAGTTCGATCATCACTACAGTTCATGCCTCTTGTTTCGGAGTCGAGCAAAATAGATCTCAAGAATCTTTAGATTGACGCAACGATTGAATCTTGATCAGTTGAAGTTTGCGTGGTTCGACGGCTGTTGGTTTTGTCACTCTAGTGAACTATGCATCTTTCTTTTGTGTCTTAGTCAATAAGATTGAAAGTCGAAGAGTCGGTAAAGCAAAAGACTTTGGACTTTCCACTGGCAGGTTGTCAACAGCAAGGTTCAAAAGAGTTAAGAACACAATATGGATTTTCCAAACTAACAAGTACATGTGCATCTATCAAAGACGCAATATATCAAAATGCATCAAATACAACTCTAATCAAGGTCTTCAAAGTAGCGAGCGAGAAGCGTCTCCATCAAGTCCTCACGTTCGAGCAATTCGTCGGCCATATCCTCGAAGTCACGAGGGGAAAGCTTTGGGGGGACAGTCGCGTCAAGGCGGTGCGCGTGATGAGGGACCTTGACGGAATCATCTTCAGTAGGAGGAAGGCCCTGGGCCGCAATGGTATTAGACTCTGCAGGAATTCCATGGCGCCCCCGGTGGTGTTTGTGGTGCTTGTGCTTGGGCTTACCATTCAACGGCAAAGTGACGTCAGATGAAGCCAGGTCATCGGTCAACGGTGTAGACCGTGTAGTCGGGACCGGAGCGGGAACTTGACGGGCAAAGAGATAATCTTCGTCAAATTCGCGACTAAGAACTGTTGTCAAACTCTGAGAATATATGTTAAGGAAGTTACCATACCGCGAGAAGCTGGTGGGGTCACTGGGAGGCTGAGGGTCACTGGGAGCAGCCTGAGAGTCGCCTCCGGAGCCATGATGATGGTGCTTCTTCTTCTCCTTCTCCTTCTTCTTGGTTAACGTCTCATGGAGTTTGGAGATGACCTCGTGGTGATAGCGACTATTAAACAAATGAGATAAAGAGTTTCAGATAGGCAAAATGGTTCACTGACGCAAAGAGCTCATCTTCGTCAAATTCGCGACTAAGAACTGTTTGTCAAACTCTGAGAATATATTTAAGGAAGTTGCCATACCGGTATGAACCGCCAGGGCCAGGAGGGGCAGGAGGGGCAGAGTTACTTAAAGTGACCCCACCAGGGGCAACATGGGGGTGCGTGTGATGGCGCTCGTGCTCCTGGTGATTGCGACTATTAGAAACAAACGAGATGAGACTCTCAGAGGTTCAGATCGGCAAAGAATATGGAAGACTGACGCTACCAAGTCAGTCTCAATGCTGATGGGGAGCGCGAGAATTGGCGCAAACGACGCGACAGCGACGAGAGCAGATGCAGCAATCTTGATTTGAACCATGTTTAAAGTATTTGAGGAGTATTTGAGAGGGGGCAAGTAAACGATCAACGTGTAGTAGATGTTGTGGATGTGGATGTATGAGACCAGCTGAGGAATCCATATCCAATCCGCACCTGTATTTATACTTGTAGAACACCAGCCAGAAAGTTGCCATGTCTAGAAGCAGACATATCCTTCGCAACCCTGAAGCGTCGGCTGGTAGCACCATCGGAACACTGGGTGGAACACGGTGGAAACCTAAACGGGGTCGTTCCATATGGCCGGAATCCACAAGCGAAACTTTCGCTTGTGTATGGAACGACACCCAGCCAAAAAAACTTTCTACAGCAAGCATGTCTAAATCTTAAATGATAATTGAGAACCATATATTCGAACACATATTTGGCAACTGAACGCACATATATTGTAATTGTCCAATAAGAGTCTTCACCAAAGCATACTTTACAGCTCTCACGCTTCTATGGCGATTGATTCTCGACGGACAGATTTGAATTAGCCGACCGTGACATCATGTCACGGTCGGCTAAAAGATGTTGGTTTCAAATCTGTCCGTCGAGGATACAGGAGGACACCCTGTTAGAGCAGAGAAACTTGGAAAAGCCATTGAAATAGTGACCTAATCCAGTGGACCCGCCGCCTAAAAATTGATATAGATCGCTGTATTCGAACCTCTGCAAGACCAGGTTGGGAAATTTTCTCTCCGTTGGCTGAAGTCCAACGTGGAATCTCTCTTGACTTCTCTAGGATCCCTCGTCCTCTACTCATCTTGTAGCTTGTACATGTTGCAACCTGTTACAACTTTGGTTTCTGGTACATCTGAAACGGTGATTGATTGCGTATGGAATTTGGGAACATTGCCATGAAACGTGTTTGGTGATGGCACCGCTTAATGTTTGTGACCTTTTGTGACGGATTCGGAGAATGTGGCCGAAAGATTCGTGTGGCCTTGAGACGAGACCAAGTTTGATTTCATTGGAGAAGGACAAGTTACAACTCGCTGTCTTTTTTCTGTTTTCTGTGAGATCTTGAGTCCGACATCGTCTTGTGGCAAGCGCACTTTCCCCATCGCACAGAAGTCACGTTTCATTCCCACTCCCAACACGATACAATCTTTAAGATTTGTAATATTGGTGTTTGATTACCTTCGAGTTGACGCTCTTTCATCTGGCTCAGCAGGTGTGGCTCCTGTTCCAAAAAATCCGAGCGAACGATTGCTATTATAACAATGTTAGAGGTATCGGTCTACAGATCATTTCCACAAACTCCAGGAACTAAAAGAAGATTTTAGTGGCGATTCGTGCATCCAGTATAACAGTTATAGAGTCCAGCCAAGGTCTGGGCGTTACTACGATCTTCAGATATAATAATACTCGGCACGTTATGTAGGACAAAGCTGCACTTGAAGCCTGCGCCTGGCGACCGAGATGCATTCATCGCCGAGACGCAAAAGAGATGCCAGAAGGTGCCAGAGTTTATCGCAGAGTAAGTGCCCAGGCCAGAATCCCCCTCTAGTATTAAATGTATTTCCTAGAAGATTTTTTGTGCCGCACCATTCGTCGACATGAAGCGGCACACTGAGAAAGCTCAGCTTGACAATTTCGAGCCAGACTCATTAACTCCTTTTCTCAGCAGTAAAGACTCAATGCCTTCAACTACCGAAACCAGAATTGCTCTGCGCGCGATTTCTTGATACGATCCACAGCCAACCCTCCGACGAGTCACATCACTGGGAGAGTACATTTTTCATTCGAAAATAAACCCTCTCTGCTCTTCAACAAGCGGTTCCTTCTGGGACGGCGACACTTTATACGGAGTCATTGAAGTGAGGTTTCGAGAGAAAAATGTCTTGCGCAGTTTGTTGTATCAACGTGTCGGATGAGGATATGGTGGATCACTTGCTACTGGCTTTAGCTGTCCGCCTGTGACGATGGGACCAAGGTCAAAATTTCATCGTCGCTAGCATGCGGAGGGTAGACATTTCCAACCGAAGTAAAGCACTCGTGGAGCTGACGCATAAAACCTCCAAACGTTTACCACCAGAGATACTTCATTTCCATAAATACCATGTACTGTACCATTTCAATCGATTCGGCCGTCACGGGTCACAGGCCTACTGGTTTTGGCCGAAATCCGTTGGCTGTCCCAT